>Ga0181358_1001155_pt1 | contig 12134 bp, 9 predicted proteins | sample Fa13VDMM110SD_FD_130096 | JGI IMG/M metagenome (GOLD analysis project Ga0181358, IMG submission 130096) | Freshwater viral communities from Lake Michigan, USA - Fa13.VD.MM110.S.D | ecosystem: Environmental > Aquatic > Freshwater > Lake | place: USA: Michigan | collected 2013-09-24
GGCATTAGCGGCTGCAGCGAGGCGAAGTTCCTCACCCCTGTAGTTGGGGCCGAGGTTGGACACTCGACCTGGGCGGGGGTTGCTGTTGGTGCCAGTACCTTTGGGTCCAGCCGACCCGCTGCCGGGTGCAGTGGCCACCATCTTGTCAAAGGCTGCTTTGGTACGACGGGGTTGCGTTACAAAGGCATCCTTGATTGCATCGGGGAGTTGCAGTGCCGCAGCAACAGGACCAGGCAGGCGGCCCAGACGGCCAGCAGCCGTAACTCCTTTAGTCACAGCAGCAGGAAGGGCAGGTCGTGTGGGTCCTGGCTGACCAGTGCGAACACCACCACCACGAACGCTGTCACCTGTAGGCCTGGAAGTTGGCTTGGTGGTGATTGCAGTGGAGGGACGGGTGGCAAGGGGGCCTCCTTTGGCAGGAGGCAATGCCCCCCGAACAGGTGCTCCAGGCTGACCAGTACGGACACCAGAGCCGCGAACATTGTTCGGTTGGGGTTTAGGCTGCGGCTTGGTGGTGATAGCACTAGATGGACGAGGGGCAAGTTTGCCAGGAGGGGCCTTGCGGTTCTTAGCAGCTTGCCGTGCAGCGTCATCCTTAGCCTTACGCTCAGCAGCGAGGCGAGCACGGACTTCTGCGCTTGATTTAGATGTAGGTCGAGCCATTACTTAATAAGAAATAAGTTGCCAGTTGAGAATCCGAGACTCCCGTTCTGGACAGGGGTTTAGACACTCTCGTACCCACTTGACCCACCCCATTGAACCCTTGGAGCGGTTACATTGAGGGCAGGCTGGTACGAGATTTGAGGCAATGTATTGACCACCTTTGGACTTAGGTTTGAGATGGTCAAGAGTGAGGCTTTCGTATGTACCCTGCCTGTTGCAGTACACACATCGACAGTCGAAGTGGTCAAAAATGTCACGCCTGAATAGACGCTTAGCCTCTTTGGATGTCATGGCCTCAAGGTTGAAGAGATAGTCTTGGGGAGTTGGCAGCATTTGCTGGCTTTACCGCTTGGATTTACTGATCTTCAGTCGTTGATTATCCCCATGTCCATTGCGAGCACGGTTCGTGGAAGGATCCTCAGGGACCATCTTCCCGCTGGTGGTGTGACTCATATCGTCACCACCCTTGCCATAGACACCCCTCTTGCGCCTCTCCTGATTCAGTTCAGATCGACGCTTGATTTTGGAGGGACGCTTACCATACTTAGTGTCGTAGGCAAGTTTCTTGGCATAAGCCTCAGGGTTCTGCCTGTAATAAGAGGCAGACTTTCGTGGATTAGTTATACGTTGGGATGCCATTAACTATCTCACGAATACGGTCAGGATCAATAGCATCAAGCTTCCCAGCCAGCTTGTTAAGGCCAGGATTGGACTCAGGGGCAGTCCAGTTATTCTTTGACATCCACTCAATAGCCGCTCTAATGTCAGCAGTAGTCACATCTTGATCCTCCAGCCTATTAGCAAGCTGGGAGGAAATGAGTCGGTGGATCTTATTAAGGGTGTCGTGTGAACCCTTACTTTCTTGTGTCATCGTTGTGCATCCTCCAAGCGGGTGACACGCTTATCCAGGCTGTCCTGTTCAGCAGCCTGCTCATTGTTAGTCTTGGCCTCATCTTCAATCAGCACCCGAAGGTTCTCCACGCTTGTTGTGAGGCTCTTGATTGAGGCTGGCAACTCACGGGTGTAGTAGCCAAACGCTGCACTGATACCCGTAGTGAGGACAGTCAGCATACCGAGAATTGTGGAGGTAAGGAGCCGCTTCTTCAGGTCATCAGCCAGCTTGTGGGCGTACTCCCGCTCCCTGTCCTGTCGGTTAAACATCGCTCTTCATGGAATTATTGGGCGGTGGGATATTCAGTTTGAGTAACTCTTCAGTGTGCTTACGAATCAGAAGCTGAAGCTCTGCAATTCGCTTTAGACGAGCAACGCTGGCGTCTTCACCGGGCCATGTGCTGGAGGTTGAAGGTCTAATTTGAGGTGGATTTGAAGTTGGCTTGACGATGGAGCGGAACGTCATCATCCACCCGTGACCGTGACCCTCGGGTTGCCACCGTTTCAGCCAGTTGGCCCAGGTGTACTTGACTGACTTTCCACCAATGCCGGGGTTGGGGTAGCCTCCGTTGACGACATCAAGCTCTCCGTAGGGGTCGTGGCAGACAATGTGGCTGTCGTTGTAGCCAATGATGAGGATCCAGTGCCCTCCTGTGGTGGCGTTGAGGGGTCCGTGGTGGTTGAAGCCAACCCCAACTGGGAAACCTTCATTGATCTCACGTTTGATGTCCTCAACAGTGGCAGTTTGGGTAAAAGAACCCCTGATCCCGTAGGAAGCAAGGGCTTTGATCTGTGCGCTGGAGTCAACGGTGTCTCCAACCTTCAGCACAGCCTTGAGGTAGTCATCGTCAGCATTGACTCCCTTCAAAGCATCAGGCTTTAGGAACTTGACTGCCATAGCGCAGGTTGAGCTAAAGCACATCCTGTTGCCATGCTTAGTGGAGCTATCACGTTGAGCGTAATACTGAGGCACCTCAAGAGTCTTGGAGGCTGCCATGAGTCAACCTTGCAGTTCCTTTTGGATGGCCTCGATCTGAGCCTTGATGCGAGCCACCTTGTCATCCTCAGAACGGAAGGGCTTGAGTGTCGAGGCAGCTTGAACCACAAACTGGGCAATGCTGTTGGAGCGAAGGCGGGTGTAGGGGAGCACTTCGCTGACGACGAAGAGGCTCAGGAAGACGAGGGCTTCCGCAGAGATTTTAATGCCGAGGAGTTCAATCATGGTTGGGGGATGGTAACGAGGTCAGTGAGGTTGGATTGATCAAGAATGCCAGTCAACTCAACGATGTGAGCCTGGTCATACGACAGTCCAGAGAACAGCAGATTGATGCCAGCCTGAAGCCCGTCGATGTTGGGGTTGCCTCCAGCAGCCAGCAGCAAGGCACCCATGGTCACCGTCAGACCCGTGTTCACCGTGGGGTTCGTGATGGACTGTGCGACGACGGCTTGGTAGAGGTTCGACGCCAGGATCTGGTTCAGGAAAATGTCGAACTTGGGTGCGGTATCGACTGGTGGAGCGGGGGCTGGTTGGGGGGTGTTACCCGCTGTCAGCCACTCCCGGTAGGCTTGGTAGTCGGTGTTTCGGGGGTCGAAGGGAATACGAACGCCATCCGTTAGGCGAGTGACGCTGGGGTCGATGTTGAGTTGGTAGAGGGTCATAGTTCAGCGGAAGCCGTGTAAGTTGCAGCTAAGCTGTAGGTGGCTGGGAGTATGTACGGGGTATAGACAATGGACTCAATATAAATTTGTGAGGGTGCTCCCGTCACAGAGGGAATCGCCCTCATCGGCTGACCGAAATGGATTGGAATAGAAACGAAGTCATTGGTGATGCCACCTGGGTTATAGGCTTGCGTGATGTTTCCTTTGATGAAGTACCTCCTACACAGAAACTCCTCCAGCCCACCAGGCCGCTGCTCAAACGGAGTCGCAACAGTCCCAGACTCCAACTGAACACTGCCGATCACCCAGGTTCCACTGGTCTGAGCACCGACCGTAAACACAACCTCGATGCCAGTGGTGGCTGCCGATGGGATGCTGATTTGGGTGCTGTATCTGGTGTAAGTCGAGTTGATCGTGAAGCTGCCCGACGCAATTGACGTTCTGGTGGGGGACGCCAGGGTTCCGAAGGTGTCGGTGGTATTGGCGAAGAAAGCCTGCCAGTTGACGGTGGTCAGCAGCGAGTTGCTGAACGAGGCACTGAGGGTGGCTGTGGTCCCAGCCAGATCACGACAGTTGGTTGCCTCGATGCGCTGACCGACCCCAATACCCGTGACACTCGCTGCACCTGTGAATTGATACCTGAATGGGTCGTTGACCGCACCAGCAACGGTGATTCGCTGCCCGGTGACGTTGGCCCCGGTGCAGTAGGCATACCAGCGATCAGCCGTGTAGGCCAGAGCGGCAGCAGCAGTCAGCGTCTGTGAGGCACCAGCGTTGCGCTGATCCACCAGCATCGAGCCGTTGATGATCCGGTTCCGCAGGCCAGCCAGTTGGCCGCCGTTCAACAGCGGGACAGTATGAGTACCAGTGAAGGTAGCGTTGTTGATAGGAGCAGCGGCACTAGCCGTGACACTTGCTGCGTTTGCTGTGGTTACAGCAGCATTAGCTGTGGTTACAGCATTACTAGCGGTAGTGTTGGCAGTTGCGACCGAACCAGCAATACCGCTAGCAGTTGCAGAAGCAGAGTTGGCTGTAGTGAGGGCTGTGTTAGCGGTTGCATTAGCTGCAACAATCGCAGCCTCAAGGGACGTACTGTCGGAGTTGTTAACAAGATCAACAGTCTCTTGAGTCACAAAGAGAACTTGGTTGAGCGAGTCTTCCAAGTCCTCCTCACGAATGGCCCCACCAAACGTGAAGTCTCCCAGCAGTGTATCGCCAGGAGTCTCCCTATAAAGACGGATCGCTACACCGTTAGCGGGGGCCACACTGAAGCGAAGCGTTGTAGCATTAAAGAAGGTGAAAGCTGTGGAGGCTACACCATTTAAGGTTGCCTTGACATGGGTTTGGTCAAGGTAGGGAAAGGAGATGACGAAATCAACTTGAGATCCATTCCCTGTGTAGGCATTAGAAACGACGGTCATTTACCAAATTTACGAACTTCATCAAGTTGATCTGCTACTTTATAGTTACCTTGCTTACGCATACGATTCTTGAGCTTATTATCCTCGGCATTCTGAATGAAGGGTTGTGAATCAGAATCCCTACGCATCTCAGCCATAGCAGACCGCTTGGCATCTTGCCAGATACGCTGTTGCTGTTGGTTGTGGAAATAGGTCATGGGGTCAATATCAGCCCCACCGTGGCGTCTGTCGTATTCCATCTTCTCAATGGAGGCTACGATCTGAGGATTGCTGAACAACTTCTCCAGCTTCTTACCAACCTGTTGACGACCAACGTAGTGTTGAAACTTAGCCTTCAAGTCAGCAGGAATAGGTTCATCTCCACCTGGCCAAGTATTGATTGACAAGGCAAGGTCAAACTTAGAACGAGCGACCATCTGCTTCACAGGGGAAGCATCAGGGTTCATCTGGAAGGGGGATACCAAGTTAATGGCCCTGGTAATGGGGTCATAGTCTTTGATCCTCTCACCAGTGAATAGGTCAGTCTTGTACTCCAGATCGTTAGGGATGAATAGGTTACGGTTCTGGATGGACTGTACAAACTCCCTCTCAACCTCACGCATCCCAGGATTAAGGGTACGGGAGATGTCGTTACGAAGGCTCGACAGAGGTACTTGGTTGTTGGCGAAGGTTGCAGCATAACGAGTGAGCATTGTTCCAGCTTCACCAGTCCGAACACCTTCCATGATCTGAGTCAACTGACCCACACCAGTCATAAAGGATTTGTTGACTACGTTCTCATACAGGACATAGCCCAGACGACCATACATCGCCTCAACAAAATCATCACCCATCTCCATCTGCATGTCACCAATGTCGGCTACAACAGCCAGGATGGCAGAGAATGGTTCAAGGGAGTCATAGCTGACCCACTTATCACCAATCAGGAATGATCGGGGTGGATACTGCAGTTGCTCTCTCCAATACTTCTTCCTAGCTGGATCAGCAGGGCCATTGCCAGTCATCTTGCCGGTCATGTACAGACCAGTCATCAGGCCCACAGTGCCCATACCGATAGCTTCACGACCCCGAACGAGGTTCTTGGCAGCCATGTGGTCAGCCACGGTGTAGATACCGTATTTGTGAAGCTCTGGTGATCCAGGCTCTAGGTTCTTGATATCACTCACCTCCTTAATAGTGCGGTTGAGCAGGGGCATGTGCTTACCTGTCAACTCCAGAGCATTCCATGAGGTCCTGGGGAACATCAGGAATGGTTTGAGCATAGGGGTGGTCTTGAATAGATTCTCCACACCTTTGAGCCAGTTAGGCATATCCAGGGTGAAGGCAGCCTCCTTAGCTGCATAGTCAGTCATCTCATCTTTGATGGTCCCGTCAGCGTTGAAGACTTGGGCTTCAAACTCCTTCTGCGAATCAACCATCATCCGATTGATATCAGCATCAGTGATGACCTTACCTTCTGGGGCAGCATCGAACACTTTGTTGTAGGCAAGCTCCTTCATACGAGCCCTACCCATAATGTGCTGGAAGGCGAAGTCAGAAGCATCCATGATCCTGACACCATAGGTGAGGAGTGGAGTCTTGTTCCATGCCCTGAACACATCGCCCATGGCATACACAGCCTTCTCTGCATCAGAGCCACGCTCTTTAGCCCATTGGCCATAGGACTCCCACTTCACATCAGCTTCAGTGTCCAGGTAGAACTTGGACATGGTACCGATGTCATCGACAACACCCTTACCAAAGTTAGCCTTGAGTCGCTTGAAGAAGATCTTCCCAGTATCACCAAGGGAGTCATACATAGCACCAAGCTGGAGCATACCGCTCCGCATGGCCCTCCCATCCATGCCTACAAGCCCCCCAGCGACGGTTGCAATGGGACGCATAAAGGTGTTCAAGGCTGTGCCTACAACGGCTCTGGCCGGGGTACGGACACCACTCAGTACCGAGTGGATCATGGTTGCCCCCATCTCCTGTGCGGTGATGTTCTGGCCACCTAGTACGTTGGTGTTGAGCCTCTTACGGACCAGCTTGTCAAGGTCATCCCAAGAGCGGATACCATCAGACATGGCCATGAAGTGCGTGACCATCCGCAGGGTGTCATCCGTTTGACCAGCCTTAACGGCACTGGCTAGGAAAGCAGCCGACTCATCAACCTCTGTGGCGATCTCATCGAGCTTGGCCTTGACATCTGCAGGACCATACTTCAGATCAGACAGAGCATTGGACCTGATATAGCGGGACTTCTTCAGGGTGAACTGAAGGGTCTTCCACCTAGTAAGGAAGCGGTCGAATTGGCCATCCTTCGCTGTGACATCAATGTTGTCCATGACAGTAAGGGCACTGAAACCCAAGTCACGCATCTCCTTGTCCAAGAAGGACAGCAACATGCCGGTCTTGAGGTGACCATCAATGTCTACATACTCAATACCCTTAGACACTTCAGTGGCCGGACCAATCAGGACCTGCAGTTCATCATCAGTAAGGTTACGAACCTCCCGACCAGCTAGAGCCTGCTCCAGGTCATCGTAGACCTTACCGAAGTAATCACGCTGCTTGACGAAGTTACGACCCAAGTCCTGCACCTTGGCAGCATACTCAGGGTCATCATTCATCCACGCTGTCATTTCGCTGATCGTGGCGTTGCGGCTACCACCAGGAGTGGCGTTGATTCGCTCCATCTCCTTCTCAGTGAGGATGGCGTTAGGGGAACCATCCTCTTGACCAGCCTTGAGTTTGATATCCTCAAGGTCACGCATCGTCTTAGACGCTGACTTGATGTTGCTGTTTACTCTGCCTTGGTTGACTTCAGCACCTTGGTTGATGGTTGGGTCGTAACCCCTCTCACCCATGGGGTCATCCTTAAGACGCTGTTCACCGAGACTGAGTTCATTATCGTCTTGGATCTGTTGGCGAGTCTTGACCGGGGTGAGGATGACATTACCCTCTTTATCCCGCTTGACCTTGCCACCTTTGGTACGCTCTGGGACTCCAATGGGAGCATTGTTCAGGGCGGTGGGCTTGGTCGATGGCAGTACAGCCTTCAGGGCTCGACCACCACCTTGCATGGCCAGGTCAGCGAATGAGCCTAGACCAACACCTTCAACAATGTTATAGAGGGTTCTCTGAGCAGGAGACATATCATCATTCGTTGCGAAAGGTTTGATCGCATCGGTGTGATGAGGGAATAGCTCAGTCAGAGCCTGAGTCATGCTGGAGTTGGAGGACTGGTTGGAGGCACCATCAGCGATAGCACCAACAACAGCAGAGTGGGCCAGACTCTTACCCAGGTTGGCTGCTTTGCCAGCCCTGTTGATACCGGAGGCAGGAGCAGGCCCTTTGGCCACATAACGGGCAGCACCCTGCAGGCCAGGGATAGGAGCCTTGGCAATACCACCAGCAGCCTTACGAGTTGTGAGGGCAAGACCACCAAACTCAACAGCACCACGGAGCAACTTGCCCCAGACTGTTTTGTTGATGGGCTGATCATCAGGGTTGAAGAGGAGCCACGGTGGACGATACTCTTCACCATTGGAGGAGGTGTAGAACTTAGGATCGAAGGGCTTCTGAACAGCACCGATGACTGAGTTGATGGCATCTTGAGCACCACCAACCAGTGCATTGCCTAGTTCTTGGACATTCTCTTTGGTGCCGAACTTACTTGGATCCTTCTGTTCAAAGGAGTCCTTGGGTTGAGGCTTGCTTTGCTGGGTCTGAATTTGGGTCTGCTCATTGAGGCCCTGTTGGATTTGTTGACGGTCCTGTTCGCTTTGAGCAGCAGCAGCTTTGGATTGTTGAATCTTCTGCTGGTCTACTTCAAAGTCATCGGAGATGGGGCTGAGGGGAGTGTAGGTCATAGGTTAGGTGGAGGTTCCGTGAAGGAATTGATATCGTTTGCCCGTAGGTGTTTCGATAATCAACGCATCACCATGTTCGGTCTTGCGGCTAGAGATGACTCTTGCGCCATTGGTTAGGAAGACTTCAGTGCCTGCAGGAGCAGCGTAATCATGGCCAAACGATCCTCTACTCCTGTGAGCAGCATCGTTATCTGTGGTGGTTGTGCCCTTGGAGATCGGAACCAGCTTGCCATTTTTCTTGATAGAGACAAACTGATCAATTTCTCCTTGAACATACCTTTGATTGCGGTCACTTTGGGTGGTTCCTGGGATGACTGGCTTCACATCAGCGTGAGAACCAGTAGAGGTAGGGCCAATACTCCCAATCTTGTACACCAGACGAGGCTTGAGAGAGCCAGGATCTCTCCAAACAGAGGGGCTGTTGTACTGTTGCTTGAAGTTCTCAACGATTTGGACCCTGCGCTCCTGGGAAACATTACGGAAACCGATCCATTCGTTGCCTAGACCACTCACAGCCTCAGAAATAGAGCCCTTACCACTTGCAAAGCGTCCAACCCTGCCCATAATCAACAAATTAGCCAGCTTATCTTGGGTCTGAGCGTTGAATAGGTCAGTATCACGGATGCTGTGAGCACCATACTTACCAGTCATCAAACCACCAAGGGTCTTTTCAATGATTTGATACCTACCAGCAGCATGAAGCTGACCACTCTTCTGGAGTTGACGTACTTCAGCCACGGTCATCTTGGACAAACCACGACCAAACACTTGACTGGAGTTGGCACTACCGTGAGCTACGGTTCCACCAGCGGATCCACCACGGTTCATAGCGTCATAGCCCCCGTAGGAGTTAGATTCCACTGAAGCAATGACATCCCGCAACCCCTTAAAGGGATCAGGACCCTCACTACTACCAAAAGTTGCCACAGCCTTAGACACAGAAGGGCGATACATCAAGTATTCCCTCATTTCTGGCCTAATGGAGGTAAGCAGCTTCTCGGAGGTGGGCATATTTTTGGGTGTGCGACCAGCCAACTGAAGTTGAGCCAGAGCGATATCAGACCAACTAGCACCTTTAATCTTGTCTGCAATGATGAACAGTTTCTGAGGGATGGTTGTACCCCTACCTTCGATGTAATCCTCTGCTTGCTTCAGTTCAGCGTCATTGAGGAGCTTCTCTTGCTTCCACACTGCTTTGTTGGACTGCAGTTTAGAAAAGATGGGCTGCATCTCCATACCCAGCTTCGACTGAGCAGGCATTGAGGACATACCAACGAATGCCGAGGAGGCATCAGTGGTAGCAATGAACTTGCCATCACCGCTGGTGTTCGCATTCTTCCAAGCCAGAGGACCAGTACCTTTGGACTTACCTTCCCACATCAAGTTACGGACATAGGCTCCAGCACTTTCAGCAGCTTCTCCTGGGGTCTTAATACCTGCAGAGAGTTCAGACTGAAACTTCTGACGGAACAGAGCTTCAGCTTTGCTCTGAGCCCACACAAACGAGGGGGATTTGTCAGCACCAGTGTTTGTCTCACTCATGTACTGACCAAGGGTTGCCTTGATCAGATTGATTTCATCCTTGCCGCCACCAGGAATCTCCTTGAGCTTGTCACCAGCCTTAGCAGCAGAGTCGTACTTAGCCTGCAACTCCAAGGGGTACTTACGCAGCTTCTCAGAGTCCAGACCACCAATGGAGGCGAGGTACTTGAGTTGCTGCTCAGAGGCATCAATGTTAATGTCCTCAATAGTCCTCAGACCGTTGAGATTAGCAGGAACAGGGGAGGTAGGATACTGCTTCCTCCAGTTCTCAATGGCGAGGTTCTTCTCAGCATTGTTCAGAGGGCCATTCTTTGAGGTACCCTCCATAACCTGCTCCATGAAGGCACGTTGCTGCTCAGACTCATTTAGATCTCGCTCAGCAACCTTAGCTCTAGCAGACTCAGTAACGGACTTACGGAGGTCTGCCATCTCATCGAAGTAGAAGTCCCCGAACTTAACTTCTCTACCATCTCGACCAGTGAAGCTGGAACCCTCCAACTGCACGATCTGTTCAGAGGTCAGCCTGCCAGACTTAGCCAGCACCAGGAGATCACTAAGAGCCTCCCTACGCTTCTTACCAAGAAGGCGAGAATCACCACCAGCTCTGATCGTGACTAGATTCATCAGCCCTTCGGCCAGGTTGGGTGAGGACTGGATAGCAGTCAAGGTTTCAGAGGTACGCTCAGCCTCATATTCCTTAACCGCTACCTTGTTGGCCTCCTCTGCCTGCTGCTGTTGGAACTGAGCATCGAACTGACGAATCCTGGGGAATACCAGTTCAGCCAGCATCACGGGATTCATCCCAGTGAATTGACTGAGGAACTGCCTACGCATAGCAGTCTGGACAGCAGCACGTTCGGCTGAGTCGGCTGCAGTTGCTAGGGTGACCTCCTTACCATTGAGGTTGATGGAGAAGCTCCCAGAGGCCCCTGCGAGGAACTGTGGGTAGCTGTCGGCCAGGAGCATAGCCTGACCCTTCTGGTAGCCAACCTTGCGCCTTCCAGAGAGGTTTCTGACCTGTCTCTGGACTTCAACAGGAGCCTGCTTCTCCTCCAGTTCATTGGCCATTCCTTGAGTGACAGTATCAGCCTGGTCAACCTTAGCATTCAAGGTCTGATACTGCTCGACCTCCTTCTGTTGAGGACCATCTTCAAAGGCCATATTGATGCCTTCTGCCTCAAGTTCCTCAAGCTTGCGCTGACGGTCTTTGAGGAGGACATCAGCCAGTGAGGTCGAGAATTTAGCAAGCTGATCGGAATTGCGATTCAGCTTTTGAATGTTCTGAAGATCCTGTTCGGCCATGGCACGACCCAGCTTATCCCTGTTCTTCAACAGAGAGTCTTGGTCCTCCTTCATCCATTGCAGACGCTTAGCAGCCTGCCGCTCCATATCTGGAGTTGGATCATATGCACGAACGGGGTTAAAAGCCTCTGCCTTAGCGGAGCCTTGAAACGCTACTTGATCCATGTTTTACTTTTTTAAATCAGGTGTATATCCAGCTTGGAAGCCAGAAAGTAGGCTACTGCCAATAGTAAGGAGAGCATTGCTACCTCCACCTCCACCACTAGACGCCTGTCTGAATACAGGAGCAGGGGGTTGTGGAGCCTTCTCAGGGGTGAGGCCAAGCCTAGAGAGTGCGTCATTGTCAGCAGATTGTTTCTGCAGGGCAATGGCCTGTGTATCCCTGATACTTTGACGGTTGTTGGAGACTAGACTCTCAGCCATGATGGCATTGTTTCTACCAAACTGAGACAAGACATCATTAGCCAATCTACCAGTGCTTACACCAGAGACACCCATTGCGTCTACCTTACCAGTCTCCTTAATCATGTTAACAAGCATATCCTGCTTCTCAAACGAGACACCTTGTAGGTACTCCCGCATCTTGGCATTCTCAGCCTCGTAGGAGCGACTCTCAGCCTCCTTGTTGAAGCTCATCTGCTCGTCATATACCTGCTTCGATCTGTCGTAGATCCGCAGTGCTTGATTATATTCGTACTCACGTTGCTGAAGTTGGTACCACCATTGATACATGGCGGTTTCATTTTCCCACTTGGCTTGCTCCTGGGCGGCTTTACCAGCAGCTTGTTCAGCTTTACGGTTA
>Ga0181358_1001156_pt1 | contig 12131 bp, 11 predicted proteins | sample Fa13VDMM110SD_FD_130096 | JGI IMG/M metagenome (GOLD analysis project Ga0181358, IMG submission 130096) | Freshwater viral communities from Lake Michigan, USA - Fa13.VD.MM110.S.D | ecosystem: Environmental > Aquatic > Freshwater > Lake | place: USA: Michigan | collected 2013-09-24
CCATGTGAGATTACTGTTTACTGTATCAAGATCTGGTAAAGCAGCAAGAAGGACTGCATTATCAAATGCTGATACATCTATAGAAGCAAAATCAAACAAGTCGTAAACATCTCCCATAGCATAGGTATAACTATTCAAGGTCTCAAATGTAAATGCTGTACTTGCTCCCAGTGTTAGTAATGTGGTCACATTTATTGCATCATAGGTAGAGCCTCTGGTAGTTGGTGCGCCTAATTGGAATTGGAATCTTCCATTGCTTCCATTTAACTCATAAGCAGTTAGCAGACCCGGACTATTGCCCGGGGCCACAGTACCACCATTTAAAGTTAGACCCTGCACACTACCAGAGCCACCTAATGTACCTCCTGTATTTACTAAAACATCTCCTGCACTTCCATTCATTGTTAATAAACTTCCATTGATTGTAGTACTACCAATGGAACCACCAGAATTAACTGTAGCTGTGCCAGAATTAACTATAACATTACCAGCAGTTCCATCTACTAACAGTGTTCCACCTCCAACAGTTGTATTACCTATTAAGCCTCCACTGTTTACTAATAAGCTTCCACTATTAACAGTACTCGTACCAGCAATACCTTTGACTCTCAACGTACCTCCTGATATTATAGCAGCACTAGAAGCAATAGATCCAGCAGTATCAATCACTAACGTACCATCTTGTATAGTAGTATCTCCGTTGTAAGAATTGACTGCTTGAAAGGTAACTGTTCCAGTTCCTGTTTTGTTCAATCCTCTGAGTACTGACGCTGTGTTGAGCAAAGATCCTTTAAAAAGAAAATCACCTGCTCCACCCAAAGTATTCACATCTGCAGTTGTGGATCCAATGTCCATGGTGCCATCAAACTGTATAGTTAAATTGGCGCTGTTATTAATCAATCTTCTGCCACCACTGGTGTCTGTGGATAGTGTGAGTATGTTGGCAGCATTGGTGAATTGTAGCAGTGTTTTGCCTGCGCCATGGTTGGTGAAGCTCATGTTGTTGCCTTGATATTGATTCACAACAAAAGTCGTGACTGCATTTATATCATTGCCTGCTAGCAAATCCAATGTGGCCATGGTAGCTAAGCTGCTGGAACCCTTGAAGCTGTTGGCCACAGACAAGCCATTGGTGGTGTTGATTACCAATTTGGGTGTATTGGTTGTGCCAGTTGCCGCTCCCATTGTTACCAACCCTTGACCGACTCCAGTGCCTCCATTCACATTCACAGTGCCTCCTCCTTTGATTTCAAACCCTCCACCCAGAGTGTTGGTGCCATTGAATGTGACTGTGCCATTGCCTGTGTACAGGACTTTGCCAGCAGTGGATAAGCCCCCTTGTTTCAATTCATTGTTGAATGTGAATGCGCCATCTCCTGCCAGAGTTAATGTTCTGGATGTACTAGAAGATGCAGTTGTAAGAGAAGCCACATTATTGAATACTAATGTACCACCTGTTGCTTGAAACCAAGTGTTACTGTTATTAGCATTTTCTACCAATATGTTAAATGTTTGTGTGGCAGTGGAATTATTTGTAATGCCACCACTAGATGATAATGTTTGCGTACCATTGAAACTATTGATTAAATATGGGTTTGCGTTTGTGAGAAATGTTATGTTTCTTGCAGCTCTGGTAGAAGTCAATACAACAGTATTATTATTGGCTCCAAAATTACCGAACTGAATTTCATCTGTTGTAGTACTAGAACTAGTTGAAGAGGGTTGTATTCCATTTGTCCAACTTGTTGGAGATGTCCAATTTGTGCCAGTATTATTCCACAAGAAAACTACTGCTTGAGATTCTTGGACAGCTCCAGACATTAAAAAAGCCGCAATTAATTTTGCGGCTGTGCTTTTTAGTACCTTTTTTAATAGGTTATTTTTCATATACAGTTACTCCTTCTTGTCTTCATCTAAATGTATAGACACCTCTTGATAAGATTTGTTCATTTTATTTTTCTTTGCTTTTTGAACATATGTCCAATCATTTAACATAAAATCCTCTATTACTATTATAGGGTAAGTTTTATTTATATGCAATTTTATTTTTTCTTTGTATTTTTTTCTATCTCCAATTTGGCATATAGGAGATGTGCCCCAATTAGGATCGTACATCCATAAGTTATTATTATATTCAAAAACACAAACTGCATGACCAAGAGTAGTTTCTTTGTCATCTTTATAGCCAAAGGTAAAACCATAAACACTATTCCAAGAGTCTGAGGTAGTTACTAAAAGAAGATTGCATCTAGAGGCATAAATCATTGCATCAACAAAGCAAGAATTAGGAAGATTTGTTATTGAGTTGTATTTTTTTAATTCAAATCCAATTTTTAAACAGGCGACCCAAGATACGATTAACGCTAACCCAACAGATAATGTTTTCGATTTCCAATTCCAAAGTTTACTTAATATTTTTTTCACCTTCAGCTTGTTTGGCTTCGGCTTCTTGTCCTTTGTTGAACATTACATAGTTATGAATTGTAATCATATAATCTTCAGCAAGAGCAGCCATTTGTTGTAAGAATGGTTCTGTTAGATTTTCTTTTACCATTGGATCATTAACTTTATCCATCACATTTTTTGAATGTTGATATATAGAATTAATTGAACCGACTATCATTTCATAAAAATCTTCTTTGTAATCTTCTAAGTCTTCAATTTCTTCTGCTTGAGATAAAGAGGCGTCAATTTTAAGAAGTTCAGTTTGATCAAATTCTGTTTCGCCATCCCATTCGTATTCTTCGTTTAGATAATCAGATCCTTGAGCTTTTTTAAGTGCTTCTTGAGTAGGGCGATCTTTTGAACCTTTTGGTGCTGGGCGATAATTTTTGCCCATTCTTTTTTTCTTTTGTTGAATATTATACCAAAGACCTTTGCTTTTGGCTTGAACATCTATTTCTAAAGTAATCTCTTCTTCACTTCCAGTAATTTTGCTGACTGGTTTTGCACTCCACATTTTACAAGACCAATAGTTAGCTTTATATTTTGGGCCGGGATTATCGCAACCATGTCTTGATCTGTAAGCTTTGCGTCTAGCTGGATCATCTCTTTTAATTGACATGTTTGGGTCGCCGAAAGTGACCTTAACAATATTACCTTTATCATTCTTAACATAAACGCCGAACTTCTTTTTGCTTCCAGAAGGAAGACGAAATGGTTTATTAAGTGGCGCTTTACCTTTTTTTGCTGCTAGTATATCTTTTGAAAAATCGATTTCCATATTGTTTAATATAGTTACACTATTTTTACGCAACAGCGATTGAGAAAAGGTTTATTATGCTAATGGGCTATTTTTGCTATAAAGTGTTTTTTTTTATATATACCTAAAACAAACTATGGAATAAGTTGAGGATTTACAGTTATATTATATTCTGTTCCATTTGGACTAAATGGGGGATGACCACCACCAAAGTCTGCGGTAGTATACTCTAAACTCCAAATTGGTTTATAAGGAGGAGCATTTTCAGTATTAGTAGTTGGGAAATTTAATATTATTTGTAAAGTTGCTAAAGCAGGATTTATTGGAGAGAATGTCCATGATCTTTTTCCAGCACCAAGACTTATCACATAATTCATAATAGCATCTACAGAAGGTTCTTGAACAAATGCCACAGCATTACCATAAGTAGCATAATTAAAATGTCCATAATCTATAGAGTAATTGCTTGCTTCTTGGAAGACGATAGATCTAAACGATCTTGTGTTAATTGTTTTGGGAACATATAAATTTATTCCCTTTTTAAAGTTTCCGAGTTGTTTGGTTTTCTTGACTATCATATAATGATATATTTAAAAACCATTGGTATTAGAGTTATAATAATAATACCCTAATCCATTTGTTCTTTTTGTTATTGTTGATGTTGAAAAACTAACTGTTATAAAATCTCCGCCACTGAGTTCACCAAATTGCACTCTAATTGGATAATAAGTTCCAGCAACTAAACTTATTGGAGATGATGCAACTTCATTTTCTCCATGGGTTCCTCCATTATTTACTGTGGCATTTGCAATTGTAAAACCAGCTGTAGCGTTATTCCCAACCCAAAGATAGCTTGCATCATCTGAATTTGTATAAAAAGTATAATTTTCAGTTGAACTTGCTTTGAAATATCCAAGCCATTGCCAGCTATAATTCTCTGCAGCATTAGTGAAATTATTTATTTCGGTTAATTGATTAACATCTCCATGAAGAGTTGCTGTATTAAACCAATTTACATTATCGTTATTACCTTGTGTGTCACCAAAATATCCAACATATCTTTTACCATATAAGCCATTAGCATCTGCTGTAGTAGTGGCTATTGTTCTTTTAGGAACATATAAATTTATTCCTTTTTTAAAGTTTACGAGCTGTTTGGTTTTCTTGACTATCATATAGTCAATATAAAGTTAAACTAACTTCTTTCCCAGCAAATATAATTTGGGCTCACTCCACTAACACTAACTATTCCTGTATAATTAAGATCACTTAAACTTCCGCCATCACCAGCTCCAGAAGCAGTAGTTGATGCTAAAACAAAATTAAATGAATTAGAACTAGCAGAAGTTCCGTATTTTACATAAAGATTGCCGCTTTGTAAATTTTGAGCAAAAAGTTCTTTACGATTGGCGTTTGCTTGTAAAACTGTTCCATTTGTTCCGCTTCGTGTAAAATTAGAAATTGTACTACTTCTTTCTGGAACAGCAGTAACAAAATCTGTAGAAGCAGTCAAATCGTCTTGATGAACGTTGATTCCAAAAGTATCAAACCCGCTTATTACTTCGTAAAGACGACCACTTACGCTAACCGAATCTGTTATTGGATTTAGATCGTCTTGATGAACGTTGATTCCAAACCCAGAAAAATTAATTAATACATCTTCTACGTTATTTAATTTTCCAAAATCTAATGGTTGAAAACCAGTTATTTCACTATTGTATACAAATGAAAGTCGTTTTTCTGAAGGATCATAACTTGTTGCGTTAAAAGTGTTACTCATAGAATCAATTACACTATAAAAATACAAAAATATATTAAAAAATCAAATTAATTTATTGAACATTTGTTGTATTAATTAGAGCAAATTTAGAATCAAATCCTATCCTACCACTGTCTATAGTTACAGTCGTTGGAGCGTAAAGCAACCAATTAGGATGAATAAATTTACTTAAACTTAATAAAGCTATTGAATATAGATTTAAATTTTGAATCATAACGTGTCCTTTCCTATACAATCAACATTTGATCCACTTCCAGAAATAATAAATGTATATTTATCTACTCCTCTAGAAGTATCTGATGATCTAACAGTAACATCTCCACTAAATACTGGAGTAGTAACAAAAAGATAATTTGAATTATTTAGACTTGTCCCAGTTAAATTTTCATATGGTAATAAACTACTTCCATTAAGATTAGTGAAAAAACCAGTAGAATTTACGCCATAACTTATAATGTTAATGCCTGTATTTCGTACGCTATAACCAGTAGGTATAGTAAATGTAATATATTCAAAGTATTTAGTTTTTGTATCACCAAATAAATTATTTAATAAATTAGGATCTGTTACATGAGTTTTTCTTGTATAATTATTTAATATTTGCGTACCAGTTAAGATTCCTGTGATTAAACTAGTATCATATCCAGTTCCATTGATAATTGGATTTCCTAATTGTTGGAAAAATCTAAGTTGTAATCCTGTTATTTCAAAATTAGTTAAAGTGCCTCTTACAAAATTATATCTTTCTCCGGGAATAACATTAATAAATGGATTTTTTTCAGAATAAACTTTAGAAGATAATGATATAAACTCATCGTGAGAATAGCATCCAGTTGTAGTTGATCCATCTTTATTCTTTACTTTTAATCTCCACCATCTTCTTTGTTGATCTATTTTACCACTTATTGAATAGCATGGGTTGCTTAAATTTTGTTCGTAATCATTTAAAACTTCTACTGCATTTTCAATATTAGAATAAAATGTTGTAGATAAGTATGGTCCATTTTTATAATTATTTAATTTTAAATTATTTAGTATTGGATTTATTTTTGCGCTTCCACTTGGATATACTTCTTGAAATGGTAAAAATCCAGCTTTTGGTTCAAGTTCTTTTATGTTTGATTCAAATCCAAATACGAACCATTCTCCAGAAGAGGTATATGTTTGACTAAAATCATTAATTTTTTTGCTAAGAGCTGTGCCTGTGTTAGAGTAAATAGGAAATGATCCGGTCCAATATGTTGATCCATTATACGCTTCAAATAATAACAGAGATCCACCGTATGAATTTGGTATATTTATAGTTGTTAATTTATAATTTTTATTATTCACTTTATTGTAATCTGGTTCGTATACTCGATAATCAAAATAATCTGCATCTTCTGGTGAAATATTAAAATCTATAGACGCTACATCTGTGTTATCTGTTTGTAAGAATCTATAAGATTTTCCTTTTTCTAGAATAATTGGTATTGAAATAAATCCTGTATTTGCAGTATTTAAAATAAAATTATTTGGATAAGCTTGATTGATTATTCCTAATTTACTGCCAGTAAATGTAACATTAAAATTAGATCCATTTTCATTTGGTTTATTTGGTAATAAATTATCTGGTTTTATTGCCATCTGAACGTCCACTTGTAATGCTCCTGTAGCTGGATTAAATGAAGTTGGGGAAGAAAACATTCCAGATACACCGCTAATCCATCTAAATATGTTTTCATTTGAATTAATGTTTAACCAATCTCTATTGGAATCTACATATAAATATGATTCTCCACTTAATATTGGGTATACTCTTCTCATTCCACTAAAAGCTCCAGTATTAGAAAATTGATCTAATCTTTGAAGTTTTCTATTTAAATCTTGAGCAACTTGTGTTTGATTTAAATTGTTTCCAGTGCTATAGTATGTTAAACCAAAAAATCTTGTATCAAAATTTAATCCGCCAGTTGTAAATGTAAAAGTATTTTTACCAACAGTATTTGCAAAAGATGGTGCGGTTGGAGTAAAAGATAAACCGCTTATAGCACTTCTAAAGAAGAAATCATCAATTTTGACTTTAGTATTATTTGTAAGACATGATATTTTAACTGGTAAATTATTTTGTATAGCTAATGGTTTGTATACAGATCCAGAAACAAGTTGCTGTCCAGTAATTTGATAAAATGCAATATTTTTAGTTACTACTGTATTTAAAGATGACGCTAAACCTGTAGTTTTAATTACAAAATCAATATTTAAATTATTTTTTGCAGCTAAAGAGGTAGTTAATATCGTTGTTCCAGATGGATAAATTCTAATATTTTCATTTGTCCAAATCAAATCAGATCTTGATCTTAAAGCTTTTGTGCTTAATTCTAAGGTAGTATCTTCTGGACTAAAATAAATATCTATAATATTATTTCCTGTATTTGCTATAGAAAATGTTTTTCTTAATGTTTGTGGATATATGCCAGTTAATTCAACTGCGTAATTTCCAAGTCCCCATTTAGAATTTTTATATTGAAAAGTGTCTCCTAATGAAAATTGTTTTGCAGTTGGCCTTGCTTGAAATTGTATTGGAATTTTAATTAAATTAAGATTTCCCGTATGAATAAAAACTGAATATCTTGTTTTATTTTGTTTTTCTGGATACCAATAAAAAGATATAGGTTCTGGAAGTTGTCTGCCTTCTGAAGTTGTTTCTATATTTCTAATATGATCTGAAAAGACTAAAAATTGAATATTATCATCTAGTAAATTGTTTGGTCCTAATCCTGATAAAAAATAAATATTATTTTTTGAAATAAACTCACCTTTTACTCTTCCTTCGCCACTATGAAACCATCTATTACCCATGTCTCCAACTTGAACATCTTTATGATCAATAAATTCAAAAATATTTCTATACGGCATTACTTCTGTATAAGTTCCAGAAAAATTTTCATCTATAAAACCACATAAAAACAGTCCTGTTTGTAAACCAGAAGGAAGTCTTTTATCGTTATTAGAGTAACCAGACCAAATTTCATTAAAATATACTCCAGTAGAACCAGATTTTGAATATGGAAATTCATTTAATGGTCTAAAATATCTGTCTGCATAAGAAAAGTTTAATGGAGTAATCTTATTTGCAAGAATATTATTTTGATTGTTTATTACCCAACCGCTTTCGTACCATTTCCCATCATAATTTTCTTGTCTTTCACTTACAATTGAGTCTTTGTAGGATTTTGTTTTTTTAGAATAACCTTTAATAACAGTTGGGGTTTGTTGATAGTTTTTTAAGGTTTGAGACACAAGATCTGGGTTAGCAAAATCTTTAAATTTAGCTTCATTGGCTATGATATTATACTTAATATCCTTTGGATTCATATATTTTTTACCTGTAAAATTATAGCACCGTTATAGTGATCGTGTTAATATTAGGCGAACCGAGGTCTCTTCAATGCCCCGCACCCAAGTGTAGGCGTTGAAGAGACCTCTTTATAGCTGATAAATCCACGATACCGTGAAGTGAAATAAAAATGTTTCATGAATTTTAATTTCTTATTTTTTAATATAAGAACTTTATATTACTATAAAGATAGGACTATGTCTTGTTTATTCTTACTAAGAATAAACTCGGGCGCTCGTGTCTCTTTTATTGTTGCGATAACTCAAGAGTTAGTCTCTACACCTTCTTGAATCATGTTTGTCGCGATTCAAGCTTGGCTCGGCGTTATCCTATATATGTCAAAGAACTATTTTTTATTTTATAGGACTTTCACCGAATTCACCCGATAAAGGCAAACATATTTACACTAAAATATTTTCGTATGGAAATTTTAGACATTTATTTTTTTTTACATATAATATACATATGACTAATTTAGAAAAAATTAACAAATACCTCCGGGTTTTAGTAGAAGTAAAAGAATCATTTCAAATTCTTACAAAGAATTTCCCAGACTTATTGGAAGATTTAGAATCTTCAAGAAATAGTCCATCTTGCTCTTGCAACGATAGAGTGATGCAGGGTTTAACTAAAAAGTATCAAGAAGATGATGAAGCTAAAATGATAATTGATGATATCTTTTCTAGAGTGCAAGTTGTTACGGCTATAAAAGGTTGGGATGAAGCAATTGAAAGATGGCAAAATCAAGAAAAAGAAATTTTTGAAAAAGTACATAAAGTAGGCAAAACAAGTCAAGACTGGAAAGATTTCCGCAACATGGTAAGAACTTCAAATGTACATATTCAAGGATTTTCTGTGATAGAAAAAGAAGATGGACTTGAAGTAAGATTTTTGTAAGAAATTACTTAGACCCGAGAAGTACACTATAGTATCCCTTTTAAGATATAAGAAAATAGTTCACTTGGACCCGAAAGGAGTTGAACCTTTGTCTTTTAAAAATCTAAATTAAAATACTACAAGTTTAGTTGTTTTTATTTTTAGCTTTATATAGATAAACAACAAACATACTTAGCGATTTTATTTTTAATACTTAATATTAATAGAATAAAAAAACTATTAATAATAAGACATCTAATTACGCAACTATCCAATAGATGCATCAAGGTAGTCACGCTGTAGAACTTAAGCTACAGAAGCGGTCATCTCAGCAAGAGAAACTCTTGCAGAAATATGACCTTTATATTTTGCTGTTTTGGCAGTTAATATAAGTGAAACTTTTTAAGGAGTCCTCGATTCAACCTCCACTTGCATTTCAATTTATTTTCTTAAAATCGAAACCAGTACGGGCCCAATGTTAAAGAACTAGCAAGACTTACACATTATAAAGCTTTTAATAAATTTAATCAATCTTTTTAATTGAAATTATATTTTTTAATATAATCTGCATTTTTATAATAATCTATTAATTGATTTTTTGATAATTTTCTAATATTTTTTAATAATGAAACATTTTGATCGTAAAATGGATTGAAGACTGAAGAGTTTGGACCTCTTTGGTGTTCCATGTGATATACATTATGATTTTTTAAATACCCTACTTTATTTGTTAGTGTGTTAAATCTGTAATATCTTTCTATATCTTCTGGACCATAAGAGATGAAATTTTCATTTTCTCCTCCGTACTTCTTATAACAGTTTGTATCAAAAAATTGACAAAAGCCAAATTTTGAAAATATCTTTTCGGAATTTAAATTATTCAATGAGTTAGCATTAAAATTTTCCTTAACTTCTCTAGAAATAGCAAGTTGATTAAATCCAAATTCATATGGAAAAACTAAACTGTATCCGTCTATTATATATTTCGTTGCTAAAATATAACTTTCTGGCTTCAAAATAACGTCTATATCATAGTTGACTGTAACTGGAGTATTTACAATATTTAACATAAAATTTAAATATCTAGTTCTATGAAAAGTTTGACAATCATTTTTTTCAAAAAAGTAAGTTGTATCATTTTCTATAAGTTTTTCTAAATTTGATTTTGGTCCAGATTCATATATTATAATATTGGTCTTAAAAGTTTCTCTTAAGTACTTGTATGCTATTTTAAAATTTTCAAGGCGATCATCTCCATCGATTTTAATCGGAATTATAAAAGTTGCATCTTGTAAGGATATTAAACCATTAGTGGGGTTTTCCGCGCTTTTATGTATTAAAATTTCTCCAACAGCGATATCTTGAAAAAAATTCTTTTTAGTAAAACTTTCGTCTGGAACTTCAATTTCATTTCTTTTTGAATGAAATAAAAATAATCTGTTTATTCGGTCAAATTTTCGAATTAATTTTCTCTTTTCAAAATAATAAAGTATACTATTTTTTTTAGGTTTTTTTTCTTTATTACTTTTTTTATCTAAATTCATATTTAAAATAATAAAATATATTACAACGTGATCCAATTAGACGAATATAAATCTTTAATCAATATCTCAGAATTCGTAAACCATTGAGCTGGAGCTATAATTTTTTTATTTGGATTTTTATTTAGCCAACTTCCCCACCAACTAAAAGAGCTATTCGTTATTATATTATGATCACACATTGACATTATACACATATCTAAAAATTGATTACGCCCTTCAGATATATAAAAATTTTTTCTATTAAAAAATAGTTTACACCAATCAATATCGTCTGTAATAACTATAAAATTATAATCTTTATCATTAAAATTTTTTGAAATAGCTTTTTCGTAATATAAAATATTAGACTGTGCGTAATATGAATTATTTATATAATCCCCGCGCCTAACATGTATTGCTACTGTTTCATTAAAACTTTTATCATTTAAAAAAGACTTACAAGAATCAACGATTTCTTTTTTGAAGGAGAACTCTTTTCTAATAATGCCTTGGCAATGATTAAAGTATTTGTATGTTTGAAAGTAGCCTTCAAGGATAATATCATCTCCTGTATTAAAAAAAGTTTCATCAAAATGAAAATATTTTTCTTTTATTACTTTATCTAATTTATTTGATTCATGTTGAGGTGCTGATAGATTAAAAGCTTTATCTAAGGTAAGCAATTTATATTCATTATCAATTCCGTATTCTTTCCATGTTAAATTATTGCCTTTTTTATAATCAATGCCATAATTTAATCCTTGTTTTTGAGCTATTCCTATAAGAGCCGCATATTGGAACATCTGATTTCCAAGCCTACCTTTCTTGCCTATTTTGACAGAAATCATTTTATTTAATTTTATAATGATAAAAGCTTTTGGCAGTCTTTTTTATAAACAAAATTAAATTTAATTCTTGGCCCGTTTGCGTCTGAAATTACTTGAGGTACTGCAAGACATGGATATTGCTCTGGTCGGTCATAAATATTTTCATTAAATATATTGTAGCGTTTTAAACATTTATCCGCATACGCTAGCCATCTAGCTCTATTTTTTAATATTTCCATGAATATATTATAAATTAAATTTGACAAAAACTCAAACTTAATCTATTATAAACTAACATAGTTCCCAATTAGAGCAGTTTGTTGATGTCAAAAAATCAACTATCAATCCCTTGAGATAGCAATGTCATAAGGGCTGACAACTATTAAAACCTTCATTTGTACATTATATGGCTAAAGAAGGGAATGTAGCTATAGGCATCGCAGAATGTAGTGATCGAAGCTACCTCTGATCCGTAAGTGCGATGGCCCGTTCATCACTGAGATCGTGATGAAATTTGGAGTCAAAAGAAAAGTTGGATTGATAA
>Ga0181358_1001158_pt1 | contig 12122 bp, 9 predicted proteins | sample Fa13VDMM110SD_FD_130096 | JGI IMG/M metagenome (GOLD analysis project Ga0181358, IMG submission 130096) | Freshwater viral communities from Lake Michigan, USA - Fa13.VD.MM110.S.D | ecosystem: Environmental > Aquatic > Freshwater > Lake | place: USA: Michigan | collected 2013-09-24
ACTCGGTGCCAACAGTTTCACGGGTGCTCAGAATCTCCAGGACAACGAGCTGATCCGGGCCAAGATCCGTGATTACTCGGAAACGATTTCAAGCCCGACGATCTCGGCAGGAACCTTGACGCTCAATCTGGAAACTTCTAACATTTTTACTGTCAGTTTGAATGCAGCGATCACGACCTTGACGATCAGTAATCCGCCAGCATCGGGCTCAGGCGGGGCGTTCACTCTGATTCTGACCGCGGACGGAACGGCTCGAGCGATAACGTGGGGTGCCGCTGTCAAATGGCCAGGTGGTACAGCACCAACCCTGACATCTACCCTCAACAAAATTGACGTCTTCACGTTTGTCACCACGGATGGCGGGACCAGCTATTACGGGTTTAACTCAGGGCAAAACTTCTGATGATTGAAACACTCTTACGTCAACGTAGTCCTTCTGCTTCAATTCCCGGAGACCAGTATCTGGCTGTCGGGATGAGTGTCTCTCCTTACATTGCAATTTACAAAAAAAATGGAGATACGTTCACCAGATTGCCAAACCCGGCCACCTTACCAACAGGGGTAACCTACGGGGTAGCCTGGAACGGAAATACACATCTGGCGTGTTCTCACTCAGATTACCCTTACGTGACAGTGTATAAACGCAGCGGAGACACGTTCACCAAACTGGCCAATTTTACTACAAATGAAGGGGGATTACAGGGTGGGCGTATCGCGTTTAATAGTTCTTTGGGTAATGGTGCTGCACCTGCGTCAAAAATGGCCTATATTTTTTCAGGTGGTCCTGGGTTCAAGACTATATCAGTCTCTGGTGATACGTTTAGCGTTGATGCCAACAGTGCCACAACACTTGCAGCAACTCCTTCACTAAACACTGGGATTGCCTACAATGTGAACAGTGGCTCGGGTAATTATTTGGCAATTGCAAAGCAAGGTATCTTTATCTATTCAACGGCCAATCCGCCGGTGCGGATCACACAAAGTATGACGACAAGTATTACAGTTCGCTGCGTTGCTACCAACGAGTTGGATTCTCTGCTCAGTTATGGCGGTTCTAGCGTTGTCCAATTGGCGGGAACCAGTGCCGGTCCGACCTTTTCTGCCTATTCTCCGTCATCTCTTAGCATTGGTGGCAACTCACGTGCGATGGCTTGGGACTGGTATGATGCTTCTTACTTAGCCGTCGATTTTGGGGCCTCTCCTTACTTACGCGTGTATAAGTGGAATCAAGCCGCGACTTTTACCGTATGTACGCTTAGTTCAAATCCACCCGGCTCCATCAACGGTGTAGCCTGGAATTATGGCGTTAACATGTATTTGGCAAGTTGTGGGGCTACTAGTCCTTTCATCTATATCTATAAACGTGACGCTCCAGGCGGTACAAGTTTTACCCGACTTAGCGACCCTGCCGTTTTACCTGAAGGTCAAGGTAATTCTGTGGCATTCAGCGAACCAATTTGATCAGAAGGAACTCTACATGCGTTACAGTCGAATCGTTGACGGTCTACCCACACCACCTCAGCCGCTTCCGATGTCGTTTGCGGATGTTTCCAACTTCCACACGCTGCCGGAGGATACTCTAGCAACCTATGGCTGGTATCCTTACACCCACACATGGCCTCCCAGCTATGATAAAGCGACGGAACGGCTGGTACAAAACTTCAGCTTTGACGGGACTACCGTAAATACAAGCTGGCAAACAGTTCCGCTCACGTCAGAAGAGCTGGCTGATATTGCCAAGCAGACGATTAAAAGTCTGGGACAAGCTGTTAAAGATCACCTGGATGCTACGGTGCAGGCTAGAGATTACGATTCCATCATTAGTGCTTGCACCTACGCCACGTCTTCCGTGGATCGCTATCGGGACGACGGGCTAGCCTGTGTAAACTGGCGAGACGCTGTGTGGTTAGAAGTATATATGATTATGGCTCAGGTTGAAGCCGGGACACGTCCAATACCTACAGTAGAAGCCCTCATCGCTGAACTTCCGGAGCTAGTCTGGCCATGACCTTCACTAAAGCCGCCCGCGACTTCATCATAGCTAGCGGTTTAATACTGAGATAAGGGGCTGAGTGTGACAGGCGACGAACTAAAGTATGAGATGGGCTACTGGGGCAACTGCTGCAATACGTTCGACGAAGAACAGAAGCAATATGTCTATGCCCGGTTCATGGGATTAGAGGTCAATCACTACAAGATCCAGCTATCTGCTAAAGACGTTATGGACGTAGGCGGAGGACCTGCGAGCATGTTGCTCAAGGTTCCAAACCTTAGCCACGGCGTGGTGGTAGATCCGATCGAATACCCTGATTGGACCGTAAAACGCTATGCAACGAACAACATTACGGTACGCAAGGCGTATGGCGAAGACCTGCTACGCGACCGTAACTGGGATGAGGTCTGGCTCTACAACTGTTTGCAGCACGTAAACGATCCAGAAAAGATCGTGAAGAACTGCATACGGTCTGGTAAGGTTTTTCGAATCTTTGAGTGGATAAATACTCCAGTGTATGAAGGGCATCCGCACTCTTTGACGAAAGAGATGCTTGATAGCTGGATCGGGCAATCAGGTGGAACTGTGCTGCTAAATGAAGGGGGCTGTGATGGCTGGGCATACTATGGTTGCTTTAAGACAGGGAATTGACCAGGTGGGTAGTAATGTCCCCTGATGGTCAGATGGAAACCGGAGATGATGGAAAAACAGATGTCGGGAAACTGCTACCCGCAGCTCCTACACTTACGAATACACCAAAACCTGTAGCTTACCCACTCACCTAACGATTCTTTGTAGAAGGCATCATATGTCATTCCGGTTTCACCTGCTTGGGCTGCCGCACACGGTTTCCAGCCCGGAGTATGTCGCTTGTGCTTACACTCAAAAGGTCGTTAAGTTTGCCAAGATGATGAAGGCCCGTGGCCACCACATCATCCACTACGGACACGAAGACTCTCAGGTAGACTGCCACGAGCACGTCACGGTCACGACCAATCGAGATCTGGAAATAGCGTATGGCAACTACGACTGGCGAGCTGGCTTCTTCAAGTTTGATGTCAACGACCACGCATACCAGACGTTCTACAAAAATGCCATCGTTGAGGTCGGCAAGCGAAAGCAGAATCGCGACTTCATCCTGCCGTTCTGGGGTTCCGGTGTTCGACCTGTCTGTGATGCTCATCCAGACATGATCTGTGTAGAACCGGGCATCGGTTATGCCGGTGGACACTGGGCTCGCTGGAAAGTGTTCGAGAGTTATGCCATCTACCACGCTTACTGTGGAATGCACAACGTCAGCACTTGTCGTCAGGACTGGTATGACGTGGTTATCCCCAACTACTTCGATGTCGATGACTTTGAGTATTCAGCCGAGAAGGACGATTACTTCTTATATCTGGGTCGGGTCTACGACGGCAAAGGCGTGAACATTGCGATCCAGGTCACCGAGAAGATCGGGGCCAAACTGATCGTGGCAGGCCAGAAGGAAGAAGGTTACGTTCTCCCGCCCCACGTTGAATACGTCGGCTATGCTGACCTGCCAACACGTAAGCGACTTATGAGTCGGGCCAAGGGTAGCTTTGTGCCGAGCATGTACGTCGAGCCATTCGGCGGCGTTCAGGTTGAGAACTTACTCTCCGGTACGCCTACGATCACGACTGACTGGGGGGCTTTTGTGGAGAACAATCCACACGGAGTTACAGGTTATCGTTGTCGTTCGTTCGAGGACTTCGTCAACGCTGCCTTGAACGTCGACAAGATAAATCCGGCAGACTGTCGCAAGTTCGGCGAGCAGTTTTCACTGGAGAACGTCGCACTCAGGTATGAGAAGTATTTCCAAGACGTTATGAACGTCTACACGGGTCAAGGCTGGTATCAGATTGGCATACCGTGCGACTATCCAACGATGGAGACAGAGGAAGGCCCGTTTGCCAAGCGACTGGCCGAGTATATCTCAAGCCTGTATTTCTACGGCAAGCAATTTCAAGGCACGGTCGCAGATATTGGCTGCGGTCCGGGCATCTACACACAGGCGATGCGGGAACTAGGGATTAAAGCCACCGGCTATGACACGGATGATAGGATCAAGGGTAAGCCAAATCTGGAGCAGATCTCTCTCTTCGATTTAGATTCTCCTGCCGACGTAGTGCTTTGTCTGGAAGTGGCAGAACATATTCCAGAGTCTGAGGCGGACGGTGTGGTATCCAGTATGGTTCGTAACGTGAAATCGGACTCAACAGCCGGGCTTATCATCTGGACCGCAGCTCAACCGGGACAAGGTGGACACGGACATATCAACTGCCAACTGCCGGAGTACTGGGACGCCAAGTTCTTAGCCCAAGGCATGGTTAGGGAGACCTCATTTGAAGACGATCTGCGAACATTTGCTCGTGACGGATATCACATTGGTTGGTTCGTCAATAACCTGAGGGTATATCGTCGTGCCGAATGTGCTCTGGCTGCTAGAGATACCCACAATGATATTAAAGAACTTTTTAGCCCAAAGAACGGGTTTGGAGAGTATTCTGATATAGCAGTCGAATTGTTAAAGAAGACAATTGGTATACTTGATAAATATCAAATAAACCATTTTTTAATATCAGGAACATTGCTTGGTCACGTGAGACACAATGGATTTATCCCTTGGGATGACGACATAGACATTTTAGTCGATAATAGTATATTAGAGAAACTAAACTCTATTTTAGAAGAAAATAAGGAAGAAATATGTGTATTAAATAAGAACGGTCATATAAAGTTTTGCTTTGTAAACGATGGTGTTGATATGGTAGGGGCATGGTCTGAATTTTGGACGAAATATGTTTTAAACGATAACGCAGATTACAAATGGCCATTCATAGACTTATTCATATATGAAGAGTCTGAAAAGTTTTTACATTTTTTTGGAAAAACGTGGGACATCGATAAGTTTCAACCTGCTATGCAAGTTGATTTTTTGGGTGTCAATGCCAAGATACCAAACACACCTGATTACTTTTTAAGCGGAAATTTTGGAGAGGACTATATGACAGTTTATAAATCAAACAGGTATATTCACAAGAAAGAGCAAATGGGTCCAAAAAGCGTAACTATTAGTAAAGAATCGTACGATACTATACTATGAGATACTGATGGACGATTTAAGAAATAGAATACTGTACGGTGTTGACGCCAAATTATTGGCTTACGACGAAGAAGCTACTACCAAATGCTATAATAAAATAGATCTGAAAGAAATAATAGAAAAGCATCTAATAAAGCATAAAACAGATACTAATTGTATACTTATAAACATTGAAAAAGACATACCTAGGTACAAAAACTCTGTAAAAGAATTCGAAAAGATATCGCTAGACAAGTTTGTCCACTTGAAAGCGACATATTGGAAGGAAAAAGAAAATCTTGAAAATGATATGACTATGGTTCTTCAATTTTTGAAAAGGTTTAATCCAGATATGCAGGTTAATAAGATAAAAATAGATGATTTTTCGATTGTAAATGACGATAATATCTATATTCAAGACGGACCATTGGCATGCTATTGCAGCCATTTAAGGGCCATGATCTACGGGTATATGAATTTTCAGGATTATACTATTATTGTAGAAGATGATATAAGCATAACCAATACTGAGAACATCGAAAAATATCTAAAACAAATCCCAGATGATTGGGATATTATATTTATGAATTCATCACCCAAAAACGTGATGCATGATGAGCCATTTTATAAGTTTACAGATCATTTTCATTCTGCTCATTTTTACATAATAAATCACAAGTGCTTTCCAACGTTATTCCAAAATTTGTACCCTATTCCAGATCAGGTAGATACTCTTATTTCTAACTTGATAGATAGACTAAATCTTTATAACATACCAGATACGGTATTTCAGAGAAATATAGCGACCAACACTCAAAACAACTTGCACGTAATATTCAACTCACCGGCATATTTCGTGACCAGAAACACTATCAATAGAATTAAGAGTTTAATACTGTATTTCCTAGACTTGATGTTACCAAACAATACTAACAATATGAAAATGGTATCACACCTTATATATGACGTATTATTCGAATATATTTTATCTTCGCAGACTATACATTCAATTGGTGCTGATGACTACAAGATCGATGATTTTAAATATGTTGATTTGCCAGAGTACAAAACCTTAGAAACATATATCCACAATTTTATAAGGAGCGGTAAAAAAGGCATCAAATCTGAACTAGAAGCTAAGAGGTTGTTGAATGTCATAATGTCTATAATATTAAAATTCCAAGACCATAATACAATAGACCCAGAATACGGTGCAGTATTAAGAGCATATAGTTACGGATCTTCCGCCCAGGCATATAAGATAGATGAATCGCACCGGGGATCGATTGTAGTCAAGAAGTACAATGATAAACTAAGGTGGGTCGCAAAAGGCCACGAAAATAGCCGTGATGTGTTTGATAAAGAAGTGGGAATCCTAAAGAAAATAATGCATCTAGAGTGTGTACCAAAACTATTTGGATATGATGCTGATAAGATGGTCTTAAAAATGTCTTATGTAGGAGAATCGCTATATTATGATTTTAAACTGCCTGCAAATTGGAGAGAGCAGATAAAAATAATTTTTGAGGATTTTACAAAAAACGGTGTGTACTATCCTGAATTCAGATTACATAATATTCTCGTGCTTGATGATAAGGTTTCCTTTATTGATTTTGGTCTAGCTGATTTAGACAGTATGCGTGATAACTGCGATAACTGTGATAGGTTCATCAGTGCGCTTGAGCTGCTTGAGGAGAAGTTTATTACTGTTACTTCTATCGAGGAGAGGCATCAGTTATACACGACTTTCATGTTTAATACTTGTGATAATCATAACTTGAGTGTTCAGTAAATGTCATCTAATGTGGTGATTTTTCTTAAGTGTTTATATGATCCTTCTATTAAATTGTAGGGTATTTTGAATGAGTCTATGACTGATAATGCCTCGTAGTGTTCTCTATTTGGCTTGTCTATGTATGTTTTGAATATGAAGCTGAAAAGATTATAGTCGACTATTAGTGGGGTGCATAGTTCCATATATTGGTCGCGGTCTAGACACTCTATGTTATTCGCGTTCTTTTTTATTAGCCCGTTGGTGAGTTTTAGGCAGTATTGGCTGTATGCGTACGTTTTTGATGATTTTATCAGGGTTTTTATGTGGGTCGTGTCAATATATGGTCTTGCCGCGTCATGGATTATTATGTTCTGAGTGTGCTTGTCGGTGATTTTTAATGCTGCTTTTATCGATGCTAGCCTACAGCCTTTGTCGTTCACTACTATGATAGTCCGTCTTTTAACGTTAGTTGATATAGGAGGGCTTTTTATGGTTTTTGCACATTTGCTGTTTGTAACTATTATGATTTCGTCTAATTCGCTTAGGGCGTTGACTGAGTGTGTTAGTATGGTTTTTCCGTTAATTTTGTATAGTTGTTTTGGTGCTTTATGGTTAAATCTTGTGCTGTTGCCTGCTGCTAGTATTATTCCTGTGTTCATGTCTGTATTTATTTTCTAGACCGACTATAGCCAATATCCTTGAAGGTCTAAAATGGCAACAAGCACAGAAATGATTTTATAAAAGTCGTGCGATAAAAACACGTGGTCTGTTATGTCTTATTGATCCATCAGGTGTACCATTCGATTGTACTTGGTTTCAAAAATCAAATGTATGGGTAAAACCAGTATCATGTTGAAATGGATATGATTAGATGGATATAGTCCAATATATAAATAAGTGCATTACATGGCGAGATCTATACTCGTTAAAAGAGTCGTTTTTACAGTATGGTTTGTCATTCATTAAAGGTTATCGTCGTGCCGAATAAGCTCCAGACCCACACCGTTGAACAACCGGATAGCGATATCACGGCATTCATTTTGAGTTGCAACCGACTCGACCTGCTATCACGCACGGTCGAGTCGTTCTTACAGACTCGAGACATGCCGACTAAGATCGTAATCCTGGACGATAGCGGTGTGGATGGTGTGTTTGAACTGCTGGTTCAGCGATACGGACAGATCGCAGATATCGTTTGCTTCCCAGAGAACCGTGGTCTCTGGTGGGCCAAGGATTTCATGATTTCGTATTGCTTCACCAAGTACATCTTTTACATAGAAGATGACTGGCTGTTCTTGCAGCCCGGTTACCTGACCAGATCCAAAGCGATCCTTGAGAAGGATCGTACAATCGGTTCGATTGATCTCTCCTGGCGGACGTTTGAAGAAGAGGGCATGGACGCTTACGACCATGAACTGGTCGACGATGCCTACTTCCACAAAAAGCCTTGGCAAATTACAGAAGGACACTTACACTGGTTTTGCTGGCAAGGCAGTCCTAATCTTAAACGCCGGGAAGACCTGATCCTGCTGGGCCGGGTTGAGAGCTATTACACCGAGTGGAATATCGATCGAAAGTTCTATGCCCTGGGTCTAAGAGGTGTCTATCTTAAGGACCGGTATGTGACACACCTGGGTGACTTCGCCAGCTTGATGGTTAACAAACGCCCGAATGAACAGAACACCCCCGAGATCTTATATCCTGAAGAGCTGAAGGCTAACAGGTTGTTCCCGGCCTTCGACTACTACGGGTTAGACCAGGTGGCTTTAGACATTCGCGGTGATGTTCCAAGGCACCGGAATAATAAGCAGGTGCTAGTTACTTGTGTACTCGACATCGGGCGAGAAGCCTACGATCGCCGAAGTTTTCTAGATCACTACATCACAGGTCTGGAACAGCTGATCGAGCTAAACCGACCACTAGTAATCTTTGTAGATGATCGGTACTACACAGATGTCTTAAAGATCACGGGCGGTCGTCCGATAAAGGTAATCTCGGTTGCTCCTGAACTGATCAAGTGGCGGCCCATCTACCCCCGACTAAAAGAAATCTGCGAGTCCAAGCAGTGGGCAACACAGGCAGACTGGATGCAGGGAAGCATCATACAATCTCCTGATTACATAGGTCTAACGCTGCACAAGATGGAACTGTTGATGCACTGCGTCAATCACAGCGTATTCCGTTCTGACTCTTATTACTGGGTTGATGCCGGTATGTGTCGCAGCTACCACGTAAGCGATCTTCGTGGCTGTGATTTTGACAAGCTGCCAGGAACGCGATTCTTTATGACTACGTTTCCGTATCCAATGCCAGAGTCTGTTACAGAGATGCACGGCTATTCTCGTAACGGATTCCTGGAACTTTGCGGTCGCATTCCAAACACGGTTTGCAGGGCTACCATTTTCGGTGGCACCAAGCAAGCTATCTCTGACGTGTATGTGCAGTACAATGAGTTCTTAAAGCAATCACTTGAAGCGGGGTATATCGGAACAGAAGAGGCAATATTCTCTGGGCTGGCTATCACCCGACAGGAACTGTTCAATCTGGTCCCCATGCATACCGGCGACATACGGAACTATCTGAACACATTACGCAACTGACACCTTCCCGCTCACCGTCCATCGCTAAATAGACTGAGTGTCATCCTAATAAGAATCTTGGTCCGTTTTTGAGTTCATACTATGATAAGTTCAACATTGACCAATGAATTCATTTCCAGAGCTATGTGTAATACTAAGGTCATTAATATAGCTGGCGATTGTTTGATAGATGAGTACATCCAAGTAGAGCCAAAATTCAATCCAGAATCCGTTTTTCCAGCATTTTTAGAAAAAAGTATCAGATCTATGCCTGGTGGCGCTGGTAATGTGGCGTACCAATTTGCCCACTTGCCTATTAAATCACAATTAGTGGGTGCTCTTTCTCACCAGGCATTTTCTGTGTATGCTGAGAACAAGATAGACACAAGATACTGTTATAATAGTCCGCTGACTCCAATAAAGAGGCGGTATTATAATGGTAGCGAGTTTATCTTTAGGATAGACCGAGAACAACTTGGTGCGGATATTGATAATAACCTCATGCGGTTTCCTACAGCTGATTATGATCTGTTTTCAGATTACAATAAGGGGTTCTTCAAAGCTAATTGGTTTAAAGATCACCTTAGCAAAGCGATAGTGGATGTTAAGCCTAATGACATTCATCGTTGGCGTGGCTGCTTAGCCTTAAAGTTAAACGCTAAGGAAGCAAGAGAAGTATCAGGATCTGATGATCTGTTAAAGCAGCTTGATGTAATCAGCAAGGCCACCGACTGCGGAAATATTATTATAACTATGGCCGAAAAAGGCGTGGCTGGGTTAGATGGTGGCGTTCTATTTAAAGTACCGCAAGTACCAGTTGTTAAGAGAAATATTATTGGCGCTGGTGATTGTTTTCTAGCTTTTTTTGGGTATAGTGTCTTATTAGGGTTTAGTATTCATGATTCAGCTAAGTTAGCGACTTATGCTTCCAGTCTGTACGTTCAGAGATCGAGCATAAAACCTTTAAGGGTATATGATTTTGTGATTGATAAATTGCTATTTGACCCGTCTGTTCTGCGTGACCGAGATTTTAAGATAGTTTTTACAAATGGGTGTTTTGATATTCTTCATGCTGGTCATGTTGACTATTTGAGGTTTGCAAAGTCAAAAGGCGATAAGCTTGTTGTTGGCGTTAATACTGATGAGAGTGTCAGACGTTTGAAGGGTGACGGGCGACCGGTTAATTGTTTAGAGCGTAGATTAGAGATACTTAAGTCTTTTGATTTCGTTGATTATGTGGTGCCGTTTGAGGAGGATACGCCGTTGGAGCTGATAACCATTTTGATACCTGAAGTTTTGGTTAAGGGCAAGCCCTATACGGGTCTCGGTGATGTTGTTGGATCTGAGATCGCGGGTGAGGTTATTATAGCTCCGACAAATTATGATGCTTCTAGTTCGGCTTTGGTGGAATATATTTAAGAGACCTTACGTCTTTTAAAGAGTGTGAAGCATGCTAGGTTTTGGATCAATATCTGATGCTCCGTTAGCCGCATTATCCAGCGCTGTTAGGACGTTCGCTAATACACATTTTACTCAGACTTTAATTCGATTGACCGCTAGTAGGAATCATAACGCATCTTCGTTTCTTGAAGCCGGTCTTAGCGCATCTCAAAACGTTATGATGAATAGGATGGCGTCGAGCAACAGGTCCCACCTTACTAATAATCTGCTATTAAGGCAACTATTTAAAAACCATCTATCCTCCTCTCTACTAAAAGCAGTCGGATTACGGTCCCATCTGGTTAATGGTTTTATACGACAGACTTTTAATCTGTCAAATACGACACAGACCCAGACGATAATGCCGCTAAGGAAACACAATACTAGCGGGCTTAAGATCACGACCTCATTGAGGGCTCATAGTACTGCGGGCTTAGTAAAAAATTCGTACGATCTTTCCCAGGTATTAAGCTATAAGTTAATCGCGACTAATAATGTAGCTCACACAACATTCACAAGGCTTTTTAGCGACGATGGAGTTACAAGGAAACATTATAATAATAGTCTAGTGTTAGGAGCATTCGCGGCAGATCACGGGGCATCTTTCTTACTTGGAGCTAAGCCACAGACAGCAGTTCATTATGCCACCGCACTGCTCTTGAGATTCAATGAAGCGGTAGTAAGAAATGTCTTTAAAGCCTTTCGTTCCGAGTCTGTCGGAAAGTTCATACCTTTTGTAGTTGACCAACAGCGATCCGATGCTGCACACACTAATAGAATAGTATTAAGACAGAATGGCTGGGGCAAATTAGATATAGCTGCTAAACAGACTCTCCTGAATAATAAACAAGTCGACTATAAAAATACTTGCTCAAAGGTAGATCTCATAGCACGTGTAGGAGACAGTATCTCGCCAGACATAAGGGCGGTATGGGGTGCTTGCTTAGACAATATTGACCACTCTGCATCACCGGGTTTTGTTGCACAGGATATAGCTGCACCTGGTGTAGCACCGCTATTAGAGCAAGTGTTCATCGAGCCACCTAAGCCTAGACAGATTTTCAATAACGTTAACATATCACCGATTCGCGTTAAGCGCGGTCCGGAATCGATAACTTCAGAGCCCGCTCCAATTGTTATCCAGCGTGCCATTCAAGATGCACCGGCTCCAACAATAATTCCTAAAGAAATGAACTTCGGCGAGGTTAAGAAGAAGTCCCCGCCTCCGAAGAT
>Ga0181358_1001161_pt1 | contig 12109 bp, 21 predicted proteins | sample Fa13VDMM110SD_FD_130096 | JGI IMG/M metagenome (GOLD analysis project Ga0181358, IMG submission 130096) | Freshwater viral communities from Lake Michigan, USA - Fa13.VD.MM110.S.D | ecosystem: Environmental > Aquatic > Freshwater > Lake | place: USA: Michigan | collected 2013-09-24
CTGACCGTTGCTTCGGGTGTGACAGGCTTGGCCCGGTTCACGCTGATGTTCTCTAGCGCAACAGCCTACGTCTTCACTCGTACAGCCTAATCAACCCAAGGGGCTTCGGCCTCTTTTTTAAAGGAGATTGATTATGATGCAAACGGACGTAAAAAGCACAGCCGCAACCGCTAACGCTACTACTACAATTTTTGCTGGCCCAGCCCGTATCAAAGGTTTGACCATTAGCTATCCATCAGGCGGGACAGTTGTTCTCAATGATGGTACAGGCGGCACTGCTAGGTTCTCCTTTACTGCGCCAGCCGCAATTGGATCAATCTATGTTGCGATTCCCGGAGAAGGTATTAGGTGCGATGTAAATATTTCAGCAGTTTGTGCTGCGTCTACAACCGCAGTAGTGTTTTATGGCTAGCGCAGCATGGACACGCAAAGAAGGCAAGAATCCAGAGGGCGGCTTGAACGCCAAGGGTCGGGCCTCCGCGAAAGCACAAGGCATGAATTTGAAACGGCCCCAGCCCGAGGGCGGCTCCCGGCGCGACTCTTTTTGCGCAAGGATGTCTGGAATGAAGAAAAAGCTAACATCCGCAAAAACAGCGAACGACCCAAATTCACGGATTAATAAATCTTTGAGATCATGGAACTGTTGACATGGACGAAAAAGATATCATGACCGCCCGTGAATTAGCTACGCATGCGTCTGACATCAGGCACTTGCAGGATGATATGGACAAGATGCTGGAGAACATGAAAGCTATGCAGGCAACGCTGACCGCGATTGATAAAACGCTGTCTGAGGCCCGTGGTGGCTGGAAGGCTTTAATGCTGGTTGGCGGGGCCAGTAGCGTTGTAGGCGCAGGCTTAGTTCAACTTATTAATTGGTACGCAGGGGGCAAGTGATGCCCAGTACGAGCAAGAAACAGCACAATTTCATGGCAGCAATTGCGAATAACCCCGCATTTGCCAAAAAAGTAGGAGTCCCACAGTCTGTGGGAAAAGATTTTAACGAGGCCGACAAAGGCCGTAAATTTTCAAAAGGTGGTGATACTATGATGTCAAAAATGGGTAAACCTGTGATGAAAAAAGGTATGAGCACGGCTAAAGATGGCATGAAGAAGCCTACGCCTATGGCTGATACCGCAATGATGAAAAAAGGTGGCATGCCTATGAAAATGAAAGACGGCAAGAAAGTGCCTATCTTCATGGCTAAAGGCGGCGGCATTGAAGCCAAGGGTAAAACCAAAGGCAAGATGATCACGATGAAGAGTGGCGGCAGAACCTGCTAAGGAGCTACTATGGCTGCTGTTAAATACCCCGACTACACCCCGGTGGACGAGCCTACCTCTAAGGCAAAGCCTACCCCAAAGCCGAAGCCAGCACCGCCCCCTAAACCAGCTACTGATAAGTCAATATACCCTGACTCAGTTCCGGTTGATGAGCCAGTTAAAAAAATGGCGTCCGGTGGTTCCGCGTCTAGTCGCGCCGATGGCTGCGCCCAGCGTGGTAAAACGAGGGCTTAATCATGCTTGCTAGTCGTGGTATGGGCGACATCAGCCCCTCAAAAATGCCCGGTGCTAAGAAAAAAGCGCGGCGGGATGACACCGACTTTACGCAGTTCAAAGACGGCGGCAAGGTCAACGTGGCTGGCAATTACACCAAGCCCGGTCTGCGCAAGCGGGTCGTGAGCCAAGTCAAAGCGGCTGCAACGCAGGGAACCGGAGCAGGCCAGTGGTCAGCCCGTAAAGCCCAGCTTGTTGCCAAGAAGTACAAAGCAGCCGGAGGAGGCTATCGTGGTTAAAGCAACAGCAGGCGAAAAAAGATTAAATAAACAGCGGGAGCTTGAATCTGAGAACTTGGACATTGATCAGTTGTCCAAGCAAAACAGTTACCGCTTCAATCTTCCCCGTAAACTGATGCAAGCAGCTACGGGCGAGTCCGACTACGGCACTGAACTAAGCCCTGCTGCGGAAAAAGCACGTCAGACCGCGACTCGTGAAAAGTTCCCAAACTACCCTTTGTCGAGCAAAGGCTACACCAGACAGGATGAGGATGTTCTTCGTGCTGGACGCGAAGCCGCCGCTGAAGAGCGTCGTGAAGCGCGGGGCATGAAAAAAGGCGGCGTGGTTTCAGCATCCAAACGTGGGGACGGTATTGCCCAGCGCGGTAAGACCAAAGGTCGGATGGTGTAATGAAAGCGCCGCAGCAGTCCCTGAAAAACTGGGGCAAACAGGATTGGGGAACCAAAAGTGGTAAAAAATCTTCTGATACTGGTGAGCGATACCTTCCAAAAGCTGCGATTAAAAGTCTCAGCCCTGCTGAGTACGCTGCGACAACGAAAGCCAAACGAGCAGGAAAAGCCGCCGGGAAGCAATTTGTAGCCCAACCTAAAACGATTGCAAAGAAAACGGCAGGATTTAGATAATGGCTAAGACCACTGGCACCTCGGCCTTTAACCTTGACATGAACGACCTCATTGAAGAGGCGTTTGAGCGTTGCGGTCAAGAACTTCGCACGGGTTATAACTTTCGCACTGCGCGGCGGTCATTGAACCTGCTGACGATTGAGTGGGCAAACCGTGGGCTGAACTTCTGGACTGTAGAGCAAGGCCAGATTCCAATGGTGACGGGTCAAGCCATCTACCCCATGCCTACGGACACTATCAACCTCCTAGACATGGTAATTCGTCAGAGCAACGGTACGTCAAACCAGATTGATATCAACATCAGCGATATCTCTGAACCCACGTACATGAGCATTCCAAACAAGTTGGCACAAGGTCGTCCAATCCAAGTTTGGTACAACCGTCAGTCGGGGCAAGAAAATCTTTCTACAGCCACCCTTAACGGGACGATTACATCTACAGTGACCACAATTACGGTGTCCAACGTAGCGAATTTGACCACATCAGGGTTTATAAAAATTGATAACGAGACTATCAGTTATCCCAATGTAGACCCGGTAAACAACCAGTTGATTAACTGTGCCCGTGGACAGAACGGCACAACTGCCGCAGCGCATACTACTGGTGCGGCTATAACCGTGCAGAACCTGCCAGCAATTAATGTGTGGCCCACCCCGAGTGCTCCCGGCAATCAGTACATGTTTGTGTACTACCGCATGCGCCGTATTCAGGACGCTGGCACGGGTGTGACCGTGCAAGATATTCCATTCCGTTTTATCCCCTGCATGGTGGCAGGGTTGGCTTATTTGTTGAGCATGAAGCTACCAGACATTGACCCTAACCGCGTGGTGGGCCTGAAGGCTGAGTACGAGCAGCAGTGGAGCTTGGCAGAAGCAGGAGACCGGGATACGGCACCATTGAGGTTTGTGCCAAGGAATCTCTTCTATGCCTAGTAAATTTGCCTCTGGTAAATATGCAATTGCTGAGTGTGATCGGTGTAGTTTTCGCTTCAAACTGAAGGAGCTAAGAACCGAAACAGTTAAGACTAAGCCTTTTAAAATTAAGGTTTGTAGATCGTGTTGGAACCCGGATCAGCCGCAGTTGCAATTGGGTATGTACCCAGTTAATGATCCGCAAGCTGTACGTGATCCGCGTCCTGATGTGAGCTACCAAGTTTCTGGTCAGAATGGTCTACAGATTTTGGCTATTGACAGCACGGCCCCAGATGGATTTGGGTACCCAGAAGCAGGTAGCCGGGTCTTCCAGTGGGGGTACAAGCCTGTTGGTGGGGCCAGTGGGTTCGACACGTTTTTAACACCAAATAATCTGGTGTTGGCGGTAGAATTAGGCACAGTAACGGTAAGCGTAACTTAGGAGCTTGAAATGCACAAAGCGGATTTAAAACAGGACAAGAAAATGATGGCTGGAGCCGTGCATAAGCACGAGAAGAAGCTGCACCCCGGCCAGCCTATGACCAAGCTGGCTAAAGGTGGCAAGACAAATGCCCAGATGAAAGCTCTGGGTCGTGGTTTGGCTAAAGTAGCTAACCAGAAAAAGAAAGGTTGATATGGCTACCTTCAGCAAAAAAGTAATGGGCAAAGAAGTTGGCGATGCCAGCGTCTATGCGCCACCCCACAATATGAAGGGTGAAGCGGGTGTGGACATCAAGAACAATGGCTATAACGGCGGCAACCGCCTGACTGCTAATGATGTCAATATGTCTGTTGGCAATATCAGCCGTGACCCGTACAAAGAACCGAAGACAACTGGTATCAAGATTCGCGGTACTGGCGCAGCTATCAAAGGTGTGATGGCTCGGGGGCCAATGGCTTGATATGAATTACGCGCAACTGTTCGATACTATTCAGTCGTATACGGAAAATAATTTTCCAGACTTTATCCTTGCCAGTGGCGGGACAGAGACGACTACTGAACAGGTTAACCGTTTTATTCAACAGGCAGAACAGCGTGTATACAACACGGTGCAGTTTCCGTTCTTGCGTAAAAACATGACGGGTAATGTCCAGTCAGGCAACAAATATCTTCAGGCTCCAAACGACTATCTTGCTAGCTATTCTCTGGCTGTGATAGATGCGTCTGGTAATTACGAGTACCTGTTAAACAAAGACGTGAACTTCATTCGTCAGGCGTACCCAAACCCCACCACTGATGTAGGGATTCCCAAATACTATGCGTTATTTGGCCCCGCTATTGTTAGTAGCGTAATCACGACTGAACTGACGTTTATTCTTGGCCCAACACCTGATGCGGCGTACACAGTCGAGCTTCACTTTTACTACTACCCCGAGTCCATCACGACTGCGGGTACTTCATGGCTGGGTGATAACTTTGATACGGTGCTGCTGTACGGCTCACTGGTTGAAGCGTACACGTACATGAAAGGCGAGACAGATATGCTTGCTTTGTACGATGGCAAGTACAAAGAAGCCCTCATGCAAGCTAAACGTCTTGGCGACGGTATGGAGCGGCAGGATGCTTATCGTTCTGGTCAATATAGACAGGCGGTGACTTAATGTCGTTTACGGGTAATTTTTCCTGCAATACGCTACGTGTAGGCATGACTACAGGCACTATCAACTTTGCAACGGACTCGTTCAAATTAGCACTGTACACAAACGCGGCAGCACTTGATGAAACCACCGCCACATACACGGCTGTTGGAGAAACATCGGGCGGCAATTACGTAGCTACAGGTCAAGCGGTGACTGCTACGGTCAATTACGCGCTAACCGTCAACGGTAGCGTTGCGTATGTTTCGTTCTCTGCTCCTTCATGGACTGGTTCAATCACTGCTCGTGGTGCATTAATTTATAAAAATGGCGGTACAAATCCCGCTATTTGTGTATTGGATTTTGGCAGCGACAAGATATCTACCAGTACTTTCGCCGTCACAATGCCTGCTGACACGAGTACATCTGCGCTCATTAGACTTGTATAGGAAAAAATATGGCACTAGTCACAACCACCAAAGGCGATATGGACGAAGCTCTTCTTGAGAAAAAAGAAGGCTCAGTTGATAACGACAACGAGTACACAACTTGGGTTGAGTATTGGTTGAAGGGCGAGTTAGTACATCGGTCAGCACATGTTAAATTAAAAAAAGCAGTAATGCTTTCAAGTTCAGTGGCATCTTTTTAAGGAACTATCATGGCAAATACACAATCAATGTGCACTTCGTTTATGCAACAGCTTATGGTGGGGGAGCATCAGCTTGGCACCGCAACGCTTGTTTCGCGCACCAGTTTGACCGCACCAACTACAGATACGCTCAAAGCGGCTTTGTATCTAACAACTGCTACTGTTAATGCGGCTACCACTGCATATTCAGCAAGCAATGAAGTGTCTGGTACAGGCTATGTTGCGGGGGGTGTGACGGTAACTAATGCAACAGCGCCTAATTCAACAAATACAACGGCAACGGCAGGTGTGGCATTTTTTACCCCATCTGCTTCAATCACATATACCACCGTAACTTTGGCTACGGCGTTTGATGCAGTGTTGATTTACAACTCTACGCAATCAAACAAGGCAATTAGTGTTCACACCTTTGGATCACAGACTGTGACTGCGGGTACGTTCACGTTGACCATGCCTAGTAATACCACCTCTACTGCTCTAATCCGCTTGGCTACAACCTAATAGGCTTCGTAAAGGAGCCGGATTATGGCAACCGGATGGGGCGTAGATGGTTGGGGTGATAACACTTGGGGCGGTTTTCCATTAGAGATAACCGGGAATAGTGCCGCTGGTGCCGTAGGCACAGTGACTGCATCCGGGGGAAATCTTTTTCCCATTACAGGGGTAAACGCTTCTGGTGCAGTGGGGTCGGTAAGTATGGGTGCGCGAACCGTGGCACTTACTGGCGTGGCTGCATCCGGTGATGTGGGTACGGTGGATTTTCAGTATGTTGCTTTTTTAGCTGGTGTAGAGGCTTTAGGCAACGTAGGCAATATGCTTGCTGCGCCAATTGGAACAAGCGTAAGCGCCGGGGGTCAGGTAGGGACGGTAGATTTGATTCGCACAGTTACCCTTACTGGTGTTAATGCGGTGGGTGCGGTGGGCACTGCAATTCCCGGAGTAGGCCCAATAGAAGACAGTGTGTTGGCAATAGGTAGTGTAGGCTCTATTGCAGCTACAAGCAGGACAATAGCACTTACTGGCGTTTCTGCGCAGGGGCAGGTAGGTATCGCAAACTATTTTTATTGGTCGTTGATTGATGACAATCAAACACCAAACTGGCAAAATGTGCCAATGACTGTGTAAAGGATGATGATATGGCAGTAACTAATTTTACCCCCCTCCTTGGTCTGGCACTCCCTACCACGGGCGATCTGCAAGGCACATGGGGCGCTACGGTCAACACTGCAATCACTGATTTGCTTGATGATGCCGTTGCGGGTACGGTCACGCTTACAACGGACGCGGATGTCACGCTAACCACAACTAACGGCGCGGATAATCAAGCGCGTAACGCGATCATCCTGTGTACCGGGGCAAGGACGGCAATCAGAACAATTACGGCCCCGGCGCAATCAAAAATATACGTCGTTATCAATGCAACCACTGGCGGGTTTGGTGTCAAGATTGTTGGTGCAGGCCCAACCACAGGTATTACGGTGCTTGCGGGTACACGGGCTATTTTGGCTTGGAATGGGACAGATTTTGTTGTCTCAACGGGCGATTTGGTCGGCCCCTCATCTGCGACTGACAATGCCATTACCCGGTTTGACTCAACAACAGGCAAGTTGGTACAAAACAGCTTGGTGACTGTGGCCGATGACGGAGCGATTGTTGCACCCCAAGTCGGGTCAATCATCCCGTTCTACTATGCCAACCAAGCAGCGTTTCCGTCAGCCGCTACTTATCATGGTGCTTTAGCCCACAGTCATGCTGATGGAGCGATGTACTTTGCTCACAGCAGTGTATGGGTCAGGATATTAGATAACGGTGGGCCATTAGGAACACCCTCTAGTGGTACAGCAACTAATTTGACAGGTCTTCCTTTAACAACAGGTGTAACAGGTATTCTTCCTGTAGCCAACGGCGGTACAGCTACTGCTACTCCGGGACTTGTTCAGGGCAGCAATATCACAATTACAGGTACTTGGCCTAATCAAACCATTGCTGCCGCAGCACCCGGCTCAGGTACAGTGACAAGCGTTGCCGCAACAGTTCCAAGCCTTCTTAGTGTTTCTGGTAGCCCAATCACCAGCAGCGGTACGCTTGCTTTTACCTACTCTGGTACGGCACTGCCCGTTGCCAACGGCGGTACAAGCCTGACGACCCTGACAGCCAACAACGTGATTCTTGGCAACGGCACATCAGCGCCTTTGTTCGTAGCGCCAAGCACCAGTGGCAACGTGCTGACCAGCAACGGCACGACTTGGGCAAGTACGGCTCCAGCAACGGGCGGTACGGTGACCAGCGCAAGTGTGGTGTCTGCCAATGGCTTTGCAGGCACAGTTGCAACCGCAACCACAACACCTGCAATCACACTCACAACGTCCATTACAGGCGTTCTAAAGGGCAATGGTACGGCGATATCTGCCGCTACTGCTGGTACTGACTATGTAACCCCAGCGGGCACAGAGACACTCACCAACAAAACAATTGCTTTTGGTAGCAACACCCTATCTGATGTGGCAAGCCTGTCTACAGCCCAAACCTTTACAAGCACAAAGACATTTGCTGGCTCATCTTCAGTGCTGGCAGAAATCCTGACCAACGCAGCAGAGATAGCAACAGTATCAGCTACAGCGGCTACAGGCACGATTAACTACGACGTCACCACCCAGTCTGTTCTGTACTACACCAGCAACGCATCAGCCAACTGGACTGTCAACTTCAGAGCGTCAAGCGGTACATCATTAAATACTGCCATGACTACGGGTCAGTCTGTGACTGCGGCTTTCCTTGTCACGCAAGGCGCTACTGCTTACTACAACAACGTGGTTCAGGTTGATGGCTCAACGGTGACCCCCAAGTATCAGGGCGGCACAGCGTATGCGGCTGGCAATGCAAGTTCAGTTGATGTGTATATGTACACCATCATCAAGACAGGCAATGCGGCGTTTACTGTGTTTACTTCACAGACCAAGTTTGCTTAAAGGACAACCATGCCGTTAGTACAAACAAGAGGTGCGGCATCAGCCCAAGGTTTTGGTGAGTTTGCACAGGCTGCTGCTGTGCCCATCTACATTGAGGACGTGTTCAGCACGTTTCTTTATACGGGTACTGGCGCAACATTAACAATCACCAATAATATTGACTTGTCTACTAAAGGCGGTTTGACTTGGATAAAAGGTAGAAGCGGCGGAACTGACCACAAATTAACAGACACTGCTCGTGGTGCAACCAAAGCGTTAAAAAGCAATTCGACAGCAGCACAAACAACAGATACAACTGGTTTAACAGCATTTGGGACAACGGGATTTACGATTGGTGCTGATGCTGACTACAACACAAGCGCGGCTACCTACGTCTCATGGACATTCCGAGAGCAGCCAAAGTTCTTTGATGTTGTGACGTATACGGGGACGGGTTCTAATACAACAATTGCCCACAGCCTTGGCTCTGTTCCGGGAAGTATTTTTGTCAAGCGCACAGACACAACGGCAGCTTGGGCTGTTTACCACCGCAGCCTTGCAAACACGCAATACCTTGTTTTAAACACCGATGCCGGAGTAGCCACAGGCGCAACTTGGTGGAATAGCACAACCCCCACATCCTCAGTCTTTAGCGTAGGCACTGACGCAAGCGTTAACGCATCAGGGGGCACATATGTGGCATATATCTTCGCCCATGACGCAGGAGGCTTTGGCCTGACGGGTACGGACAATGTGATTTCGTGTGGGACGTTTACTACTGATGGTAGTAGTGAAGCAACTGTAAATTTAGGTTATGAACCACAATGGCTTTTAATTAAAACTCCGAACTCCGGTGGATATTATTGGCAGATAGTTGACAATATGAGAAATATGTCAAATGCGGGAAATTCTGTTTTATATCCAAATCTTAATAGCGCAGAAACAGTCTATACATCAGGTGGTATTGTCCCGACAGCGACTGGATTTAAGGGAGTAAGTGGGGGTGGAAATTGGTTGTCTGCTTCTACACCTTACATCTACATAGCAATTCGCAGAGGCCCGATGAAAGTGCCTACCGTTGGTACGACCGTGTTTGCGCCTAACGCAAGAGTAGGCACAGGAGCCGCCAGCGCACAAGTTACCAACATTAGCTTTCCTCCCGACATGAGCTTGACAAAGGTTTTGAACGCAACCAACAAGGCTGTTTGGTTTGACCGAATCAGAGGGCCACTAAAAGCTCTTAATCCTTCTGATACAGATGCCGAGGCTTCTATTTCCGGAACTTTACTTTCATTCAACATGAATGGAATAAGCATAGGTAATACGGGTGAGTCAACTTATGACATGAACTACACAAGGAACTACGTTGATTGGTTCTTCCGCCGCGCCCCCGGCTTCTTTGATGAGGTTTGCTATACGGGTTCTTTGCCAAGTTTAACTGTTCCTCATAACTTACAAGCTGTACCAGAACTGATTATTGTTAAGGGACGTAGTGCAGTATTTCCGGCTTCTGGCTATAGGTGGACGGTATATAGCGCAACACTTGGCACGTCAAATGCTGTGTTTTTAAATACAAATGAAGCAAGCAGTTCTGTGGGTAGTACGTGGGACAGTACCACACCAACTTCAACAAATTTTTATGTGGGTAATCAAGGCCCAGTAAATTACACAGGGGAGCCGTTAATTGCCTATCTCTTCACAACCTGCGCTGGTGTTTCTAAAGTCGGCTCTTACACAGGCAACGGCTCTACACAGACCATCAACTGTGGATTCACAGGCGGGGCGAGGTTTGTTGTTATCAAGCGTACAGACTCAACTGGTGATTGGTACGTTTGGGACAGCGCAAGGGGCATTGTGGCTGGCAATGACTCACATTTAAGTTTAAACACCACAGCGCCTGAAGTTACATCAGACGATAGCGTAGATACCGATAACACGGGATTTATTGTTAATCAAGATTCAGCGACAAATATCAACGTCACATCAGCAACCTACATTTTTCTTTCGGTGGCTTAAAGGACACACTATGCAAATCAGAACATCAACAGGCGCAGTCATGTACGAAGCAGAGTTTCGCGCATACACAAAAGCCAATGGCGGCCCTACATGGGACACAACAACAGATGAAGTCTTAACGGCTCTAGGGGCTGATGTAGTCTTTGAAGGCCCACAAGCCACAGGCGGCACGGTCTATCAGTACAGCCAACGCAGCGGAGTAGAGCAACTCGACGGCAAGTGGTACACCAAGTACATCGCTGGCCCAGTCTTCACTGACCGCCCTGCGACTGACACCGAGCCTGCCCAAACCGCTGCCGAGCAAGAGGCCGCGTACAAGGCTATGAAGGACACCGAGCAGGCCAAGTCTGTACGCACCTCACGCGACGACAAGCTCAAAGAAACCGACTGGCGCTATCGCCGTGACCAGACCACAACGCCTGAATGGGACGCATACTGCCAAGCCCTGCGCGACATACCAGCACAAGCTGGTTTCCCTTGGACTGTTGACTGGCCTGTGCAGCCGTAATGCTTGACCTCACCAAAGCCATTGGAGCCGTTGCCGCTAGTGTCGCCGCACTGGGGGGCAGTTACACGCTTGCTGATAAGTTTGGTTGGTTTGACAGAGCTATCCTTGAGTGGTCACCAGAGAATTTTAAAATTGTGGCTGAAGCAGGCAAACCCATCAACGTCACAGTAGCCAGAATTAAAAAGCGTGATGATTGCTCAGTGGAGAGTTTTACCCCAAGCATCAGGGATGCCGCAGGTATGGTGCATCAAGCAACAACAACCGCAAGCAAGTTCAGCGGCCCAGCGGGGCCAGATATTGACACGTTCACATACCAGCTTACGATGGTAAACAAAGAGAAAATTGCCAGCGGTAAGGCAACTTTACTGGCGACCATCAAGTACAAATGCCCCGAGGGTGAGCGCGTTGTGCAGTACCCCCGCCATACCAATCTGAGTTTTGAGTTGAAGGGGTGAAGTAATGGCTCAGTTTGAACCCGCCTTTGAACAGATGATGCGCGACGAGGGCGGCTACGTCCTCCACGAAGTTCCCGGTGATACCGGGGGTATGACTTACGCTGGCATTGCCAGAAACAAGAACCCGCAGTGGCCCGGTTGGGCGCTCGTAGATAAGCAAGAGTTTGGCGGCTCCCTCACTCCAATGGTGCGTGAGTTTTACCGCGCTGAGTTCTGGGACAAGATGCGCGGCAACGAGATTTCAAACCAAGACGTAGCCAACACCATCTTTAATTTTGGCGTAAATGCTGGTATGGGCATGGCTGTGAAGCTGGCGCAACTCGTTGTAGGTACTACTCCTGACGGCGGCATTGGCCCGAAGACGGTTGAAAAACTCAACCAGATACCTGACGGTCAGCGGTTTAAAGAGTCCTACGCCTTGGCAAAAATTGCACGGTACGTTGAAATATGCAACAAGAACCCTGTGCAAGTTAAATTCCTCAAGGGTTGGATTAACCGCACGTTGAAAGGTCTAGCATGAGCTTACTTGGCATTGGGTCAATTATTGAAGCTGTGGGCAAGGTTGCTGGCGACCTCATTACCACTGACAAAGAGCGGTTGGAAATGGCGATTGAGCAGCGCAAAC
>Ga0181358_1001162_pt1 | contig 12108 bp, 15 predicted proteins | sample Fa13VDMM110SD_FD_130096 | JGI IMG/M metagenome (GOLD analysis project Ga0181358, IMG submission 130096) | Freshwater viral communities from Lake Michigan, USA - Fa13.VD.MM110.S.D | ecosystem: Environmental > Aquatic > Freshwater > Lake | place: USA: Michigan | collected 2013-09-24
GCAACATCTAGAGCCTTAAATAATATTACTAAAGGTGCTGTTGCTAGACCAGCACAAGGTATCACTGGCTGGGCGGTTAAGGGAATTAAAAAAATCCCTGGTGCTGAAAGATTATATAATGGATTAAGTAAAAGTTATACTACTTATGTTCCAAAACAGGGAAGCCTAGTACACTACGCAGACAAAGATGCTTTAGTTGAGGTTGTAACTAATTTTGGTAGAGCATTAAAGGTTGATGAAACAGTACTAAAAGGTTTAGTTAACGACATAGTCTTTAATGTAGATCCAAAAGTATCTGCATTCCAAGCATCAACTAAAGTCTACGATGCTGTGTTTAAAGCAAATGCTGCTGCTTTCGAAAAAGCAGGAATTGGTGCTGACAAACTTGAAGAATTAACAAAAATATTTACAAAGAATGCTGAAGAGCAATCTAAATATTGGGCTGAATTACACAGAGGTGGGGCAAGTATAGACTTTGTTGTCTCTGACGGTAGGAAAATTACTCTTAGTGGTCCTCATCTAGAGTCTGAACGTTTAAATTCTATGATTTATTTTCCACCAGCCACAGAATTAATGAAAGAAATTTCTAGAGTTGGCAAGTACTCTCAGTATATACGCGGTTTTTCTAGATCTACATACAATGCTACAGATACTTTTACCAATAATTACTGGAAAAGAATTCTTTTAACTAGGCCAGCCTATATTATTCGCAACATAGGTGAAGAGCAGATTCGTATTATGCTTAATGGTCATATATCATTTTATAATAATCCATTAGCGGCTATTGCTATGTGGCAAGGATCTGATAAGGGTCCAGCCTGGAAACAATTAATTAATAGTTTTGATAAATACCAACATAACGTATTTGGTAAAAACATTAAACTATCTGCCGCTGAAGAAATAGCAAATGAAACTGTTGCTAGTGCAAATAAGTCTGGTTATATATCACTTCTGAGCGATAAGATGAGAGGCTCTAGAGGTGAAGTAGACAAGGTTTCCATATTGCGTGGGTATAACCTTGTTTATTCAAAAGACGATAAATGGTATTTGGGATTAGCAAACGAAATTAGAATTTTAAACCAAGACAACATAGCAAAAATAGTTGCAAGGACTGCTCCTGGTAAAGAAGCAGATACCATATCTTACTTGCTGTATGGAGAAGGTAAACCTATTTGGAATAAATTTGTTGAAGGTATACAAAACCCTGAAACAAAATCTTTTCTTAATACTTACGAAGGTGCATCAGCATACTTATTCACTGGCAAAGATTCTGCTGGTAGGGTAACTTCTTTACGTGGTCGTATTGAACAAGTTGCAGGGCAAGATGGCGCATCCTTTCAAGCAATTATAAAATTAATTGGTGATGGCGTAGTAGAAACTTCTGGCTATTCACTTAAAGTTCCCAAAGAAGCAGATGATGCTTTAAACTCTGTTAAGAACGCTCAAGAAATTACTTTAGGTAAAAAGAAAATTAAAGATGCAAATGAACAATTTGCAAATGAACTTAAGAAAGCCTTTGCAGGAATTGCTAATTGGGACAATGTTGCTATGAAGGTTCCTCAGGAAGTTGCAGTGATTTCAAAACAAAAACAATCTGCTTTCGAAAACCTAACTGATGGGTTCTTTGACTTTTCTGTTAAACTTGAAAAAAATTCAAGCATGGGTCCTGAGTGGCGCCAGAAATACTGGGATGTAGTAAGTGATGTAATCTACGCTGCAGATGCTGACGCTATTGCTCAAATTAGCAAAGTAGCACCTAAGTCTTTACTTCCATTATTGAATCCAGATGGTACTAAAAAAATAGGTATTGACCATTCGTTTTGGAAAAATGTTAAAAAGGCCGACGGCTCTGGAACTATGACTCTTGATGACATTAACACATATGCTGATAGAGTAGCAAGCCAACACGTTAAAGAGTTATTTTATGATGCATCTAGAAAACGTTTACTGTGGCATCAATTAAGATTAGTCGCTCCTTTTGGACAAGCCTGGGCAGACACTATAACAAAATGGTCAAGGTTAGCCTTTGATAATCCTGGAGAAGTTTACAAGATTGCTCGTGGTTTAGAGTTTCTTCAATCACCACAGTCATCAGCATTGTATGAATTGACAGATGCTAAAGATTATTACGACCCTAACCAAGGATTTTTCTTTACAAATTCATTTGGTCAAAGATCATTCTTTGTACCGTATATGTCTACTGGTATGAATTTTCTAACAAACTTTTTTAGTCAAGGTAAAATTAGTGGAGAAGGACCTTTTGGTTCCCAAGGTAGTCCACAATCTTTTAACTTTGCTATTGGTTCTGGAATCCTACCAGGATTTGGACCTGGGCTTACTATACCTTTAAACGTATTAGAAGGTTTTGGTTTTGATCCACTAAAAGTTTTACCTCCTTCCACGAGGGAATTTGCGGAAAAAATTATCTTTCCTTTTGGTCGTCAAGACTTATCTAGCGCACCTGGATTAATTCAAGCGGTTACAACAAATAACATAGCAAGAATTTCATCAGGTATATTTGGATTTGAAGAAGGTTACGCTGCTTCATTTGCCCCAACAATGAATTATCTAGCAAGTGGCGGAAATTATAATCTTGATGATCCAAGAGATCAGAATAGATTAATAGAAGACTCTGACATATTTGCAAGAATGTTTACCATGTTCAGAGGTGCATTTGGTTTAGCAAGTCCTGTTTCAATTTCTCCAGCCGATCTTACTAAAGATAAATCTGGAGATACAATGCTGGTAGCATCTTTAAAGTCAGATTTCACTGATCTGGAAAAAAGATATTCAGGCGATAGAAACAAAGCATATGCAGATTTCTTTGATCTATATGGACCTGAACAAGTATTTGCTTTAATATCTAGTTACTCTGGACCTAACGGAACTGTTACACCACCGACCAACTTAGCATCATATCAAATGATTTTAAGGGACCCTAGTGTTATAAATGATTATCCAGAAATCTATGGTTACTTTTATCCTAACGGTGGATTCTCTATGGAACTCTTTAACTGGAATAAAAGAAGAGGCAAATCAGAACTTTTAACCACAAGACAGATTATGGAAAGAGCAACTAACTTACGTTATTATGCTGCTAGAGAAAGAATACTTACTAAATCAATAGGCGAGCAATGGACAAGTACTAAAACATCTGCTGCTCTGTCTAATCTTTCTGACAGTTTTAATTTGATTGGAAAGAAGAGTGTTTCTGATGCATCTAAAGATGATAGGATTTTAAATCAATTACGTCAAGCCAGCCAAGATGAAAGATTTTTAGATTCTGAGGCAGTTGCTGGCATAAGAGATTACTTGTATCTGCGTGATAAGACACTAACGCTTAACGGCAAAAAACCTAATGACAGTCTTGCATTAAAAGGGTTTGAAACCCAGCGTACATATTTAGCAGAGCAGGCTTTAGAAATTATTAAAAGAAATCCAGAATTCCAAAAAGTATTTTATTACTTTTTTAAGAGAGAGTTAGAGGTCGAATAATAATGGCAGTTGATTTTCTTGTAGATCCATTTGGTGTCCTAGGCACAAAAGAAGCAAAAAAGAAAAAAGACGAATCTAGAAAAAAGAAACCAAGTTCCGAAAAATCAACTGGAACTTCTGCAAGTGATTTTGCTACTAACGCTGAAAAAGGTATAACTGTCGGCCAAAGTAACAATGAGTCAACTTTATCAGGATTAAAATCAGGCACTGAAATAAAAGGTGGCGGTAAAGCAGAACTTCAAAAAGGTGCTGGTGCTAACGCTTTTGCCGTACTAGAACCAACTGATCGTGCTGCATTGCTTTTAAATCTGGGTAGAATACCTAACCTATATTCACCTGGTACAGCCCCCACTCCAGACTTTATTAGTAAAATGTTGAAAGAGGGACAAGTTGTTCCAAGAATGGAAGATTTTGCAGCCTACGAAAAAATCATTGCACATGCGGAATGGGCTGGAGACACTGCAAATAATTCGCTTATTAAATTTGCAAATAATCCTAGGCTTGCCGAACAATTTTTTGGTAAAGTAAGCAGTGTTCCTAAGGCGGTTACTTCCCCTGCCGCACTCCAGGCAGAACTAAACAGTAAATTTTTAGATATATTTGAAACTAAGGCAGACTCTAAACTTGCAAAAGAGTATGCTAGGGAAATAAATAATCTTGAATCTACTAAGGCTGGTGCTAGCACTCAGCAAAAAGAAGACATACTTTTAAAATATATACAAAAGAAAGCCAATGAATTAGGTGCGCTTCCAGGGACTGCAGATAAAGGTTCTTTAGGTAGAGTTGTTAGAACTATTAGAAATGCTTATGATGATAATGGTATTCCAACTAATGAAAAAGATATCTATAGTAAAGCAATTCAATCATTAAGAAGTAGAGAAGCAGCGCAAAATATAATTGACGGTATCATGATGCAGGCTAGTACGGTTATGCCAGCATTTAAAGAAGGCTATGCGCGAGGCGAAAGTGCAAGACAACAATTGTCTCCTTGGATAAATACTAGGGCTCAGATACTTGGTATATCTCCAGATCAAATTAAAACATCTGATATGTATGAAGTTGGTTCTGGTCCAGTTGCAATTCCTATACCTGAATATAAAAAACTAGTCTACAAAAGCGAAGAATACAGAAAATCAGACGCTTTTAAAACACGTTCTTTAAATGATAAGCAAGCATTAATCAATGAATTAGTAGTGTGATAAGGAAATAATGGCTCCTAAAATTAAGAACGCACCACAGATTGCTGCCGCTCAAGCCGCCAACGTAGAGATACAAGCAAAGGCTGCAGCAGCACAGGCCAAAGCAACAGCAGCAGATGCTGCACGTAGACCAGTACTTACGCAAAGCATTGCTGGTATCTCTGGAATTAATAAGGCCATTCAAGGCACACTTGCTGCATTTAATGATCCAAAATCATCACAGGCTACAATAGACAAAGCACTTGCAGAATCAAAAGCCGCTCTTGCTGCCAACAAAGCAAACCTTGCAACTATTACTCCAGAGCAAAAAACAATGGCTGTGGAACAAGGTAAGATATATACATCTTCAATGGAAGAATATAACAGATACATTAATTCAATAGTAGCCGTACCTACTGCTATATACGAGGAAGAGAAACAAAGATCTTCAAACATAGCATATGATACTATAAGTAAGATTCTTGAATCATATAATATTACTGGTATTGCTTCAGTATTAGAAAGCATTCGTGATGAATATCCAGAGGCTAGTAGTGAAGATATATTAACATTACTGCAATTTGATGATAGATATAACGCTAAGTTTAATGCAAGATTTGCTGCTAATGCCGACAGAATGAAGGCTGGTATGCCTGTTCTTACCCCAAAAGATTATTTAAAATTAGAACAAGGATACATAAAGATTTTCAATGCGTATAATTTACCAACATTTAAAACTCAGGCTTATTATGATAAACTTATTAGTGCCGATCTTGAGTTAGATGAAGTAACAAAAAGAGTTCAACTAGGATATGATAGAGTATTAAATGATAAGGCAGTTCAAACCACATTTAATAAATTCTTTTCGGCATTAGGATTTAGTGATATAGTTGCTGGTATGCTTGATCCAATAAATCAATTACCTGCGCTAGAGAGAAAAGTTAAGGCTGCTGAAATTGGTGGTGCTGCACTTAGACAGGGACTGGTTCCTAGCGAACTTGCTGCAACTGAAGCACAGGCTAATGTAGGATATACCAATGTATCAAGAGGAACTCTTGGTGCTGATGTGCTTGCAGGAGAAGGACTTACTAAAGCACAGGCTGAAGCAGGGTATGCAAAAATTGCGCAACTACTACCAACTGCTGAAAAATTAAGTTCTATCTATGGGGGAACTGAACAGCAATATGGTTTACTACAAGCAGAACAAGAACAATTACAAGGTTTAGCATCAGCGGCTCGTAAGAGACAGAGACTAGCAGAACTTGAGACAGCACAGTTCCGTAAAGATTCTGGTCTAGGTAAAGGTGCATTGAGTAGTATAACTAACGTATAAATAGAATCCTGACGCGGATCCATCGGCCCTCGCGCAGCGTATAAGACCGATAGCAAGAGCCAACCAATTTCCCCGAATTGAATTGAGGCTTGCGACTACAACGAATAGAAGGGTGGGTTGCTATGAGCAACAACTACTGGGAAGAAGAAGACGACGATCTAGATACAGATACAGATGTACAAATGGATGGAAGTGACTTACTTAAAAAGTTACGTAAAGCCAAACGTGCAGATGAGAAACGTATCAAAGAACTCACTGAGCAACTTGAGGGATTATCCAAGGTGCAGCGTGAACGAGTTGTCAAAGAAGTCCTAGAAAAGAAGGGTGTCAACGCAAAGGCTGCTAGACTTGTTCTTAAAGACTTAGATGATGTTAACGAGGAGTCAGTGAATAACTGGCTTGATGATAACGCTGATCTATTTGGAATTAAGATTAACAAGGAAGAGCCAAAAGTAAGTGAAGTAGATAGAGCCGCCTTAAGGCAGCAAGATGTACTCACCCAAAATGCTATGACCCCGGACCGAGCAGAGGATTTAAATTCTCGCATTGATAATGCAGATTCAATGGATGCATTATTGGATGTACTTCGCTCACAATAATTCCGTTCATAGTCACTTGGAGGTGACGATATGGCTAACTCATACGTATCAACAGGTTCGTCCTCATTAGGAGGAACCGCTGGTTCTGCTGGTTTAGTACAGAAGGCGTATGATCGTCTTCTAGAATTCGCTCTCCGTTCAGAACCCCTAATTCGTTCTGTTGCAGATAAGCGTCCAGCAAGACAAGCAATTCCAGGTTCAACAGTTGTTCTACAACGTTATGTTGACCTATCTGCTGCAACTACAGCCCTCACTGAGGATGCTGATCCAGATGCAGTAGCAATGTCCACACCAACAACAGTAACCATTACTCTTAATGAGTATGGTAACTCAGTGTTGGTAACACGTGCGTTGGAACTATTCAGCCTTGCTGATGTAGACCCAGCAATCGCAAATATTATCGCATTCAACCTTGCAGATTCTATTGACTCCGTAGCAATGACAACATTGCGCCAGGGTACAAACGTAATCTACTCAGGTTCAACTGCAACTTCAACAGCAACTATTACTGCTGCTGCAACACTATCTTCTGCTAACATCCGCAAGGCTGTTGCAAAGTTGCGTGCTAATAAGTCAGTTGCTCGTAAGGGTTCACTATACTGGGCTGGTATCCACCCAGAGGTATCCCACGACCTACGTGCTGAGACAGGTTCAGCAGGATGGTTACTTCCTAACCAATACGGCTCTGCACAAGACCGTATCTGGGCAGGAGAAATTGGTACCTATGAAGGTGCTTATTTCGTAGAGTCTGCACGTCTGTACAATGCTACTGACGGAGCATCTTCTGCACGTAACTACCGTACAATTATCTGTGGACAGCAAGCACTGGCTGAGGCCGTTGCTGAAGAGCCACATGTAGTTATCGGACCAGTAGTTGACAAGTTAATGCGTCACCGCCCAATGGGTTGGTACGGCGTACTTGGCTTTGCACGCTACCGTGAAGAAGCACTATACAGAATCGAATCAGGTTCTTCAATCGCTTAGTTGATTGACGGTAGGGCTAGGGGAAACTCTAGCCTTACAGTAAGTTCATTAAGGAGAACAATGGCAGATTATGTTTTTAAAACACCTACAGTCCGAGAAGGACCAGCAGGTAAACATAGATTATTTTACTTCTATAAACTAGATAGAGGTATCAGTATTGCTAAGAGTGGCGGAGTATATTCAAGAGTCCGTTATGTTCTTGATGAGGCAATAGATGATTACCAAGAGTTCTATATTGGTGGACATAATCATATAGTTAACGATGCTACCAAAGCAGCACTAATTGCTGGTGGCGTAGGAGTAACAGAAGCAAACTTTACAGCAGTATAAGGGGACATATGAAACACTGGGAACATCATCCAGTTGCAATTGATGGATGTTTTGGATGTAAAGGTTTAGGACTTCAGATGAACTCTGGAGATGCTAAAAGAGATATTTCAGATAAGAAGTGGACATCTGAATTGCAGGCTTATAGAGATGCAAGAGCACAAGGAATACAACCAGCAGGAACAACTATGCGTCATGTACAAGAAGCGCATAGGGCATCAGAAGTATTAGGTAAAGCGTATAATGCGGACACTATGCCTAAGACTAAAGATATAACTCCAAAAGCCGCAACCATAATGAAAGAGATAGGACAAATCTAATGCCAAAAGTAGGAAAAATGAACTTCCCTTACACAGCAAAAGGTAAGGCAGATGCAAAGAAGGCAGCCAAAAAGGCTGGTAAGAAAATGGTTATGAAGAAAATGGGTAAGAAGAAGTAAATGAATACTCCCAAGCCAACACCTAAGCCTAAAAAATTAACGGGCGAAGCAGCAATGAAAGAATATCAAAAGCAAATATCTCCTCAAGGTATGGCTAAATTTCAGGCTGATGCTAAGGCTGCGCTTGAAAAAAAATACCCAGGAATATTTATACCTCAAACTCGTACTACTCCTGGAGTAAAGAAGAAGTAATGTCATCGGGTCAACGCAAGCGTCACGACGGATTCAATAAATCAATTATACGGGACGGTTTAATTGTTATTCTCCGAAAAGATGGACGAGAAAAAACTCGTCTTGACCCTAAGACTAAAGAACAAATCAAGGGGACTAAATGAAGAAGAAAGCAAAGTCTAAAGTTAATGCTGCTGGGAACTATACCAAACCTGGTATGAGAGCAACATTGTTTAAGAAGATTAAGGCTGGCTCTAAGGGTGGAGACCCTGGAGAATGGTCAGCCCGTAAAGCACAACTACTTGCAGTTCAATACAAGAAAGCAGGCGGAGGTTACAAGTAATGGCACTTGCTAAATCTCAACAATCACTTAAGAAGTGGACTGCTGAAAAGTGGAAAACATCTGATGGTAAACCATCTAAAGGTAAGAAGAGATATCTACCTACTGCAGCGTGGGCTGCATTAAGTCCTGCAGAAAAGACGGCAACCAATAAGGCTAAGGCTGCTGGTAATGCTAAAGGCAAGCAGTTTGTAAAACAACCTAAGAACATAGCAAAGAAGACAGCAAAGTATAGGGGCAAATAATGGCTGATTCAAGATTAAAAAGAGCAGGAGTATCTGGCTTTAATAAGCCAAAGCGTACACCTAATCATCCTAAGAAGTCACACGTAGTAGTGGCTAAGGTAGGAGAAAAAGTAAAGACTATTAGATTTGGCGAGCAAGGTGCAAGTACAGCAGGTGCTCCTAAGGCTGGCGAATCAGAACGTATGAAGGCTAAACGTAAGTCTTTTAAAGCAAGACATAGCAAGAATATTGCTAAAGGTAAGATGAGTGCAGCCTATTGGGCGGACAAGGTTAAGTGGTAATATGAGTACCAAGGGGACAATGGAAGAAACAGTATCAATCGCTTGGTGCGATAATGGTATGGTTGACGGTAAATTTATGCAAGGCGTTACAGATGTAATGCTTCACTCTGGAATCAAGTTTGCTACTACATTACGAAGTCAAGGTAATCAAATAGGTAGACAGCGTGAGACTGCAGTTAATTACTGGTATGATAACAATAAGTCTGACTGGCTACTATGGGTAGATTCAGATGTAGTTTTAAGTCCTGAAGTATTTTTAAAGTTATGGAAGAAGAAAGATGCTTTAACTAAGCCACTTCTTACGGGCGTATACTTTACTACAGATACTCCAGAAGAGCCATTAATGATTCCAATGCCAACTGTATTTGAATTTGTTAATGAAGAGAACAGCGTAGGAATTAAACGTATCCATCCACTTCCAGAAAACCAATTCCTTAAAGTTGGTGCTGCTGGTATGGGATTCGTTTTAATGCACCGAAGTGTTGTAGATAAGATTAAGGCAGCAGTGCCTGGAGCACCACTCTTTACTGAGATAGGTGTCAATAAATCATTTATGGGAGAAGATATATACTTCTTTGCTCTATGCGATAAAGCAGATGTTCCAGTGTGGTGTGATACCTCAGCGGTTGTCCCACATATGAAACGGTTCTCATTCGATGAACATTATTATAAAGCATTCTTTGGTAAGTCTAAAGAAGAGCCTAAGTCAAAACTTATCACACCTGATAAGAAAATCATTACACCTAGATAGGATAAACAATGCCAACAGGTACCGCAGGTAGCACTCTATGTGCTGAATTAAATCGCCTAGCCAATGGTGGAACTTACCCAGCAAGAACAGCATTTAAAGATGAACAAGGTGCTGCTAACGCTTGGGCTAATACATCAGGACTTGGAATAATTGGAGCCTTGAATAAAAAGGCAAGTGCTGGTAGAGCACCTTCTGCTTATAAAGATTTAAATGGTATCTGTAATGAACTTGCTGGAACTACTGGCAAATCGGCAATTGATGCATTAAGGAGCATAGCCTCTTGACAACTACATTATCTGATTTAATCAATGAAGTAAGTATTAACCTTGCTGGTTATACCTACCAACAAGATAGAGCAACGCACTTAACTAGTCCTGTTACTACTACCACATCATCATCTGCATCTCCTACTATCTTATCTTTAGGCTCAACCGAGAATCTAGGTAAGGGTGTAGTTGAGATTGATGAAGAGTTGCTATGGGTAGATTCATTTGACCGCGTCGCTAACACAGCAACTGTATCTCCTTATGGTCGTGGTTATCTAGGAACTACTGCTACTACTCATACATTAGATACTAAGGTAACTATCTCACCAACCTTCCCACGCTATGTGGTTAAGAAGGCTATCAACGATACTGTTAATGCTGTTGGCTCTACTATCTATTCTGCTAAAGTAACTACCTTTACATTTAACGCTGCTCAAACAACCTATGATTTTGATGGATTAAACATCCAAAATATTCTTACAATTATGTGGCAATCAGTTGGTCCATCTCAAGAGTGGATTCCTGTTCGTCGCTGGTCTTGGGATTCTAAAGCAGATGCTACAGCATTTGGTGCTACTGCTCAGACAGTTACCATTGGAGATTATATCACTCCTGGTAGAACCGTCAAAGTTGTATACTCTACGGACCCAACTTCGTTCTCAGAGTTAGCAACAGTTGCATTAACTAATGCCCAAGTTTTTGAAACAGTATCAGGACTTCCAAGTTCTTGCAAAGATGTAATTGTTCTTGGCGCTTCTTATCGTTTGCTTACATACCTTGACCCTGCACGTGCTGGCCAAGTTAGTCCACAAGCAGATGAGACAGATAGCAAGCGTCCTTATGGTGCTTCACAAACTGCAACAAAACAACTATACGCTCTATATACACAACGTCTCAATGAGGAAACTCAAAGACAACAGACCCTGTATCCAATTCGCGTCCACTACAGCCGATAGGTAAATAAATGACAACACGCAAATACTCCTCACGCTCACAACAGACTACACTCTCTGCAGCAATAAATGCTACTACTAATACTGCAAATGTAGTATCAGGAACTTCTTTACTAGGTGGTGCCACAGTTTCCGCTGGCGAAACTTTTACAGTGGTGATTGACCCAGATACAGCCCTTGAAGAAATTGTAGATGTATCGGTAGTCTCAACTAACACACTTACTATTTCTAGAGGTGTAGATGGTGCTAGCCCAGGTACTGGTTCTGCCCACTCTGCTGGTGCTGTAGTGCGCCATATGGCAATTGGTCGTGATTATCGTGAGGCTAATCAACACATTGAAAATACTACAACTGCACACGGAATTACTCTTGCTAACCTAGTTAAAACCACAGATACTGGCACAGTAACTAGTGGAATGATTTTAGATGGAACAATTGTAAATGCTGATATTAATGCTAGTGCAGCAATTGCAGATACTAAATTAGGAACTATTTCAACCGCTTCCAAAGTATCTAACTCTGCTACTACTGCTACATCTGCCAACACAGCATCAGCCATTGTGGCTCGTGATGCCTCAGGTAACTTTACTGCAGGAACTATAACTGCTAACCTAACTGGAAATGTAACTGGCAACGTAACAGGTAACGTATCTGGCACTGCAGGTAGCGCAACTGGTTCTGCTGCCACACTAGCAACTGCTAGAGACTTCCAATTAGTTGGAGATGTAGAAGCATCAGCCGTATCA
>Ga0181358_1001163_pt1 | contig 12106 bp, 13 predicted proteins | sample Fa13VDMM110SD_FD_130096 | JGI IMG/M metagenome (GOLD analysis project Ga0181358, IMG submission 130096) | Freshwater viral communities from Lake Michigan, USA - Fa13.VD.MM110.S.D | ecosystem: Environmental > Aquatic > Freshwater > Lake | place: USA: Michigan | collected 2013-09-24
ACTAAAACACAACCTGCCCGACCTCTACTACTGGGTTGACGTAGTCAGAGCAACGGAGAAAAGATTAAAGGAGCTAAACACATGACTAAACGAGAAACCATAGTGGCATTCATTAAAGATATGTTGCGACCACGCACGCTAAAAGAAATCATTGACATAGAGATGCGCGATGCAACTATATGCAAGATGCAAGCAGAGAAATCGCTTGAGTATGCAAACAGTGTTGTTGACTACAACCGTCAGCGCATTCGTAGACTGGAAGAAAAACTTTTGGAAATAGGAGACAAAGATGCTTGAAACAATTGCATGGGTAGTCTTATTGATGTGCCTTGGTGGGGTGGTAGTGGTGATAGTTGCCGTATCAATTTTTATGAACAGTAGCGAAGAATGAAAAAAGAAGACCTAGCAAACTTGTTACGAATAACAGGCGTAGACGGGAACGCTTTTACTCTAGCTATGAATGCCTTTGATATTGGGTACGAAGAAGCAAAGTATGAAGCAATAAAACAGTCCCCTATTTTTAAACAACAGGAGAACAAAAATGAAGTGCCCGAAGTGTGAGGGTAACAACATAGCGATTGTTGAAACCATACAGAACGAAGAGTTTACTTACCGCAGAAGGTATTGCAAACTTTGTTTTTGTAATTTCAAAACAAGAGAAGAAGTATTTGCGGGGGCTGTGCCAAGTAAGAAGCGATTGACGCAACCCCAAGAGACTGAGTATCAAAAGACTTTTACAACCGACAACCTCAAACGATTTTGGAAATAACTATGAACATAATAACGGTGGATTTTGAAACATACTACGAGAAGTCGACATTCAGTTTGTCGAAGATGACAACAGAAGAGTACGTGCGTGATGACAAGTTTGAAGTCATTGGCGTAGGCGTTAAGTTAAACGGTGGGGAGACTGAGTGGGCGAGTGGTACACACGAACAGATTAAGGATTACCTTGATTCATTCTCGTGGGCTGACTCCATGATGCTTGCACACAACACGGCGTTTGATGGATTTATCTTGTCGCAGAAGTTTGGTATTCATGCGAAGGCGTATGCTGACACTATGTGTATGGCGCGTGGACTACATGGTGTCGAATCTAGTGCGGGCCTCGGGTCGCTTGTTGAAGCATACAAAATAGGTGTTAAGGGTGATGAAGTAATCGCTGCTTCCGGGAAAAAGCGTGAAGAGTTTACTGAAGAAGAACTTAGCAGATACGGGGACTACTGTATTAACGACGTGAACTTAACCTACAAGTTGTTTAACGTCATGGTGACTCATGGGTTCCCGAAGAAAGAGATGAAGCTGATTGACTTAACTTTGCGGATGTTTATACAACCCAAACTCGATCTTGACTTGAACTTACTCGAGATGCACTTGCGTGACGTACAGGATAAGAAGAACATGCTGTTGTTGCAAGCAGATGTTGACAAGACCGACCTAGCGAGTAACCCGAAATTTGCGGCTCTACTTGAAAAGATAGGCGTTAAGGTTCCCATGAAAGTTAGCCCGACGACTAACAAAGAGACTTATGCACTTGCCAAGAACGACGAAGAGTTCAAGGCACTAGCGGAACACCCTGATGTAAGAGTGCAGGCTCTAGTCGCGGCTCGCCTTGGTACGAAGTCAACACTAGAAGAAACTAGGACAGAACGATTCATTGGTATTGCCAAGCGTGGGCTTATGCCTGTGCCGTTGAAATACTATGCCGCACATACTGGAAGGTGGGGTGGTTCAGACTCGTTGAACTTGCAGAACTTACCCTCACGTGGGGACAACGCGGGTAAATTGAAGAAGGCGATTGTTGCACCGGAAGGCTACGCAATCATTGATGCTGACTCAAGTCAAATTGAAGCGCGTGTGCTTGCTTGGTTGGCGGGGCAAAACGATTTAGTGGAGGCATTTAAAAATGGCGAGGACGTATACAAACTCATGGCATCGGCTATATACGGCAAGGATGCAACAGAAATTACAAAAGACGAGAGGTTTGTTGGCAAGACAACGATTCTCGGCGCGGGGTATGGAATGGGAGCGATTAAGTTTCAAGCACAACTCAAAACTTTTGGTACTGCGATTACAGAGGGAGAATCGCGCCACATTATCCAAATTTACAGAGAGACGTACCCACACATAGTTATGTTGTGGCGTCAAGCGCAACAAGCGCTGGAAGCAATCAGCAAAGGCTATACAGCATCTTTAGGACGTGAAGGCGTGCTCTACATTGACCCCGCAGAGAAGGGCATTCGCCTACCAAGTGGGTTGCTGATGCGCTACGAGAAGTTAGTGCCTATCCGTGATGATAAGGGTGTGCAGTATCAATACAAGACACGCTATGGTTGGAACAAAATCTACGGCGGTAAAGTAATCGAGAACACATGCCAAGCGATTGCCCGTTGCATCATCGGAGAGCAGATGATTAACATATCAAAGCGTTATGACGTTGTATTAACAGTACATGATGCGATTGCCTGTCTAGTACCCGAGGCGGAAGTTGGAGAAGCGCAGAAGTTCATCGAAGACTCTATGCGGTGGACGCCTGAGTGGGCTGAAGGTTTACCCGTTAACTGTGAAAGTGGCTATGGTAAATCTTATGGAGACTGTTAATGAAGACTGACATTATTGACATAGTGCTAGAGCAAGCTAACTATGGGTATACACCCGAAGAACGGTACGACGCATGGCGTCGATATGCTGACTCGTCGACTGCTGAGATGTGGATACATGACGACAAAGAGAAACGTCGACTTCAACCGCAGATACTAAAGATGCGGATGCAAGGAATGATATGGAAAGACGTTGCCGAAAAACTGGGTCATCCTGTGCACAGAGTACAAAAAATGGGCGCACCATTGATGGGTATTTTGTCTCGCATCCGTGAGAAGAACGCACTGGCAATAACGAAAGCGGCTGGTGACACCCGCGATGAGAAGACAATAGACGACTACAACTATATGAATGATAAGCGCACCGTGCACCGGGAGATGTGTGCGTTGTTGCCCATGTATAAAGAACTTAAGGAAATGGCTGAGGTAAATTTTGACTAAGATTCCCGCATGGAGTTACTCCAGTATCAAGACGTACGATCAATGCCCGAAGAAGTATTACCACTTGAAGGTGGTTAAGGATGTAGTCGAACCGCCTACTGAAGCAATAACTTATGGCAAACAATTTCATTCGGCAGCAGAACATTACGTACGTGATGACGTACCACTACCTCCGCAGTTTAACTATGCCAAACCAACCCTCGATAACTTAAGACAGTTAACGGGTGATAAGTACTGTGAGTATGAGTTCGGGCTGACTGAGAACTTAGAGCCTTGTGGATTCAAAGACCCAAATGTTTGGTGGCGTGGCGTTGCCGACTTATTGGTTATCAATGGAGAAGAAGCACGGTGCGTAGACTACAAGACGGGTAAGTCTGCCAAGTATGCCGATACTGACCAACTGGAGTTGATGGCGTTGGCTATTTTTAAACACTTCCCCCAAGTAAAACGGGTCAAAGGTGGGCTACTTTTCGTGGTCTCAAAAAACTTTATTAAAGATTCGTACGATATCGAAAATCAGGATAAGATGTGGGCAAAATGGTTCGCAGAGCACAGCCGTATGAAGCTTTCATACGCCAACAATGTGTGGAATCCCCGCCCTAGCGGACTATGCAAGAAGCATTGTTTAGTGCTTGAGTGTGCCCATAACGGGAGGAACTGATGCCGTATGTAAATAAACCCCGCCCATACAAGAAAGAGTATGAGCAACAAAAAGCCCGTGGCGAACTAGAACGCCGTATGGAGCGTCAACGCTTGCGTCGTGAGTACGACAAAAAGCATAAGGACAGCGCAACAGATAAGGGTAAAACTGCCGAGAGCCGTGAAGGTAAAGACCTAGCACACAAGAAAGCGTTAGATAACGGCGGTAGTAACAAGGACGGATTCTCTGTGCAGACACCTGCAAAGAATCGGTCATTCAAGAGAGACTCAAAGAGCAACCTAGTTGGTGAGACTAGCAAGCGAGAAAGAAAACGACGAGCCTGATTGGTTCATAGTCTGATGCAAGCGTAAGGTATGAGTGGCGTGCATCGCGGGAAACCGAAATAACCTTACCAGTCGGCACTACTCTTTCCGGTAGGGAACCGACAATCTGATGGAGCGAAGTGGGAGACCACTTTTGCTCTGTCAGTGCTTTATAAAAACAGGAGAATCATGGAAATCGTAGAGAACAAGATACTGCTATTGAACCTACGTCACCCCAATAAAGTGACAACGGTTATACCAAAGAGCAGACAAATTGGAGAGCACCAAGTAGCGGTGAAGTGGGGACTAGATGAAGCACGGGTGTTGAAGAACCTACAAATAAAAAACATCCCATCACCAATCATGGGACAGTACGGATGGCCCGGACTCTACAAACCGTTTGAGCATCAAAAGACTACTGCGTCATTCTTGACCCTGCACCAACGGGCTTTCTGCCTTAATGAGCAAGGCACAGGCAAGACGGGGTCTGTTATTTGGGCGGCTGATTACCTGATGAAACTTGGTCGGATTCGCCGTGTACTGGTCATCTGCCCACTGTCCATCATGGATTCTGCTTGGCGTGCTGACTTATTTAGGTTTGCCATGCACCGCACCGTGGACATTGCTTATGGCTCTAAAGAGAAGCGCAACCGAGTGATCGCATCGGACGCCGAGTTTGTCATCATCAACTATGACGGGGTGGAGATTGTTCAAGAAGCGGTGGCTAATGGTGGGTTTGATTTAATCGTTATCGACGAAGCCAATGCGTACAAGAACGCGCAGACAACACGTTGGAAGACGTTAAACCGTATTCTAAAGCCTGAGACATGGCTCTGGATGCTGACTGGAACACCTGCGGCTCAGTCCCCCGTGGACGCCTACGGACTAGCAAAACTTGTAAGTCCTAGCGGTGTGCCTAAGTTCTACAGCGCGTTTAAAGACATGGTTATGTACAAGATTACACAGTTCAAGTGGGTGCCACGCCCCCATGCGGACAAGATAGTTTACGAAGCCCTACAACCCGCTATCCGGTTCACCAAAGAGGAATGTCTTGACCTACCTGAGATGACGTATGTATCACGGGAAGTTGAACTGACCCCCCAACAGAAGAAATACTATGAGTTGTTACGCAAGCAACTTGTTGTGCAAACGGCGGGGGAGCAAATTACGGCAGTTAACGCTGCAGTCGGATTGAGCAAACTCCTGCAAATATCTTGTGGCGCGGTGTACTCTGATACTGGCGAGACCTTGGAGTTTGACATCAAGAACCGCTATAAGGTGTTGAGAGAAGTGATCGACGAGACACAACAAAAGATATTGATCTTTGTACCATTTAAAAACACGATCCGGATTCTTAGCCAAAAGCTAGAAGCAGACGGGTTCTCAACCGAGATCATCAATGGTGACGTGCCTGCCCACAAACGCGCTGAAATATTTAGGAATTTCCAAGATACCAGTGACCCAAGGATTTTGATAATCCAACCACAAGCGGCGGCTCATGGCGTGACCTTGACGGCGGCTGATACGGTTGTTTGGTGGGGGCCGACCCCAAGCCTAGAAATTTATGCCCAAGCCAATGCAAGAGCGCATAGGGCGGGGCAACGCCATCCGGTCACGATTGTGCGATTACAGGGTTCAAATGCGGAGAAACACCTATACAAAATGCTTGACAACCGTATTGACAATCATGTAAAGTTAGTTGAACTTTACAAGAATTTACTTGACTAAGGTAGAATTTGATAGTAGAGTAGAGGGAAGATAGTGAGAACAACAAACCGCTATCGTATTTTTAAAACAGGAGAATGTAAATGGAAGAAGCTACAGTACAGGCAGAAGTGCCTTTAGAAAAACTTACCCGTGTCTATATCAAGATGCGGGACAAAAAAGCAGAACTCACCCATCAACTAGAAGCGGAAATCGCCAAGGTTGAAGACGGCATGAAGACAGTCAAGACAGCGATTCTTGACCACATGAAAGTCATTGGCGCTGAGAGTCTGCGAACCGAAGCCGGAGTTGTGTATCGCACCGTAAGGACGACGTACTCAACGAACGACTGGGAATCCATGGGCAAATTCATACTTGAACATGGTGTGCCGGAACTATTGGAGAAGCGACTTCACCAAACCAATATGAAGGCATTTTTAGAAGAACACCCCGACGTGCTTCCGCCGGGGCTTAACGCGAATGCGGAATATTCCGTGACCATAAAAAGGAGTAAAAATGGTTGATGAATCTTTTGTTCCGATAGAAAGTGTGGCAAAGCATTTTGCGGTGTCCATATCGACTGTCCGCGCATGGATTCGGCAAGACCTAATCCCCTCATTAAAGATTGGCGGTGTCTACCGTTTCAAGATTAGCGAAGTGGAAGAGGCGATGCGAGTCCTAAACGGCGGAACGCTTGTGAGAGAAGAAGCAGACGGAAGTCTTACGGTAAAACCCCCACAGGGTTCTACTCAAATGACTTTAAACTTTAACCCCAACGATGATATTTAAGGAGAATGTAGAAATGAGTGATTTAGCACTTTTCAAAGGCGGACTACCCGCATACCTCAAGAACGCAAACGCAGATGATGCAACGAATGCCCTAGCTGGAGAGAGCTTAGGTTCACGTCGTATCAGTATCAAGGGCGGAGTATTTCGTGAGTTCATTGGCGGTAAAGAATACCGCGTGTCAGAAGAGCGTGCGATGAATGTTGTCATCATCAAAGCCGCGCCGAAAGTTTCCCGTATCTACTACGCAGGAACTTATAGCGAAGGTGAAGCCGTATCCCCGACATGTTGGTCAGCAGATAGCCAACGTCCCGATGTAAAGGTCAAGGAAGAGAACAAGCAGTCAGCTACTTGTTTGAGTTGCCCACAAAACATCAAGGGTTCTGGTCAAGGCGACAGCCGTGCATGCCGTTACCAACAGCGTTTAGCCGTCGTGCTTGATGGTGAAGTGGAAAAACAAGAAGTCTACCAACTAGTGTTGCCCCCAACATCTGTGTTTGGTGATGGTGAGAAGGGCAAGTTACCCTTGCAAGCCTATGCTCGCCATTTGAAGAACCACGGCACACCTATTACTGGTGTTGTGACCGAGATGCGTTTCGATACTGCAAGCCCTACACCTAAATTGGTGTTCAAGCCTGTGCGCCCCGTGACCGAGGAAGAGTTCAACACAGTCCAACAACTCAAGGACTCACCCGAAGCAGTCAGCGCAATCACAATGACTGTTGCGCAAACCGATGGTGTCAAGGACAAACCAAAACCCTCCTTGTTTGCACCCGAAGCAGAAGCGCAAGAAGCCCCTAAAGCCAAGCCCGCAAAGGTAGAAGCTGAGGAAGTTGATGAACCAAAGAAAGCCGCACCCAAGAAAGCACCCGTAGCCAATGAACCCAAGTTAGAAGACTTGGTTGGCGAATGGGACGATGCTTAATTAATGGTTTCGGGGGGAAAGCGGATGCTGGCAAGTCTAGATTGGACTCCTGACTGCCGGAAGTAGCGAGTACCCCCACCTAACAATGGGTGGCTATGGACAATTTAGAATTTTTACAGCAAGTCCTCGGGGACGACGGATACTACTGCATAGTTGGGCTAAAAAATGGGTCAGACAAGCCTGTACAAAAGTTCTTCCGCACAGTGGAAGACGCAGTAGCAGTAGCCGAGAATTTGAAAAACGAGGGATACGATGCGTACTACGCATTAGCAACATTCAAGGATGGCAAGTCACGCAAAGCACCTAACGTCAAACAACTGAAATCGTTGTTCCTAGACATAGACTGCGGAGAAGATAAACCATACGCGACACAAGCCGAAGCTATCACTGCCCTAAAGCAGTTCTGCAAGGCGACCAAGATGCCGAAGCCTACGCTGGTTAACTCCGGTGGGGGTGTGCATGTCTATTGGACATTTACTGAACCCGTTTCACGTGAAACATGGTTGCCTTTGGCTGAGAAGTTAAAGAGTATGTGTGACGACCATGACCTGCACATTGACCACGTAGTAACGGCGGATGCGGTACGAATCTTACGGGTTCCGGGGACTCTAAACTACAAAAACGACGTGGCACGCCCTGTCAGTTTACTAGGCCAGGGTTCCGTACCGTATGAGCTTGACACACTAAAAGATGTTATTGGTGACCCACTCATTGAGCGGCGGCCCTACATCCCACGTGGAGAGATGGACGAAGTAACCAAGGCAATCCTTGGGAACTACACAAATCGGTTCAAGACCATCATGATTAGAACTGTGAAGGGAGAAGGATGCCAACAACTAGGATATATTTACGAGAACCAAGCAACCATGTCGGAACCGATGTGGAGAGCAGGCTTATCTATCGCTAAATTTTGCGTAGACGCAGACAAGGCTATTGACAAGATTTCTAGTGGGCACCCTGAGTACAGCCCACAATTTGCTGACAGGAAAGTACGTGGTATCAAGGGCGGCCCTTATACCTGCGCTAAGTTTGAAGAATACAACCCCAAAGGTTGCGACGGATGCCCGAGTAAAGGCTCAATCAAATCGCCGATTGTGCTTGGTCGAGAAGTGCAAGAAGCAACTGAGGAAGATAACATCGTAGAAGATGCCCCGGCGAATGTGAATCAAGGGCACACACAAACATACGTTATACCGAAGTATCCCGAACCTTATTTCAGGGGGAAGAACGGAGGTATCTTTAAGCGGGTTATCAAGCAAGAAGACGAGATCGAAGTGATGATCTATCACAACGATATGTACGTAACTCGTAGGTTACTGGACTCTGCTGTGGGTGAGGCGGTAGTCGTAAGGCTACATCTTCCTCGTGACGGGGTGCGGGAATTTACGATACCTCTTGCGTCTGCTACCTCTAAGGATGAACTGCGTAAGCATATGTCATCCAACGGCGTGGCGATGATTAGAACCGACGAACTAATGTCATACATAACAACATGGGTAAACCACATGCAATTTAACGCAAGAGCGGACACGGCTCACAGACAATTTGGTTGGATAGATGATAAGCACGAAGCATTCGTGCTAGGGGATAAAGAAATTCGTGCAGATCGGGTAGACCACAATCCACCCTCATCAGCTACAGCACATCTGTTTCACGCATTTCAACCCAAAGGAACGCTAGAGGCATGGAAAGAAGCCATGAACTTCTACAACCGCCCCGGAATGGAGATGCACCAGTTTGTAATCGGACTATCTTTTGGCTCTATCTTTACCGACTTCACCCCTGTAAATGGGGCGTTGATGCACATATTCAGTCCGGACTCAGGAATCGGCAAGACAACTGCGTTGTATGCGGGGGCTAGTATTTGGGGCGACCCGACCAAGATTGTGCTTAAAGAATCCGACACTATGGCATCCAAGATGAACCGTGCGGAACTCTACAACAACATCTTCCTACCTATGGACGAGATGACCAACTCCACCGCCAAGGAGTTGAGCGACTTTCTGTATCAGTACACGTCAGGTATGCAACGCAATCGCATGGGGCCGAACTCCAACTCAGAGCGAATCCGGGGCGAGCCATGGAAACAAGCGGCAGTTAGTACAGGCAACTCATCCATGATGGAGAAGATGGGAACCTACAAGGCTCTGCCTAAAGGTGAAGCCATGCGTTTGTTAGAGGTACGTGCCAAACCCGTCCCCGGACTCAACAAGGTCGATACTGACATATTAAGTGACGCACTTCTAAACAACTACGGGCACGCATATCTGCCATACATGCAGTACGTGATGCAGGACATTGCCGGTATTAAGGCTTTGTACAAATCTACCCAACACAAACTAGATCAGATGTGTGGGTTTGGGCCTGACGCTCGGTTTCATTCGGTCTTAGCGGCAGATGGCATCATGGGATTGATGGCGGCAAAGCGGGCTGGATTAGTGGACTATGACCTCAAGGCTGTGGTCACTTGGCTCAAGGGTGTAGTTAGCGGGGTGCAAGATCAAGTTAAATCTATGGACGTCGACGCCGAGACAACGCTCACTAACTTTTTGGCTGAGAACTACAACAACATTTTGCGTATTAAGAGCACAGACGATTCCCGCACATTGAAGCGTGATGATGCAGACCATTTGATTATTCCGGATGCTACGCCGAGAGTGTCGTACATGGCACGCTACGAATACGACATAAAGATGCTATATATCTACCTTAGTCCGCTCAGGGATTGGTGCGTGAAGAAGCAGGTCAACTACGAAGGCTTTGTCGATGCACTAAAACGTGGACGTTCTAAATCAAAGATAGAGAAGAAGCGTATGGGCAAAGGTACCCGTATGAATCTGCCGTCCCTAGACGTGCTATGGATTAACTGCAAGGACTTTTTAGATGACGACGTTGAAGAAGAAATCGCAGCCGCCGCAGGTCACAAAGCCGTTCTTGAAGGTGATGCGTGAAGGGCAAGTCTGCCCTGACGGTGTGGTTATTGGCATAAATTGGGACTCCCTAGATATAGGGATGTCGTTTTTTGTACCCGCTGTTAACTTACCAATCTTGAGTAAACAAGTGCAAAAGATTGCAGATTATAAAAATTTAACGCTTAAAGGCTACGAGCGTATAGAAAGCGGGAAGTTAGGTATGCGCTTTTGGAGAATTCTGTAATATACTGGCGCCGCGACATTCTCCTGTTGCAGTTTGCTTCTCTTTTCTTGAGAACTCCCTATTACCCCCGACTAAACATCGGGGGTTTTTTTACTGGTCGTATTCAGCAGAGTCGGCTTTAAGTTCCTTAGCCATCTTCTTAGAGAACCGTACACCATGCACCATCTCTTTGGTTGCTCTGTTGTACGCATCAGCCGAGTCTTGTAGAGCTTCGTTGATAGTTCCTGCGTTAAGCCCAAGTCCGGGGTGTTTGGCACCAAGTTTTAGAAGTTCATCACGAGCGTCGCTCATACCTTCTGCATCGCCAACTGTGCGTGCAAGGTTCCATTTTTGACGCAACTTAGTACCAGTCTGGTTAGTGTATTTGTCAACACCTTTTAACCTAGAGTTTTCTTCTAGTTGTCGGGTGTAGTCGGCTGGCGCAAACCCAAAGAACTGTGCACCTGCATTCCACGCACTAACATCTCCAGTGATTGCATCACCACGCAAAGTCTGGGTACCTTCGGTTACATAACGCCCTGCCTTAAGCATGTTAGCCGCGAAAGCAGGGAGTATGTCTTCTAAACCACGCTCAAAATGACCTTCAGCTATCTTGCTGTAACCACGCTGTATACGATCAGTCACACCCACTGCGGGGCCACCCATTGCAGTAAGAAGTTGTTGCGAGAAAGTACCTGCGTTAGAGCCGCCCTTTGTGTCTCGAATAATCAAGTCACTCATACTAATACGGCTTGCAACTGCAAGATTGGTGAAGTATTCAATCGGACCTTTGTACATGAACTCGCCAAGACCCTTACGAGTCACGGTGTCCAAATCATCATCGTCATCATCACAGAACAACGCGTAGACCATAGAGGCTAGACCGAACATCGGGATACCCTGTACACCCGCCATAAGCGCAGACATACCCACGATACCGCCAAGTTGTTGCCATGCGGCTTTTCTAACGGCGGGGTCTGCGTTCTTCAACGCTTCTTTGGCAGTCTTAAACATCATGTAGTACATAGACACGCCGTAGCGCTTATACATGAACAACAACTTGCCAATAGAACTTTGCGCTATACGTGGCGCAGCCGCCGCAGATATACCACCGTTAGTAAGTTCGCCTATGTATATTGCATTGTTAGCAGCTTGAACTTCAGCCGCTTCTCCAATGATGCCTTGTTTTTTTAGCTTAGCCAACTCAAGGTCATACGCCGCAAGCATTGTTACTTCACGGTTCATACGCTCACCATGGTGGAAAGCCCAACCAGCCATAGCATTTATCTTTGCAAGCGGACCAGTGCGGGTGTCTCCGCTAATGATCTCATACAACTGAGAACGGTTTAACTGACCTTGCTCATCGGCAATACGAATCAAAGTTGCATACTTTTTACCTTCAACCGAATCCGGTGCATAGTTAGAGATTGACGGCATCACATCCATCATTGTGGTTCTACCATCGGCACCGATTACAGGCATAGCGGCTTTACGCCCACTACCTAAAAACACCTTAGAAGCATTTCCAATTGCCCCTGCAACATTAGCATCG
>Ga0181358_1001164_pt1 | contig 12093 bp, 21 predicted proteins | sample Fa13VDMM110SD_FD_130096 | JGI IMG/M metagenome (GOLD analysis project Ga0181358, IMG submission 130096) | Freshwater viral communities from Lake Michigan, USA - Fa13.VD.MM110.S.D | ecosystem: Environmental > Aquatic > Freshwater > Lake | place: USA: Michigan | collected 2013-09-24
CATACTGACAGGTCAATGCCAATTTGTGCACGTTTAGAGAAATCTGATTCAATAACGTGATTTGCGATTTGATTTGAATTTAATAACATTTATTTTAATTTATTTAGTATTTTGTCCCAAAACAAGTCTAACTTGTCTTTTCTTGCTTTACAACCACAATCATCATAGCCCATTTTTTTAGCTATAAAGAGGGCAATACGATGACCTTGCCCTAAGGTAACAATTTTTATTACCTTTTCAACAAAACCACCTAGCTTCATTAAATTTGGTGTCCTCCGTTGTTGATTTTCAAGCTATCAAAGAATTCTTTACGTGCTTGATTTTCATTGTTCAAGAACACTCCTGATGCTTTAGTAGTAACCATTGAAGCACCTTGGTGTTTTACACCTCTACAGCTTACACAATTGTGAGTAGCAACTACAGTAACAATAACACCTTTATTATTTTCACAGATTTTATTTACTGCTTGGTGAATTGCTGAAGTAAGTTGTTCTTGAATAGCGCCTCTGCGTCCAAAATGTTCTACAATACGATTCAATTTAGACAAACCAATTACAGAGCCGTTTTCACCTACAATGTATCCAATATGAACTACACCTCCAATTGTTTGGTGGTGATGAGAACACATTGATGTAAGTGGGATGTTACGTTCAATAACAATACCATCATAACCATCACTAGGGAATGAGGTAATGTCAGACATAGAATCATATCTACCTTTCCACAAATCAAATACATAAGCTTTAGCTACACGGCGAGGTGTATCAGCACTGTTAGGATCATTTCTCCAATCACATTGTAAAGCATCTAAAAATTTACCATAAGCTTCTGCTGCCTCATCTACCATTGACCATTTTTCTTTCTCGGTAAATGGAAATCCAGGAGCAATACCGTTGGCATAACCTTGTTTTACACACTCTAGATCGAGTGTAAATGTTTTATTTTTTTCCATAACTTATAACTGTAATATAATAAATTTATTTTTGATAACCAAATTAAGGTAAATTTTCATACCCAAAAATATTCTCATTTTCTTCTATTCTCCATACAGATTTAAAGTTTTGATTAGGATGTTCTAATAATAAAGCATCAACATAATTCCACCAAGCATCTATTTGGGATTGAGATAATTGACAAGAACATGGTTTCCTATATTCTACACCAAAAGGTAAAGTTTCTTGAAGGGATAATGAATTGTTATTAGTATTAAATACATCATAACTATTGTCTGTTAATTTATAATAAACTTTTCTCATTTTACAAAAATCATATATTGACTAGTTCCACCATATAATAACCCATTAGAAGTAAAACTATTAAAATCATACACTCCATTAGTAGTTGTTGCACCGCCACACCAAGGACCGGCATAATAGAAATCAGCACCACAATATGTTGTAGTCATTTGATTAGGAACTCCTCCATATCCAGCAAAACCACAACAGTCTCTCATATAGTACAAGTTATTATTAGTACCATTTGTAGTATATCCTACTGCTTGTTGCATTCCTGGAAAGCTAGCATTTCCATAAACTGAAGTATTACTTTTTAATGTGCTGTTAGTATATCCTTGTTGGGTATCTGAATTAAAAAATGTGTTATATTCTATTCCTGAAACTTTATAGATAAAAGGGCCCCAAGTATTATCATAATTTGTTCTTTGGTTTCCAAAAATAAATGAAGTAAAAGTAGAATTTCCATTCCAAACATTATACCAACCTGCTTGATAAGATTGATTAAAATTTTCAACTCCACCAATAGTATTTCCTGTCCATCCCCAACTTGATCCACTATAATTAATAGTAGTAGGATGACTTCTTGTTACTAACATCCATCCACCACCATCTGTAGTCATATCACAATATACTTTATGAAAGGTAGAACCATCTCCAGAAGGACAAACATTATAATATCCATCTCCTCCATATAAAGCAGGGTAAGTTGTAATTAAATCTTTAGCCGTTTTAGCAGATTGAATAACAGGAGCATTATCTTTCCATAAAGTATAAGTACTAGTATTTAATACCCAACTTAAAGCACTTGAAAATGTTGTAAATCTTGTTTGCCCTATTCTATCAGGAAGACCATTTACTATAGTTAAAAAAGCATTGTCTGTTAAATCTGTTGTTTTCCAAAAAGCTGGTTTTGCTGTTCCTTGAGATGAATATCCTAAAGTATAAGAATCATTTCCTAACACATAACATGATGTAGAATCTACTGAATTATTCCATGTTAAACCTCCGTAACCTGTTCCATAATTTGAACCAGTCATTCCTACTGCTAGGGTTCTTACTTTAAAAGATCCACTTGGTGCAGTAGTTGTATAAGTTGTTGGGTTAGGCATATATTATAAATATGACTAATCTTCAGCCATAATGCCTGTAATAAATTTTTGATTACGTTTTAATCCATTTTCAGCATCTAATCCATATCCAATCAACCAATGTTCATTGGTTAATTCAAATCCATAAACTAAATTAGAATGTTTTGAATAATGTTTTTTAAATAATGTTACTGGGGTGATTGATTTAGGATTATTATATTGTAAATGTTTAATTAAACGATTCATAGTATTACCTGAATCATAAATGTCATCAATAAGATACACATCTTTATCTTTAATATCAACCGTAATTGATTTTAAAATTCGTATCTCACCCTGCTTAACTCCATCGTAAGATTTCGCACTAACAAAGTCTATTTCGCAGTCACCTACTTGTTTGACCAAGTCCGTGAAAAACATAAAGGCGCCGTTTAAAACGCATATAAACACGGGAGGATTTTCGTGTTGTCTTTTTTTAAGGTTGTAGGCAATTTCACCTACTTTGTTTTTAATTTCTTGTTCTGTAAATAATATCATAAAACTAATTTTCTAAAAACTTCTTTAATTTCTTCAACACCTTCAAACTTGTGTTTTCCAGTTTTATCTTCAATAATTAAAGTAGGTACCCACATTACATCATATGCTTCAGTAATCAATTCTTCTTCATATGTGTTTACCATTTTAACACCTAAGTGTTTATTAAATTCATTTACTAATGGTTTTAATTCAGTACATTTACCACATTCGTCTGTGTAAAAAAAGGTTATATTCATTATAATAAATATTAAAGTTTGGATTCGGGAAATTTAAATGTACGTTTTACTTGTTCGGAAACAGGGATTGGTACTCCTTCCTCATCTACCCTTACAAAAGTCATATTTGTAGCTAATAAAACAACTTCATCACCTCTAAATACATTATATCCTCTTGCCTCAATATTAAAAGTAGCTGATGTGTTTCCTACTTTTACCATTTCAGCATATATTTTAACAAGTTGTTTCTCTTTAGCGGGTTTTAAAAATACACACTTATCCATAGCAATAGTAATCATGTTTTGACTTCTACATTTTTCCATTGCATAAGCAGCTACCGCAGCATCTATCCAGCTAAGTAATTTACCACCGAATAGATTGCCGTGGAAACCTAAATCTGATTTTTTAACTGGATGCGTGGATAGTAAATCCATTAAACTGCTCTCTTAGTATCGTAAGCAATAATATGATCTCTACCTGTCCAATTATAACCCATTTCCATACATTTTTCAATTGAAATAGGATACATTTCAATTAGTGTTTCACGAGTATCACCAGCAGGCATCAACCAAGTTTTCCATTTAGGAATATTCATTTTAACTCTAAATTCCTCAATTTCATTCAGGTTTTCTTCAGTACCATCCCACACAGGTTTAAAATGATAATCACCATGATATTGCATCATAAGTTCCATTGCTTCATAATTTAAACGGAATTTATTATGTTGATCAATCATTTTTTGATCAACCAATTTCCCCATTGGCGTATTGACATCAAGCTTAGGGACAGAGTTACTAAACTTAGGGCTAAGAGATATAAGCCCAATTTGATGATCGGTTTTAATAAAATGGCTACCTTCTGTTTCAATGGTTATAAATATACCACGTTCATAAGCAAAATAAGTTAATTCATTAACTAAATCAGGTTGCATAGTAGGTGAACCACCAGTTAACATCATTTCTCTAATGTGAGGATTCTCATCATAAATTTTAATAATGTCATTAAATGTATAAATACCTTTTTCAGGATGAATACTCGTGTACCAAGAGTCACACCAACCACCAGCACCAAACCAACATCTGTGAGTACAACCTGTTGTTCTAATTGCTACTGTTGGACGACCTTGTCTTGAACCTTCTGACTGTACACAAGTATAAACTTCTAGTACAGGTAATTTTTTATCGTAATCTAAAATACGACCTGGTTCTTGAATATTCCAATTTTTTTCTGTTACTTTAGTATGGTCCATAATTATCCTTTATAAAATGCTGTATTTTTTTCATGTTCACGAAATTCAACTTGAACTACTTTAACACGTCCATTAGTTTCTTTTTGAATAAAATTATTTAATTTATTATAAAAATATTCAGCAAAACGTTCTGCTCCAGTAGCTGGTATAATGCGTAATTGTATAATACCATCTTCCCACATTTTTTTAAATTGTTCTAAATAAGGATCATCTTGTGATATAATTGTAGTATGATCAAGCATATAATCCATCCATGCTTTGGGATTCATACCATCAATAGTACCTTTAGCACGTTTCATACCTCCAAAATCCCAAACCCAGTTACGTTCATCAAGTTCACCTTCAAACCATACTTTTAAACTTACTCCATAACCATGAAGAAACTGACAATGAGTTCCATCAGCTTTCCATTGACGGAATACTGTTGAGTAACCATCAAATACTTTTGTTGATCTAAAACTACCCATTAATAAATTGTATTACTTGTTCAAAAGATCTAACACCTACAAATCTACGAAGTTCTTGACCATTTTCAGCTAATACTACAGTAGGAACACTCATAACATTAGCAGCTCTAGCTCTATCTGTTTCGTAATCGATGTTAATTTTTTCAACAGGGAAATTTTTTGATACTTGATCCATAATAGGACCAAATGCTTGACATGGTTCACACCAAGGGGCGGTAAAATAAAATATTTTTCTCATACTAATTCTTCGTAAATTCCAATAAGTTCACTTAATGTAAGAACAGAGGCTGCAAGTACCAAACTAAAGGGAATAAGAATGTAACCTACAATTCTTATACCTGATTTGATAAAGCTAATCTGTTGATGTTTTTTAGGATCGGGATGTTTCATTTTAATAATTCTTCTTCTTTAATAATCTCGGCTCCTATGTTTTCTTCTAGGAGCCGAGTTGTGTTTTCTTTATACAATGGTTTTGCTTCAAACCAATTACTAGACCATTGAGTATAACCCATACGTAATCCAGTGAATACTTCTCCTTCTCTATTAATTACAACATACATAGGAGTAGAAGGGTTTGATTTTTTATATTTTCTCTTGATATTCATCTAAAACGGAAGATACGTACTCTTTTACGTATTCCCAAGTTACTGGGCCAAATTCGTCAGCATAACTTACAGGATCTTTTCTACCTAATTTCAAGAATGCTTCTACACGTTCAACAGATGATGCTGATTTGTAATCACTAAACCAATTTTCTTCTTCAATAATACCTCCATCTTCAGTATTATACCATACTGTTAATTTAATTGGTTTATATGATGTATTAGTACGTCTATAAACTTCATCAAAATCAATACCTAATGTTTCACAACATTTTTCTCCATCTTTTAAAATCCCAGTTTTATCATCATTAAGATAAGGAGTATAATACCTGACACGATCAGCATCCCAGTTACCAGCACAAAAAGCATCGTAATCAATATCTCGAAACTCCTGACGACAGTCCGGATAAATGGCATGATCTCCCGCATGGATACCCATAGCGATTTCAACGTTGGTTTGTTTTTCATTTGCAATACTTAATGCTACTGATTGAATAATTGAACTAAAGATTTTATTACGATTAGGTACAACTGTTGCTTTCATATTTTCTTCAGCATAGTGACCTTCAGGAACTTCTTCCCCACCTGTTACAAGTGCTGAATTGAGGAGTTGGCTTAAACCATCAAGTTTAATTACTTGGTATTTAATTTTACACCCACCATAACAATTGTTATCAGTGCATTGTGAGTTTAAATAATCTACTAATTCTTGAGCACGCTCAAGTTCAATAGAATGTTTTTGTCCATAATCAAAGGATAGTGCTGTTACTTCATAGCCATTGGCGAGTAGATGAAGCAGCAATGTGGAGCTATCCATTCCTCCACTTAGTGATAATACTGCTTGTTTATTCATAGTTTTGTTTTATTTGCTAATTTACGTAACATTTCTAGATTTTTCACGCTCAATCGAAAACGATTTTCCCAAACCGCATCCAATAATTTTTTAATTTCAGCTTCATAAGCTGGATTGATATCTATTGGGCTCATATTAACCGTAGATTTTATCAAGCATATCATTTAAACTAATTTCAATTTCGTGTACTCCAAAATTGCTTTGACCAGTACTAAAGTAACCAATCAACCAATTTTCAGGATACATCATAATCTTTCCCTTATAAACAGGATTAGATACTTCTTTCATCATAACTGGAATTTTAGCTGCTTTAGCTGCTTTAAATACTTGATTTCCCAATTCTTTACCTGCGGCGCGGCCTAGGTAGTCGTACAACGATTTAAATTTTTCCATATTTTATTTTGTTCTATTTTTATAATATAAAAACATAAACCAAGATAAACATAATTGGTTTACGCCCAAAATCCAGTTTTGAAGAATCATGTTCATCAAACCAGCCCCAACATTTAAACCTATTGCTAATAGGTAGAGAATTTTTTCAAACTTATTCATATCTTTATTTTAATAATTTTCTAAACATTCGCAAATTCCAATCCAACAAATTATAATCTAAATCTGTTGTATAAAAATGATCATTCATATTTGCTTTTGGTTTTTCTGTTAAACCATTGTGACCATATTGAATACCATCTAAAGTAGCCATAATTGGATTTGATGTATCAATAGTTTCAATAAAAGGCATATCCTTATACAAACTAAATTCTTGAGGTACTTGACAACCCAATAAATGTACTCTGTCTTTAGTAGCAATTACTCCCATTTCATATAATCTAGAAATTACCTGAAGTCTACCTAATGATTTGGCTATATTTTTATTTGGATGTGAACTATGATCTAAATAATATTCAGCACCATAAGAAAAAGCAATCTTTTTATAACCTAAATCTTTATAAACCTGATAGCAAGTAAGGGCATCAGCAAAATTCTTTGCTTGAACTACTGCTACTTTAGTAACTTCTTTAGGTAATTTAATTTGAGCCCATTTTCTAGCATTAACAATAGAATGAATAGTGTCTTGCCAAACATCAGGAACAATAAATTCACTTGGTTTTAATTCATCAACCCAATATAACAAACCATTATCATTATATGCTTCTCCTAATTCATGAAGCGAATTATCTAAAATAATATAACGACCTTGTTGTTTAGCTTTGCGAAAAAAATTAGCGTAATCTTCATCTTTATCTAACAGATGAACTAAAGCATAGTCATAATCATTAAAATCAAGACTATCTTCTAATAAACATAGGGGAACTTCATGACTAATTTTCATAACCGAAATATAATAAAAAAGGCTTGGTTTCCCAAGCTTAATTTGAAGATTTTTTAAATAACATATAGTAAATTACGAGGTATACTATAACCATATCGACTTTTAAATTCATCAAAAGGCATAGGTCCTTCAGTTTCAAAGCTATCAAGTGATACTTTACTATCTATATCATTAATTATTTTAAGTAAATCAAATTTAGACATTACTAAATTTTCTTCTGCTTCTGATGTAAAAATCATTTGTATAGGTGGAGTAGGATCACTTTCATCGGTTGTGTCATAAACCACTAGTATATAATCTAAAGGTTTATCCTGAAGCATACCAAATTGTCGGGATACATCTTCAGTAATAATACCTGCTAACTTTTGCATTCTTATAAATTCGTTCATATAATATAAATATGTTAAAATTTAGGTGGAGGTTGTACTTTAGGTAAACTTCTTGATTCTTTATATGCCTGAATAAATTCAGGGATTGTGCCAACAAATGATTCAAACATCTCTTTAATTTGTTCATCAGTACCACCAAAATTGTTTTTAAGATCTTTAACAAATGTAGTCCAACGATTCAATTCATCACGTTCAGCATCATTCAGCAAACGCTTTCTACGCTCCCAAAATAACTTAGAAATCTGTCTTTCACCCCAACCAAAATCCTCGGATGAACCTTTGTAATTAGCTCTGTATTTGTTGATTTCTTGTTCTTCAAACCAAAACTCCCACTCACGTTGTTTCCAGTAAGGAGAAACCTCATAATCACCATTAGCTGCTTTATCCCAAATAGAGGACATTTTGGATAATGTCTTGTGTTCTTGATAACGACGCCACCAAAAAAACTTGTTATACGTTTTATTCGGTTTTGGTGGAGTAGGATCAAACGTCTTTTTCCACTTAAGGTACTCTTTAATTACACTCATATACCCATTTCCTTCCTTAAATCGTGTTTTTCTTTTTCAACCTCAGAATACACATTAAGGTTTAAATAAGTATTATTCCAAAAATTATGAAACAAATTTTTAGCTTCTTCAGCATCCCATGCTTTACAAAACTCATACTCCTCTTGACTAAGGATTTCTTGACTCATTAATTCATTGTAACGAGCTAACTCTTGTTCTGCTTGGTAAATTTCTTCTTGACTTATCATAACCTTTATTTCTATACCGTGAATATACGAACAAGATTTCAGGAAGCCAAATTTTTTTTTAAAATTTTTACCTAAATAAATTTTTCCTAAGTTTAACTTTTATTTCATCACCATATACTTTTAAAATATAGTGACTCATATCGTGGTAAGTATGAAAAAATCTTTGTTTAATAAACTCACTAACTTTTTCTCTTAAAGGACCATACTCAGGTGGGTAATTAGGAGCTCCATTTCTAGATATAATATTTAAATTATCACTACTAGCTACTATTACTTGAATACATAACTCTTTTTGAGTACTAGCAGCTTCATCAAAGTATTTTTCTAATAATTCATAATCTTCCCAACTTTCTACTCTAAAGAAATACCAATCAACATCAGAAGATATTAAATTAAAATTAATATCATGATCAAAATATAATTCTTTTAATAGTTTTTTCTTATAAGCACTTTTTTCGGTAGATATAAGAGATACTTTTTGTTGAGTATCCATACACCCAAAATCCTGATCTACAAATAAACTAGCTAAATCTTGTACTGGATAAAAATATCGTTCTAGTGTATCTAAACTATCATTATCTCTTCTTGATTTTATCATAGCCATTAAATCAGCATTTTCTTTTCTAACAGCTGGTAGATCATCACTTTCGGAATGAGATATAGAGTCTTTACGACGAGTATAGGAATATAATGTTCTATGTAAATTTAAAATTTTACCGTGTTCTTCTAAAACACACATCATAGATAAATCATTGTAAAAATAATTCATCCAATCGTTTGGGTTAAAATCTAGTTTTACATTCGGATTATTTCTCCACGCTCTTAAGAACACCATCTGCCCAGCAGACATGTTATTATCTTTTCGATAATCAATACAAATATAACAATCCCAACCACCATCAGGTCTCATAATATGTGTTTGAGCACAATTTATTGCTATAACATCTGGAAATTTAGTAAAGAAATGAGCATATACTTCTAATGCTTTAGCATGAATTAAATCATCTACATCTAACTGGACTATAATTTCAGCATTAGGACAAAATAATTGTGGATTCCAAAACATTTCTTTCTTTTTGGATTGTTCCACATATTTAACTTTTCTATCTTTTGATGCTAATTCAATTAATTTTTCTTTAGCATTATCTTGAGACCAATCATCTGTTACTACCCACTCCCAATTAGTATAAGTTTGATTTTTTAAACTTTGATAAAGACGGTCAATGTATTGTTCTCCATTATAAAAACTTGTTGTTACTATAAACTTCATATCATTAATATGTTATTGTATTGTCAGGATCTGCTGAGGGTCTTGGTAAATTGTTTTTTTTATTTAATTGTTCTATTAATTCTTGTTTTAATGACTCTATATAAGTCCTAGTACCAACTGTACCAGGGTCGGATGGTAAAGTAGATGAAATTGATAATTTTAATTGATTTATTTTATTTACTGTTTCTAAATCTAGTCCTGCTTTTTGGGCCTCTTTAATATCTATTAAACCATCTTTATTTAAGTCAATTTTATTAATATAATCAGTTAATTCTTCTTCTTCTATAACTCCATCTCTATCTTTATCTAAATCACTAGTTTCTGGTTCTTCATAAAAGAATTTACCTGTTTTAGGATCTACCATAATAGGTACACCAACTTGTTCTTTGTATTCCCTAGCTGCTTTTTTTAACGCTTCATTAGGTTCAGGAACATTTTCTTCCTCTTCATACCAATCTTGTAAGTCTTGTAAACTAGCTTCTTCCCATTCATTCATTTCCTCTTTTAAATCATCATAAGCATCAACTACTTTTCTCATATCTTCCATTTTTTCTTCAATAGGAGTTTCTTTACGTTTAGTAAGTTGAGCAAACGCAAAGTTAGCGGCTATAACAAGAGCAATAGCTAATGGGTCAAATACAAATATAATAACCAATATGTACCAGTTAATGATTCGGTCCATAGCAATTCCTGTAAGTTTACTTAAATACTTTAATGGTCCTAATTCACTTTCAGCAGTAGATGTTGTTTTAATTTCTAATATTCTAGACTCTAAACTAAAAATAGAATCATTAACTACATCTATTTTGGCTGATAATTTTTCATTTGATTTAGAAGCTGATTCGATATTACGAACAGCTGCATTATTTGATCTAACTACTAGATTACCATTTTTATCTGTGTATTGAGTTGTTGAAGCTTGAGATAAAGTACCTTGTAAATTAGCAATAGATTGTTTTTCCTTTAAAATATTGTCTCTAGTTTCCTTAAACAATTTCTTTTTAGACTCTAGGGAGGCAATCTTAGAATCAACAATACTAGTTTGGTCTGCTGTTTTTTGGTAAGCGGCAGATAAATACCCATAGATACCTGCTGATGTAATTAAAATTAATACAGCAGCAGCTATTGTTAAATAAATCTTAAGTAATTTAGGTAATGTTTTTCTATATTGATAAAGTAAAGATGCTATTACCAATTTAGCAATTTCCAAAGAAGCTGCCATAATAATTACAGCGAGACTAGCCCCAGCAAATAACATGCTAAGGCCAGTCACACTATAAAAAGCAGCAGATGCGCTAACTGATAGTGCGGAAAGCGCAATTAGAAAAGGAAATATTCTTTCTTTTATACTGTTCCACATATCCTATAAATATTAAACTACTTCACAAGCTCCACCTGCACAAGCGGCTTGGTCCATTAATGCGGTATTATCACTCATTTCAACAACTCGTGACAAATCTACCTCATTTAATGATTTTACTGCCTCGTTAAATTCTTCTTCAGTAATTGTTTCAAAAGGTGCTTGTTTGTAAGTACCTAAGTCCTCAGGTAAGAATGAAAGTGCAGTAAAATAATCTTTGTTTTCATACAACCACTCTCCAACTGCAGGCCATTCATCTTGCTTAATAGTTACTGTAGCTGATACGTTGTGCATATTAGCACCTTTTCTATGACCTGGTTTAATCCAGTTTTTGTTAATTGTTTTAATACGCTCTAACAAATCCATAGCAGATTCACTACGTGTAATAGCACCTTCAGGAGCACGTTGAGGAACAGAAACAATTGATTGTAATGTTGGTTTAAAGAAATCTTCTTCCAACATTTCAGGATGATACATACTTAAGTAAGTATATAACGCTTCATTTTTACCTAAACGGATTCGGCGCAAATAGAAATCATCGTGCCAAGCATGAATACCTGAACTAGTACCTAATACCAAAGATGTAGTACCTGAAGGTTTAACTGTAGTAACACGAGCCGCTTTATTAATACCTAAAATAGCGGCTACTCTAGCGTTTTCTTCAACAGCTACTTTAGCTGCTTCTTTCATATTCAATTTAAATACAGCACCTGAAGCAATACCTGTCATTCCAATACCTAA
>Ga0181358_1001165_pt1 | contig 12091 bp, 14 predicted proteins | sample Fa13VDMM110SD_FD_130096 | JGI IMG/M metagenome (GOLD analysis project Ga0181358, IMG submission 130096) | Freshwater viral communities from Lake Michigan, USA - Fa13.VD.MM110.S.D | ecosystem: Environmental > Aquatic > Freshwater > Lake | place: USA: Michigan | collected 2013-09-24
AAAGTATTTTTGTGCCATGATTTTCTCCTATGTTAGATTATAGCATAGGCGGCGGAGTTTGTATACCGGGACGATGCCGATAGGCCGGTGTATGAGTATTTATGCTGGCTGAGTATAGCCAGCAGCTTTGTAGTTGGCTTGCTCGGGTATGACACCACGCACACCACCCACAGGATCAGCACAGTCACCAGACCGTCTTGGTATCAGATGCACATGCGGATACATCACGGTCTGGCCGGCTGCGGTACCAGAGTTGAGTCCGATGTTGTAACCATCACATTCACCAAGTTCCACCATTCTCTCACCATGTAGTAATGCACTTTCAAATGCATCGTTGATTACAGCCAGAGTGTTGTGTGTGGGCACAAACAACAAGTGACCCTGTGTCACAGGATACCGATCTTCAAACACAGACACATGAAAGTCACTGAGTTCTTGTACCAGTTGATCCCAAGGTGCTACACCTGCTTCACGGGCGTCATCTAGTGTGTCATATTGAGTCATGCCACCTCCACCACATGATATCTACTGTAGGGATAATTGGCATGCAACCATTCAATCAGGCCCGGCTCCCAGGGCAAAAACACAGTGCGGGCCTGATTGGAAATATACTGTTTCATCGCGGTGCAAACTCCTGTTGTAGTTTGATATTGTCAAAGAACTCTTTCTTGGTGCTTTGATCAGTCTGGAATGCACCTTTGAGCACAGTGGTCTGTGTGAGACTTGAATGTGCCATGATGCCACGATTCTCACAGCAACCATGTGTGGCCTGGATGTACACTGCCACATCTTCGGTATCAGTCGCCTTCATGATTTCTCTTGCGATGTCATTGCAGAGTTCTTCCTGTAATGTACCGCGACGGGCACACCACTGAGCAATGCGAGTGTACTTAGAAAGCCCAATAAGTTTTTGAGCAGCGATGATTCCGATATAAGCCACACCGGAAACAGGCTGATGATGGTGACTACACATACTACGAAGCTCGCTTCTAACCACAAGCATGCCTTCGTAACGGTCTGCTGAATCGTTGGGAAATGCTGTTGCGTCTGGTGTTGGTTCATATCTGCCTTCCATTATTTCGTTGTAATACATCTTGGCCAGGCGGCGTGCTGTGCCCCGGCTGTTAGGATCGTTCTCGCGATCGATCAACAAAGTATCCAGCACTTGTTCAAATGCTTCTGTGGCTTCGTCAATTAGCTGAGTCTTCAAGGTCTCATCCAAATACTCACTGATGTTGTCTCCGGCCCAGAATCTCTTGCCATCTGTTTTCATCCGATCGCGTAATGCAGTACTAAGATGCCGGCCAGGGCTGTCTTTTTTGACGTATAGTTGATGCCCATCTAAGGGCATGTATTCCGATTCGGACTCACTGCCGTGTATGAGTGAGTCAGGTATAAATTTTCTTGTCAATATATGCTCCGATGATAGCGCAGTGGATTGCGTTTGTTAAGTATATACTATTTAGGTCGTGGTGTCAAGGCGTAATAGAGATTTCTCTGCAATCAGGATAACCTATCAGCGGCATGTTGGGCGGTGTTTGCTCAAACCCTTGCAACACAGCTAGAGCCTGCACAGCTTCTTCTATGGTGGGCTTGTAGTGATAACCAACTCGAAATGTTCGTTGTGCAGGCCAAGGTGCGATAGAGAGATCACGACCGTCATATCGTTGTTGAATCATGGTCTGGTATGCTGCTGGATCATCCAGCAAGATGGCACCACCACGTCCCACGCTCAAGGGCTTGCCATGCCCAAAACTCACACACTGCATCTGTCCTGGGCGATACATGTTGCGTTCCATGTGCCGGGCACTGTCCCAGATTCTGGTGCCGTGAAACTGATATTCAGTAGTCCAACGCTGCCATGCATGGTCCAGATAAGAGTATTCAATGCCCAGTTTGTGCATCAGCATGGGAATACTTAGATAGGTGTAGGGTGTGAACATGACCTTTTGTGGTTGCTCGTGCCTCAAGCACAGTTCAATGGCATGGGTGCAACAATCGGTCATGATCGCATATGGAGCACCTGTGTATTCAGCCAGTGCTGTTTCAAACTCGAGTATTTTATTGAACATTGCTTCTTTCAGGAAAGTAATCTTGCATGACACCTTCTCTGTGTAGATCAGTGGTTACACAATGTATGCCACCGTCCCAGAAATATCTATGGCGAAATGGAACCACATGTGGCGTAATACCATACCGTCCAAGTGCATCGAACACCAGTTTGTTATAGTTGAATACCATGACATTTTTTGGGTCAATGATCAGCATGTGGACATCAAACACAGTTTCCTCAACATATCCGGTCCAGTGTCCTAGCCATTGCTCAACAGTATCGATAACATCCTGGTCGTTTTCAAAACCGGGTATCCACCACTTGCCTCGATTTTTTTGTTTGAGTTTCAAAAACGGTGATACAGCACTCCAACTTTGTCCTAGCAGGTATACTACTTCCCAGCCGGGAAAAGTATCTGCATATGTAGGCACATCGTCAAGACTAATAATTAATCCTGGTGCCACTGGGCAATAAGTGCCATCGCTGTGCCCGCCGGTGTTCACAATGTGATTTCGTGTGTTGGGAAATTCTCGAGATATTAAGTTTTCAAATTCAGTGGTGTCTTGATTGTAAGCAGTTGTTCCAAAGTACAAATCTCGGCCGATCCTGGACATCATTGCACCATTTAACATGCAAGTATCCTTACTCAGATGTGAGCTTATCTTGTTTCCTTGTTCTTGTATGTGGTTAAAAATATTATTGTATGAGCTCAAAAACTGACAATGTTCTAAAAGTTTGTGAGTGTCGTTGCATTCTTCCTGAATCCATGCTGGTAGTGTTAGAAATTCTTCAAAAGACTCGCAAGCCGGCCATGTGGGATCCATGATATCTTTGTATGCTTTTTTAAAAGTAAAGCTGTGATTTTCATAAAATGTTTCGCCAATCATGACCATGTAATCTCTTGGTGTCATAGGCGGCGGCTGATATTTTCCATTAATAAAAGAGTTATCTGCGATGGTTGGTCTTAGCACAGTGACACCAAAGCTCTCTAGTTTTTTTATGATGTTCTGATAATCTTCTTCAGTTTCGGCTGCTATGCGTTCGAACAATTTTCGAACGTGTGGGATTTTAATCCAAGAATAAAACTCTGGCGGATAACTGCGCCCAACAACACAAACTCGTAACGGATCCCAGTGTTGGTAAACTGAATATGTCATCGATTATACCATGTCCATACATGCGATATCATTTCACGCAGATCATGCTGTCGCCAGGCACCGCCTGAGATAGCATCAAACTTGTCTGCACTAGCAGTCAGTACAGGAGGATCTCCTGGTCTAGCAGCACCAATGGTCGTGACCACAGCATGTTCAGTGACTTGTTGTGCCTGTGTGATAATTTCTTGATTGCTGGTTCCGTTGTTGGATCCAAGATTGTATACGCCTGCTGTGACTTTTGAATCCAGCGCCATAACATGTGCTCGTGCAATGTCTTCCACATGCACATAGTCTCGAACGCAGGTACCATCTGGTGTGGCATAGTTGATACCATTGAGTGTGAACTCTTGTCCCTGCATGATACTTTCTAGAACTCGTGCAATGATGTGTGTTGCACCGGGCTCTTGTCCGTGTCGACCCTGACTGTCTGCACCGCAGGCATTGAAGTACCGGAATGCCACATAGTCCAGACCGTATGCACGATGATAGCTAGCCAAGATCTGTTCTACCATCAGTTTGCTTTCACCGTAAGGACTGATCGGTTCTCTGGGATCAACTTCGTGACACGGAGTCATAACAGGTTCACCATACACCGCTGCACTGGAACTAAAGATGAATCTGGCCCGTGGCACAGCAGACATAACAATGTTCAGCAGATTAAGAGTCTTGACCACATTGTTGTGGTAGTATTCAGACGGGTGCAGTATGCTGGGACCAACCAAGCTGGTGCCTGCACAGTGTACGATGGCGGTGGGCTGTGCAGAAATCAATCTACGATAGGATTCGTCGCTGTCAAAGTCTGCTTGCACAAATTCCATGACGTCTTCGAGATGGCGCGGCAAGGGTCTGCGATCAATACCGATCACGGTATGTCCCGCATCTTTTAACAGCAAGGCAATTTCACCACCAATGTATCCTGCTGCACCAGTAACTACAACTGTGCTCATGATTCAATCTTTACCACTGGATACTTGGCTGCGGCCACATGATCACGATATCGATTGCCTTCACGATTCCATTGTTCGCCTTGGCCTTGCATGATATCAATCACACGATCCACAGTACCGTTGTTCCAGTCCGAAATCAGGCCCATGTTGTGGTGCGGTTCACGCAGGAGATTTTGCAGTTTGTGATAAGCATCATCAATGCTCCAAGGCACATACAGTCGATTGGGATCGTTAGCAAAAGTCTCTGGGAAACTTCTATAAGCAGGATACAACACATTGGCACCCAGCGTGTCTGCTTCACTCACAGTGTTTGACACCCAGTCTTGCAAGGCACAGTTGAACAGCACTCGACTGTTGTTGACTAGTGCATAGTAATCGTTCTTGCTGAGATTGTCATAGATTTTCAACTTGCCATCAGCTTCCATTTGCCGTGCTCGAGTAACATATTCTGGATTGTTGCTGCGTAGTGGACCACCTGAGAATATGGCAAATTCACAAGGCTCTGCGGTAAGCTCATGATACATCTCAATCAAGTCCATGTAAAAGCCCGGCTGCTTCTCTTGATCCCATCGTGCTGCAAATCCTACACGTCGTAGACGCTCGTCAAAAGGTCGCAGATTCTCTCGACCGCCAATGCGTTCTAGTACTTCTTCTTTGCCAAATGCAAGACCGGAGATGTTGTAGATAGGAGCACGCCAACCTGCAATACGCATGTGAGCAACCATCTCCTCGTTGGTGGCAAGTACACCAGTTACAAACTCATTAACCATTTGCTCATAAAGTCCCATCCATTTAGCCATGCCCCAAACGTGAACAAAATCATCAGGATCGATAGACTGAGCGAGACAACGAACATAAATGCGAGGCCGCAGCTCAGCAGGTACCTGGTCCAGTATGTACGGAAGTGATTCAATACCTGGTTGGAACATGTCTTCAAAATAGATAACATCTTCATGCGTGACCTCACCATTCTTCATGAGTTGCACCAAGTTCATCATCTGGCTCATACCAAAGTAACTGCGTCCATGTGCGTCCAGAACTTGGCCGACACTGATGGCTTGTGTATTATCTATAGTTATGCCTGGCACGTAAACAACATCTAGTCCGCGGCGATCAAACACACGACGATTCCATTCTGTGAGTTGTAGAGTGTAACGGGCTTCGTAACTTTCGAGTCCCATGTAGTATAGTTTTCTCATTTGTTTGCTAGTCCTTTTATACTTTGATTCAAATTCTGTATCTGTTTTTGTCGGTCCCAGACCTCATTGGGATAAAGCCTACTTTCAACTTGCCCAAACATTTTGTCATAGAGCACCGGCCCGCCTAGACCGTTGTATTTGTCTGTTGGAATATTCTGAGCACTTTCTCTCAACACACGATTTTCAATAGCACCTAGTCTTCTATTTAGGTTGGTGATATCATCTACCAATCTTCTCAACGGACCACGATGCTGATTGTCAATACCGGTCTTGGCTTCAGGCCGTGTTAGTGTAACAATCATCAATAGTCCACGCAAGGCATCAATCACCCGAGGATCTTGACTGGTCAGTGCTTCATCAAACATGTTGATAAAGCGGTCTAGATCAAAGTCCGACGAATCCTGTTCTCTTGAGGCGCTCATGCAGGACGATGTCCAGCCAGTCTACGAGCATCTTCCCACCACATGTTTTTGGCATTCTTGCCCTGGTGCCATTTGTTGAACTGTTGCCATGCATAGCTCTTGAAGTTGTAGAGATCGCTTTCTCTGTAGCGATATCCGTAGTCCTGGCAAAATTCCAGGTATGCTTCAAGATCCTCAAAGATCTCGGTCACACGGGGATTGGGTTTAAAAGTCAATTTGGCCATGATGGCTCCTTTTAGATATTGATAGATTGATAGGGACGGTGAGTTTCATACTTGATGAGTGAGCCGTTTTCACCATCTTCGGCGACTTGGATCCAGACACCACGATCCGGATATTTTTGAGCAATCTGTAGATACAGATCGTCACTGATCATCTCGCAACTTTTGTGATCCAGTTGCAGGGTATCATCTCGATACAGATTTTCCAACCAACGTTTGAATTGAATAAACTCAATGTCTCGATCGTTGTGTACCACATCAATCCAGACTTGAAAGTGAAAGATGTGGCGATGTGGAGAGGCAAGAAAACTCACATCGTATTCGTTGCCTGTGGCCAAGGCAGGATCAGTTGCTGCTGCTGGATAGCAATGAATACCTTCTTTTTGGAATGTGACCCAGATTTGTCGTCTAGCATGCAACATGATTCTGCCGCGGGTTTCTGCTAGTGATTGTTCTCGTTGATTCATAATGTTTCGTCCTTGGTATATTTAGACCAGTCAGTAAATGCTGTGCGATTTTGTAATTTGTGAACACTGTGACACCACACTCCAGGATTGGTAGCGTCAAAATCTTTGTCATCCAGTTTGAGTGTGGCATTGTAGCCCAGTTGTCGAATGTAGGGCAGCTTGACCGATATCATGGGAATGAAGTTACGGGATTCGCACAGGCCACTTTCCAGCAAGCCTTCCACGCATCCAACATCTATGTCCAAGGTACATAGATAGCCTTTGTCCAGGAATGGGCCAATCATGTCCTCCCACCGTTCCCATTGTACTGCATCGTTGGTGCGGATGTTAACAAAGCTGTGATTGGCACCAAAGTAGATGTGCTCGCAGCCCTGCAAGTGAGCAGCAATATCATCTACGGATTGCACACCTACCACAAACAGAGTTTTCTTTCCCAATGCCGGAGTATGTTCTACTTCCGTTCCTGTAAAAAACTTTACTGATTCGTCGTGATCTGGTCTATTCATATTGTCTGCTCGGTTTCAAGTTGATCTAGTGCTGCTGTACCTAATTGTACTGCATCATCTGTGGTCAAGTCAACCTCGGGTTCGTCGAAATCAAATAAGGCCTTGAATTGTGTTCGAGCATTCTTGGCCTTTTTGCCTTTGAATCCTCGGGTGCCCACAATCTCCATCCAGTAGGTGTCATAGTGTTCGATTATGGCTTCGGCAGTGGCTCGATCTGGTGCTGCAAAAATTGCCTCCACAATGTCTTCAAACTTGGCATAGGCACCGCCCTGTTGCTGCATCATGGCAGGATGTTCTCCTGCATCAAAGCGTCTGTTGGCTTCTTGTACCGCAGTCAAGTGTGTCCATACATTATGACCCATGAGCAAGGCATAGCTGAAACTGTCCCAGCTGGTCTTGCCCCACTTGCCATTTTTGTTTTGGTCGGGCAAAACATCATACAGGTCAGGATCTCGAAAGTTTTCTTCCGTGAGCACGACACCTGGTTTGGCAACACCTGCCTTGTAGATACAGATGTCCTTCATTGTCAGCATGTCACTTATGGGCGAGTCTTGCCAGCGATCGTAGATACCATCCGCAACCACGCCAGTGGCCCACTTGCGTGTGTCAGTGGCATACTTCTTGTCGTCGGCACTGGGAGCCATTCGGTAACTCCATTTGTCATCGTGTGGGAATACACTTTCAAAGTACACCTGGCCGTTGGCAGTGGCCAGGAATGGACTGGCACAATCAAAGCTGATGGTAAAGGCCGGATTCACATACTTACGAACTGCCCTTTGAATCACTGTGAGCAATACTGCCCACTCCAGTTTGCTTGTGCCTAGAAAGTGCATCCAGTCGTGTATACCTTCTTGCAACAGGTTGTCATATCGCAGAGCCACCAGGCGTTTGAGTACCAGGTGTACGTCACACATGTTTTGCCCACCCATGGCCCAACCATCAAAGTGTGTGTCTGGATATTTCACAGGATCACAATAGTCCTTCATGATTTGATACCATGATTCTGCACTGGCATGATTGTCGCCTTGCAACACATTTAGAATTTTTGTTCCGCCGTTGTTCTTTCCTCGACGATTTTTCATAAAGTACTCGTTATTGTACTTGGTGGCCTCCACGGCATCGGTCAGAGACTTGATACCACATGCGTCACTGGCTTTCTTGTCATGAACAACCCAGGTGGGAATATCCAAGGTCATGGCATAGTCACTGATGCCATCCAGCCATTTGAGAACTGCATCACGCTTCTTTTGTGCCTTGGCACAGCCTGAATTGGCTTTCCAGTCACCTTCCCACAGGCCCTTGGCAATCTGGAATCCACCCGAGTCGCCCAGCATGAATGTGCCGGGTTCACGATCACGTACCATGTACTCGCTGGCATTGTCTTTGGTCAAATCTAGATTGGCGTGACCACCGGAATACAGGCTCCACTTGTAGGGAAACAAGGCCTTGGAACTGTTGAGCCAGTTCATCTGTTCCATGTCAGTCAGTCCTTGTGGAAAGCGAGCAGGATCAACATAATGTTCACTACGTTGTCTGCCCACAAAAGTGGCATAGAAACCTGATATGGCCGGCAGAAAAACTGCGTACTGACTAAGGCCATTGGCTCCCAACTGCTTGGCAGTCAGGTTGTCTTGTTCGCTCATGTCACTTGCTCTGCGCTGGTAAGATATAGTTGTATACAGCAATACCGGAATCCACGGTGATCTGTGCTGCACCGTCATCGCTGATGCGAACAATTTTGTCACCTGTGAGATCCATGATGCTGGCAAACGCCTTGGCAGGATAACTCCATGAACGCTTCAATTGTCCAGTAACACCTGCAAACACAAAGTTGCCTGCATGGCTTGAGTGATCACCAAAGAAAAATTTGAGTTCGCCGTTTTCTGTTTTTACCTGGAAGTTTGACTCTTCTGCATTGGCCTGCATCTGCCATTTCAATCGCTGGATACTGGCGTTGAGTGGTACAAATTCCACGTGCCAGGTCAGTGTTTTCATTCTGGCTGTTTTCAACTTGTCTGAAACAATTTCACTGGCCATGAATCGATAGCTGTTTTTAAAGTCGCCGGCTTTGTTTTCAAAGTTGATGCCATCTGGTTCACCAGTTGTTCGCTTGGTAATGGTCAACTTGGCATCTTCACGATACTCTTGCAGGTTCAGCACAGTCTTGAGTTTGGCCAAGTTGGGCATGCCAAATGTGCCCACAAAGTCAGCCAAGGGCTTGTGATAGTTGCCTTGCAGTACCACGCTCAGGTCTTCAGCCAGGCCCGAAATCTGTGTTGTGGTGTCGTCGCCCACGATCTTGACCAGGTCAATGCAGCCCAGGTCAAGTGTGTGTTCTACCAAGTCTAGTAAATAATCTCTCATTAAAATTCTCCTTAAAATTGAGTATACAGTGTTTATTTAGATCGTGCAAGTATTCTGGCTAAAGTTTGTCCACCACGCAGGCTGGTGATTGTTCCGGGGCGACTGAACTCTAGCCAACTCAAATCGCCGGCCCCGTTGTGTGAAAATGTTGAGTCAAATCCTAGAGATTCGGCATGTTGACGAATATATCTTTCTGGGGTATAGCACATGAAGTTGCGTTCGGCCAGCCCCACACCTTGTGCTCGGTCACAATTGTTATAGGTCATTATCAGCACTCCACCGGGACGAAGCAGTGCATAAATCTCAGTTAGATATCGTCGAATAATTTCGATTGGTTTGTAATTGAAATAGTTGTAGGCAAACACCAGCCCAAATTGTCCTTGTGGCAGTGCAGACATGATGGGTTGATCGGTTCGGTCAGTGATCACATATTCACGCAAGCGGCGCTGATACTCGGGTGTGAACTTTGACACAGCCGGCTGTATAAGATCCTGATGCTGATCCACAAGATACAAAGGATCCATGGGCACCAGATCTTCAATAAAGTTGGCTGTACCCGGACGAATAATCATGCCAGGAATTCTCCAGTCGCTTAGATTTCTCAAGTGGCTATGCAGCAGAATGTTGCTGTCCTCGTCAATGTTTAGTTGACGATTGAGAATATAGTCCGTGCTTTCAAAAGGCATCTCGTGATCAAACACTCTCTTGCTTTCGAAAAAATACTGTGGCTCGTATTGTTCCACCAAGTTATGCAGACGTTGCTTCAGCTGTGCAAATGTGTTTGAAAATTCATCTATGCCAGTGGTGATGCTAGAAAGATTCTGTCTGAGATTTTTACCATATGAGTCTAGCTGTATTGAATGATTGCCTACCACATGCAGCACACTATCCAGCAGTCGCACAGCTTCCTGTGTCTCGGCGTGGATACTCTGTGAGTCCAGCAGGTTGATGTAGGCAACAATATCTTTCAGTGTCATGTGAAATCAAATAAACTTGTAAATGTATTTTCAGTGTTGGTTGCAGCCACAAGATCCCATTCCAGTACGCCCAGCAAGTTGTCAATCTTTTGATCCACAACAGTGGCTTCCATCTGACTGTTGTCAAATGGTAGTTCCGTAAACCAGGCGGGCAGGCGTTGTTCATCTGTGGGATATCCAATTGACGTCCAACCCAGAGCATTTGACTTGAGCTTGCACACAATGGTTTTCATGCCATCAACAATCTGCATGCTGTAGTTGTCGCTGTTCATGCGCCGCAGATTGTTCCAGTTCATGGCTGCCCTAACGTGCCCCGGCATATTTGCTTTGCCAAGCCTAGCTTCTTCTGCACCATACTTGGTCAAGTTGTTCACACGCTTGGGCGAACCTTTCTCCCAGCCCGGACGATCCCGGAATTCATACTTGAACCGGCGAATATGTTCAATCACGTCATCACGTTGTGTGCCACTCAAGATCTTGTTTAGAATTTCCAACAAGAACTCTTGAATAACCTTGGGTGTGTCCGAACGTTTTAGATCCAGACCAGTGGCCTTGGTCTTGCCAATCTTGCCGCCCACATCCAGTCGGTTGCCTTCAAGATCAATGATGTTCACAGCATAACGCTTCTTGGTAATAAACAAGCTGCGATCTGCCACCATCTCACGACCACACTTGATCAGTTCACCCATGCTTCTTGGACAATGGAATGCCTGCTCCATAAAGCCTGGGAATGAATCGTTCACTTGATCAGCAATGGAATCATACAAGGCAATGCAAGTTTCTTTGCTCCAGGTCATGCGACCTTGTGCAACTTCGTCCTTCAGCACAGGCCAGGCACTGAAATAGCATGAGTCTGTGTCACCATAGATGACTGCTGTACCCACATGATCATACTCACCAGTGATGCATTCGTTGATGTATGCATCCATGTGTCTAGCAATGGCGCGACCAGTCAGTGTGGTTGATTGACCGATGCGCTTGTCAAAGAATCTACAACCGGGATTCAAGATAGCACCATACAGGCTGTTTAAGTTGATCTTCTTGACCAGTTGCCTCTTGTCCCAGAACGCAATGTCCTTGGGATCTGTTGCTGCTTTTTTCTTGGCCTGCATGTCCTTGCGTTCTGAGTACCAGCGTTCCAGCAGGCCGGGAATGATACCTTTTTTCTCATAGGTGAGAATAGTGCCATTGGCAGTGAGTATCCAGGGCCGGTTACTGTCAAAGATCAGCGTCCAGATTTCTGCGGCTGAGTGTGTACTTTCTGAGCCGTCCTGCCAGTCAATCGTGATCTCGGTGCCAATCTCGGTGTTCATCACACTGGTATATTCAAGACTGCCAAACAGGCCCTCCCAGGCATCTGCAAACTTGCCTCCGTTCTTGGCCATCTTTTCTCGGATATAATGATCAGTCATGGTCTGGCGCAACTGGCCCACGATGGTTTCTGGACCCATGTTCTGTGCTCGAATAGCCGAAGGATATAGACTGTTGATGTCAACTGACCCTACCCACTCGTGCAGACCTTTTTTGGGATAAGCAACATAGGCACCGGCTGCTTGATTGTCTTCCGTGTCGTTGCGTTGCTTGCGATTGGGCACAACAAATCCGCGTTCATGTGCTTCCACAATGATCGCCTGTTCGGTCACTGCCACAGCACCCATTGTGGTCTGCAACAACACAGTGTTGGCATGTGCCAGTTCGCTGGCCAGTTCCAGGAAGCGCAGTTTCCGGTCCAGTTTGTCTAACAGTGCAGTATCCTGACGATTGTATTCAATAAACTT
>Ga0181358_1001171_pt1 | contig 12054 bp, 10 predicted proteins | sample Fa13VDMM110SD_FD_130096 | JGI IMG/M metagenome (GOLD analysis project Ga0181358, IMG submission 130096) | Freshwater viral communities from Lake Michigan, USA - Fa13.VD.MM110.S.D | ecosystem: Environmental > Aquatic > Freshwater > Lake | place: USA: Michigan | collected 2013-09-24
CTTGCCAGACAGTGAACTATTGGCCAGACACCCTATAACTCCAGGATTTATCCGAAGCATGGAGTGGTTGAGCCAAAATCGCGATCGAATACAAAATTTTTATGTGATGAACATGGGAGACCAGGTGCATGATAGTGTGCGACACTTGTTTGACTGGGCACCCAAACCCATCATGTGGGGCAGAGCCGGCAACCTCAGCAGAGAATCAGTGCTCAAACCAGAATTGGCTGCATTGTCCAGCAGTTGGCAAGAAAAAATTCACACAGATGGCGTTCGCACCTGTGGATGTGTAGAACATCTCTATCACAATGTGTTGTTGCCCAACGGCGATGTGAGTCTGTGTTGCATGGACTATGGCCTGAACAACATCATTGGCAATCTCAAAACACAAACATATGAGCAAGTGATACCACAGGCACAAACATGCTATGACATTTGTACTAGCTGTGAAAATGGTGCCCATCCTGCACCACAACCTGTGAAGTTTTATCCATGAAACAGTTACTGAACTACATCCACAATCAAGAAGATGCCAGGGCAAATTTTGCTCTGGGCTGTGAATATGAAGACATGGGACAAACCAGTGCCGCTATATCTTTTTACCTCAGGGCTGCTGAACGATCAACCAGTGACATTCAACAGTACGAAGCCTTGTTACGCATGGCCATCTGTTTTGCCGCGCAACGCACAAGGGATGACACTGAAAAAACCATTTTAGAAAAAGCCATTGTGCTGATGATGCATCGTCCCGAGGCATATTTTTTACTGAGCAAGTATCACGAAGCAAGACAAAATTGGCAAAATAGTTACACCATGGCCTGTTTTGGCCTGGCCCAAGCCCAACTTGATCTGCCATCTTTGCCCACTCACATGGGTTACCCTGGATCTTATGCTTTGTCGTTTCAAAAGGGTGTGGCAGCATGGTGGGTGGGTCACAGAGAAGAATCTCGACAGATCATGCGAGACCTTAAACTCAATCATGATCTTGATCAAAATCATCTTACCGCAGTTGACAACAATTTAAAAACTTGTGGGTGGCCCACAGAATCAGTCAAATTGTCTCAGCCAGTGATCCGACCAAAAAAACCTGCAGTGATACCTATAGTGGCCAATTCCGCAGTGGATAGATCATGCGAGCAAGTCAACAAAAACTACACCAAAGGCATTTGGATTGTGGACAACTTTTATCAAAATCCTGACGCAATACGAGCCTTGGCCCTGGAACAGGAATACGACCATGGTGGTATTGATCGATACTACATAGGCAGTCGCACCAAACAACAATTTCTATTCCCAGGTCTCAAACAAGAATTTGAACGCATTATGGGAGAAAAAATCACTCGTTGGGAAGAGCACGGCATGAACGGCCGTTTTCAGTATTGCACAGAAGGTGAACCCTTGGCACATCACTGTGACGATCAAAAGTGGGCCGGCATGCTTTATCTCACTCCTGATGCTCCTTACAGCACAGGTACATCAACTTTTGCACTGAAAGATACCGACATACGCCATAGAGATCAGGCGGGTATCAAGCAGGCATTTAGACCAGGATCCAAAAATCTTGATAGAACAATTTTTGAACCAGTGGATGTGTTAGGTAATGTATACAATCGTTTGATGATTTTCAATGCAGGATATCTACACAGCGCAAATGAATATTTTGGCTATAACATGCAAAATTGTCGCCTGTGGCAAATATTCTTTTTTGATTAATTTCTACTTAAAAAATCCTGCTCAACCAACATGATCTTCTGTTGCACTGCATCAATGTTCATGGTATTCCACAATCCAGGATGCATGGGTCGAGGCCATGTACCTGCATCAATCCAGGCATAGCCCAGGTGTTCGTAGTTTAGTCTGGGAGTGAATTCAGTATCCACAACACAAATCCAGGTGTGATATTCAAAGGCTAAATCTGCTGAAGTAAATTTTTCCAGAGGTACCAGTCTCAAGTAAGTGGGAAAGAATCCCAATTCTTCCATGCACTCACGTTCCATGCCACCCAGTAGTGTTTCTCCTGTTTCAATCTTGCCACCGGGTAGTCCCCAGGCACCTGGATGTTTGGCATCGTTTCTCAAGAGATATAGATAGCGTTTTGTGTCTCGGCTGCGGAACCACACACCCACTGCCTTCAAAGCACTAGACTCCATGTGCCTCCAACATACACCCCTTGATAACTTTTGACCCAGGCTTCACCATCCCATTCATATTGAATACCAGTAGTGATATTTGTCACATACTGACCAGCGGCTTGTCCGCTGGCTCTAAAAACCACCCGCCAGTAGCTGTTGGTGTATTCAACAATGTCATTGGCTTCTGCAATCAAGGGTCTGCCGTTGGCACCAATCCAGGCCGACGCTGGTCCAACATTATTTTGTGAACCAGTGGCCTCGGTCAATAGATAGCGTTGACCTTCTATGGCTGAATCCAGTCCATCAGCAGGACCACTGGCCAAGGGATTGATCACAGCATCAATGGGATCCAAGGTATTTTGTGGCACAGTGTCGGGATCAACATCAAACAACAAAAATCTATCATCATTGGGGTTTATCACAATTGTACCAACAACAAATGATCCGTCTTGTTGTTCTAGACGAATTTGACTAATGCCCGGACGTAATGTGCCATACATGCCGATCACAGCAGGCCAAAGCAGGCTACTGCCCGACACAATCGACGCAGGGTCAAGGTCATTGTTGCTGCCATTTGGTACAATAGTTCGTGGCTGTAAACACTGCAATTGATTGCCAATCACTACCAGTTCATAATTGCCTGGAGTAATTAACACTCTGGTGCCCAACAACAGATCATTGTCGATGACAGCATTACTCAAATCACCTTGAGCGTCATACATGCTCATGATAATGCGTTCAACCACGCCCAGTTTCTTGACCTTGGCCGGAGCTGAAATATAAATTGGCAATGAAAATTTGATGGTGGCCATGTCAATGGGATTCTCTGTGCCAATGGGCACTGTTCTTGAAGTCCATGTTACTGATTCTAGATCAACTGTACTCAAACTAGTCCAATCAATAAAGTTGTCTGTGCTTTGTACTTCAAGACTGGGGTTGAACAAAGTCAGCAGTTGTTCCAACAACTGCATTTTTTGATTGGTGTTTGAGGTCCATATATCTAGTGTAATACCCAGTTTGTAGGGCACAGGCATGAGTCGTTCTATGGTAAAGGCATTGCCCTGTGTGGTTTCATATGACTCAGTGGCAGTATCATAAGTGCGTTGGCGTACATTGACCTTGCTCACATGATAAGGTTCTTGCATTCTGGGGCGATCGTACTCCAGGCTTGACACATAGAAGGTCATCAGCGGTGCCGCTGGCATTGAGTTACGACTGTTCTCTTGAATGATAACCTGTGCATTGCGACTGGCATCTCCATAACGAACCGGCACACGAATCAAGGTGGCATTGTTCACACCATCTGTTTCGTTGCCGTATTCAATTTGAAAGTTGCTGACAATTCGTGTGAACTGCAATAAAAATCTGCGTATTTGCGCATCGTAGAAGAACATTTGACTCATGATTAACTCGATTTCTGACCTGGTTGGGTCGGCGGATACGGATTGGGATCTTGAAATCCATTTTGATCACCATTATCAGCACGTGGTCTAAGAATTTCACTTAGACTCTGCCGACTAGGAATATTACCCATGTCTGTGGTACGTGTTGTATATGTATTGTTCACAAAGCTGGAGCGCAAGGTATCATTGGTAGCACCGTTGTTGAGGTTGGTACGTACCTTGTCTTCAATCTTGACCCAACGTCGACTATCATAACGGAACAAACGATTGGGAAAATAATCCAATCGCAAACAAAAATCTCCAGCCACAGGATTCAACGGGAACTGTACACCAGTCACAACTGGCAGTCCGTTTGGTGGTACACCATCTCCGGTGAGATAACCAATGGTATAACCATCAGCTTGAGGAGTTATGTTCATACCACCTTGTGTGCCATCCACAGTGACGTTACTGTCAGTGGATAGTGACACAGGATTGGCTGGTTGTCCATCTGACAAAGTTGGCAAAATATACAACGGCTGGGTATCGTAACCACTTGCAGGAACTTCAACGTCAGCTTGTGCAAGAATAGCATCGTTGATCTGCGTGTCCTTGATGCGAGTACTGAACACATCGCTTTGTGTGGCTGGGTTGTATAGTTCCCAATAGTTGGTATTGGTGATTTCTGTGTCAGCAGGAGTATTTTGTCGAGCACGATAGTACACATCACCGTAGTTGGTAATCCAGCCAGTGGGATAAAAATTACCTGAATCCCAGATATTTTCGCTGACCACTGGTTTCTTGAGTATGTCCTTGAACTCTTGGTTGTTGGTCATGGGCGTGGCTTTCACACGCCAAGTGTGTGGCATCCAGGTTTGGCTCATGCCTTCTGTAGCAAAGTCTGCATCTTGAACCACATAGTATCTGGGCAAGGGTTGTGGAATAGAAGCGTTTAGTGGATTATAATCTTTCAAGTTGGGCACTTCAAACACATCGCCGTTCATGAGTTTGCGACCAAAGGTATCAATCATGTCATTGTAGTGGAAGGTGATAAACAAGGTATCATTGTTTAAAAACAGGCCAAATTGTGTAAGGTCAAAGTCAATGTCTTGATGATTGTAAACGCCTCGCATGACATATACATCTGGATCATAAATTCTGTCACGATTTTCCAGCAACAGCAAGTCTTGGATGTTCAGTGGATCCAGGGTTTCGTATATGGGTTGAGTGATATCATAGTTGCCAGAAACAGCAGAGTCCTCACCGCCAGTTTGCGGGCCCATGTATTTGTGGATAAAAATGTCCATACCTCCAACGGTGTACATTTCGGAGATTGTGCGGTCCAAAAATTGGTAATCACGAGTTCTGTTAGGTCTGTATAAACTTAGGCGGGGCATAATAGTATTTATGGGCAGGTTGACCAATAAATCTCAAAGTGTTATAATTACTGCATTAATACCAAAGGAGCCTTGATGAAACCCATTAAACTGCTAAACCCCCGCAGTTCAGATACCAATGTCATGGGCGGGGAACCTCCGTGGCGAACACAACCCACAGAAAATCGCATCAGTGCCCTGAGCAAAGCATTTTCATGGTACAACTACTTCTACGGCAAAAAAGATGCCCGAGACATGATTGTGAACTATTTGGAGTCACAAGATCGCAAGGCAGATGTGCGAGTGCTAAAAAGCATTCCAGATTCGGCCATACGACTGACCACAGGTTGGTTGTGTCGTATGAAGATGGTGGGCCTGGAACTGAACGAAACTGAACAGATCAAACTGGACAATTTGTTAAAAGAAATTTTGTCCAGTAAACAAACAGTTGAGGCGGATACTGAGCCAGTCGCAGAAGGTCCGGCCAAGCCAAACATACAAGATCGCCTGAGAGAAAAAGTTGGCGAGTGTGCGGCCGAACTGGATGGCATGTTTGACGAATTCATGATGGCCGGTGCCAAGATGTCAGCGGACTACAAGCCTATCATGGTAATCCGTGGCATGAATGTAGTACCACAAATGATCAGTGAAATTTCCAATCGTTGGAAACACAAATTGGCGGAGTTTGAAGAAGCGGTAGAAGGCAAGGATGCGTTGTTGGTTGAAGCATACTCGTACCTGACCAAGATACAATTGCGTAACTGTGTGAAGTTTTGCGAAGCAGTGATCAATGACTGTGGTGCTTATGTGCAGATCAAGAAAGTGGAACGCAAACCACGCAAGGTCAAAGCAGTACCCCCAGAGAAACGTGCGGCCAAGTTCAAACACACAGCAGAGTTTGCGGAACTCAAAATCAAAGGTTTGCCAGCCGCAAGCCTGGTAGACAAGGCCGAAGCCTGGTTGTATGACACCAAGAAACGCAAGTTGATTCATGTGGTAGCAGATAGCCATACACAGGCGTTCACTATTAAGAACAACAGTGTAATAGGATACAGTACCGTAGAAACACTACAAAAAACTGTGCGTAAACCAGCAGATGTCATCCGAGCTATACAGGCCGCAGGCAAGCCAGCGGCACGTAAGATTTACCGGGATTTGACCACTACTGAAACGCCGTGGAATGCTCGCGGAACCGAGAACCTGATCGTACTCAAAGCCTGGTAAATAAGGGGGAACGGAGTTCCCAATGGCTGAACAAAACCTACTACCTGAGTTAAAGCAAAATCTTATTGAGTATTGCAAATTGACCATGGGCGATCAAATCATTGATCTTGAATTAGACCCTGCACACTACGAAGCCGCATATCAACGCACAATTGGCACCTATCGTCAACGTGCCAACAACGCCTATGAAGAAGCCTACATTTTTATGGAGTTGATTCGGGACTTGAACATCTACACTTTGCCCCAAGAAGTGTATAGTGTGCGTCAAATATTCCGCAGAACATTTGGTGATTCAACAGGACCGTTTGCGTCAAACTTTGATCCTTTTGCACAGGCCTCAATCAATGTGTACCTCATGAACTTCAATGTGGCAGGTGGATTGGCCACATACGACTTCTACTCACAGTATGTGGAACTGGCTGGACGCATGTTTGGCGCCTACATGAACTATACCTGGAATCCAGTCACAAAGAAACTGCAACTGATTCGTGATCCAAAAGGCACTGGCGAAAATGTCTTGCTTTGGGTGTATCAAACCAAACCCGAGATCCAACTGCTCAGTGACTACCAAATCAGCCAATGGATCCGAGACTACATGGTAGGTGCTTGTAAAATGATCATTGGTGAAGCACGTGAAAAGTTCTCAACCATTGCTGGACCACAGGGCGGTGGCCAACTGAACGGTGCCGCAATGAAATCAGAAGGGCAAGCCATCATGGATGCCAAAATAGAAGATCTCAAAATGTATGTGGATGGTAGTCAGCCACTCACCTGGGTAATTGGTTAAACGCTACTCGACAAACTATTGCAGTTGTGTTACAATCATCAAATGCACTTGATGATTGATCTTGAAGGCTTGGCAACTGGCCCCGACACCACTATCCTTACCATAGCCGCTCAGGCATTTGATCCGTTTGGGTCAGGGCATTACGACCGACATTACTATGCTAGAGTAACGCTAGAAAGCCAGGAAAATCGTTCTATCGACGATGGCACAGTAGCCTGGTGGGCAACTCAACCCGCTCACGCCAGAGAAGAAGCATTTGGGGAACAAGATCGAATCCCACTAGATCAAGCACTAGACGAACTAGGTCGGTTGATTTGGCACGCCAAGCTGATCTGGGCCCAAGGTCCAACTTATGACATGAACATTCTTGAACATGCCTACAAGAGCTACAACAAGCCCCTTCCTTGGAAATACTACCAGGTGCGTGACAGCCGTACAGTGTTTAGCTTATGGCCTGAACTGCCTATCCCTCCCACCAGCCACCATGCTCTGGAAGACTGCCGCAGACAGATTGGCATGGTGCAAACAACACTTCAACACCTCAACGTAAAGGAACTCAAATGATCATTGGCATCTGCGGATTTATTGGGTCAGGCAAGGATACAATTGCCGACTATCTTGTTAATTTACATCATTTTCGTAGGGAAAGTTTTGCATCAACCCTTAAAGATGCTGTGGCACAAGTGTTTGGTTGGGACAGAACCATGCTAGAAGGGCGAACCAAACAAGCCCGTGAATGGCGTGAACAAGTGGATCCATGGTGGGCAGAACGCCTGCACATGCCTACGCTGACCCCGCGCTGGATCTTGCAGTACTGGGGCACAGAAGTGTGCAGAGCCGGATTTCATGACGACATCTGGATTGCCAGTTTAGAAAACAAACTGCGTCACAGTCAAGATGATGTGGTAATTTCAGACTGTCGTTTTCCCAACGAAATTAAGGCTATCAAAAGTGCTGGTGGCCGGGTTATTAGAGTCGTTCGTGGTCCTGAACCTGCTTGGTACAACGCCGCACTGAGTGTAAACCGTGGTGCCAACGGCAACTCAACCTGGTCAATCAGCCATCGCAAACTGGAAAAACTAGGAATTCATGCAAGTGAAACTGCCTGGGTTGGCACGGAATTTGATGTGGTGCTAGACAACAACGGCACCCTAGATGACTTGTATCAGCAGGTCAAATCACTTGTCACTAGTCCGGTTCAAGATCGCCCCGACGCCAGGTAACATCACTGCGTTTTACCTCCACACCGCAGTTCAAACACACAGTTCGTAAATTGCGTTGTCCGCTGTTGGTTAAATTACCATCAACATGAAAAACAAATAACTGACTGGGATATCTGGCTTTGAACCCGCATTTGTCACATGCGGGTTTTTTCTTGTAGCCGTCCAACTGCCACCGTGGCACAGGTACTTTCTGTCGACGCCCCCGACGTTGACAAGCAGTACACATTGATCTGTAGTACACACGGTCATATTTGTGGTAGGCCACCGCGCGAGGCAAAACCCCACATACTTTGCAAAACGGTCTCATGGGGTATTTAGTATACGAACCTATATGTAGGTCGGTCAAACTGGGTGTTTTTGACACTTGTCAATAAATATTAGAACTTGAAAAGGAATCCATTATGGCTCTAGTATCACCAGGCGTAGAAGTAACAGTAATTGACGAAAGTCAATATATCCCTTCAGCCGTCAACACAGTACCTTACTTTGTGGTTGCCACAGCACAAAACAAAGTATCCAGCAACGGAATCACCGTGGCAGCCGGTACACTGGCCGCTAATGCAAACAAAACATATTTGATTACCAGTCAGCGTGATTTGGCAGCTACATTTGGTGTGCCATTCTTCTACAACACCACAACTGGTACTCCAATCAACGGTTACGAACTCAACGAATACGGCCTGTTGGCTGCTTACTCGGCGCTGGGGGTTACTAACCGTGCGTATGTGCAACGGGCTGATGTGGACCTTACAGAACTCACTGCCAGTTTAACTCGCCCAACAGGCGATGCTGCCAACGGAACCTACTGGCTGGATACTTCAGTCAGCACCTGGGGTATTTTTGAGTGGAACGCAACCACAGCCACTTTTGACCTTCAAACTCCCACAGTGATTACCGACACCACTGATGTGGTTGGTGGTAATGGCACCAATTTAATTGCTGACAACACGCCCTTGGCCACCATTGGAGCAATTGGTGACTATGCTGTGACAGCAATTGGCGCTGATATTTTTGAATACTACAAAAAATCCAACAACACCTGGGTGCAACTGGGCAGCAACGCCTGGAAAACTGCCTGGCCTACAGTTGAAGGAACCAATGCTGTTACTACTACGTTGACTGTGGGTAACACCATGATCATCAATGGTCAGACAGTCACAGTTGGTGCTACTAACACTGTAGCAGGCCTGGCCGCTGTTATCACAACTGTCGGATCAAGCCTGGGTTTTTCAGCTGCAGCTGTGAGCAATCAACTGTATATCTATGCAGACTCCACAGCTGGTACAGACAATTCAACGTTGAGCAGCAATGGTTTTATTGAAATTCAACAAGGAAACAGTGCAGGATTACTTACCACACTGGGTATCACCGTAGGGCAATATCCTGCGCCAGACTATTTTCCTGGGTTCAGTTATCAACAACCCAAATGGATCTCAGGGTCAGGTATTGATCCACTAGATGCCAGACCCACTGGTTCAATTTGGCAGAATCTCAGCACAGCCAACAACGGACTGAACATATCACTCAAGAAATACAGTGCCGCACTTGACACTTTTGTCACACAGCAAGCGCCAGCTTATCCTGGTAATAATCCTACTATTGTCCTTGATCCTACAGGCGGCGGTAAAAATATTCCTGCAGGCACCACTTTTACTGTATTCGAGGCTCTTAACTGGTATACCACAATTCCCACCGCAGCATTTTCAATTCGGGAACGCTATGTGGCGGGCGAAACAATAATAACTGGTACCACTGTGCCTACAGGAACCGCATTTGCACCGATTTCAGCAGTTGCTCAAAGTTTTTTCCTTAATTCCACTGAACCTGGAACAACCACGATATTGGAAGCCACTGTCACCATTGGCGGAACTGGAACTGTGAGTGATTTTATCACTGCGGTGTCTGCAGCAGGAAATCCCTATGTCACAGCCAGCGTGAACACAGCAGGTAACATTGTGTTTACTCATTCAGCTGGAGGTGTAATATTTTTAAACAACAACGCTGGTACTCCAGTAACTACTGCTGGTTTCATAGTAGGCGCCCCTGATCAAGTGGTGAACCCATTTACTGGCTCAGGACTCCAACTCAGCAACTTTGTAACCGCTCCGCTGTTTACCTACACAGCCAGTACCACTGCTCCAGATCAGGATCCTGCAGACGGACGTTTGTGGTACTACAGTTCTGTGAGTGATGCTGACATCATGATCCAGGACAATGGCACATGGCAAGGTTATCGCAATGTGACCAACGATGTTCGTGGTTACGATTTGACTTTGACCAATGCCACTGGCCCAATTATTTCAGCCACAGCACCTACCACACAAACCAATTCTACCACAACTGACACAGAAAGTCCATTGGCAAATGGTACTTTGTGGATTGATACTTCAGACTTGGAAAACTATCCCAAGTTGTATCGTTGGCAACCAGTCAACACCATTCAACAATGGGTGGAAATTGACACCACAGACCAGGTCACCCAGAATGGTATTTTATTTGCGGATGCACGATGGGCGCCCAATGGTACCACAGATCCTGTGGCAGATCCTGAACCCAGCATTGAAGATTTGCTAGTGAGTGATTATCTGGATCCAGATCGTCCAGATTCTGCACTGTATGCACAAGGTACTTTGTTGTTCAACACACGTCGTTCAGGTTACAATGTCAAGAGTTTCCAAAGCAACTACTTCACAACCACAGCTACTGACTATGCAATTGACGCATGGTCTGCCAGCACAACCTATGCTTACAATGACTTTGTGAGTTACAATGGTGCTATCTATGTTTGTATCTTGGCCCCCACAGCCAATCAAGCCCCAAGCAATACCACATACTGGGATGACCTGGTTCTCAATACCTGGCTCACAGCATCAGGCAACCGGGACGACGGAGCTATGTATTCGGGTCGCCTGGCGCAACGCCAATTGGTTGTGCAAGCACTCAAGAGTGGCATTGACACCAGCACCACAGCCCGTGAGGATCAAACACAGTACAACATACTGGCCACACCTGGCTATCCAGAACTCACACCCAACATGATTGCTCTTGGCAATGAACGCAACAACACCTTGTTTGTGGTTGGTGACACACCCATGCGTCTGGGCCCAGATGGCACTAGTCTGGTGGCATTTGCCACAGACAACAACGGCCTGGGACAGCCTCAAGGGGACGGCAATTCAGCCACCAGTCAATATTGCGGTGTGTTCTATCCCAGCTGTCAGACCACTGACCTTGGCGGTAACACAGTTGTACAACCTCCAAGCCACATGATGGTACGCACAATTCTGCGTTCAGATGCAGCCAGTTTTCCATGGTTTGCACCAGCAGGCACACGCCGCGGAGTGGTTGACAATGCCTTGTCAATTGGTTACATCAATGCAATGACCGGTGAGTTTGAGCAAATTGGTGTGAGCCAATCAGTACGTGACATCTTGTATGAGCGCAACATCAATCCAATCACGTTCATTCCAGGAATTGGTATCACTAACTTTGGCAACAAGACATCCAGCACAGTGACCACTGCCTTGGATCGCATCAACGTGGCACGATTAGTGGCATTCTTGCGCGGACGCCTGGAAGAAATTGGCAAACTGTATTTGTTTGAACCCAATGACACAATCACACGCAATCAAATCACCAATACTGTCAACAGCTTGATGATAGACCTGGTGGCCAAGCGTGCCTTGTATGATTACCTGGTGGTTTGTGACTTGAGCAACAACACTCCTGCACGTATTGATGCCAATGAATTGTATGTTGACATTGCGATAGAGCCTGTAAAAGCAGTGGAATTTATCTATATTCCTTTGCGCATCAAGAACACAGGCGAGATTGCAGCTGGGGGCTAACACAATCGAGGGCTGATTTTTCAGCCCTCGTTCTAGGTAAATAAACACAACAGGAGATAACAAATGGCAAGTGCATCACTAA
>Ga0181358_1001172_pt1 | contig 12054 bp, 27 predicted proteins | sample Fa13VDMM110SD_FD_130096 | JGI IMG/M metagenome (GOLD analysis project Ga0181358, IMG submission 130096) | Freshwater viral communities from Lake Michigan, USA - Fa13.VD.MM110.S.D | ecosystem: Environmental > Aquatic > Freshwater > Lake | place: USA: Michigan | collected 2013-09-24
CAACAACTTAAATAATTAAAAACAAGGCATTTATTTATTATTAGTAATAATAATTTTTTATATTTGTGCATTAAAGTAAACTTAATAATATAAACACTATGGAAAAGATTGAAATTTTATTAGAAAAATTAGACAACAGAATACCATCTTCATTGGCTAAAAGACTTGATACGTTAGATGATTTACAAGAAAAATTAGAAGCATCTGGCGAGGATTATGAAGCAAATCCAACTGATGAAAACAGAGATAGTTACAATGAAGTAATTGAGTATGTTGAAAAGATGGAATTAGGCATTATAAGAGATTTAGAAGCGTTATTAGAAAAAAGAAAAGCGGAGGAATTGGCTAAAGAACAAAAAGCAAATGAACCAGCAACTCCACCAGCATCAACAGAAGCACCAGCAACTCCACCAGCTAAAAGCGAGGAGAAAAAAGAAGGTAGCGGTGTTTTAACGTTAGTTATAGGTGGCGTATTGCTTATTGCAAGTTTTGGGGCAATTAATTACTTCCGCAAACAATAGGAAATAATTTAAAATTAAAAAAAATGAATAAAGGTCAAGTTATCGGATTAGTTGTTCTTAGTTTAGTAGTAGTAGGTGCAGTAACAGTTGTTCAGTATCTAAAAAAACCAAAAACTAACAAAGATGGTTTTTACAATATGACTGGAACTGGTTGCTAAAAAATGGCATATAACATTTTACCATATAGTTTTAGAAAGGCAAAGGAATTAGGGGTGGTTATCAAACCATCCTCTAATATCCTAAAAAAAATTGATGTCTTTAAAAATGGTAAAAAAATAGCTTCAATAGGTGCAAGGGGTATGAATGATTATCCTACCTATTTAGCAAAAGAAAAAAAAGGGTACTACGAAAAGGGTTACGCTAATAAAAGAAGAAAATTGTATAAAGATAGACACGAAAAAGACCGAAAGGTTGTTGGTAGTAATGGATATTATGCAGACAAAATATTGTGGTAAATGGTAAATTATAAAAACATTGTTCCTTTTATAAAAATAAAAGAAGGTGGTATTTCAGCAAATCCAAAAGATAGTGCTTCAAATAATCCTTCTCCTTGTGGTAAAGATAGTCAAGGCAATCCTTATCACACTAATAAAGGTATTCAATGGGCAACGTTTAAAGCGTTAGCTTCTAAAGGGGGTTACATTGCAAGTTGCGATAATTTTCTAAAAATGCCAGATGATATTTGGAACAAAGTTTATAAAGTTGGCTTTTGGGATGAAATTCAAGGCGATAGAATAAAAAATCAAGCTATTGCAAATACATTTGTAGAAATGGTTTGGGGTAGTGGTTTAGGAAGCGTTAGTAGAGGAACTGGAGCAGTAGGTTGGTTAAATAGTTTTTTTAAAAAAAATTACAATCAAAACCTAACTACAATAACTCAAATGGTCGATTATGTTAATAAATTAGATAATGAAGGTAAAACATCAGATTTATTTGAAAAATTAAATAATTTTAGAAAAGATAAATATAAAGCATTAAATCAACCAACTTTTTTAAAAGGATGGCTGAATAGATTAAATAGTTTTTATGTTTTAAACAAGCCATATGCAATCTCAACTAAAGAAAAAACATCAATAGGATTAGGATTATTATTAATTGTTGCTGGAGTAACATTATATTATAAATATGCAAGAACTAAATAGTACTGAAAAACAAGAAGTAAAACAAGAGGTCAATACTCAATTACACAAGCATCTATCTACAATTTTTGTTGTAGTAGGCATTGTGTCTTTTACTTTAGGTGCAATAGTTAATTTTTACACAATTAGAAGATTAAACGGAGGAGTACAAAAATAATGGAAATAAGCGGTAAAATATTAGATTCATCAAACGAGCCATTATATTTGGCAAATGTTACTATAACAACTGGTAGTCAAATTAATAAATTTGGTACAAGTGCTAATGCTGATGGAGAATTTAAGTTAAGTAACGATATAATAAGTCCAGATTCACAATTTAAAATTAGTTATTTAGGTTTTAAACCTCAATTCTATAAAGCAAGTGAATTACAAAATAAAACAATAAAATTAGAGGATGATGTAATAGGTTTAAGTGAAGTTATTATATCCCCAAAAGATAAGCCAAAGAATACAAATGTGGCTACCCAACCAAGTAACATAAAACAACATTTTCAAAAGCATAAACTCGTTTACGCTGGATTAGGTGGTATAGTAGGATTATTATTATTACTAACATCAATTAAAAAATTAAAATAATGGAAGCATCAGCAGTACCAACACCAGAGGTTGCACCAGCACCAGCAGTAGCACCAGCACCAGCTCCAGCTCCAGCACCAGCACCTCAAATGTCTGAAAGTGGAGCAATGGATTCTGTTGCAAAACCAAAAATGAATACTAAAGATATTATTATTAGCTTATTGCTAATTACTGTATCTATTTACGGAATTGTTTATTACAGAAAAGCAATCAAATCTTTGGATGAACAAGTTACTCCAGAAGAATTTGATAATATGGCTGGTATGATAGAAGAACACGATGTAAACTTAAAAAAAGCATTAGGTAGTAAATATAAAAAAATGTAGTTATGACCGAAAATGAATTTAGAAAAGACTTTGAGGATTTAATAAAGAGTAATTCCGAAGTTCGTAAAGTAATGATAGGTAAATTTAAAGAAGATTATGAAACTTCTAATTGTTTACAATATGGAAATTATACTGGTGGAGATTTTGGATATAGACCTTGTTTAAAAAAAGAATTTTTATATTTTAAAAAAGGAGATATAATTAAAACTGTTGGTTATACTTTTAGAAATGGCGATGCAAATACAATAGATATTAAATTTGATAACAATTCAGCAATTCAAGTTCCAATGTCTAAAATAGATATTATAGGTTCTGAAAATGTAAGTAAAGATGAAGCATCTAAAATTAAAAATATTGTAAAAAAAGGCGACAAAACATTATTAAATAATCAACAAAATTCTCCTTATGCAACACAAAGAGTACCAATGAAATTAACTTGTAATGATGGTACTACAAGTTCTGGAGATTTTAGTAAAGTAGATTCACCTTGTAAAAATAATGGAGGAGTAAAATCATTAGAGCCAATCACTTCAAAAGAGCCGATATATTACATATTAGTTACTGCTGGAGTTTTAGTAGCTGGTTATTTTGCATACAAAAAATTTAAAAAATAAGATTATGAAACAAGCAATAACATATAATGAAAATACTGGAGTTATGGGTGGAGCAAGACCTACTGATTTATCAAAAGAAGATGTTTTGGCTATTGCATTACTTGATTACAGAAAAAATTTACCAGCACCAGATTACGATGGTGGAGCAAAACCATTTGATTGGGGTTCAATAAGTAAAGATATTTTAAATAACCCTTCAGCTACACCTTATAATTTTCAAACTTCACAAACAAAAGTATTATGCAAAGATGGTACTTTTGGGTATGATATAAGTTCTTCAAATGCAAAGTATGACAATTCAAAAACTTGTATGAATAATGGTGGTAGAGCAGAAAATCAAACAGTTGTAAATGCACCAAAAGAAGTAGCATATTCATCAGTAAATCTTTCATCAGAAGAAAAATTTTATGAAAGTTTAGGTTTAAAGGACAAAGGAGGTTTGACTTTACCATTAAAATCAAAAGGCAGACTTTTAGTAGCAGTAGTTTTAGTAGCTGGTTACTTTGCATACAAAAAATTTAAAAAATAAGATTATGAAAGTAGTAGCAAGTAATAGAGTACTTTGTAATAATGGTACTTATGATATAACAAATGGTGCAGTAGCACCTTGTGATAGTGCTGGAGGAGTAAAAGATAATTCAAAATCTCCAACAAAAAGTGGGGGTTCTGTTTTTACAAAATTAGCTGGAGCATATAATCTAAATTTGATTATAGCATTAGTTTTAGTTGGAGGTTACTTCGCATACAAAAAATTTAAAAAGTAAGATTATGATAGATATAGTCGCTATTGTTAAACAACAACAAGATTTAGCAAAAAAAATAGTTGAACAAAAAGAATTAGAAGCTAAAACATTAGCATTACAAAAAGATAAAGATGCGTTACAAAGTAAATTTGATGCACTTCAATCAAGTATTGATAAATTACAAGAAAAATCAAATACGCAAACAAATACACCAGCAGTAGCATCTACACCATCACCAGCAAAAAGTAAAACACTAACATACGTTGGTATAGGTTTATTAGTTTTGGTCACTGGGTATTTAGCATATAAATTTAAAAAATAAGATTATGTTCGTATCACAAAATATATTAGGTTCAAACAGACAAGCTATTCAAGAAAAAGCAATTATGGAAGCTAAAGGTCTTGAAGAATTAAGAATAAAAAAAGAGCAACAAGTTTTACAAGATAAACTTGATGCACTTGATTCAAAAATTTCAAAAGTAGTTGCACAAACACCAGCATCAACACCAACACCAGCAAAAAGTATGACACTTATGCACGTTGGATTATTAGTTGGGGGTATTGTAGTAGGTTACTTTGCTTTTAAAATGATGAAAAAATAAATTATGGCAACTATAAAAGATAAATGTTACAAAACTGCAAAAGCTACTTACGATGTTTTTCCTTCGGCAAGAGCATCTCAATCTATTGCAAAATGTAGAAAAAAATCTGGAGTAGTTAATAAGTCAAAAGAAGGATTAAGTTTAAAAAGATGGAGTGCAGAAAAGTGGATTGACACTTTAACTGGAAAACCTTGTGGAGCTGGTGGCAAAAAAGAATATTGCAGACCAACTAAAAAAGTTTCATCTAAAACGCCTAAAACAGTTAGTGAAATTAGCAAGTCAAAATTAAAAGCTAAACAAAAAGAAAAGTTAAAAGTAGGAATGGGTAAAAGGGTTAAAAAAGTATAAAATTATGAAAAATAAAAATTTAATTTATTTAGGAGTTGTAGCGGTTGTTGGTTATTTTTTGTTTAAAAAATATAACAATAAAGTAAGTGTTACAGAAGCAAAAGCAGTTTTAAATGATTGGAAGAAAAATTTTGAATCTAAAAATCTTGATGGAATAGTTAATAATTATAGTCAAGATGGTATTTTAATATCTACTTTTGGAGATATATTAACTGGTAGAGAAGCTATAAAAGAATACTTTGTTGGATTATTTAAAAAAGATAATTTAGGAGTAGTTTATTTAGGCGAACCTCAAATTGTTAATCTTAATGGTTCAATTACTTTAACTGGATTATACGAATTTAGTTATTCAGAAAATGATAAAATGACTAATGTAAAATCTCGATACTCTTTTATTTTGAAAAAAATTAATGGAAAGGTTTATATTCTTAAACAACATTCATCTGTTGCTAATTAATAAATAAAAAATGGCAAACGTAAAATCAAAAGCAGATTATCAAAAAATGAACAATGAAGAATTGGTTGCTTATTTAGATAAGTTAGACAAAGCTACTTTTAATGCTTATGTTGATGCTGATACTAAAGTAAGATATTTTGTAGATAAATTTGGAGTTCCTTTTATTAATGCAGTAAAAGGTACTAGATTGTTTTTAAGTGGTATTATTGCACAATCTATTTTTGAAAGTGGTTATGGTAGAAATATACCAACAGACAAAAAAACTGGAGTTATAAGTAATAATTTTGCTGGTATAAAGTATAATCCAAACATACACGAAGGGTATGTTGTTACAGATACTACGGAAGTTATTAGAGGAAGAAAAACACCAGTTGCTAATGTTAAGTTTGCTAAATTTTCAGACCCAACAGAAGGTATTAAAAAGCATTTTGCAGTATTAATGGGGGATAGATACAAAAACGCTAGACTTAATGCTAAAAGTCCAGAGGAACAAATAAAAATGTTAGTACAAGCTGGATATTCAACAATGTCGCCAACTGCATACGTTAATTTGATGAAAGGAAACATATCAAGAGTTAGAAAATTATTACCATTCGGTAGAATAGCATAATAAGAGTAATATGAAAAAAGGTTTAGTTTATACGTTTATAGTATTAGGGTTAGGAGTTGGAGGTTATGCTACTTACTTACTAATTAAAAATTTCAACGATGCTCGTATTGATTCAAGAACAGTATCGGTTGAAGAAGCATTATTAGAGTTAGAAAAAAATAGATAAAAATTAAAATTAAAAAAAATGACACAAAGAAACAAATTAATCGTAGGTGCAGTAGTTGTATTAGGAGCATATTACCTATATGACAGAAACAAAAAAATCAAAGCAGTTTCAGATTTAAAAGCTGGAGCAAATACACCAGTATTGCCAGTAGGAGGTGGTTCAGTACCTTTAGAGCCAGTTGAAGTTAAATCAGAATTAAGAGCAGATAACATTGAAAAAAAATTGAGTAGCTTTGCGAATAGCGGAAATATTTTAAGAACACAAGATTATTTTAGAAAACAAAATTATTAAAAAAAATTTATGACTACAAAAGATGTATTATTAGTAGTTGGTGGAGTAGCTTTAGGTTACTGGTTATCAACAAATAAATTTGGAACAAATACTGCAAGTGCGGTTGAAGAAGTAGTAACTAGCGTTAAAGATACTGCAACTGGTGTAATAGCTGATGTAAAAGAAATTGCAGTAGATACTAAAAAAACAATGGCTTGTGAACAAAAATGGGTAGATGAAGTTGGTTCATTATCAAGATTTTCTTCACCAGAAGCTATGGAAAAATCAAAATCTGATTATGTAAAAACTTGTTCAGCAAGTAACTAAAATGGATTTAAACCAAGTAACTTACGGAAACCCAACAAAAGAACACAAGCGTTTTCTTGAAGAAGAATCGTTTGTAGATGACTTATTTTTGAAATTAAAAGAGGATTATTTTCCTACTAATGATTCCGAACTGGTTAAAGATGAATTAAATGAAATTGTCGATTATATAAATTCTATAAGCGAGGAAGAAAATAAATCATTTTTAACCAGATATAAGGCATACGATAGAAGTTTATCACAAGTCATAACAACTACCTTTAAACAAAGAGGTATTGATGTAGAAAACTTATGTCAAGATATTATAAAAGATATTAGAAACTTAACTTATAAGTTAAAATACTTTTATCAAAGACCAAGACCTTACCAGTTAGCACAATACTACAAGCTAAAACTATTTCCTTATAATAGTTTTTCTTCAAGTACACCTTCATACCCTTCTGGGCATACTTTAGAAGCGTGTGTAATACTAAATGTAATTTCAGATAAATTTCCTAACGAATATCAATTTTGTAGAGAAATGATTGATGATGTTGCATATAGTAGATTGTATTTAGGATTGCATTTTCCAACTGATAATGATTTTGCAAAAGAAGTAGCCAAAGAAATTTTAAAACACCCTAAATTTACTCAAAAATATGGTATATAACAATATGGATAATTATGAAACACCTCGAATACGACCTTCAAGTAGCGGTTTGTAGATATTTAAGTTATCAATACCCAGATGTAGAATATATGTCTGACACTATTGCTAATTTAAAATTAACTCAAACACAAGCCACAAGAAATAAAAAAATACAAAAAAATGGATTTAAGTGTCCAGATATTCTTATATTAGAGCCGAAAAATAATTTTTGCGGTCTTTTTATAGAATTGAAGTTAGAAACTCCCTTTAAAAAGGATGGTACAATTAAGGCATCTGCTAATGACCATTTTAAAGGGCAATTAGAAACTATTGAAAAACTTAATGCTAAAGGATATAAAGCGTGTTTTAGCTGGGGTTTTGATATGACTAAAGAAATTATAGATAATTATTTAAACTAATAGTTATGAACCAAGAAACAAACAACATATCTAATGTATTGTTAGAACTTAACAAAACAATTCAAGTAATTGGAAAGGATAAACTTTTGGAATTATTAAAAATTTCAAGAGAGAACGAAAGTAATTTAAACGTAGAAATTAAATTAAAATCGCAAGAGGTTATTAAAATCGTATGTGATGAATTTAATATTGATGTTGATGATTTTTATTCAAGAACAAGAAAAAACAATAGAAGGTATGCAATAGGCATTACTGCAATGATATTAAAAGATTATCTCAATCTTGATGTTGCAGATATATCATTCTTACTTAAAAAACCGAACAATTTGGTATCTATTTATTGTACGGAAGTCCACGAATTAAATCCCAAACATAAATCAGATATTTACATAATTGAACGAATAGAAAATATAAATCAAAAACTTAAATTAAATAACAATGACTGACCAAGAAACATTTGTAGAAGCACAAGTAATGGATGACTTTTCTCCTTTAGATGCACCAGTAAAACAGAGGGCATATACCCAACACAAAATTTATGCAGATTCGGATGTAGTGCCAGATTTGGAAGAACCAAGTTTTCAAGCTCCAAACTTTAGCGACTTTGATGAAGCAAGTCCAGAAGCAGAAAAAGAACCAGAAAAACCATTTAACGAAGCATATAGCGAATTAGATGGTAAAGAAAAAACAATGGGTGCAGAAATGATGGCAGAAATGACATTAGACATCTATGAAAAGGGTTGTGGATTTTTAGGAAAATTACCAGAAATTAGTGAAGCAAAACTTGACAAATTAATTGCAGAGGGTGAAATTGATGGCGATATTCAATTACCTACCGAAAGCGGTAATTTAGGCGTTAAAGAATTTGCAGTTGAATATAATGGTAGTATAAAAGAAGCATTTGAAGTATCTGATGACTTTAAAGAAAAAGTAAGACCACCATTAATTCGTGTTTTGAAAAAACGTGGAATTGGAATGACCGATGAGCAATTATTGGCTTATTACTTTGTAACGGATTTAGGAACTAAAACTGCACAAGCATTTATGTTGCGTAAAACTGCAAATAATATTTTAGATTCATTAAAAGAAAATACTATGGCTATTAGAGAAAGCCAAGTTACAAGACCTACACCAACACCAACACCATCTGCACCTAAAAAAGAAGAAAGCGTTGATTATTACGAAGAAGTTTCGGAAGTTGAACAAAATGTAGTTAGAAAACCAAGAGCAAAACCTAAAACTAATTTAGAGGAGCAATTACAATATTTTGAGCCAGAAGAAGAAAGTGTATTTTCAAATTTAAGTGAAAAATCTGGATTTAAAGAAGAATATATCGAACCAAGTGGTATGCCACAATTTGGCGATAAAGATATTTTATCAAGATTAGAGAAATTAAGTGAAGAACCAGTAAAACCAGTTAGAGTTAGAAGGGTAAAAACTACAACAACAAAAAAACCAAGAACACCAAGAACTAAAAAATAATGGAAGAAAGAGAACCAAAATTAGGTGTTGCGGTTGGTCGAAAAGGTTGTGGTAAAACTTATCAAACAACTAAAATGATTAAAAGCTATATATTGGGCAACCCAGCAAAAGGGGTTGCTCCTCGTAGAGCATTGATTTTAGATGTAAATGATGAATTTGAAGAATTTAAGGCATTAAAACTATCTGATGTAATGCGTTTTTCTGCACACCCAAGAATTGAAGCGAGAAGAATAAGACCTTTTCACGACAACGGACAAAGAATGACTATTAATGAAATTCAAGATACTTTATTTAAAATATTAAATGATTTTAGAGGTGGATTATTACTTATTGAGGATGTTAATAGATATATTTCGGATTATTTACCTAATGACCTTGTTGGTGCTATCTGTACTAACAGACATACCGATACCGACATTATATTACACTTTCAATCGGTGGGTAGAGTATCTCCGAAAATATGGCAAAATTTAAACTGGATTAGATTTCATAAAAACACGGATAGTGTAGATAAACACCGAACAAAATTTGAAGATAAATACGAAATGCTTAAACTTGTAGAAAATTATGTTAATAATGAGTATCATAATTTCGATAATCAACGGTACTTTTGCTACGTGGATATTGAAGATGAAAAAATCAAAGGGGTTGATAGGAAAAAATTTGAAGGAGTTGTGGAACAATATATTTCGGAAAATTACAAAAAATTAATTTCACCTATGTTGCAACGTAGAGATTTAGGCAAAGGTGCTAAAGTACATACACCAGAATCAGCAGTAAAATTGCAAAAGCAAAGAATTATAAGTTATTATTTAGATTAAATGAGCAGACAAGAGTATATAGATAAATACCTATCAAAATTCGTTAGCCGAAAACTACTTGTTTTTGCAATAGGGTCAATAGGATTATTTACTGGGTTTTTACAAAGTGGAGATTGGGTGGTTGTAGCAAGTGCTTATGTATCTATTGAAGGTTTTACAACTATTATCAAGGAAATATATAAATCAAAGCAATTATGAAAATATCAGAGCATTTAGATTTAGCGGAAGTTACAAGGAGTGATTCTGCAAAAAGAAAAGGTATAAGTAATATGCCAACACCAGAGCATATAGAAAACTTTAAAAAATTAGCACAAAATATATTTGAGCCAATAAGAAAGCATTTTGGAGTTCCAATTATGATTAGTTCTGGTTACAGAAGCAAGGCATTAAATACTGCTATTGGTGGAAGTTTAACAAGTCAGCATTGTACTGGAGAAGCTATTGATATTGATATGGATGGTACTGCAAATGGAGTTACCAACAAAATGGTGTTTGATTATATAAAAGATAATTTATCTTTTGACCAGTTAATTTTTGAGTTTGGAACTAAAGATGCACCAGACTGGGTTCACGTTTCTTTTGAAACTACTGGAAAACAACGTAAGCAAATATTAAGAGCAGTTAAAACTGGTGGCAAAACTGCATACCAACCTTATGCGTAACATTTAACAATTATGAATACAACAATTAACAAAAACAGAATTTATATATCAGTATTACTTATTTTATGCTTAATACTACTATCACAATTATTTCAAAAATGCGAAAGTGAAGAAGTACAATTAGCCAATATTGAAGCACTTAATAGTCAAACCAAAGTCTATAAACTTAAAAATGGACAATTAGTAACCAGCGTAGAAAATTTACACTACACTAATAGCCAATTAAAAAATTCATTGTTGATGAAGGACAAAAAGGTTAAGGAGTTAGTTAATAAGTTTTCTAATGTTAAAAGCGTAACTAAATATGTAACCAATACTAAATTCGATACTATTAAATTAGTTTATCAAGATTCTATTCCTTGCAATTTTGAAAGGGTAGGAAGTGATTTAAAAGAATGGTATCATATAGCTTATAAATCAAATCAAAAAGGAGTTGAGATTACAGAATTAAGTATTCCAGATAGTGTTATTGTGGTTACTGGAGATAAAAGAAAATGGTTTTGGGGTAAACGTACAAGTGTAACAGATATAACCCACGCCAATCCATTTGTTGAAACAGAGAGTATTCAGCACATAGAAATAGTCAAACCAACAAACTGGTACGATAGTACCATTTTTAAATTAGGAATTGGTTTTATTGGAGGTCTATTATTAATGAAATAAATGAAACTTTTTAAGTAGGCATTTGTTCAGTTTATTTTCGAAATAATTAGTTTTTATAATAATTATTTGTTATACTTTTGAAAAATGATATTGTATCTGTATATTAATATCATAAAGAATACAAATAATAATAAAAAGTTCATTCTGAAATGAAAAGTGAAGTAGTAACATTATTAAAAGCTATCGGAGTTGTTGTTGTAGGTGTATTACTTGCAAACGCAATTGAAAGAAAACTTTTATCAAGCAAAGTAGATGCTCCAATGGTAGCACCAACAAAAGAGTAAAAAAAATTAAATTAAAAATTCTAAAAATAGAAAAAATGTCAAATGTTCGTAAGTATTTAGCCAATGCACAAAGAAATGCAATGGAATCTTTCTCAAACGCTGATGGTTTCATCGACAACGATTTATCGTTTACTGGTGAGGACTTCTTCAACGCTGAAGGAATGGGTGGTGGAAATGTTCAAACATCTCAACCATATATCGTTAATGTAACTTCTACTTCTGGTTCAGCAGTACAAAATTTTGAAATCTTGGGTTCATACCAATATATCAATAATGCTGGTTTCACTGCTGGTGGTAATTTAGTTCTTGGTTCAATCACTATTTCTTCTGGTAACTCTGATATTAACTATCGTGAAATGTTGTACCAATTTATGAATAATCCCTATTCAGTTGGTTTAA
>Ga0181358_1001174_pt1 | contig 12051 bp, 16 predicted proteins | sample Fa13VDMM110SD_FD_130096 | JGI IMG/M metagenome (GOLD analysis project Ga0181358, IMG submission 130096) | Freshwater viral communities from Lake Michigan, USA - Fa13.VD.MM110.S.D | ecosystem: Environmental > Aquatic > Freshwater > Lake | place: USA: Michigan | collected 2013-09-24
ACACACCCGAAGCAAAAGGCAAGATCATGGCAAGTGAAATGCCAGACTATATTACGCCAAAGCAGCAAGCGTTCATCCATGCGTATGCCGCCAATGGGAACAACGGGAGACAGGCAGCGATCTCAGCCGGATATGCACAAGCAAGTGCTCATGTGACCGCCAGCACGATGCTGAAGATGGACAAGATCAGGAAGCGGATCGAGCCTACACAGGACAAGCAAACAGAACGGCTGGGGCTTGATGCTGATTGGATCGTCTCGCGTCTGATGAAGGAAGCGGAGAGCGGCGAAAACTCTGAGGCTGCGCGTGTCCGTGCGCTCGAACTGTTGGGCAAAGTCGAAGGCATCTTTGCGGCTGAGAAGAAGCAGATCGAGACCATCAATGGCGGCGACTTCCTAGCCAATCTGGACATGTCCGACGAAGACGATCCCGACACCCTGCAATAACCACCCCATGCGAGCACGACCTTGTCAGGGTTGTGCTTGTTTTCCTTTGGTTTTTTTCTTGGGCTTTTTTTCTTGGCCTTTTTCTGCGGCCCTTGGCGCGTGGGCTGTGCGGTGGCTGCGCAGATCGACAGTGGCATGCCTCTCCTGCTGTGCGCACCTGTGCGTGTGCATGCTGCCTCATCGTGCGCATGCGTATGTGTGCAGGGGGAGGGGGGGGGACGTGGTGCAGCGCACCCGCCATCGCCCGTGCGGTTCCATAAGGCCTATCTCAAGCTGTAGCCCTAGAATTAGCACCCTAACCTTTTGCCCCTTCTCTAATAAATGGGGTGGTAAACTTTGAGTCCAAAATTAAAAAAAATATAAAAATCATTTTTGATGTCTTTTACATAAGACTTATGCGGAAAATTATTGAGTATTGCATTAAGTAAAAAAACAAGTAATTGAACTATTCATGCAAGAAAAAATCATTGGCATTTGCTTACGAGCTAAAAGATCAGAGATTCATTTATGTTTATCTGTAAACGTATTTGCTGTAGGACTTGAGTTCTACGACAACTCTTTTGTTTTTCGTTTTGGACCTGCTTTTATTTGTTTATCTTGGGATTGATTACTAGTGATCAAGAAAGACACCCGTTTAGAGCGAGCAGGTGTGACCGGCTATAATAAGCCAAAGGCCACGCCGTCTCACCCTACCAAGTCTCATGTGGTCGTTGCCAAGTCTGGCGACACTGTAAAGACGATCCGCTTCGGCCAGCAGGGAGCGAAGGGTTCCCCTGACGGCTCCAAGCGCAATGAGGCGTTCAAGTCTCGCCACGCCAAGAACATCGACAAGGGAACTATGTCTGCCGCTTATTGGGCCAACAAGGTGAAATGGTAATGAAAAAAGTCTGGAACACACCCAATCCAAATAAGAGGTCAAAGCCACTGACCGACGATCAGAAGGCTAACGCAAAGGACAAAGCCAAGAGGGCAGGTCGACCTTACCCAAATCTCATAGACAACATGGCGGCGGGTAGGAAGAAAAAGTGAACTGGATGAAGACCGCTCGCGAGTCTGTCGGCCTAAAGGAGGTCGTGGGACCAAAGCACAACACGAAGATTCAAGCGTGGCTGTCTAAGCTTGGCGCTTGGTGGAAGGACGATGAGACGCCGTGGTGCGGTACATTCGTTGCTCACTGTCTACGTGAGGCAGGTCATCCCATTCCCAAGCATTGGTATCGCGCTTTGGAGTGGAAGGAGTACGGTTCGAACCTTCGTCCCACACATGTATGTGAAGGCGCTATTCTTGTGTTTGCTCGTGAAGGCGGAGGTCACGTCGGCTTCTATGTAAGCGAAGACCATTTCTATTACCGTGTGTTGGGCGGCAACCAGAAGAACAGCGTCAACATTATGCGTATTGCCAAGAGCCGCTGTGTAGCCATTCGCTGGCCTACAGGCGTACCCGTAACCGGCGTTCCTATCCACGTTGCAACAAACGCTCCTGTCTCAGGGAATGAGGCGTGAGCTTTAAAGAGCGTCTGCTTGAGATTGAGGCCATTGCCCTTTGCGTGATGCGTAAGTGGTGGAGGCCGGTCACCTGCTTATGGATTGCAGGAACGATGGCGGTGCATGGCGTTATCTCTCCCCTCTATCTGTTATTCACAAAAGGTGAGCCTCCAAGCGACATGACTGGACTGTCTTTGCTTGTGACGGCGGTAGCTGCAGCGTTTGCTGTGCGTGAGTGGGGTAAGATTAAAGGAGCGGGAAGTGATTGAGGCATTGAAGGGTCTTTGGGTTTTCCGCCGATTTTTTGGGTACGCCGCGCTTCTGGTTGTTATTGGGTGGTTGTGGATGTCTAACTCCGGTCTGGAGAAGGACGTGCTTAAGGCAAAGATCGCCAACACAGAGTTGATGGCGGTGCTGAATAAGCAGAATGCGCAGGTCTCTCAATTTGAGAATAACGCCAAGCAGCGCAAGGTTGTCGCAGTGAAGGCTATGGCTGCAGCAAAGGTAGTCGATAAGGCTCACGTCACTAAAGCAAACCGTATTCTTATTACCGTTCCTAAGAATAGCGACGAGTGTGTGGCTGCTCTTGAGTTGTTACGGGAGTATCAATGATGCGTGTTTGGTTTTTTCCGCCGATTTTTTTGGCGCTGACTGCATGCTCTACTAAAACAGTAGAAGTAAAAATACCTATTCCTGTTCCGTGTATTACTGAAACTATACCAGAACTTACTTATCCTATTGTTAAAGAAGAGGCTGGTATATTTGAAAGAGTAAAGGTATTGCTTGCGGAGCGTGAGTTGCGCAAGGGTTACGAAATTAAATTACGGGCAGCACTGTCTGCCTGCGGAGAAATCTAAATGAAGAAGATGAGCAAGAAAATGCATGCCGAAATGATGAAGGCCGACATGCCAATGGGTAAAGGTAAGGCGATGCCTTACGTCAAAGAAAAGGGCAAGAAGCCCATGAAAAAGAAGAAGTAGGTAAGCAAGTGAGCGGTGCAGAAAGACTGCACCAACTGCGGCCAATCAAAGCCTCTTTCAGAGTACCGCCTAAATCTTATGACAGGGCGGTACTCTACCCGCTGCGCATCGTGTCCAGCCGCAAGGGTCCACAAAAAGTACAGTTGCGTTGAGGCATACCTTAAATACCGATATTACGACGCAGTAAGGAAGGTTAAAGGCGGGGGTCTGTCGACCGATTGCTTTACGGTTGAGCACTTGCTTGATCTCCTTGAAAAACAAGACGGACGCTGCGCAGTCACCGGCAAGGTGTTCACGTTCAGCGGTAATCTTGTCGGCACAAATGTTAGCATTGACCGGATCGACTCCAACAAGCCGTACTCCGCAGAAAACGTAAGGCTGGTCTGTGCCGCAGTAAATTATATGAAGCGCCGCATGAACGACAACGAGCTTGTCGATTGGTGTCTAGATATCGTCAAAGGTGCAGGTTCGTGGAAATAGAAGACGTTGCACGCAAGCTGATGGCGGATTTCCCGCTGTACGCAAAGAACGTGTTGAGGATCGTGAATAAGAAGGGTGAGATAGCCCCACTGAAGCTCAACCGTGGGCAGATGATCCTACACGAGACGCTAGAAAAGCAGCTTGCAGAGACAGGCCGCATTCGCGCACTTGTTATTAAAGGGCGTCAGATGGGCATCTCTACCTATGTTGAAGGCCGCTTCTTCTGGAAAACCACCAAGACCAAGAACGCCAACGCCTTCGTTCTCTCCCACCTTGCAGAGTCGACCACCGCCATCTTCCGAATGGTGCGCTTCTTCTATGACAACGCAGCCCACCCTATCTTCAAGCCGCCACTGGCAACTAGCACGACCACCACAATGGTCTTTGAGCGGCTGAACTCTCAGTATCGTATCGGTACAGCGCGATCCACCAACATTGGTCGCGGTATGACCAACCGATATGTTCACGCATCCGAAGCGGCGTTCTATCCCAATAGTGGCGAGATTGTGTCTGGTCTTCTGCAGTCTGTTCCGGCAGAGGACTCAGAGGTTGTGGTTGAGTCCACGGCTAACGGTGCAGGCGGCTGGTTCTACGAACAGGTAATGAAGGCGCTACGTGGAGACGGTGATTGGATCGTGATCTTTATCCCGTGGTTTTGGCTTCCGGAATATTCCAAAAAATGTGATCCATATTTTGAGCTAACCAACGACGAACAGAAGCTGTCGCTGCTCTACGGCCTTACACCAGAGCAGGTTAACTGGCGGCGCTCAAAGATCGACGAACTTGGTTCGCTAGATTTCTTCAAGCAGGAATACCCCTGCAATCCCGAAGAGGCGTTCCTGTTCTCTGGCCGCAGCTTCGTTGAGGAAGACTGCCTCATGGATGCAGATCGCGACTGCTACTCACCGGCAATAGAGGGTAGCTTTAAGGATGGGACTGTCACGCCGCATGAAGACGGCGCGTACAAGCAGTTTGTAAAGCATATCGATCCCGACGAACGCTACTGCATTGGCGTCGACATTGCCGAAGGTCTTGCGCACGGAGATTACTCAGTTGCTCAAGTGCTGGATTCCCTTGGCAGGCAGGTTGCAACATGGCGGCTTCACATCGACCCCTATGAGTATGCGGATCAACTCAGCCATTTAGGCAAGATGTTTAACCGCGCCTACATTGTCCCTGAGAGAAACAACCACGGTCTAACCACCATCCGGCGGCTGCAGGACTTGGGCTACCCCAACCTGTACATCGAACACACTGTTGATGATGCATACGCAGACAGAATGACGAAGCGTGCAGGCTTTTATACGTCTAGTAAAACAAAGCCACTCATCATTGATAATCTTGCAGCACTATTGCGTAAGCGTGACAGCGGAATAGCAGATAAAGAATTAGTAAAAGAACTGCGAAATTATGTAATAGATGACAAAGGATCAACTAATGCTAAGGCGGGTTGCTTTGATGACCGAGTAATGGCATATGCCATTGCTCTATTCGGATTAAATACAATGCCACGTAATCGTAAAACATCGACTACAGTGTCTAAATATGAGCCATTCGATAGTGTTGTGGGGTATTGATGTACGAAGACGACATAGAAGACGATGACAATGGAGAAAAAATCGTAACGGCAGCGCGGCGCGAAGAGGACTTTGAAGAGCTTCAGGGTCTTGGTCCGCGTCTGCAGTCCCTATTTCGTGAGTACAAAGACGCTCGTAACGACATCGAAGACGAGTGGCTTGCCAATTTCCGCCAGTTTTTAGGGCAATACGACCCCGAAGTGCTGGCAAAGCTACAGGGTAGCCGGTCTAAAATCTTCGTAGGGCTGACCCGCACTAAGGTGATGGCGGCGTTTTCGCGCATTATCGACCTTCTTTTTCAGAATGGTCAGGACTTCTTTGGCATCGAGCCTACGCCACTACCTGATCTTGACCCCGCAGAGATGGTTGAGATCACTAAAACCGCCACTGCAGAGGTAATGGAGGCGTCCGGCGCTGTATCGCCGACACAAGTTCTCGACATTATCAATGAACGCAAAGACGAACTAACCGACGAACTGCGTAATGAAGTCCGCCGCCGCGCTAAATTGGCATCGGAAGAGATGATGCTAATCCTGCGTGACCAGCTTGTAGAGGCTGGCGTAGAGCAGAAGATAAAGGAAGCCGTAATGGAATCCTGCATCTTTGGTACTGGTTGCATTAAGTCCGGCACAGTCCGCATTGACCGCGCCAAGCGTTGGAAACGCAGCCTCATTAACGGCGTTCAAGCGCATGAACTGACAGTTATTGAGCAGGTCAAGCCAGACATCGAGTCTGTTTCAATCTTCGACATTTATCCTGACCCTTACGCAACGTGCAACGAAGACCTTCATGGTTTATTCCGCCGCCACGTTCTTACCCGCCGCCAGTTCCGCGATCTGCGGGACATGGAAGGCATGGACGGTGAGGCTATTGAGCAAATCCTAGAAGACAGCCCACGCGGTAACTACGTCGAAGAAGACCACGAGCGCGTCCGCCGCGAAGCAGCAAACATCCGTTTACAAGCTGGCCCTAACAATCGCTTTGATGTGCTGGAGTATTGGGGATCGATCAATGGCAAAGACCTTATCGACGCCAACGTAGAGCTTCCAAAAAACTCTGACGACTGTGACGAGTACGAAGCTAACGTGTGGATTTGTGCAGGGCGTGTCATTCGTGCAACACTTAACCCAATTCCAGACGGACGCATCCCGTACAACTGCTTCCCTTACGAGCGTAACCCGCACCAGTTTTGGGGAACCGGCGTACCAGCAATGATGCGTGACTCTCAGTCGACCATGAACGCTGCGACCCGCATCTTCATCGACAACATGGCGATTGCATCCGGTCCTATGGTGGAGGTCAATACAGACTTCCTAGAGGCAGGAGAAGACCCACGGGACATACACCCGTGGAAAGTCTTCTTGCGCAGTGGTGGCGATCCTAACGCGCCTGCAGTGCGTTTTAATCAGCCGGTTGCCAATGCTAGCGGTTTGACCAGCATTATCGAGATGTTCCGCCGCTTTGCGGACGAGACTACGTCGCTGCCGTCATACACCCACGGTGAGACCGCGCAGTCGCTCAATAAGACTGCAACGGGCATGTCCATCCTGATGGGCAACGCCAACATTGCGCTCAAGTCTACTTTGAAGAATGTAGACGATTTCTTAATCGTTCCCATGATTAAGTCTCTATATCACTGGAATATGGAGTGGAGCGACAATGAAAAGGCAAAGGGCGATCTAAATATAGTAGCTCGCGGATCAACTTCACTTATTCAACGTGAAGTAAGATCACAGAGATTACTGCAATTTCTATCATTAATAAGTAATCCTATGGATATTGCTATTGTAAAACGTAGGGAATTACTTACGGAGATTGCAAAGAGCATGGATATTAATCCCGAAGATGTGCTAAAGACTGATAAGGAACTTGAAATTGAAGCGCAGGCACAACAGCAGCAGATGCTCGCCCAAGGCGGCGCAGGCGGTGAGTTACCTGCAGGCGCAGCCCCAATGGAAGGAATTGATGATCTTTCTAACGGAGCGGCTGGAGGCTTGCAGGGACAAGTTGGAGATCGTTCCGGACCACAAATTTGATCAGGGAAGAGCTGCAGAACTGCGCTTCTTTCTTGAACTAGAAGATACCGCGCAAGCGGTTTTGAGCCAGAAGACGACCTCTTAAAGAGACACCCGTTTTCTACATAAAACAGCGGACACTCCTGCAGCGGACCCGCAAACATTGGTGAGATATGAAGGTAGACCCTGAGAAGCTTGAGCAAGAAGCCGACGAACTTTTGAAGCAAATGATGGAGCAGAACGCGGAACCGGCACAGACCGACACCCCGCCAGCACCAGAAGATGAAGATAACACCCCCGCAGAACCGGCGGACACAGTGGAAGACGGCGAAGAATTGGTTCCACAGGAGGAAGATCGCGGCGATCCAGACCCTGATGACGGCGATGATGACCTGCAAAAGCAGGTACGATTGGCTGAAGAACGTGTCAAGAATGCTCAGTCTCGAATGACAAAAGCGACGCAAGAAGCTGCGGACATGCGGAGAGATAATCTCGCACTACGCCAGCAGATTGCTGACCTGAGTGCTCAGTTAGCTGAGGCCAGTAACGGAAGCGACAACAGCGATGACGAATTGCGTACTCTTTCCGAAGAGTATCCCGACATTGCGCTGCCACTGCTTAAGAAGCTGTCGAAGCTAGAAGACACAGTCAAACAGTACCGGACGCAAGTTGATACCGAAAAGAGCCAAAACACTCTGCAAGAACATTTTGGCACCATTGAGCAGTCGCACCCTGACATGAACGAGATCGTTACGTCAGATGACTTTGCTGGATGGATAGAGCGTCAGTCGCCAGTATGGCAGCGTGTAGCCCAAGATGGCAGCGCCCATGAGGTGGTTGAACTCCTTAGTAAGTACAAAGAAACGTTCGATACACAGCCGCAACAGCCGGTTTCAAAGGTGGATAGAGCGCGTAAGGTTGCAGAACCAACGCTCCCTAAAGCCCGAAGACCGGACCCTAATTCGGGTAAGCGCATTTGGACGCGAGAAGAAATCACCCGCATGCCTCTCGATGAATTTGAGAAGCGTTCGGCAGAGATCGATCAAGCGTACATGGATGGGCGAGTCCGGTGATTTAACACTGTTGTAAAAAGGTCAAATTGACATGCCTGCATTTGCTACTACTGGCACAACCTCCGCTGCGAACTTCATTCCTGAGATTTTCTCAAAGAAGCTTCAAGCGAAGTTTTACGCCTCTTCCGTCCTCCCATCGATTTCGAACACCGACTATGAAGGTGAAATCTCTGGACAGGGCAACAAAGTAAACATCCGCACCGTTCCTAACGTAACTGTTTCGAACTACACTGGCTCAGTGTCGTATGCGGACGTAACCACGCAGATGGTTGAACTGAACATCGACAAAGCGAAGTCGTATGCCTTCAAGGTAGACGACATTCTTAAGGTTCAGTCGGACATCGCATTCCAGAACGAAGCCTCTAAGGATGCCGCAGAACAGATGCGCATTGCCGTCGACACCGACGTGCTTGCCAACATCCCAACTGCAGCAACGACCATCTTGGACAAAGCTTCGGTTTCGGCAACGACCATTCTGGATCACATCCTTGAAGCAGCACGTAAGCTGGACGAATTGAACATTCCGGATTCGGATCGTTTTCTCGTTCTCTCACCGCTCTACATTGAGATGTTGAAGAAGTCTGACCTCAAGCTTGCCTACTTGACCGGCGATGCAGCTTCACCGCTGCGTAACGGTAAGGTTGGCGCTGTGGATCGTTTCACGATCTATCAGTCGAACTTGTTGGCAATTGGTACTGGCACGGACGCTAACAAGACGTTTGCTCTTGCTGGTCACCCGAAGGCAACCTGCTTTGCTTCGCAGTTCGTAAAGACTGAAACAGTTCGCTTGACCGATACCTTCGGTGACGGCGTTCGTGGTCTTAAGGTATATGGTTATAAGGTTGTCGTTCCTGACGCCCTCTTGACCCTCAAGCTCAAGACAACTGCCTAATTAGATTGGGGCGGGGGAAACCCTGCCCCTCTCTTCATAGGTGAGGGCAGGGGTAACTGCTCTCTACTCTGCAGAGAAACGAGAGACATATGATCAAGCCAATTGAAGACATGAACAAAGACGAAATAGAAGCTTTTGCTCGCAAGGAGTACAGCTTTGAGATCGACAAGCGTCGGCGTCTGGATGATCTGATTGAACAAGTGAAGGCGCTGGCTAGCCGTAAGGACAAGCCCGTCTACGAAAAGCCTTTGAGTGAGCGTACTCCAAAAAGAGTACGCCATCTGACTACAGGTATGGAATGGGATTGGAATCCGCTGTATAAGGGCAATCAGGATTTAGAAATTATTGAGTGGAGTTGAGTAGATGGCAACAACTAAAGCTATAGACCTTATAAATCGTGTAAGCGTTACTCTGCAAGACCCTACTTTTGTCCGTTGGCCTCAAGCAGAGCTTCTCAATTACTTGAACGACGCACAGCGGCAGGTGGTTTTATTCCGCCCTGACGCAAAAGCTGTAAACACGGCGTTTAGCTGCACCGGCACTGCAAAGCAGACGTTGCCAGCAGATGGTCTGCGTCTGATTAATGTTCTGAGAAATGCCAGTGGCCGCGCCATCTCAAAGGTAGAGCGTAGTATCTTAGACGTTCAGCTTCCGACTTGGTATGAGACTGCTGTAGGGACTGACGGCGTTAAGCACTACATCTACGATGCGCTTGACCCTAAGAATTTTTATCTATTTCCAAAGCCTGCCGCAGCGGCCTCTATTGAGATTGTCTACGCAATTGCGCCAGTAGACATTGTCATCTCTAACTTCACAACGGATACGCAGGTTATTGGCATTGACGACATCTACGCAAACGCAATCATGGATTACATGATGTACCGCGCCTACCAAAAGGACAGCGAGTTTGCGAACGTCAATCGTTCGGGTCTGTACTTCCAAGCATTCTCCACATCGCTTGGCATTAAGTCGCAGGCAGATGGCGGTTTGCTTGAAAGTATGGTGGCGCAGCAACCACGGCGTAATGCATCGAACTCGGCGCAATAACGAGTGAAGTACAGCGACCTCTTTATCTATGTTCTGTCAGAGGTTCCTTCCTGCCCTGAATTCGTGGCGGAAAGGGCGATTAGGGACACCTGCATAGACTTTTGTGCGCGTACTGATCTGTACCGCGCAGAGCCTCAGCCGCTTATCGTGTCGGCAGGGATCACAGAGTATGAGGTCGACGCACCGTCTGGTACTGAGCCTAACCATGTAAAGGCTGTTTACCGCGAAGGTCGGCCTTTGGATGCTGTCACGTATGAAGACGCCTTCATGCGTATCGAAGTATCGGGAATTGGTCAGCCTCAGTTCTACGCACAGTACGACAACCGGAACATCATGATTGGACCAAAGCCGGAGAAGCGCGAAACGCTCAAGCTACTCTGCACGCTAAAGCCCACACAGACCTCCACCTCTATTCCGGACACCATTGGTCTGGAACATCGTGAGACGCTGGTCTCAGGGGCTTTATTCCGCCTTCAGATGATGGGTGCGCAGCCGTGGATGGATGGCGCTGCCGCAGGTGCAAACCGCCAGCTTTATGAGCGCGGTGTGGTCGCCGCAATGCGCCAAGCCAAGTACGGCCACAGCGGTGCGTCTTTGCGTGTAACCCCAAGAGAGTTTTACTGATGGCCTATTCTGAAACCGTTTATCTTGTGCAGGGTGATACACTGCCTCAGCTTAAGGTCACTATCCGCGACCAGAATACAGCCGCTGCGGGACAGACGCTTGATGTAGAAGACCAGAACACTTGGGCAAGGGTAAACCTTACCGGCTGCACTGTGCGTCTGCGTATTCGCGAGATAGGAGCAACAACTGTTAAAGAGGTTCTGACAGGTGTTGTTACAAGCGCAGTCAACGGAGAGGCTATCTTTATCTTTGACGCCGACACACTGGACACGGCTGGTGTTTTCGAAGCAGAGACCGAATACACAAATAGCGGCGGTTCGATCCAGACTGTCTATGACCTCATTAAACTGCAGGTGCGAGAGCAGTTTTAATGATTGATTACGCTCGTTTAAAGGTCAGCGCCGCCTATCAAAGTTTTGTAGCTACACTTAACTACGTCTCTTTGCGCAGCTTGGCTGAGGTTGGAGAGTTTATAAAGGACCGCCGCCTTGGTGACTTTGCCGCCGCGTTAGACAGCGCACTAAAAGGCTTCACCAAAGCCATTGTAGATCATGCAGGCGCAGTAGACGCTACCGCAAAAGAAACATCCAAAAACCGCATCGATGCCGCATCGACGACTGACGTAGCTACCAAAGCGTTTGAACGCAGTCGTGCAGATGTAGCATCCGCGCTAGACTCGTTTGCAAGGGTGGTTACATTTCTACGAAACTACGCGGACAACACCGCAACCACAGATTCCTTAAGAAAAAATTTCAGCAAAAGTAGTTCTGAAATTGTCGGCGCATCAGACTTAAAGATAATAGCGCAAACAAAAGCGTTAAATGACTCTGCCTATGCAACCGACGACATAAATGGCGCTGCAGCAGACGATAATCAAATTATGCAATTTCTTACAACGAAAATAGATATTGCTATAGCTTCAGAAATTATCGCAATTGCTTCTTCGTTTATAAGAACGTATAGCGAACAAACGTATACTTCAGAAGTGTCTTCTAAATCCGTTACAAAAGGTCGTTTAGATCAGACCTCAACATCGGATTCTGGATTTTTGTTTGTTCAGGGATACAGTGATTTTAGTTATTTCAATGAAGATTACGTAGGCATTACGCGAACATTCTGAGGTTTTAATATGAATAGCATTGAAGTAATTACAGCCACCGGCAAACTGAACATCCAAATTGTCGGGTCAGATGGTCGCCTCAAGGACGAGAAGACCGTAGACAATCTCGTTGTTAGCACGGGTCTTGCGTTCATTGCCAGCCGCATGAAGGACGCAACTGCCGCCGTCATGTCGCATATGGCTATGGGTTCCGGCACATCTTCTCCTGCCGCAGGTAACACTGCGCTGGTGACTGAGTTGAGCCGCATCGCGCTAACGTCGACCACGGTGACGGCGAACGCAGTTGCCTACAGCGCGACCTTTGGTCCAGCCG
>Ga0181358_1001177_pt1 | contig 12034 bp, 9 predicted proteins | sample Fa13VDMM110SD_FD_130096 | JGI IMG/M metagenome (GOLD analysis project Ga0181358, IMG submission 130096) | Freshwater viral communities from Lake Michigan, USA - Fa13.VD.MM110.S.D | ecosystem: Environmental > Aquatic > Freshwater > Lake | place: USA: Michigan | collected 2013-09-24
GTATCTATTCGATATCAACATGCAGCCTGGGAAATCTTTTTCTAGTGTTAGATCTGTACAGGTATCAGGAGGAGTTGCTGATTTAATTCTTGATACTGGTAATGCAGTTCTAAAAGAAACAAGTTTTGATAGTTTAATTTTTGATTCTGGTACCCCAGCCGTTAGTTACTTTGAAGGTGAGCAGTTCATCTATAGAAATATTTCAACTGTTTCTTTCCTTGGTTCTGGCGTTGGTACACTTTCTCTTACTGGTGCTGGTGAGGAATTTCCATATACAGTTAGTAGTACTCTAAACGATACACAAGAAAATGACTTTATAATTGTACCTGCGTCTAATGCACACTCAACAACAAATCTAACTGGAACGGTGTCTACTTCTGGTAACGTTGTGACCGGTAGCGGTACTAGCTTCATAAGTCAGTTAGATGCTGGTGACTATGTTAAGTTTCAATCAAACGGTAATTATTTTAGAGTTAGTACTATAACTGGTGACACATCGATGACTGTGTACGGGGTAGGACCTTCTCCTACACTATCTTCAAATACATTTGTATATGCGTTTCCAAAGAATGTTCCTGTCAGACTAGACAGAGGATCAGCTAATGTATCGATTGACAGTAATGGTAATACTGCTACAATCTTTGTAGGTAACACCATCAGTGGAACTACATCTGCAACAGTATACTCTAATGTGAGAGTGGACGGTGCTTCTCCTAAATTGAAGAGTGTTGTTAAAGATGTTTATGTAAAATTATCTACAAATAAGTTGGCTTCAACAACTACTGGTCCGTGGTGTTTGGGTATTCCAGATGTACTGAATATAGTAGCTGTTTATGTTGGATCTAGCAACACATATTCAAACACAACTGCAAATCAAGTATCAAACTTTGAACTTATTACTGGTCAAAACGATAACTACTACGGTCTTTCTTTTATAAGAAAGAAACCTGGAAGCAGTCTTTCTTTGACAAGCTCAACCAATCTTCTTGTCAGATTGAACTTATTCACACATGGAACTGGTAGTTACCTTTCTACAGAGTCATATCCTGTTGATGATGCAACTCCTTCTCTACCAAACAATAAGATTAGAACACAAGATATTCCCTACCATATATCTCCTAAAACTAACAAATATTATAACCTGAGAGATGCAATTGATTTCAGACCAATAACAGCTAACACAGCTAATGCAGCCGCAACATCTGTTGCTGGTGCAACAGTGGATCCATCATCCTCAGAAACATTAACAGGAAGTATATTCTTTCCAACACCAAATGAAGAGTTTCAAGCAGATATTGTTCATTATCTAAGTAGAGTTGACACAATAGTTATTACTCCTCAGAGCTCCGTATCGGTTGTAGAAGGAGTACCGAGTCTTACACCGGTTCCACCCAAGGCGCCTGATGGTACTATGAAACTTGGAACGATTACTATTCCTCCGTTCCCTTCACTGTCTCCAAAATCTGCACTTGCAGCTAAAAGAAATGAGTATAGTACATTGGTAAAACACGACCAGGTCAAAGGCTATACAATGAAGGATATCAAGTTTATTGAAGATAGAATCAATAGACTCGAGTATTATTCATTGTTCAATACTCTTGAGAGTAGTGTTACCAATTTAGTTATTCCTAGTGAATCAAATACAGCTGTATCTAGATTCAAAAACGGTTTCTTTGCTGAATCGTTTAATTCATATGATATTTCCAACGTTAATGATCCAGAATTTACTATTCTTGTCGATACTAAGTCATCGACAGCTAGACCGCAAATTGAAAAGAATAGAATAAATTTCACAGCAAACACTTCCGCTTCCTCGAATGTAACATTCAAGGGAGAGTATGGTATTATTGATTATACTGATGTTGAATTTATTAGTCAGCCAATAGCAAACAAGACTAGAAATCCAGTTCAATTGAACTGGTCCTTTAAAGGATTGATTAGTTTATTTCCAAAATATGATGACTACTATGATATTGAAAAAGGATCAGTCAATGTAACTATCGATTTGGCAACTCCTTTGAATCAGCTGGTCAACTCTCTGAATGATAATGTACAGTTCAAGAGAGATAGCACGCAAATAAATGTTGATGTTGGTTCGTTGACTACCGTTATTCCACCAACAATAGAGACAGAGGGTATTGATCAAAGGACAATAACCACGACAACCACCACGGTAAGAAACTCTTTCCAGCCAGGAGGAACACTAACTAACACTCAACAAGTTGGTGAGTTCTTAACTGATTTTGGAATGAATTCTTATATAAGATCACAGTGGGTAACTTTTGTTGCCGTAGGTTTGAGACCAAACACAGAACATTTTGTGTTCTTTGATAAGATTAATGTCTCAAATCAGTCAAGACCTGCAACGGTAAGTAATATAGAGACCATGGATTCAAGAGGAATATTACACGAGCCTACTGCATCGTGGACAGGACCAAAAGGATCTTCTTTGGTCTCTAGCTCTACTGGTACACTTGTTGGAGCTTTTTACATAGAACCAGAAACCTTCTTTGTTGGAGAGAGATCAGTCACTGTTGCGGACAACAATGACTACAACAGTACTGATGAATCTATTTCTGTTTGTAGAACCACATTTAACGCTTATAACTTTTATAAAAAATCATCAACGTTAACAGTATCTACTAAAACTCCGCTTCCTGTTATATCCTCTTCTAGCACAACTGTTGATATCTCTAGGACTGTTAATAGTACACTGGTACCAAGATTACCACCACCACCCGCACCACCCGCGGCCGCGGTGTTCACGGGTTTTAGAGGTGGCTTTGGTAGTGATCCTATAGCTCAGACGTTCAATGTAAATCAGCAAAATGGATCTGATGGAGTATTTTTAACTAAGGTAAATCTTTATTTTAAAACTAAAAGTAGTACTCTTGGTGTAACTGTACAGATTAGAGAAACGGAAAACGGATATCCATCTCCATTCATATTGAGTCAGAAATTTCTCAATAGTTCTTCAGTATCCGTAAGTAACAATGGGTCTTTAGAGACTACTGTTACTTTTGATACTCCAGTTTATTTGAAGGCAGGAAGCGATTACAGCATCATTGTAATGCCTGATCAAGACAATCCTGATTATCAGATGTGGACTGCTGCCACGGGTGTACCTGATGTTGTCAATACTAATTTGATTTCTAATAAGAACTGGGGTGGGGGTGTAATGTTCCTATCATCCAATGATACAGCATGGACACCTGTTCAAACAGAGGATTTTAAATTTAAAGTTTATATTGCAAGCTTTACAAAGACTACTGCTACTCTTGTTTTAGAAAACGATCCATATGAGTTTTTGACTGTGTCCAATACTTCTGGTTCTTTTATCGAGAGTGAAGAGGTTGCTCAGAAGTCTAATACATACCTGACCGGATCGATTACTGCAAACACGTCTAGTCTTGTTGTTAATACTTCCACATCGCAGGCTGGATCTTTAACATCTGGAGATTATGTGTTGGTGGTTTATGCAAACGGTGCTTCAGTGAAAACTGGAACTGTAACTGTTGGAAACACCTCTACAATTGAAGTTATTGGATCTGGTACAGATTTCGTCAACGAATATGATCCTGGTGATTATATTCTCATTAACGGAAATGTAAGAGAAATTACCGCTACGACAAACGCAACTCACATAGTTATTGATGGTCCATTGAGTAACTCAGTATCATCAAACGCTCACTTTGGCGTCACAGATGTTATTCAGATATCTAGAGTAAACAGTGTTAACTCATCATCTATTACGTTAAAGGATTATCCTTACTATGTTATAAATGGTGGATCTACCTATCACGGAGCTATTCAGAAGGTAGTGAGAGGTACTATTGATGTTCTCAATAATGACGGGACAATAACTGTCAGAGATTCTAATGCGTCAAATTCATCTTTCAAATTTGAATCGTCTAAGAACATTGTTGGTGAGATATCTCAAGCAAAAGCCACCATTACTTCTGTAGACAACAAGGTAGTTAATTTTACAGAACCTCATATAAGATACATCAGTCCTCCAACAACATCCGTCAGTTTGATACAACGGATTGATGGTGTGACAGCAACACCGGCTAACACTGGTATGGTGGAGGGGATATCTAATTCTCTCAGATATGAAGGACAGCTGAAATCAAGAAGTAATGAAATTACAAGTGGTTCGAAATCGTTTAAGATATTTGCTAATTTGACAAAAGCCAATACGTTCAGCACAATTTCACCTGCTATTGATATAGCGCCTATCAGTGCTGTGACCTTATCAAACATTATTAATAATGATAATACTGGTGAGACTACAAAGTATGGTAATTCACAAGTAAGATATATCTCTAAGAACGTAGTTCTAGCAGATGGATTAGATGCTGAGGATATAAAAGTATTCATTACAGCTTACAAACCGTCTACTTCAAACATCTACGTGTATACAAGAATACTTGCGGCTGATGATAATACAGTTTTTGAAGATAGAGACTGGACGTTACTGAACCAAGTAACTGAGACTAATCTATACAGTGATTCTTTGAATGAAAATGACTACATTGAATACGAGTACACATTTCCAAAGACACCTCCATCTATTCAGTTGACAGGAATTGTTACATCATCTACCAACACAACGTTGACAGGTGCGGGAACATCGTTTAACTCTTCATTGGTAGCTAATGATGTTGTTAAGATTGTTCAAGGTAACACACTGAGTAGTTATGATCTTGGCGTGGTAGACTCTGTCACAAACAGTACACATATTGTGTTGAAGTCAAACACTACGTTCTCAGGAAGTGCCTCAATCGAAAAGGTAACACAGTTAGGTGCTGCTTTCAAATACAATAGAAATGACAACATTGTAAACTATCTTGATACTGATAGAGGTCAGCATTCAAGCTACAAAATATTTGCAATAAAGGTTGTACTTACTTCTAGTTCGAGTAAATTTATTCCTATACTATCGGATGTCAGAGCATTGGCTGTGTCAATATAAAATGATAAACACAGAGAATCCTGACTATATCAGAGACGATAGCAATCACGCATTAATAAATACAAATGTTAATGCATATAAAAATTATGTTCAGCAGAGGCAAGCTCAAAAGAAAGTTGTTGGTATCGAACAGGAAGTTGATACCCTCAAGAAAGATGTTGGTGAAATAAAAGAGATGCTTATGATTTTAATTAAACAAAACAGTAAAGAGAACTAACAAATGGCTCTGGCTACATCAAATGTAAGTACAGTAACGGATTCGTTTCAAAATTGGATCGATAAAACCAATGTATTGCTTGACGCATACTCAACAACAATAGTAACGACCGCTGCAAATAGTCAAGGTGGACTTACCACCGGCAATGGTACCGTAAATGGTATCTTTACTGCTAACTCAGTTACTATTAATGGTAATACGACTTTTGGTCTAAGAGGTGGAAATACAACAACATCTAATGTTCTGTATATCACTAGTAACGTCTCAATTGGTAATACAACCGTAAACACAGTATTCACAACAACTACCCTTGATACTGATCTTGCACTTAACGTACTCGGGGCTGCTACTCTTGCTAATTCACTTTCGGTTACAGGTACAACAACGTTAACTGGTAATGCAACACTAAATGGATCACTACAGACAATCTCTGGTAATGCTACATTTGACTCGGGTGTGTTATTTGTAGACGCAACTAATAACAGAGTCGGTATTAATAATACAGCACCGAGTGTTGCTCTAAGACTTACTGGTGACATTGATGTAAGTGCAACAGCTAATATCCAAGGAAATGCAAACGTTGGCGGTATTTTTGGAGTGGTTGGCAACACAACCTTGAACGGGTCGCTACAAACGATCGCCGGAAATGTTAACTTTGACACCGGTACTCTTTTTGTTGATGCAACCAATAATAGGGTTGGTATTGGTAATACTGCTCCTGCAGTTGCTTTGAGAGTGACTGGTGCAACTGATATTAGTCTAACTGCAAATGTTCAAGGAGCTGCAAACGTAGGTGGCACATTTGGGGTTGCTGGTGTTACTACATTAGTTGGTAACGTTACTATGAGTGGGGATTTGCAGACTATATCAGGTAATGTTAATTTTGATACCGGTACTCTTTTTGTTGATGCAACAAATAATAGAGTTGGCATTAACAATACCACTCCTACAGTTGCTCTTCAGGTCACTGGGTCTGCAAACGTAACTACATCAGTCAACTCAGCTTTGTTTACAATTGGTACAAGTTTAATTGCAAATACGACTGGTGTATATCATACCGGTACCGTAAACGCCTCTAGTTTCACCACAACTGGGTTTGTTGCCAATACAACATCAATAATTCCTACATCGAATAATATTTTATTAGGTAATACTGTTGGTAGATTTGTATTATCAGCAAACTCAGGTAACTTCAGTGGCAACGTTATTATTACTGGTTCTACAAACAGCAGTAGTTTAAATGTCTCTGGAAACATATCAATAAATACATTTGCGACATTTTTAACTTTTGCAAACACAGATCTAGGATCTAACACAACTGCAAGTGTAACAGCTATAAGTTTCCCAAAAGCAAATCACCAAGCTGGAGAGTTACTTGTATATATTTCAAGGGGTTCTGAGCATCAAATTACGAAGATATTATTTGCACATAATGGTGTTGATGTCAATCAAACTATTTACGGAACAATTGTTGCACCTTCCAGCTCTTCACCACTTGCCAACAATATAGTCATGACTATTAATTCGACAAACATTGATGTTAGCATGCGTCAAAGAGCAAGTAGCACATCAGTAAAGATTTTAGCAAACATGATTATCTAAGGAAAGTTAGATGGCAACAGCAAATAGTAAGCTATTAATAGATTTTGGTTTTGATTCACGTGCTACCAGCAATGTTAACGGGGATCTAGACGTATCAGGATCCCTGGCAGTAGGTGGTAATCTTGCTTTCAGCGGGACCGTACAAGGTAATTTTCTTCCTGATCAGGATCAACGTAGCTTGGGTAACACTGTAAACAGATGGAATCTGCAGGGATATATTGCCAACGTTGCAAGTACTCTTACAGTAGCGGGATTGACAACACTACAGGATGATGTTACTCTTTCAAAAACTCTGAGTAGCGGAAACACGACAGTAATCGGGTTTGCTAATGTCTCAACCTCTGTTAATTCTGCATTGTTGACGGTTGGTTCTAATTTTATTGCCAACACCACTGGTGTATTTCATACAGGTACAGTTAATGCTGCTAGCCATACAACATCTGGATTCGTTGCTAATACAACAGCTATAGTACCTACATCCAATACAATACAACTTGGTAATTCGACTGGTAGGTTTGTAGTGTCTGCTAATTCTGGTAACTTCAGTGGTGATGTAACTATAACAGGAAACACCACTCTTTCAGGTAATGCTGTATTGAACGGCACTCTGCAAACAATATCAGGTAACACTAATTTTGATTCTGGAGTTCTCTTTGTTGATTCTGTTAATAACAGAGTTGGGGTTGCAAACACCTCACCTGGCGTAACCCTTGAAGTTACTGGCTCATTGAGAGTGTCCGATACAGTTTCCATTGGTGCTAATATATCTGTCAACACATCAATTGTAAGGGTTGGTAATAGTTCTACCAACGCAACAATGTCAGCTACTGGTTTTACAATAAACGGTGCAGCTGTTGTTGGTCCTCAAGGTGCTACTGGTCCTACTGGTCCAACTGGATCACAGGGTGCTCAAGGTGCTCAAGGTCCTACAGGTCCGCTAGGTCCAACTGGACCACAGGGTGCTCAAGGTGCTCAAGGTCCTACAGGTCCGCTAGGTCCAACTGGACCACAGGGTGCTCAAGGTGCTCAAGGTGCTCAAGGTCCTGGTGGTCCTACTGGCCCTCAGGGTGCACAGGGTGCACAGGGTGCACAGGGTGCACAGGGTCCTACAGGACCGACTGGAGGATTTTCAACAAATTCTAACGGACAGGTAAACTCACTAGGAGTTGGTACAGCTGCAACAGGAACAACTGGTCAGATAGTGGCTACAGGAACAATTACAGCTGGGTTCTCTGATGATAGATTGAAGACTAAAATCAGCACCATATCTGATGCATTATACAAGGTAAATCAAATAAGTGGATTTCTCTATAGACCAAACGTGCTTGCACTTTCGTTAGGATATGAAGATTGTGTTGATGTGGGAGTATCTGCACAGCAGGTAAGTGAGGTAATGCCTGAAGCAGTAGTTGGTGCTCCTATAGATAGTAAGTATCTCACTGTAAGATATGAGCGACTTGTACCTCTTCTGATAGAATCAATAAAAGAGATAAATCAAAAAGTTACCACATTACAAACAGAAATACACGAGATGAAAAATGGCAACCAAGGCTAATATAGTTATAGATCAAGGAACAACTTTCTCTACAGTTATAACTTTGGCTGATGAAAATGGAGACGCTATTAACCTCACTGGGTATTCTGCAAACTCACAGATCCGTAAACATTATTCCTCATCTAATTCACAAAGTTTTTTAGTTTCTCTTGGTGGAACACAAGGAACAGTAACACTGAGTTTAACATCTACTCAAACATCGAATTTAGTAGCTGGTAGGTATGTTTATGATGTTGAAGTTACTAGCTCTTCTAACATCGTTTCAAGAATAGTAGAAGGAATTGTAACAGTTACTCCCGAAGTTACGAGGTAACAAATGTCACTATCAGCAGCAACCGTACGGCTTGTTACCTCTTCTACAATAAAGGCAACTGTCAATACAAATGGCGGTAGTATTCAATCGAGTTCACCAGTCACGCTTAAAAGTACAGCAACTGGAAGACTCGATGCTCTTGTAGATGTTGAAGAGGTATCTCCGGCTGATGGTCACACGTTAGTATACAGATCTTCAGATGATAAATACGTAGTACAACAACTTTCTCTAGAAAACGTTTCAGGCGCACTTGATGGTGGTTCTTTTTAATATGGTTGCCTAAAAAGGAAATTAATAAATGGCAAATCTAATTCAAATTAAAAGGTCGCTGAATACAGCAACCCCAGCGTCACTTGCAAATGGTGAACTTGCTTTCACAGCAAATGGTGACGTTCTTTACGTTGGTAGTAATTCAACAGTAGTTGCTATTGGTGGCAAACGAACACCTGGTACTCTTACAGCAAACCAAGCTCTTGTTGCAAACGCAACCAGCTACCTAGATGCAATCAAAGTTGCCAACGCAACAATAGATAAAATATATGCAAACGGTGCACATGGTACTACTGATCAACTTCTTACAGCTAACTCAACTGGTGGTTTATTTTGGGCAGCCCCGGCAGTAATTGATCTTGATGATTTGTCAGATGTTGCAGTTTCAGCTGCTTCAGCTGGCCAGATATTAATATCCAACTCAACAGGTATATTCAGAAACGTATCACTATCTGGTGACATCACAGTTGATAGTACTGGTCTTGTTTCTATTGCATCAAATTCTGTTGCACTTGGGACAGATACAACAGGTGATTATGTTGCAACAATTACAGCTGGTAACGGTTTATCGGGTAATGCAACTTCTGAAGGATCAGCTCCTACGATAGCAGTTGTTGCTGGTAGCGGTATAGCTTCTAACTCAACTGGTGTATTTGTTGTTGCTGGTAACGGTATTGCATCTAATGCGACTGGTGTTCATGTTGTAGCTGGTACTGGTGTTACATCAAACGCTACTGGAGTACATATTGGCCAAGCGGTCGGTACAACAGATAATGTTACCTTCAATAATGTAACTATTAATGGTAATACAGCAATTGGTAGTAACTTCTCGGATGTAGTTTCGATCAATGCTGGTGTTAATACAAGTATACTACCAGCAGCAAACGTAACCCACTCATTGGGTAACAATACACTGAGATGGAGTGAAATCCACGCCGGGAACACTCATACAACTAACTTAACTGTAGATACAAATGCTGTTATTAATGGTAACTTAACTGTATCCGGTTCACTTGTTACAATCAACGTTGCAACGTTAACTGTTACTGACTCGCTCATTCAATTAGCTTCAAATAATATTATATCAGATACCCTTGATATTGGTTTCTTTGGTAACTATAACAACGGTGTAGCAAACCTTCATGCTGGTTTATTCAGAGATGCAACATCAGACAGTTTCAAGTTGTTCAAAGGACTTGAGCCAGCGCCAACAACAACAGTAAACGTATCTGGTACGGGATATACACAGGCTTCCCTTGAAGCTTACCTATCATCTGGTGCTTTGGTATCTAATTCAACAGCAGTGACGTTGACAGCTAATTCAACTGTTGCTGTTAATATGACAGCTAATTCTCTAACACTGACAACTGCCTTGGTTGGAACAAGTGGTGGTACAGGTCTGGCATCATATACTGCAGAAGATATTCTTGTTGCTAACTCATCAAATGGATTCCGAAAACTAGGATTGGGCACGGACGGATTTGTGTTGCAGTCTAACGGCACTTCCCTGATATATTCTACACTGGATGGAGGCACATTCTAATTGGATACAGAGTTTGTCAATGCATATATAATTAAGCAAAAAAGTTGGATTGAAGATTTACTTGCAAAGCATATTATTTTAGAAGTACGGGTTCAGATAGCTGAGGCAAAAGCAGCACAGTTAGCCGATCAATTATCTGAACTAAATAATAAGTTAGAGAAGCAATCATCGAGAAAAAAGTCAGAAAATTCTGACTCTAATTATTAATAGCTCTATATAGAGTCTGGGGAGCCATATGGCTAATAAGTTTCAAGTCAAGCGCACGACTGTTAGCGGCCGTACGCCTAACACTACCAATTCCGGAAACACTCATTTCGTCGATACTGGCGAGCTAGCGCTCAACCTGACAGATCGTAAGATGTTTTCGTCTAACGGAACTGTTCACTTCGAAGTCGGATCAAATCTTGCCAGTCTCGCTGTATCTGGTAATACTGATATTGATGGTACACTGATTCTTAGTTCAAATGGCATATTATTTTCAGACAACACAACAATGACTACAGCACCTGCAGCAGGTTCAGATGCAATAGTTTTTGCAATAGCATTGGGATAAAATATGGCAAGCGCATTTAAAAACTTCACTGCCCAAGCTGTAGGTGTAACAGCAAATGCTGTATACAATCCGACCACTGCTAACATACAGTCAACAGTGATAGGAATGACTCTGTCAAATATTATCACATCCACAGTCAGTGTCAGTGTTTTTTTGTATGATGGTAGTGCAAATACATTTTTGATTAAGAATGCAGTGGTTCCAGTCGGAGGAACACTTGTTCCTATCGGTGGTGATCAGAAGCTAGTTCTTGAACAAAACAACTCGATATATGTAACAAGTAATACCGCTTCATCCGTTGATGTTATCATTTCGGTGTTGGAGATTACGTAATGAGTTACATAGGTAGTACTCCACCAGGAGATGCTGGAATCTTCAAGAACCTTTCAGAGACATTCAATGGAAACGGTAGCAATACTCAGTTCACACTTGGTTACAGGGTTAACCAACCTGCAGATATTGAAGTCATTGTCAACAACGTTCAACAAAATCCCAGTGACGGAAGTTATACAGTATCAAACTACACTACATTAGTATTTTCTGAAGCACCGTCATCAAACACCAATAATATTTTTGTATATTATAGAACGTTTTCAAAACCAGCAGCATCTGGTGACTTGATAAATGCAACGTTTGCAGCCTCAAACAGCACGTTACAATTAGAGACTGGTTCTCTTACATATAATGTAGCTCTTCCAACCTCAAATTCAACAGTCAAGGGGTTATCTTTTGTTGTTGATCAGGTTAACAATACATCGATAACTGTATCTGCTTCTGCTAACTCTGTTAAATCAGCATACGATTTAGCTGCCAATGCAGTTGCGAATGCAGCAACAGCTTATACAAACGCAGCATCATATGCTGATGCTAAGGCAGCTAATGCATATTCAAATGCAGTATCTTATACAGACGCCAAAGCAGCCAACGCATATTCAAATGCTGTATCATATGCTGATGCTAAAGCTGCTAATGCATATAGTAATGCTGTATCATATGCTGATGCTAA
>Ga0181358_1001178_pt1 | contig 12034 bp, 15 predicted proteins | sample Fa13VDMM110SD_FD_130096 | JGI IMG/M metagenome (GOLD analysis project Ga0181358, IMG submission 130096) | Freshwater viral communities from Lake Michigan, USA - Fa13.VD.MM110.S.D | ecosystem: Environmental > Aquatic > Freshwater > Lake | place: USA: Michigan | collected 2013-09-24
CGGATCTTCATTAACATCTATCTTTAGTACAAATTTATTTCCTTTGAAGTTTACCTTTGTAACTTCAGATAACATTTGTTTTATTTCTTTTATTAAGCTCATGTGTTTTTATTATAAATAGTTAATTTTTACATACTATTAAATCGTTCTGATATTCTGTAAGAGAGTTGATTGTTATTTTGAATATGTCAAGTTCAAATTGTCCTACCTCTCCACTTTGTTTTATTATTTCTGGTAGCTGTTGTATGATGCTGAAGGATTGCTGAGTAAATTGCTTTGCATCAAACTCTACAACGATATCATTCTCTCCTTGAGGATCGTTCCACTTCGTATCGAGTACTCGTTTCTTTAAATCATATGATGTATTTTTATGTTCAGTTTCGTAATAAGCTGCAAACAATATTCCTAGTTCATCTTCAATATAAATTCTATCACACCAAGGTTCTAATGCTTCTAGCATTTGTAAGTTACAATGTTTAACTACAAAGGATATGTTGTACTTAGGTTTTATAATAGGGCACTGGTATTCGTTATTAGCAATCCAACTACCCCACTTACGTAAATAGTTTCTAGAGGCTCTATGTGCTGCTTGTTTAAAAAAAGTATCATCCTGACCGATCACCTCAGTCCATCTATGTCCCCTGCAAGTCAAATGATATACCAATGCATCCCAGCTCTGCACTATCTCATACCCTGCCAACATCCATCTTTGGAATATATCAGAGTCTTCATTAGGAAATGGCGCAAATAAGTGATCATGACCTCCTATAGCTTGGAAATCTTTCTTGTAAATAAACCAAGGAGCAAACATTCCTCTTGTTGTTACATCTTTATTTGCGATTTGCTCTGCTAATACGAAATCTTCAAAAGCCTCAATATTTAGTGTGTCAAAATCTTGCCCGAAATCACGGAGTATTTTTTCTTTAGCAACAGGGTGTAGTGGTGGTTCAACTCTAGTAGCACATACAACTGTTCCTTGTTTTAAATGTTTAGTAGCATTTTTAACATAGTTAGGACCCACTATCATATCTGCATGAAGAATGCTAACTATATCATTAGTTGCTAAATCTATTCCTACATCGTAGAGTATGGTATGTCCTATTCTATTTTCACTTCTATGTAACAGTACTTTGCCTTTTGTAGATTGTTTCTGTTGCTGCATCCATTCCCAAGTTCCATCTGTTGATCCGTCGTCAAGAAGAACTACCTCTGCCTGAGGTTCGTGCTTCTGTATGGAGGCGTACACATTTTTTAAGTGTCGTAAATTGTTGTAGCTAGGTATTATAAATGATATCATATTGTATAATTTTCCCCGTAGGTTCTTAAGTTTAAATATGAGGAATTAAATTCAGAATTGCTAAAATAGCTATGCATATTTGTTTCTGCATTTCTACAGAATTCTGTGATTCCTATGTTAATTTTGTTTTGCTTAAATGTCTGAGAGTTTAAGTGGCAGATTGTGTTGCTGTCTGACACAACTGTTCTTAGGTTCAGTTTCTCTCCTATACATCCAGCATAGAAGTCCAGTCCCCATCCGTAGATAAGCTCTTCTGGGAATGTTTTTATCTCCTGTAGTATGTCTCTTCTTAGTAAAGGTGATTGAAAATCAATCCATCTTACCTCTCTCAATCCTTTACCCCAATTCCACATTTGCTTCCAATGACATTGCTCAATAGAAGCATTTATTACTGATGGTGAGTATACTGCAGCATCTGATTCTCTTGCTTCTCTCAAAGACGTTGTTAGGAAAGAAGGGCCATGAAAGATTAGATCATTGTTAAGAAAGTATAAATACTCATGATCTGTTTCATTTAAAAAGTAGTCTAGTACTACATTAAAACCTCCTCCAAAGAATATATTCTCTTCTAGTTGATGTGTTGTTGAAGTTGCTAGTGGCTCCTTCGATCCATTATCAACTACCATTAGCTCACAAGAATTAAAGTATGGATCTCTCTTTAACTGATTAACTAAATTATCAGTAAGGTCAGGTAAGTTGTGATTAAGTGTTGCTATTAACATTGTTCCAATTAGTTAGAGAGGCTAGCCAAGCTGACTCTCCGTGAGTTGAGTATCCTGGTAGTGGGGTGATTAAGGATGCTCCTTGGTTTCGTAAATCAATCCACATATCAAAATCGTGTGGATGTGTTGTCGAAGTGTATTTTCGTAAAGTCGGTTCATAAAATTTTAACGTACTTACCTTTGAAGCAAATGTCATTGTTGTGCTGTTTGTAAGTTTCCAATGACATGAGTCCGATAGAAACACTTTTGTCTCTTCTCCTCCATCACATACATAAGGATTAGGGCCATCAACGTACTTATCTGGATGATCGTATAGAGATACAAACGATGCACCTAATGCAAAACCTTCCATTAAAATATTGTAGGAGTTAGGTTTATGTAAATAATCGTTTTCTAGAAAATAAACTATTTCACTATCACACAATGTTAGCGCATAATCTAATGCTAAATTAAAAGTACCAGCGCCGTGTCCAATTCGTACATGATCTACTAAACCAGTATAACCACATTTCCTTATTACGGATTCTGTATCAGCAGATATATTATCAGCTATTAATTTCCAATCAGCTTGTTTAAATTCCTTAATAGCATTTTTTAAACAAGTCTCATTGTTAACATACTCAGGCTTTATTTTACTATACCCAGCATCGGAAGTCCTATATAATACTTTCATTGTATATTAAATTTATTTTCTACAATATTATATTCGTATTTATGTATAAAATCAGTGCCATTAAATGGTCTACTAAATTCTTCTTCTACTAACGTTTCCCAATTAGTATCATTGGTATGCCCCCAATTTTTTACTTTTTTCAACATTTCTTCTTTGGTACGTACCCATGAAAAATGATGTACTAATGGATATCCATCCTGTAATACTAAAAACTGCTTGGGTACATTAAGGTACTCGTACATCTGCTCTCTCTCACAATGTATATCTTCAGGATTAATGCTAACTAACTGTTTTCGTATTAGCACAGGAGAAGCTTCAAAAGATTTAGATTGATAAATTGGTTCTCTAAAATACCAGTAGCACCCTAATTTATATGTGTCGTGAGATTCGAAAGTGCTATTACTCACAAACTTATTAAATAGATCAGCTTCTAATATTTCATCTGCATCTAAAAAGAGAACCCAATCATACTCATCTGAAATCAATGAGTTTCCTAATATCCTAGACATATTGTGCCAGTATCTAGGAAACTTTCCTGGATGCCATTCAAATACAGAGAAGTTGACTTGAGGGTATTTAGTTGCTAAAGCTGTGATAGATTTTAGATCTTCTGGGTCACCTCCAAATAGGTGATCACTTATTGGTACTATAACGTTATCGCTGACTAGTATAGCTTGATCTAGGCACGTTTCTATAAATCTAGAGTCATTGCTACAGTAGCATATTACTATTGCTAATTTTTCCTTAATGCCTGCTGTTCTCATAGTTGTTATTTTTTGTTTTTTAAAAACTTTTGATCAAATCTTTCCATGACTCTTTCTGGTGTGTACTCACTGACTAGGTGTCTGTAGTGTCCTTTTGGATTAGTTCGCTTGTATTTTTCAAAAACTTCCAGTAGTTCTGCAAAACTGCTGTAGTATATTCCATCTTTCCCTAACATTACTCTATGGTTTTGATCATAACCTTCTCTGCAAGTAATTACAGGCTTGTCTTGGTGTAAAAATTCTGCTATAGCTAATCCAAAGGACTCACCATCACTTCTTCCGTGTATCATCGCATCGCATGTATTAATAAAAGCAGTCTTTTGCTCTAAATCATAGGTAGGTTCTATGTAGATAATATTCGGCAGTGTCTCACAAAAAGGTTTAGTATTCATAAATACAAAGTAAACCTCTGGATGTTTTTGTGCAAACGTATAAACTGCCTTATGCACCCATGGATAATCAAACTGCTGGTAGCCTCCATGCCTTCCATACACCGTAGCTGTTTTTGGTATACCTAGAAATTCTCTATAGTCAGCTGCAGTTTCAGGAAGCGTAACTATATGAGGTACGTATCTATTACTATCGCCTGTCATTTTTTCAGCTAACCATTCGGAAATGTATAGGTAACTGTCTCCATGTGGTTGATTTACTTGAAAGACTGCATGTACTGCATTGGTGCATGATTGCAGGACCTTTCCGTCAGCATCTCCAGCTTTTATGTAGTACATAACCTGTATATCTTTACTTTGCACAAAGCTTTCTACTTCTATAAAATTATCATATAAGAAAACTTCAAAGCGACTAGTAAATTTTTCTAAAGCGTCTAGGTTGCTATTTTTATCTGATACTATAAAGGACTTGTTTCCTAGTACAGTTTCGTTGTAGTGTGCATAATCGTATAGAGCAACTTCTGTTCCTCTTATTCCTAGTTGATTCGAATGAAATCCTATAACCATATTATGTTTTTTATTATAAAAAGATTACTGCTATCCTCTGTAAATGCCTGTTAAAATATTCTTTTCATTCCACCTATCGTCTCTGAAGGACTTGATTGTTTTGAATCCATTTTTTTCCATTACTGTATTTAATGAAATTTCATTATAAAATCCTACATGGCATGAATCAAAGTATGCGTATTCATAGGGAACTCCTATGATAAAATACCCATCTGTGGTTAGCATTGACTTAATGTTAGATAAAAATATATCCACATCTTCGGGATATATATGTTCTAATGTATGAAAAGATATTATGGTTTCAAATTTTTGATTCAACTTATTTGTGGTTAAATCTAAACTAATAAAGGTACTTGGTATCTGTACATCTTTAAAAGTTTCTCTAGCATAGCTTAATGCTTCATTATTTATATCAATACCTGTGATAGTACTAACATTGTAATCTTTTAGCCAATAGGTAGTTGCTCCATGATTACATCCAACATCCAACACATTCCCAGTTATTAGCTTAGTATTCTCTACTAGTGTTTTTACATTAACATGATCCTTCCAATCTAGTGGACTGATGCCAAATGTTATATAAGATTCTTTGCTGTATTTCATTATTTTAAAATTACTAGGCCTGTTCCTGTGACATGGCCTACGTTACTAATATCGTATTTTTCGTCGGTAATGCTATTCCAAAATTCTATCATTTCTGGGTTTAGTTTAATGTCATCTAGTAGCAGGGTGCCTTTGTATCCTATAGACCTTAAATGGGTATAAAATTCATGCTCAAATTCTCCTAAATGGTCAGTATCTAATATAATAAATTTGCTTGAAAGTATTAGAGATTCATACTCTTTGTTTAATATATTGTCTATTATAAATTCTATATTAGTAGGATGGTCTGAGATGTTTCTAAGTCCTGGGTTAATATCAAATGATTTAATTTGGTTTTTTGGATTATGTGATAGTGCTAGTGCTGAGCATCCTTTATATGTGCCTACGTCTAGTAAAGTAGCGTTATCGAACTGCATGCTGTAGTATGCTAGTAGCTTATAATGCTCTTGTCCTGGGTTACTTAGGTAGTATCCTCTGTGTTCCTCTTCGTTAATTAAATGTGCGTTGTGCAATAGGTCTATTGCCTCTACTTCTTCTCTGTTTATCATTATTTAAAGCTATTTAAAATTGTTTTATCATTCCGTATTGATCAAAGGTAGGCATTTTTTTCCACTTCTCCAACCACTTAATAGCATTTTTTTGCTCTGCTTCTTTTTGTCTCTGAGAGGATTGTCCTCTATTCTCTTCCAATCTATGTGAACCTCTTGCTCCAAAATGCCATATAATTGAACTGAATGGCAATACAAATCGTACTCCATGTTGTAGCATTCTAAGAAACAAATCCATATCATCCCAAGATGTAGGAGCAAATCTAGGATCATTACCTCCTACTTCGTCCCATACTGATTTTTTTACTAATCCTGATACTCCTTCTCCTTTAGGAATTTCAAAATATTCGTTTGTTGCTTTTAAGTCCTCGATCCAGGTTTCGAATAGTAGTGCTTGAAAATCATTATAATATGCTCCAAACATATTCTTTTCTACTATAATAGTTCCAGGTCTTTGAGGTGATCCAAACATATCCGGCTCCACTCTATGAGAATTTACCCATAACTTTTCATTTGGATACTTGTCATGAATCTTTAACAGCTCAATATCCCAGTCCTTAGTAACATAGAAGTCTGAGTGTAGGAAGTTGATGTATTGTGTTTCTACTCTCTCAGCACAGAAGTTCATTCCACCTCCAATTCCTTTAGGAGATTCATTATGGACATCTACATAATACTGAAGTTGAAACCTTTCAGCATTTTCTATTAACCATTCATTCGTACCATCTGTGCAATTTTCAGCATGAATAATAAAAGGAGCATCTTTATAATAAGAATTCTTTCTTACAGATTCTACTGCTAGTTTAAGGTAAGGTAGGTTATTATAAGTTGATATGCAATGTGTTATCATACTTTGTACTTAGTTCTTCCGTTCTTTTCTATTTCGTCATACAAGTTATTCTGCTGAACTTGTCTGCTTAGTTCTTTTAAGTGTATGATGCAGAACTCTTCTGTTTCTGGTAGTAGTGTGTATTGTTTTGCTCCGACTACCTTACTGTGAAGAAGTCCTTCCCACTTTATCCATTCACAATTTCTATACAACCTCATCTGCCAGTCAGGAAAGTTTACCCATCCTTTATCGTTTACATTCCATCCCCACTTCCTAATCCATTCGTCGGTAAGTCCTGTAACTGTATTAATTCTAGGCATGATAAACATATCAACTTCTTGATTACTTTCTACAATAGTTGGAAGAGATTGTATAAACCACTCGCTAACTATTTCATCAGCATCCAATTGAAGAATATAATCTCCTGTGCATTTGCTGTTAAGGTAATTCTTCTGAGTGGCATCTCCGTCAAATACTCTGTAGTGTAGAGTAATGTCTGATTCGTACTTCTTTAGTATATCCTTTGTAAGCTGGTCGTCAGAGTAATCATCAACTATTACAATCTCGTCCTCTTCGTTTTTAAACTCTAACAAGAAGGGAATTAACTTCTCAATGTAATTCCCCTCGTTGTGAGTAAGTATTGCATAACTTATTTTCATACTATTAATATACGAAATTTATTTTGATTCTGCAACTTCTACATCAAAGAAGTTGATAGCATCTAATGCTTCCATGAAGTCTTGTTTGTCAAAATGTTTGATATTCTTCATATCCATCTTAGTTGTCTGACCTTTTGGAAACTTTGCTTTTTCCTCTTCTAGGATCTCTATAGAGTTTACTGCAGCCCATCTCCAATTGTCTTTTGCTGTTCCATCTACAAATACCATTCCTTTTCCAGGAAGAGTGACTGTTGATGGGAACCAAACTTTTTTATCTTCACTTACGAACATAAGATCTTTGTAAAGTTCTGGTGATGCTTCTAGAGTTTTGTTTACTAATTCTCCTCCCTCAACCATTAGAGTTGAAGTTGAGTAACCACAACCAAAGCAGAAGTGTGTTGTTACTTGTTCGCTTACTTGCTGCTCGTAGCAAGCATTTCCTCCACAGTGTGGACAGATTGACATTTTTTCTTCCATTATACTTTCTTTAATTTTGGTAATTCTATTTTCTTGAGTTGAGGCAATTTTAATTGAACTTGCTTAGGAAACTCAGGTATATACTGTGTTAGAAGGGTATCTAGCGTTTCTCTCATCTTATCGTAAGAGAACTCAGTTCTACTTCTATATCCTTGTCTTTTAGCTAATTCCTTATAAATTTTATAATCCTCAAACACATCCTTAAGAGCCTTTCCTGTAAGGGCATCGTCTGGTCTAAACCATTGACTCTCTTGTAGTATCATTTTTTCTACTGCTGCTGATGGATGTACATTTGTCAATGTTCCTCCAATTTGTTTTGTAAATTGATTGTCTAAGAAATCAATATGACCTGACCATCCTGATGCTATGATTGGTTTGTTTACTAAACTAAATTCTAGTAATGGTCTTCCAAATCCTTCTCCCTTTGTTAGAGAGATCATTGCTTTTACTTTACCGTGATTGTATAGTTCGTTTACTTCAGCATCAGACATTTCTCCATGTAGTAGATAAATGTTTGGTAATTTACCTTTGACTGTCTTTCTGATTGCATCAATTCTATCTAGCACTTCTTCTCTATCCATGATAGAAGTTCCACTTCCTACTTGTACTTTTAAAATAAGTGCTGGTGCATCTTTTTTATTTTTAAATGTTTCTAGGAATGCTTTGATAGTATATCCGATATTTTTTCTATCTTCTCCAAGTATTCCTGGAAGCCAGTGACCTATTGTTAGGAAGCAAAACATTTCAGGAATATCCTTTAGATCTAATTTAACAGGCCATGCAAGTGGTGTATACTTTTCTATATCAGCTCCTTCAAATAAAACTTCTACTTTTGTCTTTAATTCAACTGTACCTGTAATTTGTCCAGTATTATTATCTTGCATATTGTATTTACTTTCTTCAAATACTGTCTTAGCATGTTGTGCAGATACTAGTACCAAGTCCATATTATTGCATCCTTGAATCCAAGAAGGGTCACAAAGTGTAGTTTCAATTCCAGCTGTTACTCCAATATTATATTTACCAACTTTTTGAAATTCATTTGGTACTGTAATTTGAATCCAAATGTCTGGTTGTTGTGTTAGGTTTGGAATCAACCTAGAAGATAAGGAAGTGTTTCCGTGATCTTTTAAATATCCAAATCTAGTATTACCCCATCTTTGTCCTAAGATTTTTACATCGTACTTATCTAAATCAATGATTGATTGTACAAAATCTCTTGCTCTTGCTCCATATCCTGAGTAAGTGTCAACTGGTGCACTTACTGCTAATGTAGGTTTATTATTCATATAACTCTATTTTTATTTTCTCATTAATGCAATACCGTCTTTTACAGACTTATCTACCATATAATTTCCTTTATCTTCTATTTGTGATATGAAAAATTTATAAATTCTATCCTTCTGTCCTTCAGCTTGAGGTTTAGTAGCAATTTTTTCATATACATTAGTACCTGTTAGTTCTAGTCCTACAGGATTGTATTTTTCTAGAAACTGTGTTACTGCTTGAGCAACAGTACTAAGTAGAGTTGTGTAATCTAGTAACGTATATTTTGTTGTATTACTTTTATAGCTTGTATCATTGACCGTGAAATCTAATGTATATAAGCCAATACCTTCGTGGTAGAAGTTTATATTAATTGGATTTCCTTTAGGGTCGTTAAAGCGAGGTATGTATATATCATCCTCATCTCTAATAAACATGAATGTTGTCTTAAAAGGTTTTGCATCAAATACCTCTACTAGTGTATCGTATATTGAAACTTGCTCTTGTAATTTACGTTTGTATATTTTAAAAGTCATTCCCATATTAATATATTAATTTATGTGTGATATATTTTTTTGGTCTGTCTGTTACTTTAAATAAATCAAATCTACTTCTTGGAGTAAATTTTTCAAATGTCTCATCCATTGCTTCAATAACATTTGTACACATTTGACGTGCTGACATTCCTGATTCATCTGAAGTAACCCACTCTCTTGCTAATGCTCCTCTTCTATCTCTTTCCTCTTTTCCTAAGTTGTAAACTTGTTCTAAGGCTTTTGCTACATCTTCTGGTGCACATCTATCATCGTAGATGTAAGGAGTTGGAACTGAACCTACCATTGAAATGTTGGATGGATAAACAGGTACTGCCCACTCTCCATGCTCTTTGTAAGTTCCTCTATGGTTAGAAGGGAAATCAGAGGTGAAGTCAATCCACTTACCATTGTTATCTGTAAATCTCATTTGGTCTTGCATACCTCCTGTTACATTTGCAATAATCATTTTACCTGCCATCATAGTTTCAGTTAATGATAATCCCCATCCTTCGTTTGAAGTGATAAGCATTCCAACGTCTGCTATATTGTATAGTAAATTCATTTGTGGAGTATCTAATCTTTCTTGTGAGAAAAATACATTTACATAACTGTCATCACAGATTGCTTCTCTTACTGCAAGAAGGTCTGTACCATTCTCATCTACTGCTTGTGTATGCATCACTAATGCACATTTCTTAGCTTTTTCTTGTCCAATTAAATCACAGAACATTCTATATGAAAGAATTACATCTCCTGGAGATTTTCTTCTAATGTTTCTTGAATTGAAGAATGCTACGAACTCAATGTCTTTTCCTTGAAATAAATCTTTTTTGAATTGACCTAGAACCTGTAGTTGGTCTACTGAGGTCATTGGAAAGAAATGCTCTTCGTTTATTCCATGAGGAACATACTTAATAATTTTATCTTTTGCTGCTTCTCCTAAAACTATTTCATTAATATTTTTAGTTTGTTTTGAAATAGCCATTAATAAATCACACGACTCATAGTATGGTTTGTTGTAAAGAGGTGCTGGATAATCATCCCAAATGTTTAAATACATTAAAGGAACTTCATTTCTTAATTCTCTTTCTATATCAAATAACCATACCCAATATCTTGGATCAGTAAAGATAAAAATAGCATCTGGCTTTTCTTGAAGAACTAATGATCTAATCTGCATTGCATCTCCATAACCATTGTTAGGGAGAACTTTTACATCTGCATCTTGTAACCCAGTTAGCTTATTTACTTCTGCAGAGATATCAAATCCTTTTCCTGCTTCAGGATGATTGATTGCTGCTCCTAGATTGACCCAGTTGAAGTGGTGAGCTGTTCCTACGACTATTTCTCTTGAAATCGTAGCAACGCCAGAATGCATGCGGAGGTCATCCGATAGTAATAGTATTTTCTTTCTTTTATCTCTTTCGATATAACGAAACTTTTCTTTCATATAACTGTTAAATTTATTAATATTACTTATATAATATAGGTATTTTATTTTTAGAATCCTACTACTGTTTTACTCTCTTATAGCTCTTACAGCAGTCAGCAGAGCAGTGGCTTACTCCGTGTTTCGATTTATTTTGTAGGTATCTGTCAACCACAAACACCGTATCACAATGTTTACATACTGTATTGACTTTGCCTCCTAAATCTTGCCCTGTTCTAAAAGATGTATAGCAGGCTCTACTGCAGAACTGGTTACCTGTTAGTTGATTCATTTGTCGATACAAGGCTGTATTGCATGTATTACATTGTACCACTTTTCCCCATCCTCTACGTTGTTTTTCCTCATTTGAAATTTTTCCTATTTGTTTATTCTTATTCCAAGGAATTCTTCCTTTGTTTGAAGTAGAATTTTTTTGTTTAGATTCTTCCGAAAAGTACCCTGACCTGTCTGAAGTCTTTGTTAGCTTGCAATTTAGTCCCTCCAATAGCACATTATAGTAGTCCTGCCAATATCTCTCACGTTCATTTAATTGCTCAATCAAACACTGTTCAACTACTTCAAATGTGTGATGGTCAAATCCATATTTTTTTAATGAATTATACAACCTAGTTTGCTTTTTGCAGTCCTGTAATTTGCTGTAGGAATCTTTTCGTCTTTCAATATTTATACTCTGTCCTATATAAATTCTTCCACTTGGACTTTCTATTTTATAAATTCCTATCATATTAAATAAAAAAAGGAGAAATTAAAATAGACCCTCTGCAACAAGGTATTATTTTAAAATCTCCGTAATGTTTTTATAGAGTGGTTGCAGTACTCTTCTTTAATATAAATAGCAACTTTTTCACTAAACCGCTACCTTTTCTATGTGATATCCAAAATGAGATTCATTTTCCTGTGGGTCGTAGTATCGAATTCTTCTACTGTAATTACCATCATAGTCTTGTACATCCTCTTCCCACTCATTGGCTATTACAAAATCCTCAGCATCACTTTCGCTATTAAAAAATTGTTCTGTATATGGAATATCCTCTCCACCATAATCATGAAATACTACTTGGTACTTTTGTTGTGTATTTTCGTTTAAGAAGTTTTTTTTCCACTTCGCTATATTAAATGATTCCATATCTCTTTTAGCATAAATAGTTTACAACTATTTTAATTTAAGGTTTGTTTGTGTGTGTAGCTTTAACCTATACTCCTCTTCTGTAAGATACAGAAAAATTGATCTGTCTACAAGCTTCTGTAGCGAAA
>Ga0181358_1001182_pt1 | contig 12011 bp, 9 predicted proteins | sample Fa13VDMM110SD_FD_130096 | JGI IMG/M metagenome (GOLD analysis project Ga0181358, IMG submission 130096) | Freshwater viral communities from Lake Michigan, USA - Fa13.VD.MM110.S.D | ecosystem: Environmental > Aquatic > Freshwater > Lake | place: USA: Michigan | collected 2013-09-24
AAGCAATAGGATCAATTAAAATTACTACACCTTCAGGTTCTTTTAGTGTTGGTAAAATTGTAACTGGAGGTACAAGTGGATCTACTGCTATTGTAACTGCGTGGAACTCATCAACCAGTGTTTTGAGTGTTAATTATGTGTCGAATCAATTTAGCACTGGTGAGTCAATTTCACAAACTTCGCCTTCTATTTCTGGAACTGTAAATTTTGCTCTTACCACATATTCTGGAGATTCTTTACAAAAGTATTTAAGTCTAACTCCATCATACTCATCACCATCAAAAACAATTGAAATTTTACATGGTAATCATGGAATGAATGATGCAACTAATCAAGTTGTAATCTCTGGTGTTTTGTCAGAAATTCCATCAACATTATTAAGAACTACAGTTACTTCTACAGATTTATCATTGACAGTTGCAGATGCATCTGCATTTCATACTGTAATTAATGGATTGCCAATTGGTACTGATAATCCTGGATATTTGAAACTTAATAGTGAAATCTTAGCCTACACTGCAATTGGAAATGATGGAACTACAATTACTATAAAGTCTTCGGGTAGAGGATTAGATAGTACAGTTGCATCTGCACATTCAGAAGGTTCATTTGTTCAATGTTATAATTTGGATGGAATTCCTTTGACAGAAATTAATAAGATTCATGAGACAATTATCAATCCAACATTAGATTCATATAAATTGCAGTGTTCTTCAGTATCCACCGCAGGAATAAATGGTGGAGGGACAAACGTATTCGCTAGTCAAAATATACCTTTTGAGTACATAACACCATCAATTCAAACTGTCCAACAGTCAAAAACTAAAATTAATGCCAGAATTAATACTATTACTGGCACTTCTATCAATAATGGAAGTTCTTCAGAAGCTTCTTTTGTTAATGATGGTGAATATGTACCTGTTACTTTAAATAGTGTAAATTACTTAGAGGGTCAGAAATTAATTCTGTCTTCTAGAAATGAAGAATCTAAAATTGCTGGTCAAAAATCATTCACACTAGAACTTCTTCTTGATAGTGAAACTGATTTAATATCTCCAGTTGTAGATTTAGATAGATGTAGTATTATCACTACATCTAATAGGATTAATAATCCAGATGATTGGGAAAAAGCAGAAAATTATGTCGGTGATCCTCACGACGCAGTATATATTACTAGAATAGTTCCTCTAGATAATCAAATATCTAGATCAATTAAGGTTTATTTTGATGCCTACAGACCAGGAGAATCAAATTTTAGAGTATTATATCGTGTTGTACCGCCTGGATTTACTGGAAGAGAAAATACAATTTCTTGGTCATTCTTCAATGGTGACGGTGGATCTGACACCACAGTAATTCCCACAAATGATTATCAATTTAAATCATATGAATATACTGTATCTGGATTAGAATTTGTAAAATTCCAAATTAAAATTTGCATGTCATCAACAAATCAAGCTATAGTTCCACAGTTTAAATATTTTAGAGCAATCGCAACAGCAAGTTAATTATGTCATATACCAAAATAGAAAATCATCATAAATTAGTTAGACACAACGCTACTAATGCTATAATAAATACTAACAACACTGAGTATGAAAACTACCTCAGTAATTACCTTCGCATGAAAAAAGATAAAGAGGAATTGGAAAAATTAAAAACCGATGTAGATTCTATATCTTTAGACATGAAGGAAATTAAATCATTACTTAAATTATTAGTACAGGAGAAAATTAATGACAATTGAAAAATCTACACCAGAAGAATTGATCGTTCAGTTCAAAGAAAGATACCAAACGTTAGTCAATACAAATCAAGAGTTATCACAAAAAATCAAAGAAAATGAAACTGTAGCATTGAAGTTATTGGGAGCTATCGAAGCTTTAGAATATGTAACTAAAGAAGATCAGGAAGTAGATATAGAGGATTCCTCAGTATCTCAACCAGATTGATATGGCAGGGAGGAGTACCTCCCTGTTTTTTTTATAAATACATAAAGAGAATAGTTACGTAAAAACGTATTTTGGTAACCAATGGCAAATAGAATTCAATTAAGAAGAGGATCCGCTCAAGAATGGGCCAACGTAAATCCAACGTTGGCTATTGGTGAACTCGGTATAGAAATTGATACTGGTCGTATTAAAATTGGAGACGGTGTTACCTCGTGGAACTCATTAAAATATGAAAGGCCGCCAGAATCTATTAGCAATAGTCCCAATACATTAATTCAAAGAGATGCTGATGGTAATTTCCAAGCAGGAGCTATCACAGGGTCTTTGATTGGTAATGCTGCGACTTCTACTCGCCTTGCAAACTCCAGACAAATTGCTTTAACTGGAGATGTAACTGCTTCTGCTACTTTTGATGGATCTGCAAACTTAAATTTAACAACAAACTTACAGATTATTCCAACTCTTCCCCATTATGATGGAACGATTAACAGCACGGGAACTTATACAAAAGTCACTGTAGATGCCAGAGGAAGAATTACTACAGCATCAAATCCAACTAATATTACTGATTATGGATTAAATGGTACGACTGAAGGTTCATCCGCACAAGCATATGATAGAGACCTTCAAGGAATTGCAGATCTAACTACTACAGGAATTCTCACTAGAGTATCTGATGGCAATATTGCCACTAGAACTATTACTGGAACTGCTGGTAGAATTTCAATAACAAATGGTTCTGGTGTTGCTGGGAATCCAATATTAGATCTTATTAACACTACAGTTACAGCAGGAACATATAATACTCCTAGCATTGCAAGTGCATCACAAACGATAAAAGCAACTAAATTTACGGTGGATGCAGTTGGTAGATTTACTGCAGCAGAAGATTTTCCCATTGCTACCGCAGTAGAGGGAACAACCGCAGCTGCTTGGATAACTTCAACTTCATATGCCAGATATGTAAAAGTAACGAATGGAGGAAGATTATATCAAGCACTCAACACAGGAACTTCAGGTGCTACTGCTCCAACACATACTTCTGGAGATGCTTCAGATGGAACAGTATCTTGGAGAGATCTAGGACTCGTTACAACTCGACAGAAGGGTCTTGCATCATTCGATCAGGAAGACTTTGATGTTGATTCAAATGGGCATGTTAATATTTCTACTGCAGGTGTAGAACTAAGAGCTGATGAAACTGTAGAAATTACATCTACAGTTTCTACATTAACTTTATCTGCGGCACAGCAAATTTCTATCATCTCTTCTTCTGCTGATGTAAGAGTTGAAGATTTCTATTTTGCTGCAAATACAATTAGTTCAACTAATTCTACAATTGTAATTGACCCTGCTGGAGTTGGTGATAATACTGGTTCAGTTCAGATTAAAGGTAATCTCCAAGTTGATGGAACTACAGTTACGGTCAACTCAACAACAATGACGGTTGATGACCCAATCATTTCTCTTGGTGGAGATACTGCTCCTATTGTTGATGATAATAAGGACCGTGGTGTTGAGTTCCGTTATTATGATTCTGAGGCACGTTTAGGTTTCTATGGTTGGGATGATTCATATGCAACCTTAGCAGGAACTACTGGTGGTTATCGTTTTCTCTACAATGCAACAAATACTTCTGAAGTCTTTACTGGTACTGATGCTGGTATTATTGCTGGCAACCTTGCCCTCAGTAGTAACACTGGTTCAACTAGCACCACATCAGGCACTCTGGTAGTCACAGGAGGCACAGGAATCAGTCAGAACCTATGGGTTGGTGGAACTGCGAACATTGCTGGTAACACGACCTTACAAGGCACTCTAGGCGTCACCGATAATGTGACCTTAAACAAGAACGTAACTATTGTTGGTTCTGATACTGCTGCAACCGAATACTTTAAGATTAAAAATGCTTCGTCTGTCGATAAATTTATAGTAGATTCTTCTTCTGGTAATACCACTATTTCAGGAACTCTTGGAGTTACTAGTGCCTCTACACTATCTTCCACTCTTAATGTTACTGGTGTAACAACTCTTACTGGTGATTTAAATACACAATCAGCATCAGTCGTCAATATTCAAAATACTGCAATTAATAATGTTACTGGCGCGATTGCTGGTACTGCATACGCATCATTGGTAACCTACGGTGCTCTTAAAGTTGATGGTGGTGCTTCTTTTGCTAAGGGTCTTATCGTTGGTGGAGACCTCAAAATCTACGGTCAGTTTGACGTAGATGGTGCTGTTAGTTACAGTGGAAATACTATTTTCAAAGGTAATATCTCAGTTGACAATGATGGTATTACACCATTTAAATTTAACGTTACTTCATCTACAGGTGCAGTTACTACTATTGGTATCATCACCACATCCAACGCAACCGACGCATCTTCACTTGGATCTGGTGCTTTAGTTGTATCTCCTGGTGGAGCTTCTATCAATAATCAACTCAGAGTTGGTGGTGCCACAACGATTACAGGAAACACAACTCTCAATAGTAATGTAACTATCGTTGGTTCTAACACAGCAGCAACAGAACTATTCAAAATTCAAAATGGTTCTTCAGTAGATAAGTTCACTGTCGATTCTTCTTCTGGTAATACCACTATTGTTGGTACTCTTGGAGTTCAAGATGTAGTAACATTCTCGAAGAACACTGATGCATCTGCACTTGGATCTGGTGCTTTAGTTGTATCTGCTGGTGGTGCAAGTATCAATAATCAACTTAGAGTTGGTGGAGATACAACTCTCACTGGCGATCTTGCCGTTAATGGTGGAGATATTACTACATCTCAAACCACATTTAATTTAATCAATGCAACAGCATCAACAGTAAATTTTGCTGGGGCAGCAACCGCTCTTACTATTGGTGCTACAACTGGTACGGTAACACTAAGAAATGCTAATACTGTTATTACTGGAAACCTGACTGTTAATGGAACTACAACAACCGTAAATGCAACCACACTCACGGTGGATGATCCAGTATTAACTCTTGGTGGAGATACTGCACCAGCTTCAGACGATAACAAAGATCGTGGTATTGAATTTAGATATTTTGATGTATCTGCTAAGTTAGGTTTCTTTGGATGGGATGATTCTTCATCTGGTTATCGTCTTCTAGAGAATGCTACAAATAGTTCAGAAATATTCTCTGGTACTGATGCAAGAATTTTTGCTGGTAGATTAAACTTAAGCGCAGGAACTACATCAATATCATCTACATCAGGAGCTCTAATCGTTACTGGTGGTGCTGGCATTTCAGAAAATCTCAACGTTGGTGGAACGACAACCCTAACTGGTCTTCTTGATGCGAATGCCGGAGCTACTACTGACAATATTCGTATTGGTATTGCTGGAGATAATGAAATTGACACTTCAACTGGCAATCTAACTATTGATTCTGCTGGTGGAACAGTTACTATCGATGATATTCTTAGTGTTTCTGGTGTTACCTCAGTAACTTCTGGTACTGCTCAAACTGTAATTGGTGAAACATATGCTTCAGACGGAGCACTTAGAGTTACTGGGGGTGCTGGTATTTCTGGCAACGTTGCGATTGGTGGAGACTTAAGAGTATTTGGATCTTCTGTAATATCTGGTGGAGTAACTTACTCTGGTGCTCAATCATATAACGGTGTTATTAGTCAGTCAAATACGGCCGATGCTGCAACCGCAACATCTTTAACGGCATCAATTAACACTGCTGGTGGCATAGCAATAACCAAGCAACTAAGAGTTGGAGGTAATACCACTCTAACAGGATCTTTAGGAGTTACTGGTGCTACTACTCTAAGTTCTACTCTTGCGGTTACGAGTCTAATTACTGCAAATGCAGGTATTACTATTGTTGGATCTGCTGGTGCTGGAGAAGATTTTACCATTACTAATGGTACTTCAACTAAGTTCACTGTTGGTTCTTCGGATGGTAATATTCTAACTGAAGGTAATTTAACAGTGAGAGGAAATAGCATTATTGGTAATGAGGTTACTGACACGTTAACTGTTAACGCAACAGCAACATTCAATAATGCTGATATTGTTGGTACTATCAGAGATGCTAGACAGTGGACAACTGCTAGAACACTTTCTTTCACTGGTGATGCTACTGGATCTATGAGTGTTAGTGGTTCTGGAAATGTTTCTGCAGCATTAACTCTTGCCACTGTTGCTTCTGCTGGAACCTACCGATCAGTTACGGTAAATACTAAAGGTCTTGTAACATCAGGAACAAATCCAACTACTATTGCTGGATATGGTATAACTGATGCTCAAGGTTTAGATGTAGATCTAACTGCAGTCGCAGGATTAACCACCACAGGAATTATAATTAGATCTGGAGATGGTACAGCAGTAACTAGAAGTATTGCTATTTCTGGAACTGGATTCTCAATAAGTAATGCTGATGGCATTCTTGGAAACCCAACGATCACCTCAAACGCATCAAACAATAATTCAGCAAATACTATTGTTGCTAGAGACGCATCAGGCAACTTCACTGCTGGTGTTATAACTGCATCACTTACAGGAAACGTAACTGGAAACGTTTCTGGTTCTTGTACTGGTAATGCTGCAACAGTAACCACTAATGCCAATCTAACGGGACACATAACCTCTGTTGGTAATGCAGCAGTATTAGGTTCTTTTACATCACTACAACTATTAACAGCACTTACCGATGAGACTGGTACTGGTGCTAATGTATTTGCAACAAGTCCTACACTAGTTACTCCAGTATTAGGAACTCCACAATCTGGTACTCTTACTAGTTGTACTGGACTTCCTGTTTCTACAGGTATCTCTGGTCTTGCTGCTAACGTTGCTACATTTTTAGCAACTCCTTCAAGTGCAAACTTAATATCAGCAGTTACAGATGAGACTGGAACTGGATCACTTGTATTTGCAACAAGTCCAACTCTAGTAACTCCAGTATTAGGAACTCCTTCATCAGGAACATTAACCAACTGTACCTTCCCAACACTTAACCAAAATACTACTGGTAATGCTGCAACAGCAACAATACTTCAAACAGCAAGAACTATTAACGGAGTTTCTTTTAATGGGTCTGTAAATATTTCAATTACTCCAGTATATACAACATCTAATCAAAATGGAAACGCAACTAAAACAGCATTCTCAGCAAATTCTGGTAGAACTGTAGATGATATTTTTGTAATTGTCAACGGTCTTGTCTTAGCACCAACAGCAGAATACACATACACCAACACGACAACCAAAACTTCAACTGGAGGAATTGGAACAAATACCTTTATAACTGTTGCTTCTACAACTGGATTAGTTCCAGGAATGGGAGTAAGTGGAACTGGAATTGGTGTTGGATCCCTAATTACAACTATCGTTGGAACTCAAATTAATCTTTCCGTTGCAAATACAGCATCTACAATAGGTAATTTAATTACCTTTGGTTCTGTAGTTACTTTGACATCTGCTCCAACGACAGGAACTAATAATGTTTCTATTAGATATTTACCACTACTAAACTAACAAGGGAAATATAAATGTCTTCATCACAACCAGCAACAAGGGCAGAATTGAAAGCGTATTGTCTTAGGAGACTTGGATTTCCAGCTGTGGATGTTAATGTTTGTGATGAGCAATTAGAAGATTTAATTGATGAGGCAATAAGTCATTTTCAGGAATTTCATTATGAAGGAACATATAGAAGTTTAATCAAAATTGAAGTTACTGATGCGATGAAAACTTTGGCTAGTGGTACAACTAGTATACCTAATAGTGCTTGGTCAGAATCAAATCAATATGTAGAACTTCCTCCTGGTGTTTTATCTGTAGATAATATTTTTACCCAAGTGAGTGCATCATCAAGTATTCCAGGAAATATATTTAATATTAAATATCAATTATTTTTGAATGATATCTATGCTTTCACAAATAACCAGATACTTCATTATTATATGGTTCAAAATTATATGGAAACTTTAGACTGGATTACAAACTCAAGGTTATATAAGAGAATTAGATATACATCAAATACAAATAAATTATATGCTGATATTGATTGGAGAGAACTTGGTGTTGGAGATTATATTGTAGTTGATTGTGTAATGGCAGTTGATCCCGTACTATATCCAAAAACTTTCAATGAGCATTGGTTAAAAGATTATGTTACGGCACTATTTAAAGAACAGTGGGGTCAAAATTTAAGTAAATATGATGGAATTCAAATGCTTGGTGGTGTGACCTTGAACGGAAGAAAAATTTTAGAAGAAGCAAAAGCAGAACTTAAAGATATTAAAGAGGAACTAAGAAGTACTTTTGAACTTCCACCATTAGATCTAATAGGTTAATATCATGACAAATTCATCTCCATGCACACAAAGTCCCGATCCAGTTCCAAGTTGTCGTCTAAGACTCAATGGTACAACTTCAGAACAAAATCTTTTAGCAGATTTAATTACAGAGTCGATTGATATTTACGGACAGGACGTATATTATATTCCAAGATCCTTGGTAAAAGAAGATACTCTTTTTACCGAAGATACTATGTCTTCTTTTAATGGATCATATTTAATTAGAGCATATTGCAATACTGTAGATGGATGGGAAGGACAAGGAGATTTATTGAGTAAGTTTGGTATTCGTATTGAAGATAAAACTACATTTATAGTTTCAAGAAGAAGATTTGCTTCAAGTGTAGATGGAACTCCTCAAATTGGATTTGAAGTTGCTGGTATTATGAATTATCAGGGTCAAGCAACTGTCGCACAAAATTCTGTAAGTGTTGGATTAGGTAACCCTGAATGGGGTCCAGCAATTCAAGCAAATCCATCAAATTACGAAATTATATTTAATGGTGGATTGACTGCTACCATTGTAACTGCTACTGGTACTGCATCTCCAGGAGCACAATGGACATTTACTGGTATTTGGCCTGCAAATAATACTGGAGCACCAGTAACAATTCATTCTAAAGACTATACCCCAGCCTTTATTGGTGCAGATTTAATAGTTGACGGAAGACCAAATGAAGGTGATTTAATTTGGACTCCATGGGCAAGCGATTTATATCAAATTACTTTTGTTGAGCACGAAAAACCATTCTATCAACTTGGAAAGGGATATGTTTGGGAAATTAAATGCGAACTCTTCCAATATAGTCATGAAGATCTTAATAGTGGTATTACTGATGTGGATGAAATTGAAAACGAAGAAGGATATACATTAGATCTTACTGTTGCGTCTGGAGGAACTGGTAATTTTACTGTAGGAGAAACTATATTTGGTAAGTCTAATGATGCTACAGCTTACTATACACATCAAGCGTATAATGCTGGATTTACTATTTCTAATCCAGGGAAAGGTTATAATCCATCAAGTCCTCCTTCAGTCATCTTTGCTGCTCCTCCTGAAGGAGGAACGCAGGCAACTGGAACTGTCAATGTAAATAGTTCTGGGCAAGTTACTGGGATAACATGGATAACTGTAGGGTCTGGATATATAACTGCTCCTAGTATTACAATTTCAAGATCACCAATAGCCGTAAGTGGGGAAGTTGTTTCTTGGAATTCAACCACAAGAAAACTTATACTAAATAATTTAAGTGGAGGATTTAAAGATAATGAAGTTGTTAAAGGAGTTACTTCTTCAGCACAATGGACTATCAATATATTAGATTCTTACAATTTAGGAGAAATTGAAGGAGCTCAGAATAAATACTTTGAAGTGCAAGGAGATATTATTCTTGACTTTACTGAAAAAAATCCTTTCGGTAATATTGGAAATCTAGGAGATACATTCTAATGCTAGGAACTTACTTTTATCACGAAATTTTTAAAAAAACTATTGTTGGTTTTGGAACTCTATTTAATAACATACAGTTAAGAAGAGTATCTGATACTAAAACTGAGGTAATGAAAGTTCCTTTAGCTTACGGATCTGCTGAGAAGTTTTTATCTCGATTGAGGCAATCTCCAGATCCAACTCAACAGAAAGTACAGATTACTCTTCCTAGAATTTCTTTTGAATTGATAGGACTTCAATATGATCCTAGTAGGAAAGTTGCTCCAACTCAGAGTGTGAGAACTGAGGATAAGAAATCATTTATGCCAGTTCCATATAATTTGGATTTTGAATTAAATATATTATCAAAAAATCAAGATGATGCTTTACAAATTGTAGAACAAATTCTACCATTTTTTCAACCTTCGTATAGTGTATCCATACAATTAATACCACAATTAAATGAAACTAAAGATGTATTGATAAATTTAGACAGTGTTACATATAAAGATGACTATGAGGGAGATTTGGATGAGAGAAGAACTTTAATTTATACGTTGAAGTTTACAGCAAAGACATTTTTATATGGACCAGTAAGAGATATTACACAAATCAAAAAAGTTATTGTCGATACATATACATCTATGGATACCGTAAATGCTCCTAGAGTTCAAAGGTATACCGCACAACCAGATCCTTCAACTGCTGAGTCGGATGATGATTTTGGATTCAATGAAGTATTCTCTGAATTTACAGATGCACAAAAATGGAATCCTCAAACAGGAGCAGATGAACCAATATGAATACGTTTGAAGGTTTAGATAATATTTTTGATATTGAACCTACTGAAATTATTAACATGTCAAAGGAAAGTGAAATTATTAACATGTCGAAGGAAATTATTAGTATTGATAAACCAGAACTACAGCACGACTATGAACTAACTAGAGCACATTTACATAATCTTGTTATAAAAGGTCAAGAAGCTCTAGATGGAATTTTAGATGTTGCTAGAAGTTCAGATCATCCAAGAGCATATGAAGTAGCATTTCAAGGAATCAAAAACGTTGCCGATATTACTGATAAACTAATAGATCTTCAGAAAAAAATGAAAGATATTGATGACACTCCCAAAATAAATCCCACTACAGTTAATAATACTATGTTTGTTGGATCAACATCAGATCTAGCAAAAATTCTGAAGCAAAATACAAAAGAGACTAAATAAAAATAGGAAAGAATTATTTGCGGAGTATTTAAATGTCTGTTTTAAACGTATTGAGTACAACTACCATTGCCGATGCTACTCCAGTATTTTTAATTATAAAAACTGGTATTTACAGAGTTATCCCTCATCAAGGTTCAACAACAGTTCAATTTAATGATGGTCCAGTAATTCAACTCAATCAGGATATTACGGAGGGTCTTCTTCTACAGGGTGGAAAACCTGGAAGAGCAGGTATCACTGGAGCAACTGATTCTGCTACTGCAGTATATACCTTTGGTGATCGTGGTGTTGGTTTAACTGGCGATACACACTCTTTCAGTGTTAATGACTATATTGCAATCGTAGATAGTGTATCTGTTCTTCCTTCTGCATTTGAATCTGCTGCTAGTTCTGGCAAAAAGATTACTGCTGCAACTAGTAATACAATCACCACCGATATAAATTCGTCTGCTGCAACTAGTAATTACACCTACACTGGATCTGATGTTCAGGCATATGCGCATAGATGTGTAAAAATCATTGCTGGTGCGAATGGACTGATTTTAGAAGAAGTTCAAATTGTAGGTGGTTGATATGAAGTCATACAAAGAATTTTTATCTGATCATAATCTAAAAGCAGCAGCAGACTATAGCGAAAGTGCTGCATGGCAACGTTCTTCTGGTAAAAATTCAGAGGGAGGTCTAAATGAAAAAGGACGAAAATCTTACGAAGCAGATAATCCTGGAAGCGACCTCAAATCACCTTCAAAAAAGGTTGGAAATCCCCGCAGGAAGAGTTTTTGTGCGAGAATGAGTGGGATGAAATCGAAGTTGACTAGCGCCAAAACAGCACGAGATCCAGACAGTAGGATTAATAAATCATTGAGAGCTTGGAATTGTTAATATTATGAGAAGTGGTGAAGTATATCTTGGTAATCCAAATTTAAAAAAGGCTAACGTAAAGCAAGATTTCACAAAGGATCAAATTAAGGAATTTATTAAATGTTCCAAAGATCCTTTATATTTTGCAAAAACATATGTAAAAATTGTTAGTCTTGATGAAGGATTAATACCATTTAAAATGTGGGATTTTCAAG
>Ga0181358_1001185_pt1 | contig 12003 bp, 16 predicted proteins | sample Fa13VDMM110SD_FD_130096 | JGI IMG/M metagenome (GOLD analysis project Ga0181358, IMG submission 130096) | Freshwater viral communities from Lake Michigan, USA - Fa13.VD.MM110.S.D | ecosystem: Environmental > Aquatic > Freshwater > Lake | place: USA: Michigan | collected 2013-09-24
GAAATGCTCTCGTATGCGTGATCTCGTCGGTATGCCGGACTTCATGCCAGAATACAGCACTGATCATAAGATCGCCGCGATCGACCTGATCGAGAAGTATAAGGATGTTGCAAAGGAGTTGTCTCTCCGCACTCTGATCAAGGTTACAAAGATTCGTTCGGGTGGTTCTGCTAAATGGGAAAAGCTCGCTCAATACGTTATATCGAACTGAGGCGCAATAATATGATCGATCAACAGCGCAAACTCTATAAGCTGACTTCTACCGGCGCGACACAGGTCTGGTATCAGGAAGTCGATGGTAACAAGTATCGTTCTGTCTCCGGACAGCTGAACGGCAAACACGTGACGGCGGAATGGACTGTCGTTTCCGGCAAGAACATTGGTCGCGCAAATGAGACCACTCCCGTCGAGCAATGCTTGGCTGAGGTACAGGCTAACTATACCAAGAAGCTGGCACAGGGCGCATATTCTGAGACCCTGAAGGGAATCGATGCAGCCAAGGTGGCATACTTTAAGGTCATGCTCGCAAAAGACTACAACGAATATCCCTTGACTGAAAGTGAGTTCAAGGCTAGTGTGTTCGTGCAGCCCAAGCTCGATGGCATGCGGTGTATCACATCTTCGACTGGATGCTGGTCGCGCGGTGGAAAGCCCATTCAAACCGTGGACTTTATTCGAGAGATTCATGCCAAGATTGTCGAGCTGACCGGGATGACCAAGCTCATTCTCGACGGCGAACTGTATAATCATGATCTTCGGCACGACTTCAACAAGATCATGTCTCTATGTAAGAAACAGAAGCCGACCGATGAGGACAGGAAGGAAGCCTCAGAGAAGATCCAATATTGGGTGTACGACCTACCTATGGCAGCGCCGTTTGCTGAGCGTTCACAGCTCCTGAGAAAGATTGTAGAGGTCGTGAACGATCCGCGTCTGGTATTTGTGCCGACGATGCGAGTATTCTCTGCTGATGAAGTTGACAACAATTATGAAAAACTCCTGAGTGAGGAATACGAAGGTCAGATGATTCGTATTGGCACTGATGGCTACGAGAACAAAAGAACCAACAATCTTCTCAAGCGCAAAGAGTTTCAGGATTCGGAATTCAAGATCCTTGACATTATCGAGGGCAGCGGAAATCGTTCAGGCATGGCTGGCGCTATGATGTTTGAAACAAAAGACGGCAAGCCGTTCAATGCAAACGTCATGGGAGATAGAGACTTCCTTCGTGATATGCTGAAGCGCAAGAAGAAGATCATCGGCTCTGACGCAACTGTTTGCCATTTTAAGCCCACGCCTGATGGCATTCCTCGCTTTCCCCGAGTGAAAGCCGTGTTCCAAGGCAAGCGCGATGTCTAAGAGAACGAAGTCTGTAGATGAATGAGAAAGACAAAGAGATGGGAATTGGCATGACGTTATTTGTTGATAGATGTCATAGAAAGAATTATTGGTACATCATCAAGAATGGTAGCTTTGTCGCCGGACCCTTTCCAACAAAGGGCTTAGCATTGTCGTGGATGTGTGCTAAATGATCTATTGCTTTCAGATCAGATTTGTGGTATAATGAAGCTTCATAATCATTAGGAATACAAAGTGAATATTTTCTACATACACGCCGATCCCGTTATAGCTGCCGAGATGCATTGTGATAAGCATGTTGTGAAAATGATCCTAGAATCAGCGCAGCTGCTTTCGACTGCGCATCGTGTGCTTGATGGATATGAGACTGGAGGAAAATCTAAGACTGGTCGAAATGTAAGGCGTTGGATCTTGTCCGATGCTCGCGAGTCGATCCTATATCATGCCACGCATCTCAAACACCCATCGTGCGCTTGGGCGAGACAGAACAGCGGTAACTATACCTGGCTGGCACAGCTATTCCTTACTCTCAATGAAGAATACACTCGTAGATATCACCGAGTGCATAAGTGTAGGGGGATGCTGAATGAGATTCTATCGCTTCCTATCAACATAAAGGTGGGTGATCAGACCACCATGCCTCAATGTATGCCGGATCACTACAAGGATCCGACTGACTCGGTTCTGGCTTATCGCAACTATTATTTAGGCGATAAGGCTAGGTTCGCGAGATGGACAAATAGAAATACACCAGATTGGTGGAAGCTAAATACTGTTGTGAATGTGGAGTAACCAGATTATGCCAACCTATATCTTTATTGATAAGAAGACACAGAAAGAAGAAAAGATCTTCATGACGATGTCTGAGATGGATGAGTATCGCAAAAATAATCCATCCAAAACACTTGGCGTCACTTCTCCGGCAATCGTATCTGGTGTTGCCTCCAGCCGTGCCGGTTATGGCAAGCCGGATTCCTCATTTCGTGATATCCTCAAGACCATTAAGAAAAACAACCGTGGGAGCAAAATCAATACCTTTGATTGATGTGATACATTATGAGAAGCTTCCAGAACCAGGAGATGCAATCATATGGCTCCGAACGACTTCGCAGTAGAAACAGAGTATAGCGATGATAAATTCTTCGAACATCCAAGGCTCGTAAAGCCAAGAGGGAAGGATAAACGAAAGGCAAGGCAAGAGAAGCGGATCAAAGTAGAAGTTGCCATTCCACAGATACGTGCCATCGTTCCTCTAACTCAAAATCAGAGAAAAACATTCGAAGCTTATGAAGACGGTCAAAATATGATTCTACATGGTTTCGCCGGAACTGGCAAGACGTTCATATCTCTATATCTTGCTCTCGAGGCTACATTGCGTGGGGAATCTCCAAAGCCAATTGTTATCATACGAAGCGTGGTTCCGACCCGAGACATTGGTTTTCTGCCTGGAAGTTTGAAAGAAAAGACTGCAGTCTATGAAACACCTTACGAGTCTATCTGCAAAGAAATCATGTTACATAAACAAGGCGCGTATGAGTTTCTGAAGTCTCGGGGATATATTGAGTTTTCTACAACTTCATTCCTAAGAGGATTAACATTCCGGAACAATACCATTATCGTTGATGAGTGTCAGAATATGTCGGAGATTGAAATACATACTTTGATGACTCGTGTTGGTGAAGGTTGCCGGATCATATTTTGTGGAGACTTCGGACAGAAAGACTACATGAGGGAATCCTCTGGTATGCCCAAGCTTCTCAAAATTGCTGAGCGAATGGATTCTATGACATGCATTCAGTTCAATAGAGATGATATCGTTAGATCTGGTTTTGTTCGTGAATATATTATTGCAAAGGATGAATATGAAATGGAGTATGCGTGACATCACGATTTAAGTTCGACTTAGTCGGAATCGAAGAGATTCCGACTGTGAACACAGAGAGAGGAAGGTACTATCGTGTGCCAACGGGTGAACTTTATCCTTCCGTCACAACCGTTCTCAGCGAGCAGCCAGAGAAGAAATCTATTTTAGATAAGTGGCGAAAGCGTATCGGTATCGAACAAGCCGAGCGCATCTCCACGAAAGCTGCAAAACGAGGAACAGAGATGCATTCGTTGATGGAAACATACATCATCGACGAATGCATCCCTAAAGATCTTATGCCGACAACGAGACAAATCTTCAATGGTTTGCGATATGCTGTCGATAATAATCTAGAGGCGGTTCTCAGCATCGAAGCTTCTTTGTATTCTCATCGATTAAAACTTGCTGGTCGCGCCGACTTGATTGGTCAGTGGGGTGGTGTGAATGCGGTGATCGATTATAAGACATCGGCAAAAGTTAAACGAGAGGAATGGATCAGAGACTACTTCATTCAGGCAACTGCATATTCGATTATGTTCGAAGAACTGACTAGCATTAATGTCCCAAACGTCGTTTTGCTTATTGGTTGTGATGGGGAAACGCATCCACAGGTGTTTGTGCGGCAGAGACATGATTATGTTCAAGATTTATTTCGAATAGTTGACGAGTATCACCAGCGCCAGCGCAGCGGTTCATGATTAGCCACCAAATGTTTCCCACGTTAATTGGTGAATGGTCTTACGATCGTTCTAATCAGTTCGTGGAAACATTTTTTCAAAATGTTTTGAATCACTGCGATGCCGATGGGAGAACTGGTGAAAGTTCGGGTCATGTTGACGTTCATCATGATAAAGATTTCTCTAATCTTTTTACAATGATCACCGACTGCGCAAAGGAATATGTTGCACAACTAAGCATTGATACAGACTTGTGGGATTTTAATCTCGTTAAATCATGGCTTTCGATCAGTGATAAGTCTTCCATACCGGCGCACGATCACGCGGACGCGCACCTTTCCTTTGTATATTATGTTAACATCCCGGATAGTGCGCCAACGGCACCGATTCATTTCATTAACAAATCAACGCCAAATGATCTCACCGGAAACATGTTTTATATAAACCCCAGCGAGAACGGCTCCATGAGCGGGGGAAGTGTGCGCGAATGGAATCAATTCAATTCTCGTACTTGGAACTTCGTTCCTCATGAAGGTATGATATTAATATTCCCCGGTCACATTCCCCATCACACAGATACTGGTCCGGATTTTCGTGATAGTCGCGATATTCCAACAACTAACGTCGAAGAAATAAGGAAACGCCGTGTCTCTCTTGCCGGAGACTTCATTCTCACATTCAAAAAAAAGCAACCGATTTGTTGCGGTCTTCAACCCGTATCAAATTGGAAAGTTTTCGCTTGACATTATGCATGATGTGTGATATAATTATAAATAATAAGAGTTGATAGTGATGAAGTGTGCGAAATAGGTGTATCAAGACTCGGCTATCGTATGCCGACACCTCCACCATAATTTTTCCACCACTATGGGGGTGAAAGGGTTCGATTGGTCACAGTAAAGGCAGATGGAGCTATCCGGTAAGATACGACCGAAACAGTTCAACCATTAAATGCGAACGATAATCACGCATTTTTGGAAATGAGCCTCGCGGCTTGATTCCAATGGGCTTTCCAGTTTGAGCCTTGAAACAGAATCAAACTGGACCTATACACAGAGACACACACAGGAGAATATGATGGAAACTAGTAATGCATATACTATTCGCCTTTCTTTGCTTAAGATGGCAAAGGAGCTGGCGATGGACGATTATTTCGCCAAATTGAATGTTATGAATTCCAAATATCAGCAACAGCTCGCCATAGATTCCCGCGCTGGCAAGATCACACCGCTTGATATTCCTAAGATTCCGACCCCATCACAGATCACAAAACTGGCGGAAGAACTCAATCTGTTTGTGTCTAAGAAATAATACCCATAAAACACTATAGAGGAGAAGCCCGATGAATATCATCACCGGTCTTTTGGTCCAAGCTGTTTTCTTTGCAGTGCTGTTGGTGTCGTTTTCAGAAAATATACCTCAATCAGTTGCTTCAGTTTCAGTTATAAAAGATGTAGACGAAAATGAATTACTTTGGATGGCGAAAGCTATGTATTTCGAGGCTGGCGGCGAATCCCTTGCCGGCAAACTAGCGATTGGATTAGTTATCAAAAATAGAATCAACGACGGCAGATACCCAAACACGATCTATGAAACTATAACTCAATCGAAAAGAAACCTAAATGGCGACGCCATACTACATAAATGTCAATTTAATTGGTATTGTGATGGTAAGTCCGATGAACCAAATTATACTAGTGCGGCTTGGGCAAAATCTTTATACGCAGCACGTGCTGTGTTAGAAGGTCGCGTGATAGACTTCACCGATGGCGCAACGCACTTTCATAACCCCAAAGTTTTTCCGAATTGGGGATATCCAAAAATGGCGCAAATAGATGGACACACGTTCTACAAACGAAATTGATCATAATGGGAATGGTACATTACAGTAAATGAAATTGAAATTTGATAATATCCTAGTTGTCGATAATTTTCTTGAAGAGGAGCTAGCGAATACGGTTTCTCAAGAATTGCTCGAAAATAAAACGTGGAGTTGCAATTGGGGTGGCCATCCTGACAAGACCAACAAACAATGGCATTGGCATCGAAGCATATGGAATGATAAGAAGGGCATGCCAGAACTACAAGAATGTGAGATGATTGGGCATCCTAACATTTCCCTTCTGTGGAAAGACGTTTCACGTGCATTGTTATATCGTTTTGGTTTTGCATTCTTGCCTGTACGGGCATACGCCAACGCGCACACATACGGCGTCGATGGCGCCATGCACAGAGATGATGGAGACATTACTGTAATCTATTATTCCTCACCAAACTGGAAAATAGAATGGGAAGGTGGTACTGCATTATACAACGAAGCTGCTGACGACTGTATTAAATACTGTTCGTACAAATTTAACAGACTTTTCGCATTTCCCGCAGGAACCCGTCACAAACCAATGCCAGTCACTAAGGAATGTACGGAAATTAGAACAGTTATCGTTTTCAAGACAATTGTTGACGTTAATCATGAAACATATGCGAAGGCATACTATGAAGGAAGAATTGGAAATGAGCAAATTTTATGATGCGTGCGATAACACGAAACGGCTCAGCATTATAGCTGGACCCTGTGTTTTCGAAGGAAAACAACATGCGCTAGATATGGCTGGGAAGCTATTTGAAATATGTGAGAGTAATGGCGTCAACTTCTGTTTCAAGACTTCTTTCGACAAAGCCAATCGAACGAGTGGAAAGAGTTATCGCGGCGAAGGCTTCGATGAGGCATGGTATGGACTCTCAGCAGTCAAGGAAGTTATCGAGTGTGAAGTGCTGACTGATGTTCACGAGAACTGGCAATGCGGTGCTACAAACGCGGATATCCTCCAGATCCCCGCCTTTCTATGTCGTCAGACAGATTTGATTCAATCTGCAGTAGAAAGTGGAAAGCCTGTGAATATCAAGAAGGGACAATTCCTCGCGCCAAACGAAATGCGTAATGTCGTCGAGAAAGCCGAATCCTTCGGTGCGTCGAAGATTATTATCACAGAGCGTGGCACGACATTTGGATATAATAATTTGGTTGTCGATATGCGCTCTCTTCACATTATGAAGAATTTTAATTATCCAGTAATTATGGACTGTACCCACGCAGTCCAGTCTCCAGGTGGACTTGGCGATAGCTCTGGCGGCGATCGAAGAATGGCGAAGGTTATCGCGCGAGCAGCCACGGCTGTAGGCGTTGCTGGCTTATTTATGGAGGTTCATCAGGATCCAGACAATGCCCCATCAGATGGTCCTAATATGATTCGCCTCGACAAATTTAGTGATTTACTTTCGGAACTTATTGAGGTAGACTATATTTCTAAGAAATATATAAATATGGAAGGGTATGAATCATGATAAAGGCAGGAAAAGTATGGGGAGAGACAGTAAAAATATTGGACACGCCAGTGGCAGAGTTGCACCGAATATCGGCAATGGCTGGATATCGATGCTCTCGGCACAAGCACGCGCACAAATGGAATGGATTCTTCGTCGAAAGTGGAGTTTTGGAAATCCACGTCGTGAAATCCTCTTACAACCTGACGGACGTTACAACATTGAAGGCGGGAGATTTTACAAAGGTGCCGCCAGGCGAAGAGCACTTCTTTGTTTGCAAAGAGAATTGCGTCGCTTTCGAGATATACTATCCGGAACTCCTATCAGAAGATATTCAACGAACAGACGTGGGCGGGAAGGAAACTCGATAGTGAATAGTCAATTGCAGATTATCACGCAAGATATATTTATCGAACTTCTGACCGAGAGAATCACGAAAAACAATATGACCTATGTAGACGCCATTGTCGATATATGTGAGAAGACAGGAGTAGAATTCGAATCAATCCCAAAGCTTCTAAATCCAAAGATTCGTAAGATAATTTTGCACGAAGCTCTTCGAATGAATTTGTTGAAAAGAAAGAATGCGAAACTGCCAATCTAATGATCTTGGAAGGAATGCACGCTTATCGTCGATACATGTCTCTTAAATTGCACTTTACTACTCAATATGACTTTTTTAAGTATGGGGGGAAGTCGAGGGCTATTAGCGAGAAAACTTTCGCAAAACGAAAAGACGTGTTTTTCTTTCGTAAGATAGAACGAAAATATTCGGACAACGACGAGGATTTAACCAACTTCTTTGTTTCTAATTTCATATCAAGCGGCAAGACTTGGGTCGGCGATCTAACTTCGTTGTCTGCAGAAAAGATCTTTGCTGATTGGAAAAAAAACAACGAGTCGATGACATATCTCTTCACTGAGGATTTGAAATTCCTGAAAGACTTTGAAGAAGATTCTCAGAAATTATTTGAAGTTGTTGAAGGAGGTCATCCACAGCTTCTTAAATTAATGCTTGGTAAGAAAATTCGTATTGAAACAGTTGTTGCTACAAATCGCGTTCTTGGCTTTATGAATAATTGGGACGAACAAATTGATGAGAAATTCATTTATCCAAACATATCGAAACTAATTTATAAATACGACCCATTCGTGAAACTTATTAAAACTAAGAATCTGCGGATGATTATGAGAGCCGAGTTACTATAGAAATTGGAGAATGAAATGTTGAATCTAAAAGAATGGATGGAAATTGTTGACTACAAAATCACCAACGGTTGTGATTACTGTTGGGAATGCTATGGACCAAATACATATACATTAGACAGTTGGAATGGTGTTAACGACGAAGGTGGGTACAGTTTTTCGATCATCTTTGATACTAAAAACCAAAAGGTCTACGAAGTAAGCGTGCATGATTATACTAATGGTCGCGCTTATCGAATGATCAATCCAGAAAATGTCGATAAGCATAACAAAGAAGCTGAACACAAAGGTGTGCTGACTAATCAAGCATGGGATGACGTTGACTATGTGGATTTGGACGTTGTGGATGACTTTATCCAAAAGTGTTTGGCTATTCGGGCAGGTGAGAACTATGACACACGGGTGCAAGTTCCGGTTGACCTTTCGGACGAAGAACTGTTACAATATATGAAAATAGCACACGAGCGTGATATAACCTTTAACAAATTTGTTGAAGATGCATTGCGTCGTGCTATTGAGTTGGATAGCCAACCCGTTGTAAGCACTTGCTAATTTAGTGCTTGCCTTTAGGCTGATAAAGCGGTATAATAGGTCATTATGAAGATAAAGTTAGTTTCTGATCTACACTTAGAGTTCTCGGATATCACTATTCGCAATGGTCGAAAGTGCGACGTCTTAATTTTGGGAGGCGATATTTGTATAGCCGAGACCCTGCATAAGAATCCTCTGGAGGTCGGTAATTATCCTGACATAAAGCCGAAGATGAAAATGAACACTGCGAACCATTATCGCAGATTTTTTGATCGATGCTGCTCAGAGTTTTCAAGCGTAATTTACATTATGGGAAACCACGAATTCTACCGTGGCAGGTTCTTTGGTAGCATCGACCACATGCGTCAAGAGTGTGCTAGACACAACAACTTATATATGCTCGAAAACGACACAAAGATCATCGATGATGTAGTCTTTATCGGAGGAACTCTGTGGACCGATTGCAATAAAGGAGATCCTCTCACTCTAATTGAATTGCCGAAACGTATGAATGATTTCCGCCTTATTCGTAATGATAGATCATTCGGCTATAGTAGATTGCGACCCGAAGATATCGCAATCCGGCATAGGGAAACCCTCAGTTATTTCAAACAAACTCTTGCCGAGCTTAAGGAAAATGGAAACCAACGCAAGATTGTAGTTGTTAGTCATCACGCGCCTTCGACCCTGAGCGTCTCTACAAAATATAAGGGCATGCATGTTATAAATGGCGGATATACCAGCGATCTAAGTGAGTTTATTATGGATCATCCAGAGATCTCCCTGTGGACTCATGGCCATATGCACACCCCTTCCGACTATATGATCGGCAGCACTAGAATTGTATGCAATCCTCGTGGATATGAGTCGACTGGAGAAAAATCTGGATGGAACCCGAATATTGTATTGAAGGTTTAATGAAAAAAGAAAAAGAGTCTTCGCCGGAAAACGAAGAGCCGTTTGTTGATCCCATGCATAGTCTAGATCTAACCGTGCGTAACCTAGAAATCTATGGTCGGTGCCTGAGTCAAGAATATCAGGGAATGACCCACAATATCATGGGTTCCGCAATGATCAATGGTGCAAAAATTATTCGAACCCTGAAAGAAAGGCTTGACAATTTGTAATAAGTATAGTATAATACTCTAACAATAGATCAGTGATTTATTGTGATACAAACATACAAACATACAAACATATAGGAATACACACACATGGCACTTTCATATCGCGAGCTAAGTTCTAAGAGTTCCTCCTTTGATCGACTCAAGCAGGAAGTTAACAAGATGGCTTCTAAGACTGAGAACAAGAAGGACGAACGCTTCTGGTATCCCAACGTTGACAAAGCTGGTAATGGTTATGCAATTATTCGCTTCCTCGATTCTCCGAGGAACGAGGACATGCCGTTCATTCGTCTTTGGACCCACGGGTTCAAGGGTCCGGCTGGTCAGTGGTATATCGAGAACAGTCTGACCACACTCGGCAAGACTGACCCGGTTTCTGAACTTAACTCCAAGCTTTGGAACGAATCTTCAGATGATAATTCACCTGGTCGTAAACAGGCGCGGGAACAGAAGCGCAAGCTGACATACATCTCAAACATCTATGTTATCAAGGACTCGGCAAATCCCGAAAACGAGGGTAAAGTGTTTCTCTATAAGTTCGGCGCGAAGATCTTCGACAAAATCAAACAGAAGATGGATCCACAGTTCGAAGGCGATGCGCCAATGAACCCGTTCAATCTGGTTAATGGTGCAGCACTGCGGCTGAAGATTCGGAACGTCGAGGGCTATCGTAATTACGATATGTCCGAGTTTGGTGAAGTTGCTGCGATTTCTCAGGACGACGATGAAATTGATCGTCTCTTGAACTCGTGCCACTCTTTGCAGGCTTTCCTCGCGCCCGATCAGTTCAAAACATACGATGAACTGCAATCAAAGCTTACTAAGATTCTCGTTGCCGATAGTCGTAATGGTGAAGATTATGGTTATCAAGCAGAAACAGAGAACAAACCCAAGAGAGATTCGGCACCTTCAGTCGGGCGATCAGCCTCAGCGACTCGACAGCCGACTGCTTCTGTTAATGACAGTCTTTCATTTTTTGAGAAGCTGGCAAAGGATGATGATGACTAGTATCATCACAACTTAAGAAGTAAAAATCCCTTGGACCAAATCCAAGGGATTTTTTATGCGATCAATGCGTGCCTAAATTTAAAATGTAGGTAAATTTATGTTTCTTTCTGCAGAATTAATAGATGAGTCGTTTGGTCTGGTTTGAATTTGTGTGGGGGTAGGTGTATTTGTAGCAGCTGGCGGCATTATAATCGGCGGACCTTTGAGGACTATTACTGGTAAGGTGATTATAGCGTGGTCTACAGCTTGAGAAACATTAGCATCAATAGTGGTAAGTGCCCGGCGCGAGACCCAGTCTGGTAGAAGTGCCGAGTTATCACGCGTAGGCATGCCTGAACTAAGCGACTCGCCTAAACTAGGCGAAGCTGGTGAGCTCGAGCCCAGTGTCGGATGTGACACCACGGGGGAGGCGGCAGCATCATCAGTATCATCAGTATCATAAGTATCATAAGTATCATCAGTATCATCAGTATCATCAGTATCATCTGGAGATCTAGCATCCTTTGCAATAGAAGCTTGCAACGTTTTCAACATTTCATCAATTTCATTATTACTTTTAGGATCCATCGCTTTCTTTTTTATCGATCCTAATATACTATTGATTTCCTCCTCTGAAACTCCACTAGCTTCTAATTCCTTTCGGGCGAATCCCTTCGCCGCCTCAATGTATTCCGCACCGGCTTTTTCGTCTTTTTCTGGTCCGGTATTCTCTTTAATAATTGCTGCATATGCTTCCAGCGCACTATTAACTTGTTTCGTTTTTGGAAGACTGAGCGAATCCCAAGCATCCTTTGCAATTTCCGCCATGCGCTCCTGGACTTCGCCGCTTTCGTCTTTTTCAGGGTACACTCCATATACATCATTATAAACATCGCGAATTAAGTTGCTAACTCCTGCTGCTACAGCAATTGCA
>Ga0181358_1001188_pt1 | contig 11996 bp, 13 predicted proteins | sample Fa13VDMM110SD_FD_130096 | JGI IMG/M metagenome (GOLD analysis project Ga0181358, IMG submission 130096) | Freshwater viral communities from Lake Michigan, USA - Fa13.VD.MM110.S.D | ecosystem: Environmental > Aquatic > Freshwater > Lake | place: USA: Michigan | collected 2013-09-24
GACTTAATTCAATTTGTAGAAGAAGTGAAGAACAGAACATTACATTAATATAGGTGATTCGTTATGATAGAAAATATGATTAAAGAACTTAGCAGAATTGCTAAGCCAAAGTATATACAAAATTATGATAACTTTAATTCAGAAAAAGACTATGTGCTTTACTCTGGACAATACTGGGATCACAATGAAATAGAATTGGCAATGACTGCTTTTCTTACTGGTGCATGGATAGCATCAGGTGAAAACGTTTTAAAATTCCAAGAAGCATTTGCCAAGAGATTTAATGCTGGCTATTCTCATATGGTCAATTCTGGCAGTTCAGCAAATCTTGCTATGCTTGCCGCACTCAAATCACACTTCAAATGGAATGATGGTGATGAAATTATTGTTTCTCCTGTCGGCTTTGCTACCACCATTGCTCCTATCGTTCAGACAAATCTAAAACCAGTTTTCATTGATATTGAGTTTGATACCCTAAACTTTGATGTCAATCTAATTGAAGAAAAGATTACACCAAAAACAAAAGCAATTTTTGTTTCACCAGTCCTTGCTAATCCACCTGATATGGATAGAATAGTCGATATATGTAATCGACACAACATCCTATTGATCGGTGATAATTGTGATTCATTGGGTACAATGTGGGATGGCAAGTTGATCAATGAGTTATATTTCGCATGGTCATGTTCGTTCTATCCAGCACATCATATCTCCACGGGTGAAGGTGGTATGGTATCATCAAACGATAAAGAGTTTATCGAAACCGTTAGAAGTATTTCTTGGTGGGGTCGTGATTGCTATTGCGTTGGTATTAATAATACATTGCCTTGCGGTACCTGTGGTAAACGCTTCTCTAATTGGTTAGATAATTATGATGGTATCATTGATCACAAGTATATCTTTAGGCATGCTGGTTACAATATCAAACCATTAGATTTACAGGGTGCTATTGGTCTTGCTCAATTGAATAAGATTGATGAAATTGAAACTAAACGTAGATTGCACAAGAATAAAATCGAAGAATTGTTAGTCAAACATATTGGCATCAAACCTGTTAAGGTATTAGATAAATCTGATCCATCTTGGTTTGGTGTTCCAATTGTATGTGAGTCGCAAGAACAAAAAGAATTCATGGTCGATTTCTTTGAGTCAAATCGAGTTCAAACACGACCATACTTTGCTGGTAATATTTTGTTGCATCCTGGTTTTAAAAACTTAGATGACTTTAGTAAATATCCTAATGCGAACAAAGCATTATCTCATGTATTCTTTTTAGGATGCCCACCATTTTATAATGAGAAGGTGTTTGCTTATCTTGAAGAGGTAATGCAGAAATGGTAAACGACCTACAAGTATTTGGTGGACATGGTTTCATTGGGTCAAAGTTTGTACAGACTCATGACAATTGTATTGTGAATGATAAACATGATTATACAGTTAAGTCGAAAAATATTTTATATTTCATCTCGACAATTACCAATTATAACATGAAAGTCAATCCGTACATTGACATTGAAACAAACTTAATTACTCTGATGCGTGTATTGGAACAATGTAAAGATAAAGATGTTACCTTTAATTTTATTAGTTCGTGGTTCGTATACGGACATACTGATATGCCCGCAACAGAAGAATCTGTATGTAACCCATCAGGTTTTTATTCTATCACTAAACGAGCAGCAGAAGAACTTCTGATTTGCTATTGTAAGACATTTAATATCAAGTACCGCATCCTTCGTTTATCTAATGTGGTGGGTAGCGGTGATCCTAAAGCATCACCGAAAAAGAATGCACTTCAACACTTAATCAATGAAATCAAAGCAGGCAATGACATTAACGTTTATGAAGGCGGTGAAATGTTGCGTGATTATATTCATGTTTCGGATGTATGCAGAGCATTGAGTATTGTGATGGAAAGAGGTGAACTTAATACTGTCTATAACATCGGTAATAACGAACCGATTAGATTTATCGATATGTTAGATTATGCCAAGAAGATTACAGATAGTAAAAGTAACTTTAATACCATATCACAACCTGAGTTTCACAAGACTGTTCAGGTGCTTTCTATGTGGATGAAAGCAGAAAAATTAAAAGCACTTGGATACGAACCATTCATTGATAAAGAAAAAATGATTGAGGACATGGTTCGATGAATTTATTTTTATACCAATCTTATTATAGTGAAGAGCAATTAAGTAAATTAAGTCCAGTATTCATTCCGTATAATAACTTAATTAATCCTAAGCCACTTCTTAGAGAATACCCAATGTGGAAACAACTCTATGAGAACCATAAAGGTACGGATGCTTATTGGGGATTTTTATCTTGGCGTTGGATGGAGAAAACACATTTAGAACCAGAAGTTTTTCGTGAATGGATATTAAATAATCCTGGTTATGATGTTTATCACATTGATCCATTTCTTGATGTTGCTGCTACACATACCAACATATGGACGCAAGGAGACATATGGGTTCCTGGCATGATAGATTTCTGTAATAGACTATTTCCAAAATTGGGAATTAATACTAAAGTTGAAGATTATGTGTATCATCCAGATGACTTTGCCACTTGTAATTATTACATAGGTAATGAAAACTTCTGGAAAAGTTTTATTTCATTCCTAGATGAGTGTTTGAATATCATTGAAGATGATCCTGAAATGAAACACTACATGTATGAGAAAACAATTTCGTATAATGGAAATCAAGTACCAGGTTTTCCATTTGTGACTGAGAGATTATTTTCTCTGCACAATATACTATATAGAAAAACTAAAGTTAAAAAATTCCCAATAGACTATCCAAATTATAAAGCAATTTACGGAGAAGCCCATACTGGATTAGTTAGTCTTTATAATAGAAAGAAAACACTATGATCAACAATTTTGATATTGATTCTTTGAGAGAAGAATACAAGCAAGGCAAACCTTTCAATTACGTTGTCATTGATAACTTCTTTAAGGAAGATATCGCAGAACAACTATCAAACGAGTTTCCAGATTATAACGATGACAAAGTTTGGAACATCTATAAGAATCCACTAGAGAACAAGAGACTGACTCCAGATTGGAATTTGTTTCCTGCTCTGACATATAGAGCATTTACTTTTTTAAATACTCCAGAATTTATTAATCAGATTGAACATATTATTGGTGTTGAAGATATCAAACCTGATATGGGATTACATGGTGGTGGTTGGCATGTAACTCCAGGTGGTGGCAAATTGAACATACACATGGATTATTCTGTTCATCCAAAATTAAAAATAGAACGCAGAGCAAATCTAATAATCTATCTATCACATTGGCAACAAGAATGGGATGGTGCATTACAGTTATGGTCTCATGATGAAACTACAAATGGACCTAAAGAATGTGTAAGTAAGGTTGAAGTAAAATTCAATCGTGCAGTAATCTTTGACACAACACAGAATTCATGGCATGGTTTACCTGATGAAATTAAAGCGCCTTCAAATGTCTTACGTAAGAGTCTAAATATATATTACTTAACTGAGCCAAGAGAAGGAATCTCTACAAGAGAAAGAGCATTGTTTTCGGCACACAAAGATCAAAAGGATGATGAGAGTATTAAACAATTGATCGCAAAAAGATCAAGTTCAGAGACAATTAAGGATGCATATAGAACGGAATGATGTTATACTAATGAATGTAGTATTATATCTAATAAGGATTCCAATCACTACACAAGCAGTTTACGCCCCAATTTTAAAGTTGTCAAGGACTAATTAAGGTAAATATGTTATGGCTACAAATCACTATGTAAACAATGCCGACTTTCTGGCAGCACTAATCAAGTATCATGAAGATTGTGCAGAAGCGAAAAAAACAAATGGTCCAGAGCCAAAGATACCGAATTACATCGGTGAATGTTTTTTAAAGATTGCAGAGCATCTATCCCGTAAGCCAAATTTTATTTCGTATACTTACCGTGACGAGATGATCTGTGATGGCGTAGAGAATTGTATTCAATACTTCCGTAATTTTGATCCTGCCAAATCTAAGAATCCATTTGCATATTTCACTCAGATAATTTATTACGCTTTTCTCCGCAGGATCATGCGTGAGAAGAAACAACTCTATGTAAAGTACAAGGCAACTCAACAGTTTGGATTATTGGATGAAGGTGAGATGTTTGAAGATGAGAACGGTCACATGAAACAGTTTGAACTGTACGACAACATATCGGAATTTATCCACAACTTCGAGGAAAATAAGAAGAAAAAAAAGGAAAAGAAAACGGAAGGCCTTGAATCTTTCCTAGAAAATGATGTAGAATAGTAGTATGAAAATTTGCATACTTGGCGATACACATCACGGAATGCGTGGTGACTCTTTAGACTTTCATAAATATATGGAGAAGTTCTACACGAACACGTTCTTTCCATATCTAAAGGATCACAATGTTACTACCGTTATACAACTTGGTGATCTATTCGATCGTCGGAAGTTTATTAACTTTAACTCACTTTACCTCTGCCGTGAATATTTCTTCAAGAAATTACAAGACAATGGTATACGGTTCATTACATTGTTGGGCAACCATGATGTCGCATTCAAAAACACCTTACAGGTTAACTCATCACAATTACTCTTAAACGAGTATGACAACGTTACTGTATGTGATTCTTTTACTACACTTAACTTTGACGGCATTGATGTTGATATCATACCTTGGTTATGTGATGATAATGAAGATGCTATCTTTGATCAAATCAAACAAACGAAATCACAAATCTGTTTAGGACATTTTGAACTTCAAGGTTTTGAAATGGAACGTGGAGTATTTTGCCACGAAGGTTTAGATAAGAATAAACTTTCCAAGTATGATATAGTTCTTTCTGGTCACTTTCATCACAAGTCAAATGATGGTCACATATTCTATGTTGGTACACCAGGTGAAATAACTTGGTCAGACTACAAAGACCCAAGAGGGTTCCATATCTTTGATACCCACACCCGTGAAATGGAATTCATAGAGAACCCATACCGCATGTTCTATAAAATAAACTACGATGATGCTTTGGAAAATATGGCAGAACAATATAAGACATTCGACTATTCAATCTATGAAGGTTCTTATGTTAAGGTTGTGGTAGTAAATAAAACAAATCCATTTTTATTTGACATAGTAATAGACCAATTATACAAAGCAGGTGCTGCTGATATTTCTATCGTTGAGGACTTTACCGAAGTCACTCTTGATGCAGATCAAGACTTGATTGACCAAGCGGAAGATACTATGACGATTCTTTCCAAATACATTGATAACTTGACATTGAATGTGGAAAGTGATAAACTTAAAGGTCTTATGCGTGAACTCTATGTTGAAGCGATAAACACTGAAACTGAATGATAATATTCAAAACACTTCGTTGGAAGAATCTTCTTTCAACTGGCAATCACTTTACAGAACTAAAACTAAACAGTAATACTAACACTTTGGTTGTTGGTACTAATGGTTCTGGTAAGTCCACAATGTTGGATGCGTTATGCTTTGCCTTATTTGGTAAGCCATTTCGTAATATAAACAAACCTAATCTATTAAATTCAATCAACGGTAAAGATTGTGTTGTAGAAGTTGAGTTTGATATAGGTAACAAAAAATATAAAATTGTTCGTGGCATCAAGCCAAATTTGTTTGAGATATATCAAGACGGTGAATTAGTTAATCAAGATGCCGCGGTACGTGACTACCAAGAGTATTTGGAAAAGTTTATTCTAAAATTAAACTACAAGTCATTTACGCAAATTGTTATTCTCGGTTCAGCATCTTTTACACCGTTCATGCAGTTGTCTGCATCAGACCGTCGTGCAATCATAGAGGACTTGTTGGACATCGAAATCTTTTCTACCATGAACAGTTTGGTAAAAGAAAGAACTTCAGCAAATAAAGAACAAACCTTTGTAAAGAAAAGTGAGATAGATTTACTGTCACAGAAATATAGTCTGAAGAAAGAACACCAAGACAAACTCAACGAAGATAAAGACGTAAAGGTAAACGAATATGCTAGTGAAATACAAAGTTGCAGAGAAACCATACGCACCCTATGTGGAGAGATTGACAATCTGGAGCGACAGAAACAAACATATACCGACATCTGCTCGAAAATTCCTGAAAATGAAAAAACGCTTACTACGTTTAAAAAAGTTGAATCGAAAATTGAAAGCAAGATATCCCAAGTGGGAACAGATAGAAAGTTCTATGAACACAATGCTGATTGCCCAACGTGTAGGCAGGCCATTACCTTGGAGTTTAAAGAACGGAACATGGGCGACCTACTATCAAAGGAGCAGGAACTTGTTAGTGGTCTAACAGACCTCCAAGCAAAGATATTGGAACGTGAAGGTATAATAGAACAATTGCGTTCTGATGAACAGAAACTTCACACCATACGAATTGAACTTGCCACCAAACAAACTGGTAAAGCAGGATTAGAAGCAGCAATTGTAAGACTAGAAAAACAAATTGCAGACTTAAATGCATCTGAAGAAAGTGCTGATGCTAATGAGTTGGTTGTTTTACAGGAACAAATATCAACATCACAATCTGATTTGAAAGTGTTGATTACGGAGAAGGCATACTATGATGCAGCATCGGTTCTTTTAAAAGATACTGGTATCAAGACTAAGATCATCAAGCAATACTTACCAATCATCAACAAGTTGATTAATAAGTATCTTGCATCACTGGACTTCTTTGTCAACTTTAATCTTGATGAATCTTTCAAAGAAACAATTAAGTCACGCCATCGTGATGACTTTGGTTATCATAACTTCTCTGAAGGTGAGAAACAACGAATTGATATGGCATTGATGTTGACTTGGAGAGCAGTAGCAAAACTAAAGAACTCATCAAGTACCAATCTACTGATACTTGATGAAGTATTTGATTCGAGTTTAGATACTACGGGTACGGAAGAATTGATGAAGATTCTACATGGTCTTGATGAAGTAAACTTGTTTGTAATTAGTCATAAAGGTGATATACTTCAAGACAAGTTTGCGAATACAATTAAATTTGAGAAAGTAAAAAACTTTTCGAGGATAGTAAAATGATAGAGATAAGCGGCCACATGGATAGAGACCGTAAAGCGGTCGTATTCCTGGAAGAAGAAACGAAAAAATATATTGTGAACTGCACCGATGCTTTTGGTGCAAGATATACAGCATCTTTTGTTAATTTAGAATCAGCAGAAAACTTTGCTGAAGAATGGGTACTAGAAAAATGAGTGAGATATTAACAATAGATACGAGTGCAGGTATTCAAACAACAGAGAAACTTGATCCGTTGCCATTGTATGGAGAAAACTATGCAATGCTGCACACAGTAATGCCAGAATATGATCGTGGATTTCCTAATCAATCTTTGGTAACATTAGCAAAACGATTGAAGATGACGATGAAATTGTATGGTGGTGTTGGGCTATCTGCGAATCAATGTGGCGTATCAGAAAGAATGTTTGTTATAGGTACCGACGAGTTTCAAATGGTATGTTTAAATCCAAAAGTTATTCGACAATCAGAAACACTTGTCAAGAATAAAGAAGGATGTCTTTCTTTTCCTGGATTGTTTATAGGTGTTAATCGACCAGATTGGATTGATGTAGAATATATGGATGAGCATGGTACTGTAAAAGAAGGTAGACTTGATGGTGTAAGTGCTCAATGTTTTTTACATGAACTAGAACACCTAAATGGAATTATCTTTATCAGGCATGCTAAACCTGTGGCACTACAGATGGCACGAAAGAAACAAAATAAAACAATCAAAACCATTGTGAGAAAAGCGAAGAATGATAGACAATTTGCTTGAGAAAGTTGTTGCAATTAATTGCAATGAAGAAACAGTTGCAATTCTTCTTTCTGGTGGGGTAGATTCATTATCACTAGCACTCACAGCACATCGATTAGGTAAGAAAGTTCATGCGTATACTTTTCACTTAGAAGGTCAACCTACATATGATGCTGAGAAGGCAAAGAGTGCAAGTGATAAAATGGGTTGGGATTGCACAACTATAGTTGTACCAACGAACAATTTAGAAAATGATTTTGAAACACTCCGTAGACAATGGAAGTGTGTTAAGAAAACACATTATGAATGCACGTTTCCTTTTATGTACATCTATCCTAAAATAGAAGAGACAACTATTCTATCTGGAATTGCTGCTGATGGACACTATGGAGTATCAAAGAGAGCCTGTATTCATTTCAAACAACCAAAGTCGTTGTTCGATCAATTTCGTCAAGATTACTTTGGGCAATCTAATCCTGCTGGATTAAGTCAACAATTATTACTTGCCTCTTATTACAATAAAAAGTTTGTGGCACCATATCTTGATACTACTGTGGTGAATTTCTTCCGACAATACGATTGGTTTGAATTAAATAAACCGCATCAGAAGCACCATGTTCTTGCCGCATTTCCAGAGTTTGAAACTATAGGTAAACCTAAGCCACATATTAATCTCCAATTAGGATCAGGTATTGACAAAGCATTTGAAGTTCTGTTACAATCAGATAGAGTAAATGTTAAAAAACGAAAACGCATGTTAGATGTATACCGAGACTGGAAAGATTATGCCGAAGTACGAACACTATTCAATTGATGATGTAAAAAAATCTTCTGCCCGTAAACTGTTTACCGTAGTCAGTACATTTGCTGGCGGGGGTGGCAGTTCGACAGGCTATAGACTTGCTGGTGGCAAAGTGATTGCTATCAATGAGTTTGTCGAAGAAGCAATCAAAACATACTCTACAAATTTCCCAGACACTATAGTAATTCCAGGTGATATCAAGAAGATCAGTGGCAAAGATTTTCTTGATGCTGGTAATTTAGAAGTCGGTGAGTTGGATATACTTGATGGTTCACCGCCATGTTCTGCATTTTCAGTTGCAGGTAAACGTGAAAAGAATTGGAAAGGTGCGGTCAAAGATACTACCGAAAGTCATTTTGATTTCGAAACTGGTGAAGTAATATCTGAAGGTGAAGTCGAAGTTAAAACTGGTGTGAAACAATACTCTGATGATCAGACTGTAGAAGCAATTGAAGATTTATTCTTTGAGTATATTCGTGTAGCAAAAGAGATGCAACCCAAGATTATCATCGCAGAGAATGTCAAAGGCATTACTATGGGTGAAGCCCGTAAAAAACTTTTTGATTTTCAGAATGCATTTGAAAAAATCGAACCAGGATATCTTGTAACACACCATGTGTTGAATGCTGCTGATTATGGTGTACCACAAGCACGTGAACGATTATTCTTTGTGTGTGTTCGTCAAGATGTTGCTGATGCTGTTGGTGTAAACTTTCTAAATTTAGAGTCGATGACTAGACCACCAACACTGTCAAAACACATAGGTATCAAAGATGCTATCGATCATATTGAAAATGATCCAGAAGAAGAAAAAGAACTATTAGATTTTGTTGAAGGTTCGTTTCAGAAAAAGTTCGTTGAGTTACTACCTTTTAATCCAACTAGACACACTAAACCATCTGACCCAGAGTTTCGTGATAAGAATCCCAAGGGTTCGTGTTTCAATATGATTAGACCAGCGGTTCAATTACCATCACCTACATTGACACAAGCAGGTCAACAGAAAGGTGTAAGTGGTGTATTTCACTATGCTAAGAATCGTAAGTTGACAATCAAAGAATTAAAAATACTGATGAGCATTCCAGATGATTATATACTGACTGGAACGTTTGATCAGAAAGCAGAACGACTTGGCCGTATGGTTGCACCAAAGATGATGGCAGCATTAGCATCAAACATTTATGAGAATATTTTGAAGCCCTACAAGGAATCGCTATGACTAAATTTACATTCGCACAGAGAGAAGAAGGTTTCGATAATCACATAGAGCATTCTATTCGTGGTTATAGTAACCTATGGAATGATGTACTGAAATATTCTGAATACTTTGTTGAAGATGAAGCATCGGTTGTTGATGTTGGTTGCTCAACAGGTAAACTATTGAAAGCAATGATAGATCAGAATACGTTTGCACCTAAAGCAAACTACTTTGGTATTGAAGTAGAAGAAGATTTCTTTCCTACATATGAAGCAGATGAAAAAGAATTTTCTAATCTTAAATACTTTAAAGGTGATGTTCGTGACTTTGAGTTTAAGAACTGTTCTTTGGTGACTTCAATCTTTACTTTGCAATTTATACCTGAGGCTGCAAGAACAAGTGTCATTCGACAAATTTATGATGGTTTAAATCCTGGCGGTGCATTTATCTTTGCTGAGAAAACTGTATCAGAGTGTGCCAGAATAAATGAAATAAGAACTTTTACATATTACGATTACAAACGGGAACACTTTACATCGGATGATATTCTAAATAAAGAAAGACAGTTGCGCCACATGATGAAGTTGAATACCAGAAATGAGTTAATCAACAAATGTGCCACTGTTGGATTCTGTTTCCAGAAAATAGAATCATTCTGGCAGAACTATGGCTTTGTTGCTTTTATTGCAATAAAATAGAGGGCTTGACAATTAGCGGTACCTATGAGACAATACGTATATTGATTGATTAGGAGAAGAAATGTCAAAATTACAAGAGTTAGTTGACAGAAATGAAATGGATTATCAATTTGCTATTCTTGATATCAAGAATGCAATATCAACCTACGGTATAGATATACTAGCAGAAGTGTTGCCGTCACACCTTATAACCCACTTGACAAATGTCGTGGTCCCTGATAAAATGTTAGTTCAATAGTTGATTGGATATCAAATGAGCAACATTCAAAATCAAAAATCAGGTCTAGCAAAATTGCTGGCTACTGAGAATCTTACAATCCAGCATCAAAAAATTTCTACGGCAGCATTCGATCCTAAAAATCGTGTACTGTACTGTCCTATCTGGGAAGATATGTCAGGCGACCTATACGATTTATTGATGGGTCATGAAGTCGGTCACGCCTTAGATACACCATCTGACGGTTGGCATGATGCAGTCCACGCTATGGGTAAGAACTATAAAGGGTTCTTAAATGTAGTTGAAGATGCACGTATTGAGAAACGTCAGAAGCGCCGTTATCCCGGCCTTCGTTCATCATTCATCAAAGGTTACGATGAATTAATGAAGCGTGATTTTTTTGGCATCACAGATCGTGATGTTAATACCATGACATTTATTGACCGCTTGAATATTTTTACCAAGTCTGGTTATACAATGGACATTCAATTCACTGATGATGAATTGGTGATGGTTGAAAAAGTTAAAGAATGTGAAACATGGGATGATGTTCTCCGAGTTACCAATGAAGTTTGGGATTACTCTAAAAAAGAACAGCAAGAAAATGAATTGCCTGAAGAGTATGATTACCGTGCTGGTGAATCTGATGACGGTGATGATTCTGAATCTGGTCAAGGTGACGGTGATACCGAGACTGATGGTGAAGGTGAAGAAGAAGGTAAGTCTAAGGGCAACCTTGATGAAGATGGTGATGAAGCAGAAGGCAAAAGTTCTGGTGATGGTGAAGATGATGAAGATGGTGAAGAAGATGAACTAACCGATATCATCAACCGCAACAAAGAATCCGCTGGTACTGATGAGGATTTCGAACCAACTTGTGAGACTGATGACAACTTCCGTAAGAATGAATCATCATTGATTGCTGCTAAGGCACGTGAGTATGTGTATATAAACATCCCTACGCCAAATCTGCAAAGAATTGTGACGCCTGCAAAACGTGTTCAAGAATTGTTGACCGAAGCCTTTGTTGCTCAATGCGGTACTGTAGCATACGGTAGCGGTTCCAACGAATTGTATAATGAGTTCCGTAAAAAGAATGAACGTTATATTTCTTTGTTGGCAAAAGAATTTGAGATGCGTAAAGCGGCATCTAAGTTTGCAAAAGCAAAAGTGTCCGAGACTGGTGACATTGACGTAAATAAAATTTACAAGTACCAGATTGACGATAGTATTTTCAAAAAGATTATGCGTGTTCCTAAAGGTA
>Ga0181358_1001190_pt1 | contig 11975 bp, 6 predicted proteins | sample Fa13VDMM110SD_FD_130096 | JGI IMG/M metagenome (GOLD analysis project Ga0181358, IMG submission 130096) | Freshwater viral communities from Lake Michigan, USA - Fa13.VD.MM110.S.D | ecosystem: Environmental > Aquatic > Freshwater > Lake | place: USA: Michigan | collected 2013-09-24
GTCATCAACTTTGATGGCGTGGAGATCGTGGCAGATGACATAGCCAAAGCTGGGTTTGACTTGATCGTTGTCGATGAAGCCAATGCCTACAAAAACACACAGACAAAACGCTGGAAGATGCTCAACAATTTAATACGTCCTGAGACATGGTTGTGGATGCTCACAGGTACACCAGCATCGCAGTCTCCCGTGGACGCTTATGGTCTGGCCAAGCTTGTTAGCCCCGACAGGGTGCCTAAATACATGGGTGCGTTCCGTGACTCCGTGATGCACAAGGTCAGCGCGTTTCGCTGGATACCCAAGCCCAACTCAGAAGTCACAGTGCACACAGCGTTGCAGCCTGCGATCCGCTTCACCAAGGAGCAGTGCCTAGACCTGCCAGAGATGACCTACGTCACTCGCGATGTACCGCTCACGCCCCAGCAACAAAAATACTACGACCTCATGCGCAAAGAGATGTTGATCAACGCTGGTGGGGAGCAGGTTACTACCGTCAACGCAGCGGTCAACCTCAATAAGTTGCTGCAACTCTCGGGCGGGGCAGTCTACTCCGACACAGGCGAGATCGTTGAGTTTGATGCAAGCAACAGGCTGAGTGTGTTGCGTGAAGTAGTTGAGGAGTCGAGCCACAAGATACTGGTGTTTGTGCCGTTCAGACATGCGATCGACATCGTTGCAGCAGAGCTCGGCAAAGACTACACAGTAGCAGTCATCCACGGCGGTGTAACTGCCAACAAGCGCACAGATATCTTTAACCGATTTCAGACAGAGAAAAACCCACGAGTCTTGGTGGTCCAGCCCCAAGCAGCCTCACACGGGGTCACCCTCCATGCGGCCAACACCATCGTGTATTGGAGCCCTGTCATGTCGGTTGAGACCTATCTGCAAGCCAACGCCCGTGTCCACCGGGCAGGGCAGAAGAACCCAAGCACTGTATTTCACCTCCAGGGCAGTCCAGTAGAACGCAAGCTTTACAAAATGCTCCAAGACAAGATTGACATCCACTCAAAAATGACCGATCTATACGGGGAACTACTAAGTTAAAAAGAACTTGACAATGTCAAGTATGGGTATAAAATCCATCCCATAACAGGAGAGAACCATGGAAGCAACTACAGCAAACCTGATCCAGGCGTACATCAATATACGTGATGCGATCGAATTAAAACGCAAGGCGCAAGCCGAAGAACTAAAGGGACTTGAAGACACACTTCAAGTGGTGGAAGACGAACTGCTTGTTCGTTGCAAGGAGGGAAATATTTCCGTCCCCGGTGTAGGTCGCGTACACCGCCGCATCACCCAGAACTATTGGACGAATGATTGGAATTCGTTCTACAAAATCGTCAAGGAGCATGATGCATTTCACTTGCTGCATCAACGCATCGCTAACAAAGCGATGAAAACTTTCCTTGAAGATAATCCCGATCTCACCCCTCCGGGTTTGAACGTGGATAGCAAGTATGCGATAACTGTGACCCGTGCTTAATTTTTAACCAGGAGAAAAATATGAGCGACATTGCTTTGTTTGAAGGTGGTATTCCGGCGCACCTTAAAAATGCCGAGTTGGACGAAGCTACAAAAGCTTTGATGGGTGTACAACCGGGCGCTAAGCAGTCTGGTGGTAAGCGCATATCCATTGAGAGTGGTGTGTGGCGCATGATCATTGACGGTAAAGAAATTGCCAAGAATGAAGCGCGTGCCATGAACGTGATCATCGTAGCTGCGGCTCCCAAAGACTCGCGCAAGTTCTACGCGGAAGCTTACGTAAAAGGTCAACCTGCTAAAGCCCCTGAGTGCTGGAGTTTGCTGGGTGACGTACCTGATCCTCGCGCTAAAGCCCCCCAAGCCAACCGTTGCTTGGAGTGCCCCCAGAACATAAAAGGTTCTTCAGGCAGGGGTGACAGCCGTGCTTGCAAATACGAGCGCCGGATTGCTGTGGTGTTGGATAAAGACCAGCGTGGTGAAGTTTTCCAGGTGGTGTTGCCCGCAACCAGTTTGTGGGGCGCTGAGAACGGCAAGCTGGGTATCAAGCCCTACGCTGAATTCTTAGGTAGCCATGGCTTGAACATCACGCAAGTGGTAACTGAGATGCGGTTTGATACCGATGCCACTGGCCAGAAAATAGACTTCAAGGCCATGCGCCCTCTGGAGCCAGAAGAGATCAGCCTTATCCAAGGTTTGGCCAAGCACCCTGATGCGTTGCGTGCGATTGGCAGCACTGTTGCGGAGTTGGATGGGGTCAAACTAGCCCCACTCTTTCCTGCAAAGGAGCTTGTTTCCGCCCCAGACGAGCCGGAAATAGTGGAGATCAAAGAGCCGACCAAGCGTGAGAAGCCTACCGCATCAGCGCCCAAAGATGTAGCAAGCATCCTGGACGACTGGGCTACAAAATAAAAATCGGGGGGAAAGCGGATGCTGTGCGGGTGTCAGGTCACGGTGCAACTCCGTCCCGTTTAGCTATCACAGACGCAGCGAGTACCCCCACCTACAACGGGCTACAACATGTACGGATATACCCTCGCACTGGTCGAGGCAAACAAACTCGCCCCACGACATAAGTTGGGCGTTAAATTGGGCAGGGTCTGTATAGCGGCAGGCATACCTGTTACCCAAGTTGCTGAGTACTTTCAGGTTTCTAGAACCGCTGTCTATGACTGGTTCTGTGGGCGCAGCAACCCTAGTTGGCGAATGGAACCGCTGATCGAAGAATACATAAAAAAGCTGGCGTAAGCCGTCCAAAAACCGCTAATTAGAAATGTGAGCGTATGACCTCAAGGAATCTCTTCCTCTCCACGGTGCTGGCTACAGAAGGCTTGTACTGTGTAGTAGGGCTAAAAAAGGGAACCCCAAGGCAGCACTTTGTAGGCACAGTTGATGAGGTCAATGATCTTGTCAGCAATCTTATCGAACAGGGATTTGACGCATATTTCGGATGCGCAAAGTTTGAGACAGATGATGGGCGCACCACAAAGAATGCCAAATGGTTCAAGTCGTTTTGGTTGGACCTGGATTGCGGGGAAAGCAAGCCGTATGAAACCCAGGCTACAGCGTTAGAAGCGCTTAAAGAGTTTTGCAAAGGCACGGGACTACCCAAACCCACGATCGTAAATTCAGGGCGTGGCATCCATGCATACTGGGCGTTGACGGAAACGATTTCGTACAACGATTGGAAACCCACCGCAGAGTCTTTGAAAAAGCTTTGTGCGGAAAACAACCTGCATGCTGACCCGTCAGTAACAGCAGATGCCGCACGGATATTGCGGGTGCCTGACACGCTCAACTTTAAGAACCAAGAGTCGCCCTATCCCGTGGTGTTGATGGCAACCTCGACATCTATGGGGTTTGCAGACTTCAAAGACAAAGTTGGCGTGGACATGATGGCCGCACTGGCAGCGTCCCCCAAGCGGGAGTTGGACGAGACCACACGGGCGCTGTTGGGTAATCGGGTGTCAAAGTTTGCCAACATCATGATCAAAGCCAAGGAAGGAAAAGGATGTGCGCAGCTTAGTCATATTTACCTCAACCAAGAAACAATCGAAGAGCCGTTGTGGAGATCAGGTCTTTCTATCGCTCAGTTCTGTGAAGATCGTGACACGGCCATACACCGTCTTTCAAGTAAGCATCCCGGCTACAGCGCCCAGACAACAGAGGAAAAAGCTGCTGGCGTTAAGGGGCCACACACATGCGTCACGTTTGAAAAGATTCACCCTGCGGCCTGTGCCGAGTGTTTACACAAAGGGAAGATCACATCCCCTATTCAGTTGGGCACCGAGATCGCCAAGGCAACTGCTGCGGATAATATTGTCGTTATTAAAAATGAAACCTTGGGTCAGGAGGTCACGGTTGAGATACCTGAATACCCCTTCCCATATTTCAGAGGTCGCCGGGGTGGGGTGTACCGCAAGGCAAACAAATCTGATGCCCAAGAGGGCTCTGAGGAACCCGCAGAAGATATCCTTGTCTACGAACATGACCTCTATGTGGTCAAGCGTTTAGAAGACCCGGAACTGGGGGAGATGGTTTGGATGCGCCTGCATATGCCACGAGATGGCATCCGGGAGTTTTCGATCCCTTTAGGTAGCGTCTTAGCAAAAGACAAACTGCGTGATGTCATTGCCTCCAAGGGTGTGGCCGCGCTGAGCAAACAAATGGACAACATCATGGCATATATAACCCGTTGGGTGAAGGAGTTGCAAGTTATGACAAACGCTGAAAAATCCAGACTTCAATTTGGCTGGACAGAGACAAACACTTTTGTGGTGGGAGACCGCGAGATCAAAGTCGGTGAGGTGGTCTACAGCCCCCCATCGTCTTCTACAGTTAATCTGGCCCCCGCCTATACCAAGCGCGGCTCACTGGAAAACTGGAGGCGCATCGCTAACTGGTACGCACGCCCAGGTATGGAGGCAAGGGCTTTTAATCTGTTTGCGGGGTTCGGTGTTCCACTGCTTAAATTCACAAACCTCAAGGGCGTGCAGATCCATTTGACGGATGACGGGTCAGGCACAGGCAAGACAACAATTCAGATGATGATCAATAGCATCTATGGCCACCCCTCCGAGACCATGATGCTGGAGCAAGACACCTTCAAATCCAAGATGCACCGCATGGGCACGATCCAGAATATGCCCGCCACGATCGATGAGATCACCAACATGTCCAATGACGACATCAGCAATCTAGCTTACATCGGCACCCAAGGCCGGGGACGTAACCGCATGATGTCGCAGACCAATTCTGAGCGGCTCAACAACACCTCCTGGGCTTTGATCCTGTGGACTTCAGGTAACCGCAGTGTGCACGATGTGCTGTATAGCATGAAGACCTTCCCAGAAGGCGAGTTGATGCGTGTGGTGGAGATCAATATCCCTCGGGACACCAGCATGACCAAAGAGGAAACGGACGAGCTATACAACCTGATGTTTGAGAACTACGGCGTGGCGGGTGAGGTGTATATACAGTATGTGGTGGCGCACCTCGATGCCATCAAAGACAAGATCAAAGAAGTCCAAGCTAGGTTTGATACCGATGCAGGGCTGACCCAGCGGGAGCGCTTTTACTCTGCACTGGCAGCAGTGGCTATCGTGGGTGGCTTGATTGCCCGTAAGCTCGGGCTGCATGACATTGAGACCGGGCCAGTGTACAAGTGGGCGATCAACTACTTCTCGCAGACCCGCATTAGCATCAAACCCAACAACAGTAATCCATTGGATCAGATCGGTAGCTACCTCAACGAGTTCAACCAAAGCCTGCTGGTCATCAACAGCGAGATCGATAGCCGCACAAACATGAGTTCATCCCCGCTCCAGACTCCGCACAGGGAACTGCTGGTGCGTTACGAGCCAGATACCAAACTGCTGTTCATCACCACGAAGCACTTCCGGGACTGGTGTACCAAGCATCAGGCTTCATACAAGATCATCAGCGATGCGTTGGAGAAGGACGGTGTGGCGCAGTTGGGGGTTAAAAAGCGGCTGGCACGAGGCACAAAGCTCAACACCCCTGCGGTCAATACGATGGTGATCGACACCCAGAAGATTGAGGGTTTTGATATGGAGGAGTTTATGAAAGATGGGAACCCGCAGTGAAGTTGGTAGCGCAACCAAGTAGGAGACAGACATGCTAAAGGCTGATGGTTTTGACGAGGCGATCATAGGACAGGCTTGCATATGGCGTGACAAGGGTATGCATGATGTCCTCGTCTATGACGCTGAAAGGATGCGATCTATCCTTATGAAGCGTGACGGCATGGACGCAGAGGAGGCGAGGGAGTACATCGAGTACAACGTAGAGGGTGCGTACATGGGGGTGTCTACGCCTATCTGTGTTTGGACTGAAGACTACCTTCCCGACGAATATGGAAATTCTCAATGAAGGCGTAGGGGTCCATATCGAGTGGCATCTGCTCACCCCAGGTGCCTCCTTCTTTATCCCTGCCATTCAAACTACGCAGTTGGCCAGGGCGGTGCGCAAAGCTGCGGCAATAAAAGGTATTAAATTAATACACAAAGTGTGTGTAGATAAGGGTTTCTATGGCGTCAGATTTTGGAGAATCCAGCCGGATATGGTACATTCCGCACCGACATATGTGTAGTTGCGTATGTTTCTCCTGACTGTGATGTCATTTGCGCCCCGTTCCCTCGGGGCGCTTTTTTCATCTCTCTATACCCGCACGCTCCATGATTTGGTAGCCACGCTGGGCCTCGGTGTCGTACCGGGTCATAAGCTGATTGATCTGGATGCGTTTGGTTTCAGGGTCCATCTTCTCACTGTCAGTAATCTGGTTTATGCGAGTGCGGATCAGGTTCATATTCTGCTGAACCTTACGCAGCACAGGAGCAACCGCGATTAGCTTGCGCTTCTCCTCATCAGACACTAACTCTTTGGCTTCACCCACGCGCCCTTGAGACTTCAAGCGGTTAAAGGCATTGACCGTTTCCTGTGCAGTGTGGGAGATTTCATAGAAGTCGGACGCCGCATGACTTGTGTTGGGGTTGGTCATGAATGCCTTAAAGAACGGCTGCTCCTCAATGTTCTTATTGGGTGGGTTCTTGCCTTCAGCAGCAGCAATCATGGAACTGGCTACCCCTGTGGTGAAAGTCCCCAGTTCAGCGGTGTACCCTTGGATTAAATGGTCGATCTTGGCGGGGGATAGGCCAATATTGTCCAGGCCCAATGAACTGAGCGTTTTGGCAAACTCACTTGCACGAGCACCGCGCATTGCTACTGGCAGACCTTGGTCGCTCATACCCTCGATGGAGCGTTTGGTATAGAACGAGTAATTGGTAATGGCTTCAAGCGCGGGCTTTACAGCTTGCGGGATTAGAATACCTTCACCGGGCAAGTTGTGCTGAATGCCGCCCAGGATGGACGCAACAACTTCTTTACCCGTGCTGGTGCCTGACATGTGCCGCACAGCTACTTCGGGAAGTGTCTTGAAGAAGAACCCAACCTCAAACGGCACTGCCACTTTAATGAACGAGTGACCGTCCTCGCTCCATGGGTTAGGCAGCAACCAGTTGTTGTCCTTGACTTTGTCAGGCAGTTTCTTGTAGTCCTCGTCGTCTTGCAACTGCATAGCGTACACAGTGGACATGATCGTCATCATCACCGCACGGCTGTAGAAAATACGTTGGGCTTCTGCCTTTTCTTGCGGGTTCAAGCCGTAGCCAGTGGCCGCACGGTAGAGGGTGTCCAAGCTGGTGATAGACGCAGACAAGAACGGGATCATGTGCCGCAACGAGTTCAGCGTACTGGAGTTACCCCGCACCATGAAGTTGATGGACTCCCGTGCACGAAACACCCCATAGTCTGTGGCCTCTGCCTCGCTCATACCGCGTTTAAGACCTTCGGCCTTAGATTTCTTAAAGATAGCTACACGGGTAGCCGCATCTGACGCCTCATGTATCTGCATGACCTTATGGAGCATCCTGTCCATCACAGAGGGGTTGATCTTTTCAGTGCCCGCTTGCTTTAAGAACTCATGCAAATCGATGGTGCTGTCCACCTGCCCAATAACTCCCCTGGACGCCAACAGCTTAGCCTCTTCAGATTGGCCTGCAAGAATCCTGGCGTATTCGGCGACGGAATGGAAGGGGGTGATGATGCCGGAGTTGGCGACCAGCGTTGCATGAATAGGGTCACGGACCAACTGCCTGATCCAGTACATCGGGTTGATCAATGCCGTGGCCCGCAAAACTTGAGTTGAGGCAGATAACGCTTTCATCAACGGACCCAACTCGTAGTGCATCATTTGGAACGCGGCCAAATCGTTGGGGTTTTGCAGAATAACGGACACCACCCCGGTGCTTGGATCAGCATCAGGATTGGTTGGGTCCCGGTAACGCAGATTCACGTTGGGGTCGTCTGCATTACGGACAATCTTGGCAAGCTTCAGTACAGACAGTTGGTCAACAGCAACCTTGCGGGTCTGGTTTTGATAGGCCGCAGCCGTCATGGACGCATAGTGCTTGTCCAAGTTTTCCCAGATATTGCGTTGTAGGTCACTGCCAGACAGGTGCTCTAGTTCGCGAACCGTCTTTGTGCCGCCACCCTTGCCTGTATAGGCTTCCTGTTTATCGGGAGACATGTCTTCACGCGCTGCATACAGCGGCACGTAGTTCTTCATGCTGCGGTAGTAGTCCGCCTGCTGCTTGTTAAGCAACCCAGAATTTTCCCACAGATCGATGAGGCCAGTGTTGACTGCTCTCCAAGTATCAAATATTTGCTGGACTTCAGGTACCGCTGCAATCTGTTGGTTGGCCCACTGGATGTGAGCCTGCGTAACTTGAAGCTCGCGATCAACGTCTCTATCTTTTAAATACCGCTTACGGATTGCCTTGGCTTGGTTGACAACGCGAAGTATGTCAGTCAACGGCGCACCCGCACGCTTCATGTCTCTGGCTAGACGCATCATGTCTCTTGCATCAGACAGCATTTGTGCGGCCTTTTTACGCCGACCTTCATCCACTTGCTTAATCTCTTCACCACGCAAAATACGAGCAACTTCACCGACATACCCACGACCACTGAAACCAGACCCTTTGACGATCGGATTACCGTCTAGGCCATCGGCCACCTTTTGGGAGCGGGATAAATTGTCCGCACTGCGATTGATTACAACAGTGCCGTCACCATTGATCACGGGGATACCTGTCTGCATACCGTTCTTGATGAGGTTGATAACCTGATTGAACGAGCGCACAAGCATGTCAGCCCGCAGCTTACCGTTTTGAAACACGGGCATACTTTGCAATGACTTGGTTAACCCAGAAGTGGGGTCAACCGCAGCTATGCGTAACTTGGTCCAGAAGTCGTCGTTGTTCCAATTGTTGGCTATTTTCTGTGCAGCCTGCTTTACTTGCTGCGGAGCGGTCTGCGCTGGTTGCAGTTTGGTCAGCTTTGGCAGGGTGTACGGTTGCCCAGGCGCAGGCACATTGAGCGGCCCAGGCGAAAAGGCTCTTCGCATTACTCCCGTGGCTTGCGCACTCTCAAGCGTTGGCCCTCGGCGGGTCTTTGACGTAATAGGGACGATTGAAGTTTGCAGAATCTGATTGGTCAGGTCAATTAATTGACTCAGCGCGGTATCCGCCTTGGCAGTAAGGCCCAATGCGGTTCGGATAATCTCGACGAAGCGAGACATAGCTGATTTGCCGGTACTCTTATAAGGAATGCTCTCCAGCACTTCTTGCATCTCAGATGTGGTCATACCATGCGTTAGCATCTCATGCTCTTGGTTGTACCGACCACCCCTTTGGGTTTCATTACCAAGAGCGTTTGTCTCGTTCAATACATGATTTTCAGCATAGGTCAATCTTTCCCCACGAGCAACCTTACCTTCCAAATTTTTTAACACCACACGGTGCAAGTCTTTAAGTTGCTTGACTATCTCGCCCGCTTTAGAGTTAGGAAACATCTTACCGTACTCGACCAAAGACGCAGTAATCGCATGAATTGACTCATGGGTCATCGTGCGGATTTGCCCCCCAAATGGTTGTCCTGATCTTTTACCCGCAACGCTGATATCCATTGTTTTAGACAGCACATCTGGAATAACGCGCCCTAATGTACCGGGACTGGTATATTGCAACTTACGAGCACGGTCAGGGGTATCCGCCACTGCAAATTTAAATTTATACCCAGCTTTTTGAAGCTCGTCCATCCTAAGATACAGCGCCTTGACGATTTCTTGATTGGCTTTGGGGCCGACCGTCATGAGATAGCGCAACACCTGACGAAATGTCTTACCTGTTATCTCTGCCTCAATATCTTGGTTTAGTGCGACACCATGCTTTTCCAACACTTTACGCACATCTTCAGGGGTGGAGGCACCAGGAGGCGTGACCCGTTTGTTGTACTTTTTGACAATGCCAGAGAAGTTTGCGTTGTTGCTACGACCAGCAGCAACTGACTTACCCCACGCAGCCTGCTCTTCAGGGCTTAACTGGTTGAAGTCAGGATGAACACCTGCTTCGCGGTGGCGATTCCACTCTGTAGCTGGGTCTAGTGCACCCGGCTGCGTTCCCGCTCCGCCAGCAGGTCTTTGAGGAGTTGGCGTGCCAGGTACCACTCCAGGTTGCTGACCTCCTGGAGCTCCCGTGGGGGGTGCGTTTCCGCTGGGTCCACCAGGAACTCCCACATCTGGGCCAGTTGTTCCGGGCCCATTGACTCCTGGCTCTGCGAAGAAGTCGGTTTGGGCCGCACCCAAGAAAGCACGGTTCTTAATGCCTTGTTCAATGTCTTCTCCAGTTAACTGGGTATACGCAGCGTCAAGCAGTTCGCGTTGGGCCTCACTGAGGGGCTTGGTCCCTGCCGGGTATCTGCCAGTTTTATCTTGTTGGTACAACTGCTCCATGGCGGCTACAGCGTCTACCTCGGGCGAAGTCATCAACGCTTGAACACGATCCCCCACAATTTTGGCCGTGGCAGCGTTATTACCTCTAAGCACTTTGGAGGCATCTGGGTCGGCCTTGGCGGTATCAACTGCTGCTTTAAACGTGGCAGGGATATCAACTGGCGTAGGTGGCTTGGCCACTGGCTCGGGCGTAATCGTCTGGGGTGGCTGTGTCGGTGCTTCACCAGTGAACAACTCACCTTGTCCAGGGAACGGCAGTCCTGGTTGCTCCACAGCGGGCTCATTGGTACCGGGCATCGGCCCCACCATCTCCCGCTCGTTTGGCATACGCTGGGTAGGCACAACTCCACCGAACAAATCTCGTTGCGGGCCACCCTCGGGTGTAACTGCCAAAGGTGTGAACGGAGCCTGGGGTTGAGCAGGGGGTGCCGCAGGTGGTAAAGACGGCGGGGTCGGAAGAGGAGGCGGACCTCCAATAGGCGTAGGAGCGGGCGGGCCACCAACAGGGGCACCCGGAGCATTAGGAGTAGCAGGTGGGGCGACAGGTGGTGCACCAGGGGGAGCCGGTGGGGGTGATGGCATAGCCGGGGCTTGAGCGGAAGGGGTAAATACCTGTCCAATCCCGCCCATCAGAGCGCCACCCAAGGCACCCATACCAGCAGCCGAGCCGACACCCTTCATGATGTCTGTGCCAGGGATAGCTTGGGCTATGTTGAAGTTTTTAACCAGCGCACCGCCGCCTTCTTCTAAGCCCTCACTAACAAACTCTCCGCCAATGCCTTTAAGCCAGCCACCTGTTTTAGGTGCACGGGCAAGGAAGCGTTCAACTGTGCCACCACCCGGCAGACGGGTAGCTACTACGGATATACCAGCAGCTTCAATTGCAGCTAAACGGCCCTTGGCCAGGGCTATACCTTGTGCCTGCTCTTCAGGTAACCCTTGCTCCGTCAGCTTATCAAAGATCTGTTGGTAGGTATCAGAGCCGATGTCCGCGCCTTGCATGACGGCGTTGCTACTGATAACCCCAGCCATACCTGCCTTGGCGGCAGCGGCTTCCATTGCGTCTTTGGCAGCGTTGCGCATCAACAGTTTGACACCGCCTTTGGTAACCGCACCAGCCCCAAATGACCCGATTAAATTGGGTACTTGCTCAAAGAAAAATGATGATAGTAGGGCAGGATCTTTGGCGGTTTCTTTAAACGCTGTCCCAAACTCAGCCATGAACCCTTCGGCTTCATCTATCTTTTTAGCCCGCATGGCTTCTTTACCACGCAAGATGGGGGACTTCTGCTCTTCAGCATAGGACTCAAGCTTCTTACCTGCCGTACCCAGTGCGCTAATCGGTGCGCCCATACCCTCCATCAAGGTACGCTTGGCGTCAAAGTCTTCGGGTATTTGCTCGCCCGTAATAAGCTGACGAACCTGTCCAGGCACCTGTGCAAGTTGCCCAGCGCCTTTACCGAGACCCGCCAAGGTATCTATACCCGCCTCACCCCAAGTACGCTTACTTTTGGCGGCAATGTCTGGGTACTCTTCTAAAACCCTTCGACGAACTTCCTCATCGGGCATGTCATCAGGAACGTCCCTAAGAATAATCCCGTTTGGAAGTTTGAGGTTATAA
>Ga0181358_1001191_pt1 | contig 11972 bp, 14 predicted proteins | sample Fa13VDMM110SD_FD_130096 | JGI IMG/M metagenome (GOLD analysis project Ga0181358, IMG submission 130096) | Freshwater viral communities from Lake Michigan, USA - Fa13.VD.MM110.S.D | ecosystem: Environmental > Aquatic > Freshwater > Lake | place: USA: Michigan | collected 2013-09-24
ATAGGCTTTCCCTAATGTACCATTGACTATGTCAATACGGGATTGTAGCCCAAGCTCTTCAACTTTCCCACCACCGTGGGGTCCATAGAGTCCTACCGCATGAACTTCATCAATATATGTCATAGCACCATATCGATCTGCTAGGTCGCAGATCTCTTTAATGTGTCCAACATCGCCATCCATTGAGTAAACTGATTCAAATACTATACAGGGCACATTGCCTGTTAGCTGTATGCTGGTTAATACGTCTTCTAGGTGATCAAGATCGTTGTGACGGAACACAGTCTTAGGTGCTCGACTGTGTACCATGCCTATCACTAGGCTATTATGATTCTCACTGTCCGAAACGAAATGTATGTTAGGAATGATCTTAGATAACGCTATCAAGGTCCACTCGTTGGCCACATAGGCTGATGAGAACAACAGAGCTCGTGCCTTGTTGTGCAAGGTGGCCAGTTCGTGTTCCAGTGCCACGTGATAGTGGCTGGTGCCTGCAATATTGCGAGTGCCACCGCTACCTGCTCCTGTGTGATCTAGCGCAGTGTGCATGGCATCTAGTACAACTTTATGCTGTCCCATACCTAGATAATCATTTGAACACCAGTTGGTGATAGTCTTGATGTTGTAAGGTCCGTACCACATGGCATTGGGAAACTTACCCTTTTCACGGATGATATCGTTGAACACACGGTATTTTCCGTTGTCTTTGAGTGTTTTAAGCAGTGCATTAAAGGGAGCTTTGTTTATCATAGTAAGTGTATTTAACCTGCTAAATATTACATTAGGGAGTAATAATGGCAACGATTAACTATTTTGGTTTAACAAAGAAGAGCACAGTTACCGTTGCTTTGACAGTTACTGTTGATCAATTGATCACAGCTATTGCTACAGACGAATCTCTGGCCACAGAATATTACACAATTAGCAAATTAAGTGATCCTAGCAAAAACAGTTTAACCTATGGCGATAGTTCTACAACATTGACAGCTATGGGTATTATTGACGGAGATGTTATTCTTTGCACCACTAATCAATATGGTAGCAAACAAGAACGTCAGGTGGCAAAACTAGCAATTGCAGGAAAAAAACGAGAGTTGACCAGTAGAACCTACACATTAACTATTGATAATCTACCTACAAAATACACAGGCAATGAAGTTACAGACAATGCCAATACGGGTGGATTAGTTGCTGGCCGTCCTTGGAGTTAATAAATACTACTATGAGAGCAGCAGAATTTATGAGGGCCTTGGCCGACATCATTGACAGTCTAGACGGCAAAGAGTCTAGTACAGATGCCCCTGCAAAAGATCCTAGCGAACTAGACACAAATCCAGTATTTGTACCTCCTTTACAGTTAGCACACGAACTAGATAAAGCAGAACAGGGCAAAGCTAGCCCCATCATTAACAAAATTACACAGGACGAAGTGGAACACAACCCACGTAATCCCATTCATCGTCCTTATTAAACACCCACTTTAGTCTAAACACACCAATCCGATAAATATTGGTATGAGCATACAAAAGATCAAGGCCGGCCGTGTTACCCAAGTGGTAGCGGATGAATGGGTTGGCCCCTATGGAACATTATTTTACAATGAAGACCTAGGCGATCTTCGAGTAGGTGATGGAGTAACACCTGGGGGGATTCTTTTATCTTTTGGTGGCGGAGAAGGTGGAAATTATTCACTGCCCACAGCAACAACCACAGTCAAAGGTGGTGTTAAGATAGATGGCACAACAATTGCCATTACCAATCAAGTTATTAGGGTAGGCACAGTACCGTATAGCAGCCTATCAGGCACGCCAACAATACCCACCAACAACAATCAACTGACCAACGGTGCTGCTTACATTACCAGTGCAGCATTATCTGGTTTGGCCACTGAAAGCTATGTGACCACTAGGGGATATATTACTACCAGTGCGTTAACAGACTATGCTCTTACCAGTGCTGTTCCGACCAACAACAATCAGCTGTCTAACGGCGCCGCTTACATTACAAGTTCAGCATTAACAGGACTTGCCACAGAAACCTATGTGACCACTAGGGGTTATTTGACCACAGTGGCCTATGCAGACATCACCAACAAGCCCACATTGTTCTCGGGCAGTTATGTAGATTTAACCAACAAGCCTACTATACCTACAGATATCAATCAACTTGCTGATGCGTCAGGACTGTTAGGCCAAGGTGGTGGCGGTGGGGGAACTACCTACATTACCAATAATGTAGAGAATCCGTTTTCATTCAGTGTAGCAGGCGATGATAGCACACTACGCGAAATTGCCAACGGTGAAAGCATCAAGATCACAGGTGCTGGTGGAATAACTGTAACCACAGACGCAGAAGGCAATTTAACTGTAACTGGTACACCTGTTAGTCTAGCAGGTTATGCCACTGAAAGCTATGTTACCAGCAGAGGATACATCACAGGACTAAGCTTCAATGACCTTACAGACAAGCCTAACCTAGCAGGCACATACACATTTAATGTGGCCGCTGATGACAGTACCTTACGAACAATCGGTACAGAAGAAACAGTCAAGTTTGTAGGTGCCAGCGGTATTACAACCAGCAGTGATGACGAAGGCAAGATTACCATCACACAAGGTACCACATCAAGTCTAGTCAACGGTGCAAGCACAGTGAGCCTTGGATCAGACGGTACTACAACATTCCCAGATGGTTATCTTAAAATAGTACCAAATGGTGCGAATCCTTATATCAGCAATAGAACAGACAATGGTCTTGGGTTGGTGTCAGGATCTGCTATTCAGATAAGGCAGTCAGATGCAGATGCATACGGCATCAGTATCGATAGTTCAACTACTAATACTGTGGGCACAAGCACATTGGCCATTGGTAGTAGCATTGATGTTAATGGCAGTAAGATTGTTATTGGAAAGTATACTTATACCAGTGATGTGGGATCTAATCTAACTTCCCAAAATAAAATCGAAATCAATAACAACGCAATTCTCATTGGACCATATTCGTCCAACACTGTGGACGGAAGCACTGTAACGGCATTTACTGGTTGGACCTTTGGCACAGATGGTAACCTAACATTCCCAGATACAACAGTACAGATCACAGCTTGGACAGGTGTTGCTGATTATAATAATTTAATTAACAAGCCCAATCTTGCCGGCACATATCAATTTTCAGTAGCAGCAGATGATTCAACACAGAGATTAATATCTACAGATGAAGTCATCAAGTTTGTAGGCGCAAGTGGCATTACCACTGCAAGTGATGCAGACGGCAATATTACCATTACTGGTCCTAGTCTAGCAGGACTTGCTACAGAAACATTTGTTACCACACAAGGTTATATCACAGGCCTAAGCTATAATGATCTTACAGACAAGCCCGACCTAGCGGCAACATACACTTGGTCAATTGCCGCAGATGATTCAACCCTTCGTGAAATATTAGCCAACGAAACTGTCAAGTTCATAGGTGCAGGCAGCATTACCACTGCCAGTGATGCAGAAGGCAATATCACAATCACTGGAGCAGCACCGGATAGACTGACCAGCAATGCTAGATCAGCTGTATTAAATAGTAATGGCACATTCAGTTTGCCCACACTCGCAGCAGAGCCGGCAACACCACAAGCAGGGCAGATGGCACTGGCCAATGGCACAAGTTGGGATCCTATTGCACAAAATAATGGAGCCCCTTACATGGTGATATATACTGGGTCTGCGTGGATTGGTATGGGCAGCGGAGGAGGTGGAGTCACTATGGATGAGGTCTATATGGCCATACTTGAATTGGGTCCAACTACCTTGTAATAAGGAAATGTCAATGACAGAAGAAACAGAAACATATAAACGATTGGAAAACAAGGGCTGTCCCTGCTGGTGCGGTAAGCATTGTGGGTCAAGCTGTATGACTGATGGCTGCGACTGCACTGACTGTGAGTGTTTTGAGTGTCAGGACAATGATGTACATAGATGACAAAGATGTGTGGGCCACTTGCCCTACGGATTATCTTTGGATCTATGACAAATTAATTCTAGCACGTAAAAACGGATACTTGGCTGGTCCAGCCGGCATAGCAGTACCTAAACGCAGCTGGTACATTGTTCGCCCCATAACCAACATACGCATGATGAGTCGTGGTGCTCGAAAACAATGGCTAACACCTGATGACACTGATAAGATACCCGATGGCTACTTTTGGACAGAATGGTTTGATGGTCGACATACCAGTGTGGACTTTCACTATGGTATACCCAAGTTGGTAGTTGAGGGTTTTCGAGACGATGTCAATAGACTAGATAGATTCAGTCGTTGGCAACGTATCAATGAACAATACAGTTTTCCTAAGGTACTAGGAGAGCTATGGAGACTGACTCCCTGGATCAATGTAGAATATGTGGATGGTAAAATTATTGAAGTGCATCTGCGTTGGAACGATGATTTTAGTAATCACAGCAGCGACATAATATATCCTGTATGGAAAGATAATCATCAACCTCAACCTAAAAATACTTCATGGTATCCAAGCACTGCCGGAGATAGACTAGGCTTCTGGATAGAGAATAAATAAAGTATGCGTATTTCAGACATATTAACAGAATCCAAAAATCCACTAGCAAAGTGGCGCAACGACGAACCAGCAGCGTTTGTCAAAAGTCTTACCAAGAAGTTGGGTCAGCCTGACGAACTTACGGAAAATCGTGCTGTATGGTATGACAAGGACGGCTTCAAGCGCATTGAAGTCAAAGATGAATATATCTTGCATTGTTGTCCAGCACCACACTATGACTATGTGTACAGCACCGTAGATCTACATGTGCCCAAGAAGTTTGTGAGAGTGTTAGCAGAGTCATCAGAAAGCATATTACTGGACCTGTTAAAGAACGAAGTATCAGCTAGATGTGCCACACTGAGTGCTAACGCAGTGACCCTGAACTATGTGTTGGATGTTGTGTCTGAGCGAGTAGAAGGTGATAAAACGGAATACGAAACACGTATCAAACAGCTCTACAAGAACAAATTAAATCCAGATCCAGAATGGTGGCCGGACATAACCAAGGAAGTGAGAAAATGAACAAGTTATTAGTATTATTATTGTTAGTCCCCGTACTGGCATTTGCACAAGGAAAGGTACCGGCAAAATCAGCCACTTATGACGCACAAATTTTAAGAGTCACTGATGGAGACACTGTGGTTATTGCCGCACCATTCTTGCCTGCACCACTTAAGCCAGAGTTGGCCATTCGAGTATTTGGTGTAGACACTCCGGAGAAAGGACATCGTGCGCAGTGCCCAAGCGAAGCACAGCGTGGCGAAGCAGCTACCGCATTTACCAAGAAGGCTATAGAATCAGCAGCAGCAGGCGCCGGCAAGTTTCAAGTTACCATGTATGGTTGGGACAAATTTGGTGGCCGTGTGTTAGGTGATATCTTAATCAACGGAAAGAGCCTACGTGCTGGATTGATTGCCAACGGATTTGCCCGGGAGTATTACGGCGAAGCTAAACAAAGCTGGTGCCAATAAGAACACACTACCTTAGGACCCTTGTGGTTTACGTGTGGGCCGGCTGCTGGCCCGAAAGGAGTAGGAGTCGTGCCCAAAACTTTCGAAAGTGAGCACTAACATAAAGAACTGTGATGAAAAAGATAGCATTATTCTTGCATCATCCCAAATGCAGTGTGCAAAGCGGCAATGGCATTATGAAAGCCCTGAGCTCACACTACAGTTTTAAAATCTTTACCCGCCATGAAGTTGAGCGGGATTTCTTTGACGATGTAGACTGTGTGTGTATTCCAGGAGGAATAGGTGATGCTGCCAGTTTTGATTATCTGTTCAGTGAGAACGGAGAGGCTGTTAAACAGTTCGTAGGTAGTGGTGGCAAGTATCTAGGCATTTGTATGGGAGCCTATTGGGCCGAATCTTACTATCTTGATCTACTCAAAGACATTCGTGCAGAACAGTACATCACTCGCCCCGGAGCCGATACTCATAGGCCACACGCTAAGAATCAACAAGTGCTATGGCAGGGCCAAGAAGAAAACATGTTCTTCTATGATGGCTGTGCGCTAATAGGTGCAGGTATAGACACTGCCAAGATATGGAGCCTATATCCCAACGGTGACCCAATGGCCTTGATACAGAACAATGTAGGCATAATAGGCTGTCATCCAGAAAGTGAATCACATTGGTATGAAAGCTACTCGTGGATGCAGGGTCGGTATCATCTTGGTAACCACCATAAATTATTATTAGATTTTGTTGACGAACTGATGACTTTGTAATCTTAGTGTAATCGAATATTCCTTAAATACTTGATGCAAAAGACTTACCGTAGTATTTTTGTAAGTGATGTCCACTTGGGTACAAAAGACTGTAAGGCGGATCATCTTAATAATTTCCTCAAGCATAATAGTTGTCACACACTATATCTTGTAGGCGACATAATCGACGCTTGGAAGATTCAACAGAACAAATGGCGGTGGAAACAGAGCCATACCAATGTTGTTCGTCGTGTGCTAGGCCACGCCAAACGCGGCACTAGAGTTGTATTCATAGCAGGCAATCACGATGAGTTTTTAAGACCCATGATACCTTATGGTTTTTCATTTGGTCTAATAGAAATACACAATCAAACGGAACACATAGGCGCAGATGGCAAACGCTATCTAGTCACACACGGAGATCTGTTTGATGGCATTACACGACTGGCACCGTGGATAGCATTCCTAGGAGATAAAGCCTATGACTTTGTTCTTGAACTCAACAATAAATTTAATTGGATTCGTCGCCGCATGGGTTTTGGGTACTTTAGCCTTAGCCGCTTTCTTAAGCACAAGGTTAAAAAAGCAGTAGACTTTATATTCAAGTTTGAAGAGAACTTGGCCAACTACTGCAAGAAGCGTGGCTTTGATGGTGTCATCTGTGGTCACATACACCACGCAGAGATCAAAGAGATCAATGGTGTAATGTATATGAATGATGGTGACTGGGTTGAATCATGCACAGCACTGGTAGAACATCACAACGGTCGCTGGGAAATCATAACTTGGACCAAGGAGCACGATGATGTGGATATTGATAATACTGGCAGTACATCTAAACAATCCAAAAGACATTCCGGGACGAGTATTGATAGAATTTCCTACCCTCCAGGACTGCGAGCGAGCTCGGTCGACCATGACCAGTTGGTTAAAATTTGAAAATTTCAAGGTGGTAGCAGAATGCAAACGACAATAAGCGATAAAATTACCATTGTGGTTCCTTGTAAGAACGAGGAAAACTATATCCATCATTTGTTAGATTCACTACGTGGACAAAACATTGGTAATACTAGAGTTATTATTGCTGACTGTTCTACTGATGCAACTAGACAAGTGATAAGAGACAATAGTCTTGGGTTAAATGTAGAAATCATTGAAGGTGGCCCGGTATCCATTGCCAAGAACAATGGCGCTAAACTAGTCACTACTCCTTACATATTGTTCATTGATGCCGATGTTCGCTTCTTTAAGAACACTGTGATTCATGATGCTGTCAACACAATGGAATCAAAGAACTTGGATCTTATTGGATTGAAAATTAAGTGTTATGATCAAGACCCAAGAGCCAAGATTGGTTTTGTTATTTTTAATACCATAAATCACGCATTGAAATACTTTAGTCCTTTTGCCGTGGGAGCTTTCATGCTCACCCGTAGGGACCGTTTTGAAGAGTTTGGCGGCTTTCCTGAAAACTTTTCAACATCAGAAGACTTCTTCTTATCTCGCAAATACAGTCCTAAAAAGTTTAGAATCATTCGCCATCATTTTGGACAAGACAGCCGTAGATTTAAAAAGATGGGCTATATGGGTATGGCCAAATACCTAGTCAAGAACTTTGTTAATCGCAATAATAAAGCCTATTGGGACAAGTTAGATTCGTCTAAGTATTGGGGTTAAAAACGGGCTTTTTATAACTCAATGTAATCTCGATGTAATAATCTAGTAGTTTAATTTTTTTGTATAGTATAAATAATGTTATGAAAAAACTACTATTAACCATTTTGGTCCTGTTCTCGTCAGTTGTTTACGCACAGCTACCCACTTCAACAATACCACTTCCCCCAGACATTGCCGCAATCAAGAAGAAAAACGTCTTGATCATTGCTATGACTAAGAAAGACGTTCCTCCATTCTTCAGTGGCGAAGGTGCCGACATTCGAGGTCTTGACGTTGAAATTGGCCGACGAATTGGTGTTATGATCGGAGTACCTGTTGAGTTTAGACGAGATGCAGAAAGTTTCGCTGACGTTGTGGAACAGGTTCGTGACGGTCGTGCAGATCTTGCTGTGAGCAAGCTATCAATTACTGGCCCAAGACTGCTCACAGTTCGCTTTAGTGATCCCTACATCAAACTCAAACAAGCAATGATTATTAATCGTTTATGGTTGAGTCAGAACTCACAGGGTCGCGAAGTGCATGAAGTGCTTAGAACATTTAACGGTAAAATATCATTTATCAAGAACAGCAGTTATGATACATTTGCCCGAACAAATTTCCCCAAAGCTGTGTATACTCCGGAAGAAAGCTGGGACACAATCATCAACAATGTAACCAATGGCACAATTGCAGCTGGCTATAGAGATGAGTTTGAAATTAAGAAGATTAGTTTTGAGTTTCCTAACGCTGCAATTACTACCAAAACAGTGACCATCTCAGACAGCATAGACAATATTGCTGTGGCTGCAAATGTTAACTCACCACAACTACTCAGCATAGTTAACTATATTATTAGAAATGAGTACAGCAACATTGACACCAAGAAGTTAATGGATCGATACAAGGCTGAGAAAAAACCTCCAGCACTTGTAAAGAAATAATTAGGAAACATCATGAGCTTTAATTTAAAATCATTTCTCTCTAGTCCGTGGACTATTTTAGGGTCAATCATAATCGGAGTGTTGGCAGGAGTATATGCACCTGCGGCAAGTATGAACTTTGAAAGTGTCGGCGGCATCTATATCAGCTTGCTTAAAGTTGTGGTGATACCTTTCTTGTTAGCTACAATTTTGGTTGGTGTTATTAGTCTACTGCAAAAAGAAGGCAGTGCTTCAATGATACGTAAAATCATTATTGGCTTTGTTGGTAGTATGTTCCTTGCGGCGGTAATCGGTGTTGGTACAGTTGCGTTGACTGGCAGCGAAATGACTCCTGCAAAACAAGCACAACTTGGTGCAATTGTCAACGACAAAGAATCTGGCAGTGATCTTAACATTACGTTAAAAGAACCAATGCCTGTTGTACCGCACGTTGATCCAATGCAGATGGCACAAAAGTTTATTCCAGAAAATATCTTTAACACACTGGCTGCTGGCGAAAGTTTAAAGATTGTTATCTTCTGTTTGATATTTGGTGTCGCCTTGGGCAACATCAAAAGTACAGGGCAGGAAATGCTGGTTGATGTATTGAAAAGTGTTCAACAGGCCAGTATCAGTATTTTCAAATTCTTAAACTATTTCCTACCGTTTGCATTATTAGCAATGATCAGTAGTCAGGTTGGTAAGGTTGGTGTAGGCATTTTCTTGACCATGGTTGAGTTCATCATGCAACAGGCCGTTGGTGGATTACTAGTTATCATCGCTGGTACTATTGTTATTTGGCAACGTTCAGGCCTGAGCCTAATGACTGTGATCAAGGAAACAAAAGAAACGCTAATTGTTGCTGTTAGTTCACGCAGTTCATTAGCCTGTATCCCATACGCACAAGAAGCACTACACAAATTAAAATTTGATAGAACTGGTGTAGAACTAACTGTACCACTAAGTTTCACAGTAAACCGCATTGGCAGTATTGTTTATTACGCAATTGCCACAGTGTTTATTGCCAACATATACGGTGCACCTATGGGAGTAACTGGTTTGTTGGTGGTGTTGTTTGGCAGTATTTTAGCTGGTCTAGCATCAGCTGGTACAACAGGTATTCTCACAGTGGCCACAGTAGCAGTGGTTTGTGACCTGTTAAAACTTCCAAGCGAAGCAGTATTGGTACTGTTGATTGCTGTTGATCCACTAATGGATATGATTCGTACTGCAAGCCATGTACACGGGAATGTAGCAGTGACAGCATTCGTTTGTGACAAGGAAGTAGACGATGGACAAACTGAAAGAACTACTGCTTGAACTGTTAAAGTATATAGGTGAAAGTCCATTTCGCCTATTCACAGTTGTGTTCCTATGTGTGTTGGGGTTCGGAGGGTGGATAGTCTACAGTGAAAAAGATGCCTTTATGGCATCTTATCGTGCGCAACAGGCCATGCCTAAAATGAATGGCAAGTATGAAGAAGCGCATAATTTCCTATTAAAGAATACAGACGTAGAACTTGTATCTATAATGGAAGTTAATACTCTAGCAAACACAAGGAAAATTGCGTTTTTGTCCACACGCAACGGCGGAAAGATTAAAGAATTCAATGGCCTAGACGTTGGCCTGTTTAGTAAAAACTATGACAACAACAATGATGTTATCAGCCTGATGTCTGGTAAGATTCCCTGTAGTCCCTATCTCAAACCACAAAGTCTCATTGGGTTTACCTACAAAGACAACGGTGTTAACTTTATGTGCCGTATCAGTGTTCCAGCTGAGCCCGGTGTATTTATAGGACAGATAAGTGTTGGTTGGAAAGAACAACCTACTGATTTAGAATCGGCTCACACAGCACTGATCATTGCGTCGGCATTGTTGTACAAAAAATGAGACTGCCTACTGTCATAGCCGTTGGCATTTTGATAATCATCCTATTGGTTATATTATGATCAAGCGACTAGGCGTACTGGGTGGAATGGGGCCTGCTGCTTCGGCCGAGTTTATGGTACGATTGGTTGCACAAACTCCAGCGACAAAAGATCAAGACCATATTCCCACCATCCTGTGGAGCAACACTGAAGTTCCAGACCGTAGTACCAGTATGCGTAACGGTGACAACAAACCATTACCTTACCTGTTGTCGGGTATACAAGGATTGGTGTTGGCAGGGTGCAATCTAATTGTTATACCCTGCAACACTGCACATCTTTGGTTCAAAGAAATGGAAAAACAAGCATCGTGGCATGCCAACATTGTACACATTGTTGACAGTGTTGCAGATGCATTACGAGATGTAAACGTAATTGATTCTAAAATTGGAGTCATGGGCACACAGGCAACCGTTGAGTTGGGATTGTATCAGTATCGTCTAAACAAACTGGGATGGGAATGTATTGTGCCTACCAAACTAGAAATGGATACGCTGGTACAACCAGCGATTGATCTAATCAAAGCCAATCAAATTGAAGCGGCACACACAATGTTAATGACTGTTATTCACAGTCTTATCGGCAGGGGAGCAACAGCAGTGGTGCTGGGCTGTACTGAAATCCCGTTGGCTATTAGAGAATCTCAACAGGACAATATCCCACTAATAAATAGCATTGACAGTTTGGTTAAGAATGCTATCAAACAATTCAAAAGGAATTAACATGAAATTAACATCATTTATATTTGTCATCGCAGTGTTTGCAACAGCTTGTGCAGCAGTCTGGACGCCAAGTGCAGCAGAACTTGCATTAAGTGCCAAGGAAGATGCTAGAGAACTTGCGTTATTCAACCTGCTTGGGTCAAAATAAGTTGGTATAGTTCACGCCAGTTCTTAACTATGGGATAGTTGCATTCGTGATGCATATTATGTCCGTGTTCAATAAGAACGCTTTTTAATCCCAGATTGTGGCCAACATCGGCATTGGCTGGCTTGTCTTCAATCCACCACAGACCACTGTCACGGTATGGTTCCAATGCTGAATCTTTGTCTGCACCAGTGTCCAAACAGATCACAGTCTCAATGGCATTGCCAAAAAGTTTACGCAGATTCTTTTCTCTAAGCTTCTGTGCGTTCTTGTCTAGGCTCAAGCTGGTGATCACTCGGAATTTATAACCGTGTTTTTCGTGCAGTCTTTTAACATAGTG
>Ga0181358_1001196_pt1 | contig 11960 bp, 21 predicted proteins | sample Fa13VDMM110SD_FD_130096 | JGI IMG/M metagenome (GOLD analysis project Ga0181358, IMG submission 130096) | Freshwater viral communities from Lake Michigan, USA - Fa13.VD.MM110.S.D | ecosystem: Environmental > Aquatic > Freshwater > Lake | place: USA: Michigan | collected 2013-09-24
CAGGTCAGCGCCCTTACCGGCGATGGCACCTCCAACACCCACCGCGAAGTAAGCTCCCCCTTTGGAGGTGTTCCACCGACCAGCAGCCTTGGAATCCGACTGGAGCTTAACCTCACTAAAGATATTCTTATAATCTTCGCTGTCAATGGCGTTACGGGTCTTACGCCCGAAGCTAACCGCCAGCTCCGCAGTGTGGGTTGCCTGAATGATCTTCTTTTCAGGAAACCTACCCATGAACATGGCGGGCAACAAGAACGAGGCAAACTCAGACTTGGTGTGACGAGGCGGCATGTTGATAATCAGCCGCTTGCAATCGCCACTCATCACGCGATCAAAGGCTTCAGCCATGATTTCATGGTGCGGACCTTGGATAAACCCAGGCCACATGGCCTTCACGAAGGGCAAGAACTTGGTCTTGGCAGCCTCACGCGCCTTGGCTTCCTCTAGCTCCTCTATGAGCTTCAGGAAGTCTCTCTGCTCATCCTTACTCATCAGAGCGAGCTTGGGTAGAATCGCAGAAAGGTCCATCTTACTCTCCAAAAAAGACCCCCTCCCGTTTTACAGGGAGGGGAAGTTGGTCGAAAGAACGACGAGGAGAGAACAACCGAAGAGAGTTGCCCCTGTCCTATACACCGGGCTTGGCAGGCGGCACAATATCTCTGTTCACCACCACAATGCTCCGCGCGCGTCCGTAACGGTACTGAATGAAGCCTCTATCAGACAAAGCGCACACCATTCTGTGTACACTTCCCTTGGATGCGACACCCATAAAGGCAGCAATCTCGCTGTAGCTGGGAGAATGCCCATTCTCAGCCAAGAATTTCTTGATGAAATCAAGAACTTGCTTCTGAAGCTTGGTCATTACCGCCAGTTTTCCTGCAACTTGACCAGAGCTTCTATAGTTTTTTGCCCAAGCAGAGGAATTGCCACTAAATCGTGGATTTCTGCCTTAACAAACTCAGCTTCAGAGTTAAAATTGGTCAGTGCGCCATACACTCTGTGAGCCAGTCTGCCGTCCATCATGTCGTAGATGACGCCTTTGTACGGCTCACACCACAGACCGCCCTCATCAGGCTTCTCTGTGGCTTGTACGTTAGCTCTATAAGCCGCCTCGCTGTGCTTCAGCACGATAGCAGACCCTCTAATCAGCGCAGCAGCTTGCCCATGGAGGTGCTGCTCAGCGATATCTGCGGCCTGCATCATGCCTGCGATGTAATCTTCTAGATCAACTTGGCGTTGGTCGTGGATTAAGGGCTTTTTTTCGCACATTGCATCTCTCCTATAGCGGTTTGAACGTATAGGGAACCTTAGTTGAGATGTCAATATAGTACCCGGGTGGGGTAAATGGTACCTAAGTTTTGATAGGGGGTGGGTTTGCTATGAGAGATTTGGTTTGGATTGGTTGGGAATTGATATGGGGGTGGGTATTGATTTATTTTGGGATCGTTTGAGTGGAATAGGTAATCGTTTGAGTGGAATAGTATGTAGGTAGCTGGCCTGAAAAAATTCCTAGAATGGGGTGCCCCGGGTGGGTGGGGTCACGCGGGAGCCATTCCCTTGATGCCCACCCTTACTCATTACGCTCAAGTATTAATCAAGTATTTACCCAGTCATTTTCGCAAGCTTGTCCCGGATTTGCTGTTCTATATCCTCCGGCGAGCGTGCTTCAATAGTCTCTGTCTGCACGCGGTCAGTAAAGAGCGATACAGTTGTCATCTTGCCCAGTAGTTCCAAAGCGCGAACGCGAACTGTTGCGGGGTTTTTAGCGTCTTGGGATTCAAGCCATAGTTTTTCGATGACGTGTTGCTTTATTCTAGCGGAATCATGCGATGTTTTAGCCTGATTCTCGGCAATGATGGTATTCACCCTATCGGCAATGTCGCGGCGCGCCATCAATTTACACGCTTCATTGTTCACAATGTTGGGCTTCATGTTTTCGGAATTGTAAGCCACACGATATGCGGCAGAGAGGCTGCTTCCCTTTGCTACTTCCTGGCAGAATATTTCCTGCTTCACTGTAAGGCCATTGGCATCTTTGCCTTGACCTGCTGCAAGCCTGATCACCTTGCCCCCAGTATCAGGCACAATTGCCAGCATGGGCTTTGCCATTGCTTTGGGTGGGCGTCCCCGCTTCCTCTTCTCCCCATCCCCTACCATTGCCTTGTCCTTCCCTTAGGCCGCGCCATGCCCGGCAAGCCGGGTGACGTGCGGGAAGCTTGTGACGACCATTCACCACATAGAATCCCCGCGCGATATATATAAACCGCTAAGCCGTTGAAAAACAACGCTATCAAATTAATTTGTTAACTTTTGTCCATGTTGGGCAAAACCCCCGGAAAATCGCTGATAAACCCTTGGAATAATTGGACAAAAAAACGATGTTGACATCGCTATCAGTTTCCTATCTTATGATGACAACACCGCAGCACATAACGACGCAAGACGGTGAGGCTTGGATGACCATTCTGGCTTGCCCCCTGAAAGATGGGTGGCGTGATGCTAGCGCCGTCGTCTCGGTTTTCTGGCCGACCCATAGGCCAAGTATGTTGGCGAGGGGGATAGCAACCCCTGGCCGCATAAGCCGCTAGCAATGGCGGCTTGTGCGGCCCAGCAATGATGCTGGCCGATCAGGAAAATAAAATATGTTCATCGTTGTTTATAATAATAATTTCGACTATTTCCTGCGAAACACCATCTTCACAATGGATATGGACCGCGCGCAGCGCTTTCCATCCGCAGAGGCTGCCCACCAAGCGCTGCTAAACAACAAGGCCAAGGGGTTCACTAAGGCCAGCGTAGTAAAAAGATGCAGGGTTGTTGAAATGGACTGACGGTCCAGCAAGGCGGCCCGGCATTGCCGGGTGCGCTTTCCTAGACTGCCAATCCAGGCAGCAATTGGAGAGAATACTATGGCCAATAAAGTCACAGTGAAGGCAGCCACGGCCATCATGGGAAGCCTGGGCTTCCCTTCCAAAATGCCGGGCACGTCCTACGGCATTCCCGCCACGGCGTGCAATGTTGGGCGAAAGCTTCACGCGGTACCTGATACCGTGTGCAGTGACTGCTATGCGCTGAAGGCGAATTATAAATATCCGTCTGTTATTGTGGCGCAAGAGCGTCGCCTTGAGGGCATCATGCATCCCCGCTGGGTGGAGGTGATGGTTGCCATGATAATTCGATCACACGGCATGGATAAACGCGGCATCGTTTCCCCAAAAATCATTGACGCGAACGGTGTGGGCTGGCACCGCTGGCATGATGCCGGGGATATCCAGAACCTCGCCCACCTTGTCAAAATCGTCGAGGTGTGCCGCGCCACACCCGCAATCCGGCATTGGCTGCCCACCCGTGAGGTGCAGGTGGTGAAGGAATACATGCGCTTGCATGGGGCATTCCCCAGCAACCTTTGCGTGCGGGTTTCCGCAACCAAAATTAACGGCGCGCCGCCGCAGAACCTGGGGCTGCCAGGGTCTAGCGTCTATGACGGAGCGCCAATTCGCGCCAAGGCAGTAGGCTGCCCGGCGTACACCCAGGATGGTAAATGTGGCGCATGCCGCAATTGCTGGGACAATGATGTTGAAGAGGTTGCATATCCTCGACACTAGGCAGGGGCGGGAGGGGTTTATCCCTCCCTCTACTGGAAAGCACATGCATTCCGCGTGTGTTTTCTTGTGGAGAGAATAACCATGCGACTATTGCACAATCAATTCCCGACGAACGAACTAACGGACAAAGAGTATGAGACTGCGCTTGTCCATCTATCGGAGCAGATCGGTGCGCAGATAGCCGCGCACTACCCAGAGGGCGAGGCTTACAAGGCCGCGTCCGATGCGCTGGCGAACACATGTCAGACTTCGATGGATCAAACTATTTTAGACTGGATTAGGTCAGCATGCGCTGCAGTGGGTGCATCCGCTGATAACTGCACTGGCCTTTAACCAACAATCGGAGGGAATAAAATGGATATTCAGGCACTGAAGGATTGCTTGCCCAAACTAATACAGGAAATCTCCCAGTATGTCGCGCGAGATATGCGGCAAATGCCAGCGCAATAACTAAAAGATGGGAGGGTCTACCCCTCCCTTTACTGGAAAGCGCATGCATCCCGCGTGTGCTTTCTTGTGGAGAGAATAACATGGCACTCAAGCATAGGTATGTTGTCGTCACTGAGTGCAGGCATTTCAGCAAGCCTGCCGAATTCAAATATCGAAGCTATGCGCGCAGGCAAGATGCGCTGGATGCGGTTAAGCGCTGCAAGCCCGACGGGCTGATGCTCCAGCGGGCAATTAAATATATAGTTGACCGGGAAAACCCCGGCTTCCACGTCATCCCATAACCAACAATTGGAGAGAATAACATGGCAAGACGGGCATATAGTTTGGTCGCGGATATCGAGCGGCCAAGCGAGACCATAATCAGCGGCCACTATACCTTGGCGCAGGCAGGCCGCGCATGGCAGGCCGCGCATACCGGCAACATGCGGCGGGTGATCACCGCATTTGGCACCGACGTGACGGAACGGGCGGTGAATGCCGCCAACAACAGCAAACAATAATCGGAGAGAATGAAATGGACATCCAGGCACTGAAGGACTGCTTGCCAAAACTGTCAGGCAAGGATTTCGAATTCGCTTCCAGCCTTATCAGCGCGCATGCTCGATGGGGTGGGCTGACCGCCAAGCAACAGCCATGGGTGGGCAAGCTTATTGCCCGCGCCAATGGCGAGGATAAGCCCCAGCCCGTGCGGGTGGGTGATCTCGCTCCCATCCTGGCGCTATTCAGCCGGGCGACAAAGCGCCTCAAGCGCCCTGCTATTGTGCTGTCTACCCCAGAGACAGGCACCCTCCGGGTGAGCATCGCGGGCGAAAGGTCTAAATTCCCAGGCAGCCTATCAGTGACAGGCCCTGGCACATTCGATGACCGCGCATGGTTTGGGCGCGTGGCAATTGATGGGACATTCGTTCCTGGCAGGGATGCAGCGGGCAAAGAGACTGTCCTGGCGGGGGTGCTGTCGCGCTTTGCGGCAGAGCCTGCCCAGGTAGCGGCGGAGCATGGACGGTTGCATGGCGCGTGCTGCTTTTGCAACCTACCGTTGAAGGATGCCCGGTCCACTGCGGTGGGGTATGGCCCGACATGCGCGGATAACTACGGCATGCCCTGGAATTGACACTCCGATAAGGCGGCGCGGCCTAGCCGCGTGCGCTTTATCCGATTGCCAATCATGGATAATCGAACAAGGAAATAGAAGATGATGGTGGCAAACAAGCACGCGACTAGTCGCGACATTGATGCCCTGCTGCAACCCGACCCAGGCGAGGCGGTGATCCGCCTCGATGCTGACTTCCTCATGTTCGAGGATATCGCGGTTGCCATTGGTGCATGGCCCTCCAAGGGGCAGGCCCGCAAGAATGGCTGGGCAGGGCGGGTGCCGACAGGCTTCGGCTCTCGCAAGCTGGGCAAGCGAACAATCTGGTGGCTTGAGGCGGTTGACGCCCAGGCCTGAACAATCTATTAAACAATCCACAATCAACGAGGGGATAAACATCATGAGAATTCAACAAGTCCGCGCGGCCATCGCTGCTGCAATCTCTGCGAACCGCAAGGGCAAGCATATCACTCTATTCCTGCATGGTTCGCCGGGCACAGGGAAATCCGCCCTGGTCTATGGTGAAGCCCGCGCCCATGGCATGCAGTTCCTCGACTGGCGCTTGTCCATTCACGAGCCTGTCGATTTCACGGGTGTGCCCATGGTGAAGGATGGCAAGACTGTGTTCTGCCCACCCGGCTGGTTGCCTGTTGACGGTGAGGGTGTCCTGTTTCTGGATGAATATCCGCATGCGATGCTCAGCATGCAGAACGTGGGTGGTCAGCTTATCTATGACCGCAAGATCGGGGACTACAGCCTGCCGCCTGGGTGGGTGGTGATCCTGGCGGGCAATGATGCCAAGGACCGGGCGGGCATCACCAAAACCCCGCAGCAGATCAATAACAGGGTGATCCATATCGATGTCGAGACGGATTATGACGGGTGGCGCGACTGGGCAATGGATAACGAGATCGATGCCCGGCTGATTGCTTTCCTGGATCACCGCCAGGAACTGCTTTGCAAACCAAGCCCCGACGCGCGGGCATTCCCCACGCTGCGGACCTGGGATTTTGCCAGCACCATCATTGGCGAGGAGCTGCCCCGCCCCATCCAATATGAGATGTTGGCTGGCACTGTTGGCCCTGGCCCTGCCGCCGAGCTGACTGGGTTCCTCGATGTCTATGCCGGGCTGGTGTCCTGGCGCGATGTCCTGGCCAATCCAGAGACGGCAGCCCTGCCTGAAGGCCCGGCCAATAGCTATGCCCTCATGTCGGTGCTGTCGCGCCGCGTGACCATCGACACGATCGAAGCTCTCGTTACCTATCTGCGCCGCATCAGCCGCGAGATGGGCAACCTGTGCATGACCGACGCAGGTAGGCTGTCGCCTGTACTGAAGGAAACCCAGGCCTACACCCAGTGGGCAATTGACAACCACATCTGAACAAAATACGGAACAACCCGAGGAGAAAAGACATGGACATTACAACCAAGGCGATGCTCGTTTCCCTGACAATCAAGGCATGGTCGGGCGCGAAGATCGACAAGCGGGTTGGCCAGGACGTGGCCGCCCGCGAGGGTGCTGACAATGACGCTGGTCATTACAGCAAGAAGCTGGTGGCGAAGGATGCCCTGGCCGAGATCAAAGCAATCTCTGGCGAGGCGCGGACCAAGCACTATGAATATACCCTGCCCTGGTCGCAGGACGGGGCGCGCATCCTGCCCTCCGCCATGCATGCCAAGTACGCCGCCGATATGCGCGGCCTTCAGGACCGCTTCGAATTGGCGGTGAAGGGGTTCATGAATGATTATGAGGGGCAAATCCTCCTGGCCCAGCGCCGCCTGGGCGGCATGTTTGTCGAGGCTGATTACCCCGACCCACGGGATATTGCTGGCAAGTTTTCCTGGGATATCAACGTCATGCCCATCCCTTCGGGCAATGACTTTCGCGTAAGCCTGTCGCAGGACATGACGACAGCAATCCGCCAGGACATTGAGGCGAAGACTGGCAAGGCGGTGCAGGACGCAACCCGGTCACTGTTTGAGCGGGTCAGCAAGACTATCAGCCACATGGCCGAGAGCCTGGAGGATTACGGCGAAGTCATCGAGAACGGGAAGATCAAGAAGATCAACCCCTTTCGCGACAGCGTGGTCGGCAACATCCAGGAACTGGTTGACCTGCTGCCTGCGCTGAACATCACTGGTGACAGCACGTTGACAACGGTTACGGAGGAGATCAAAAACAAACTGCTGGCCCGCACCGCAGAGGAGCTTCGCTCTATGCCGGTGGTCCGCAAAGAGGTTGCCCAACATGCACGTAAGGTGCTGGAAGATATGGAAGGATACGTCTGATGAACGCCGCACAGAAAGTCTCGGCAGCACGGGAGGCGCTGATCTTAGATCAGCGTTTCTTCGGGTCAATGATTTGCGCCACGCCGATCATCGTTGCCACGCACATTCGTGGGCAACGAATTGACACGATGGCAACTGATTACAGGGCCGTCTACTACAACCCCGACTACGTTGATACACTGACGCTGGGTGAAGTGAAGGGTGTGCTTTGTCATGAGATCATGCACATCACCAGCGGTCACAACCTTCGACGCGGGTCGCGTGATCCGTACTTGTGGAATGTCGCGGGCGATTACGCAATCAACCCGCTGATCCTCAAGGGCAAGATGATCCTGCCCGCAGGCGCACTGATCAACCCCGCCTATGCGGGCATGTCTGCTGAGGAGATTTATCTGCGAGAGCAGGCCAAACCCAAGCCTGCCCCAGCACCGCAGCAGAAGGGCGCACAAGCCCCTCAGCAGGGCGGGCAGGGGGGTGATACCAGCCAGGACGGCGACGCCCCTAGCGAGGCTCAGGATGAGCGGCAGGGTGACGCCGATCAGGACCAAGGCAAGCCTGACCAGGGCAAGGATGATGACAGCAAGCCCAGCCAGGACCAAGCGCAGGGTGACAAGCCCGGCCAGGACCAGGGCAAGCCCGACTTCTCCAAGCCTGGGCTGGTGCTGGATGCTGTCAACGAAGATGGCAGCGCCCTGACTGATGCCGACAAGCGCGAGGCGCTTGCCGAGATTCAGGTGCAAGTCATCCAGGCCGCACAGATTGCAGCCAAGGCAGGCCAGGATGCGTGTGGCTTTGATCGTCTGGTCGAGGACGCAAAGAACCCACGCGAGGATTGGGTTGAGGTGCTGCGCCGCTTCATCCAGCAGAATGTCGAGGTGCCTGCTGACCCGACATGGAGCAGGCTTAACCGGAGGTCGTTTGCCCTGGACACAATGATGCCGGGCCGCAAGCGCGAAGGCTTGGGCGAACTGCTCATTGCCATCGATACATCTGGTTCTATGGATGCCCTGCTGGTGGGCAAGTCCATCGCAGAACTCAAGGCCATCCTTGAGGACACTGACTACGAGACGGTCACGGTCATGGCATGCGATGCCTGGGTTCACTGGCATGCGACCTTCGACAAGGGCGAGGAGCCTGTGATCCGCGTCCCTGGTGGCGGCGGCACTGCCTTCTCCCCTGTCTGGCGCAAGGCTGATGCGCTGGGGTTGAACCCCAAGGCATGCGTCTACTTCACCGATCTGGATTGCTACGACTTCGGTGAGGAGCCTGAATACCCCGTGCTGTGGGCGCAGTGGGGTAGCTACCCAGCCAAGCCGCCCTTCGGTGAGATCGTGAAGGTGGAGCTAACATGAAGGTACCGCACCGGCTGAGGGAGATCATCTCCCTCGCCACTAATCTTCTGGATGAGCTGGAGATCGAGTGGACAATAGACACGAAGCATAAGCATCCGCGCCTGCTCTATAATGTGAATGGTAAGGGCTGCATACAGGTGGTGTCTGCTTCGTCGTCTGATGTGAGGACCGCGATGAATATCCGCGGCGATGTGATGAGAACAATCAGGAAAGAACAAGGAGAGAAGAGATGAGTGAGCAAAGCGAAGCAGCCTCGTTGCGAATGAGGGCGTGGTCATATATTTGCGAGACAGCGGAGGGTCAGAGCGATGATCTAAACCGGCGGATAGCTGAAGCCTTGGGGTGGAAGTTCTGTGATCATACTTGGTATTCACCGAAAGAACTGGAGCTTGCCGCAAGGAAAAAGAAATCAATACACAGTGTTGCGCGCGGCAATGACTTCTTGCCCAACATCACCGGCAGCCTTGATGATGCGGTGAAATTGTCTATCGAGTTTGGGTTCATCGCAACGCTTGGTGATATCGTTGCTGATGGGTTGCCCGGCTGCGTGCTTTGCACATCAACCGATCCGCTCATTCATCAAACCGGCATGTCGCTGGCTGGCAAAGACCCTGTTGGACGGTTGGCTAGGGCGGTCACCTCAGCCAGCCTGCTGGCTAAGGCCGCATTGCTGGAGGCTGCCGGTGAGTGAGCAGGTAGAGATATCCCTGCATGGCATGAGGAGCTGGAAGATCGTGAACAGAGAAGGCACGAAACCATGGACCAGGGCTGAGGTCGAGCGAATGTTCAGACTGAAAGCTGATGGCTGGACCAATCGGCAGATCGCCGAGAAGTTGGGGCGTGGCTTTCACTCGGTGCAATCTAAGCTTCAGAACCTGAAGTATTACGGCGTGGAATATGACTGCATCGACGGGTTCTCCCTGTCGATCATCGAAGATGATACGGGGGCAAAGATACCCCGGCCCGTATTGAAATGTCTGCGTTGCCGCAAGGGGTTTGAATCAAGAGACGCGCGGAAGAACCGCGTGTGCCAGGACTGCAAAGAATCAGAGGATTGGAGATGATGAAAGACAACAAGCCAGTGTCGGTGCGGGTCACGCACCGGCTGACAAACAACCACGCCGTGCTGAGCGACGTGTTTATGGAGATCGATGACATGGACGGCAGCCCGGTGGCTGCGTTCGCGTCGATCAAACAAGCAGCGCAGTGGTTAAAGGATGAGGGATTCACCTACGTCCTGGGCACCAATGGCATCTGGTCGAGGGCGTGACATGATAGGACATACAATTTTCTGGATAACCCAGATAGTTTTGCTGATCATTCTCGCTTCAATCCTGTTGACGCCAGACGACAGGGACATTAAAGATTATTTCGAAGAGCAGGAAAAGGAGAATGATAAATGAAAGAGAAGCCGTTGATGAATGAGGCAGTCTTCGTTCGGTCGAGGCTGCTGCATGCTGAAGCCCAGCAAATCCTTATGGATATGAGGGACAAGCTGGAGGTGAGCGAGCCGGAGACTATGACGCGGTTTACCGCTCTCATGCTGCGGTCCAGGGCCGCAGAAAATCTGGCCTTCGGTCGGCTGATGCTGGCCAAAGCCTACCTTCGGAGCGCCCGTCGCGTCGAAGCCGGTCACACGTTCTAAACCACCAACCAATCAGGAGAGAATTATGAGCACAGTTAGAGCAGAAGTTATTCTCGGTTTGCCCATCACCACATGGCGTTGGCAGTCTGCGGTTCAGATAACCCCAGAAAAAGCCAAGGCAATCCTTGACAATCAGCCAGCGCAACGTCCGTTCAGCCTGTTGAATGTGGCTAGGTTGAAGATCGAGATCATGGAAGGGCGCTTCCGCCGCACCCATCAAGGCTTGGCCTTTGATGAGAATGGATTGCTGCGCGATGGGCAGCACCGTCTAAGGGCGTGTTACGAGGCGGGAAGGAGCATTGAAATCCTCGCCTGCTTCAACGAGCCAGCACCATTGTTCGCGCACTATGACAACGGCGTCACCCGCACGATGGGCACCACCTTGTACTTGGCCGGGAAAGCGGAGACGACCAAGGTGGGCAACGGAGTTACATCCGCCGCTAAGTTTATCTGGGCTTATGATTCTGGCCTAAACCCATCCCACTCCAGTGGTTTTTATGGGTCTTGGAACATGACTGCGGTTGAAGAAGTCCTGAAAACTCACAAAAATATCCCCGCTTATGTGAAGATGTTGGATGCAAACCGGCAAGTTCCATACAAGAAAAGTGTGACTGCCGGTCTGTTCACTATGTTCTCAGAAGCTGACCCGGACATGGCTAAAGTGTTCATTGATCAGTGCATAAATGGTGAGAACATAAAGAAGGGTGACCCTGCTTACACTCTGCGGGAAAGCATGCTCCTTCACGGCAACCGCCAGACCATGCAGGACAAAGCCTACAAGGTGGCGCGTGCCTGGAACGCCTTCTATGAAGGCCGCACGCTGAGCGCCATCTACGGCGCTACCCGCCGCAAGAAAGCCAATGAGAACGGGACGGATATCTACGACGAATTCCCCGAGATCGCGGGATACTTCCGCCCTTTAAGGAAGGCCGAGGGCAGCAAGAAGGATGGCAATCATGAGATTGATTTCTAAAGTAATCGAAGAAGGGGAGGCGCTGACATGATGGAGGATACGCGCCCTGCTGGATTCGAACCAGCGGCCTGAAGCTTAGAAGGCTTCTGCTCTATCCAACTGAGCTAAGGGCGCATAGGAGGCTGGCAAATTAATGCCAGCCTCTTTTCTTTTACAAATCATCAAGCCAAGTATCGTCTTCGGGAGGTGGAAGTCCAGGCTCACTGAACCCGCCGGTTGCGCGGTCATAGGTTAAATCAACCTTGCCGATGCGCCCTTGATGACTAAACCTACTTTTCCAGCAGTGCAAAACAGAACCAGTATCATTTCTGTGCATGGTCAAACCAAAGTCAGCACGGTTATACCAATGCGCGCTACCAGAAATAGAGTAGCCAGTCGGCACCCACTCTTTACCAACATTCATTGGCTTCGCCGGATGAGCAATGATGAAGAGAACAACCTCACTACGCTGGGCAAACATCTTGAACTTACTGAGCATTTCATTGATGGCTTCAGTGTCTACTCCGCCATCTTTCCCATTCAACTTGATGAAGTTAAACGGATCGACGACGCAAGC
>Ga0181358_1001197_pt1 | contig 11954 bp, 8 predicted proteins | sample Fa13VDMM110SD_FD_130096 | JGI IMG/M metagenome (GOLD analysis project Ga0181358, IMG submission 130096) | Freshwater viral communities from Lake Michigan, USA - Fa13.VD.MM110.S.D | ecosystem: Environmental > Aquatic > Freshwater > Lake | place: USA: Michigan | collected 2013-09-24
CTGCTGCTGAGCGGTTTGATCCGGCACGCGGCTACAGGTTTTCAACCTATGCCTACTGGTGGATTCGCCAGGCGGTGACACGCTGGGCAGATCAGCACTCCCGACTGATCTCGATTCCCGGCAGCCACTGCCAACACCTCGGCCGCATCGGTCCAATCACCCGCCGGCTGGAGCAGGAGATGAACCGCACGCCTACCCGCCAAGAGATCGCCACTGAACTGGGTGTGTCGCTGGCAGTGCTGGATCAGGTGCTTGAAAACGGCCGCTCAATCGCCAGCCTCGATCAGGTGATCACCGACGACGGCCTTGAGCTGGGCGCCACCTGCGCGTCATTTGACCGGAGCGTTGAAGATGAGGAAGAACAGCGCGAACGGTGGCGGCAGGCTGAGCAACTGCGCAACATGATCACCCGGCTGCCGATGCCAGATCAGCGGCTGCTGGTCCTGGCATGGGGTCTTGATGGCGTGGAGCTCCCGCGCGCTGAGCTGGCCCGGCAGGAGGGGCTCAGTACCAGGGCGCTTGAGTCGAAGCTGCAGCGGCTGCAGGCGTTCCTGGCGTCGCACTCCGTGCAGCTGGTGCTGGTGGCCGTCTGCCGAATCGCGCCTAGCCCCAGACCCCGTTGCCGGCGGCGAAAGGGGGGCGGGGCTGTGGTGGTGCAGCTCACTCTGACGGTGGCCTCTGCAGCCTGAGAGACCCCCCACCAGACCCATGCCACACGCCTACGCCCGCCCCTACATCACCGTTGGCCTGAACGATGCCGGCGGCGTCTGCTGGCTGGTGGTTACAGCCGATCGCGTCATCACCTGCGACTGCGGCGAGACTGCCCTAGCCGAACTCAGAGCGGCCACCAATCCACCCATCGATCCTGGCCGCACGATCTGAGCAGTGCCAGTCCTGGTCGGCGAACCATTCCCGCCAATCACTGGACCCCTTGGCGCCGTTGCACGGCCGGCATGCTGGCACCAGATTCTGGCGCACCGTTAAGCCACCCTTGAGCCGCGCCAGAACATGATCCAGCGTGTCAGCTGGGGCAGTGCAATACGCGCACTGATGCCCCCAGGCCTCAAATATCGAGGCGCGAAATCTGGATTTACTGGAGCGTTTGGGCAGTAGTTCGGTTCCATCGATCTGATGGTCGAAGGCCATTGGTGTGATGGCTGCGGCGGCTTAAGTGGCCTCCTGCAGCACTGACACCCACAAGGTCCCCATCTCCGCCAGCGGTAGCACCCGCTCGCGTAGATCCACGTTGTGGAGCCGGATACACCCGAGCGTTGAATGCAGCGTCTGCCGCGGCGCCCATGCCCCAGGCCAGCCGCAGGCAGTGCCGCCACCGTGAATCATGATCCCGTCGCGGCCGGTCTGACTGTTGGGGCCTTCCTGCCCTTCCTGCCCCTCTAGATCGAAGGAGTACCAGCCATAAGAACGGCGGTCTTCGCTGAATTTCGTCGAGGGGTCCTGTTCATAGTCGCGGTAGACCTTGCCGACCTTGTAGAGGCCTGGCGGCGTATCTGATCCGGTGGTCTTCCATTCGGTGTCACCAGCCTGCCCGCGGCACAGGCACGGGATAGACCACAGCTGTTTGCCGTCATGCGTGAACGCGGCCATGGTTTGCCGCCGATCGTCCGCCACTAGGTGGTGATCACCGGGCTTCAGATCAGGGGTCTTGCGCGGGCCGACCATGCCGGCTGGGATTTCGACGCCTGAGGTTTTGGCTGGCTGCTGCTGGCCGACGCCCCCCGTAAATAACCGCACCTCAGCCGCGCGCCTGCGGGTTAGGCCAGCCAGTGGCTTCCCGTCTGCCTTGTCCCACCTAGGCAGCTCTTCCCCGGCGACGGTGTTTGGGTTATCGCCCGCCACCAGCCTGCGGCGGAGCGTTGAATCTTGCATCGCCCCAACGCCTACGTTGTAGGTCCAGCTCACCAGCGCAGCCTGTTGCTCAGGGCGAAGCGTGGCGGCCATGGGGATAGCGCGGACGATGGCGCTATGGAACCGTTGCGCATCAACGGCCAGCTGCTCATCTGCCTGCGCCTGGGTGATCGTGTCGCCCTCGCGCACCACCTTGTTGTTGATCGTGGTGCTGCCCCATCCAATGGTCCAGACACCAGCAGGGCAGCGGTAGGCGCTGACGTGGCACCCCTCGAACTCGCGGATAATCTTGAGCGCTGGTGCTAGCCACGCATCAGGGCCAGCCGCCGCTGGACTTCCCGCCGCTCGCCAGAGCTCCGTGAACGACTGCCGCTGCTCATCGGTTGCGGCCTCCCACGCGGCCTCCCACGCGGCCAGCTGATGCGGCGTGATCTTGCCAGCCCTGGCGATGTATTCGGCAGCGGCTCGGAAGGTGGCGTAGGTCATTGCGGGGATTTGGTAAGGATGCCGCCGATCCAGCCCGCAGCGCCAGTTACGGATGCTGCGACTGCTGCGGCCATGGTGTTGCAGCTGGCTGGTGTGCGAACCCTGCAGGCGATCAAATCAGCGGCGCCGATCGCTATGCCGGTCAAGAGCACGCCAACCAGGCAGCGAATCAAAAACGCGCGCTCGGTGGGCGTGGTCATTGGCGTTCCACCTCCCGCAGCCTAGATTCGTGGTCTTGGAGCATTTCTTTAATGCCCTCAAGAATCGTGCTGGTGCGGGCCTCGAAGCGCCCGAGACCATTGGCGATCTTCCAAAGTGCTAAAACGCCAGAGCCGGAAAGGCCCAGCAGTGCAATGATTGTTGCCGGGTCCACTCCATGCCAGCGAGTTGCTACCTCAGTCTGCGGACCTGGGCAAAGCCGCTAGCACCGGTAGCAGCCGCGAATCCTTACGGGAGCTGCTGTTCAAGTTGCTTGACCTTGGCCGACAGCTGTTGCACCGCTTTGATCAAAGGTGCAATCAGCTCTTCGTAGCCAATGGTTAGTACATCTTGGCCGCCATTGATGCTGTGATCCTGGTATCCGCCAAAGTCCACGCCAGCCGTATTACAGGCGGCCTTAACCTCCTGTGCAATCAGACCGTGGTGAAAACGATTGCGCTTTCTGCTTCCATCTGGATTGCCTTCGTAGTCCTCCCGATAGTTCCATTTGAAGTCCACAGGCCGCAATGCGTTGACAAACTCAAGCCCAAGCACCGTGTCCCTGACTTCTGCTTTGTCCCTGGCGTCAGATCGGTTCTGAACGGTTCCATAGGCGTAAGTGGTGGTGGATGAATCGCCAAGCTGAACTTGATTGGAACCAGTAACCGCAGAGTTTGCGCCTACCCCGGTGCAGTTAGTGAAGGCGGCACCCGCAGACAAAGCACTGTCACCTAGAGCAGTGTTGCTGCTGCCGGTTGTATTTGCGTACCCAGCGCTGCGGCCAATGTAAACATTTTGGGAACCTGTCGTGTTTGAGTATCCCGCAAGGTATCCAACGCCAGTATTGTTACTAGCAGTGGAAGAGCTAAATGCAGATGAACCGACAACTGTGCAACTAGATGCCGATGATGTCGTCGAATGCGCCGACGTGCCTACAACAGTGTTATCAGTGCCAGTGCTAAAACCGAAACCCGCGCTACTGCCAATGCAGGTATTGCGAGCGCCCGACGTAATCTCGCGGCCAGCAAAGGTGCCTACTCCTGTGTTTTGATTAGCCGTAGTGCTGTATAAAGCCTGCGTACCAAGCGCGACATTATCAGAGCCGACTAAATTGGAATAAAGCGAGCTAGTGCCAATTGCCACATTGTTAGCAGCTGTTGTATTTCCTCTTGCGGAGTTGGCGCCAATTGCGACAATGTTAGTCCCAGTTGTATTGCTGATGGCGGCGCCATTGCCAACGGCAGTACAACCTGATGCCAGGTTTGCCCTTAAAGCCCACCATCCCAGCGCCACATTGTCAGAGCCGGCTGCGTTTAGGTCTAGAGCGCGGAACCCTACGGCCACATTGCGAGCCGCGGCGGCTGATGTTTGAGAAGCAAGACCGCCAACGGCTACATTCTCAAAACCAGTTGTGTTGTTGTAAAGCGAAGCTGATCCAACCGCGACATTACTTGCGCCGCTGGTAGTTACCAGCAGCGCTTTGGCTCCTATTGCAACGTTGTCATCAGCTGAAGTAGCAGTTAGTAAAGCGTCACAGCCGATTGCCGTGTTGTATTTGCCAGTGGTGTTGGCTGCCAACGTCCGCAGTCCAACTGCAACATTGCAGTAAGCAGATGTAGCCGACTCCATTGACCGATAACCAACCGACACGTTGTAGTCACAGCTGGCGCTAGCGGAAGACAAAGCGTCAACGCCAACAATGACATTACCAACTCCTCGTTGAAGTGCTTGCCCAGTCGTACGTTTGAGATAGCGTCCAGCGTTAATGCCAACAGCTACGTTTACGCCGTCGTTGTCTTCGCCAGTGATTGCGTCGGGGCCAACTGCAAGATTTGTAGATCTTGACCGGATAATTGTTTTGCTGGCTGCCCCATAGTCGGCGTCAGACACAGACTCCTTGAGTTTGGCATCCACAGTGCGGGCAACAGCGCCCGCCCCAGCTTGAGTAAACGAAAGCTGACTGGCTGGTGCGCCAACCGGGATTAGCCCAAGGTTCGCGGTATCCAGCCGGCCAATTACCAGCCAAGCGCTATTGGCGCTGTTGCGTTGCCTCAGCGTTGCCGGGCTGGTGCTTGTGTCTACCCAGGGCTGATAGGCGTAGGAGGGGCTTGGCTCGACGGGACCACTGTTTTGGCTGGCAATCGCGGCCAGCAGGTTATTTAGATCTGAAAGAAAGCTGAGGCCGCTTTGGTCGGCAATTGCGTAGTCATGTTGCGCCATTGCTAAACCTCCCGGCCGTAGCCAACAGCGGTATAGGCAAAGTTTCGGTTCACGTTGGTTCCGGCGCTGTTCTTAAATTGTATGGAGAACCCTGTACGGGTCACGCTCGTCACGGTGAAAAAATCACCTGTTGCTAGGTTTTGCGCTGTAATCCCAACGTTAGGCACCTGATAAAACGAATCATTAAACGTGACCGCCAGCACAGCGGCACCGCTTGCCAACACTGCAGACTGCTCGGTGCGCTGCTGCAGCTCCATAAGGCAGCCCAGTTCATCGATCAGGATGTTTACATTGGAATCTTTGCTACTTGCTCGCAGCTTGAATTGAAAACCACGACCGCGCGCGATCACGTTGGAAAACTCGTTCCATTCGCCCCAAGTTGGCGATGATGCGGGGTCATCAGTTGTGGTGCGTACATACAACTGTGCATCAACCCGGTCACCGCCCGTGCCAACAATTGACGACCACTCGCTTATGAGTGTCGTCCTGTTACTTAATAGATCAGATACTGCAAGCGGCCTAGCAACAAATCGCCGCCGTAGGTTTACGTCATAAACGGCGCCCATATCCCAGGCGCTGGAAAATTCATATTCACCGACTGGATTGACACCATCGGCTGATTCAAGGATCAACGCATCAAACGTCGATGAATACATCATCCCCGCCTTAGTGCCGCTGAATGGCGTGGCCAGCTGGTCTTCGGCAAACTGCTTAAACAATGACCGGGGCTGAGGGGCAGGGAAGCTAGCAACAATAAAAGCGGCATTTGTTGAGCGGTTGCCTTGATCATCTTCAAACTTGAGCAGGTAGGTTCCCTCAAGCATTGGCACTTGCTTATTGGTTTGACCACCAGCGGCAGCGGATACAATATCCTGTGATTCTTCCCATGTAGCACCACTTACTTTTACGCTGTGTCTGATTAGCACCTTGCCAGACAAGAGCACATCTAGATCAGTGGCGCGATCCCAGATCAACGCAGCGCTTAGCTGATCGCCAGGCACCAGGCTGGCGTTTTGCACATCACCAGGCGGGGCGGTCTTGCCGAATGCCTGCACGGTCAATAATGCAGGCTCGACTAAACTGCGAAAATTAGCGCCAATTGAATACACTTCAATCTGATATATGCCAGGCGTTACATTTAGGATTTCATAATCAACACGTTGGCCGATGCGCTGATCGGTCCAGTTGCCCTTTTGTAGTCGCCAGCGGATGCGGTATTCTTGCGCATTTGCAATTGCCTGCCAGCTGATTAGCAGTTTGCTTTCGGCACGCCCCTGAGCGTCATATAACAGCTCTTGTGCAGTGAGGTTACTTGGCGCTGCTGGGGTAATGTTAAGATCGGTAATGTCTCGCGGCACCAGTGCAGTTCCCAGCTCGATGAAGTCGTACTTACTGGGGTCGTACTCAAGGGCTGTGATCTTGTATTTGATGCCATCCTCTTCCGCGACCGCCAGCGCCCGCCAGAGCGATGGTTGAATTGAGGTCGTTTCTACCAGCCAGACGCTGTTGACGTTCGGCACTGCTGAGAATGGCGGCGACACTGTGACGGCATTGCCCGCCCGGCTGGTGATCGACCTGGCCTCGACAGTGCCAGCGGGCAGAACAACCGACAGGATCCCGCCTGATGCGGGCAGTGCTGCGGCGTCGTCAACCGTGACGATGCTTGCAGTTGCGGCTGCGATGCGCCCGCCGCGCCTGCTGCCGGCCTTGAGCTGATCAGCGATCGGCACCACCATTCCAGGGCGCACCACGACGCCTGCATCAGGGCCAGCAGTAAACGTGACAACCTCGCCGCCGGTGTAGACCAACCAGCGGCCAAGCCTGTGCGCCTGGCCCCTGCTGTTGGTTGCGAAGGCTGCTATCTCAGTTTTTAATACGCCATATTTGGCAACTGATTCCGCATCTTCCACCACCTCATAAGCAATATCGCGGGTTTCCATATCGAAATAGGAAACCACCGCAACATTGAATCTGGTCTTGAGGCTGCTATTGCTGTAGGTAAATACTCCACCTTCAACATTGGAATTGTTAAATTCATACGCTGGATCAGATGGCTTATCCTGTGATACCGTGAGCGCACCAGCTGCCCAAAACGGCATGGCGCGGAATACGCTGCACATGTCATTGATTAGCTTATACGCCTCTTCTGATGTTTCGATGTTGACGCTACAGCTAAACCGTGGCTCATAGCCGCCAAAGCCATCGGGTACGAGCTGAGAGCAGTATTGGGAAGCCGCGAAGAAGGCCCACTTATCCAGGCTGGCGGGGTCGATTTGATCACCAAACCCGTAGCGCTTGGTGAGCAGATCCCATAGGGCCCAGGCGGGATCTGAACACCACTGCTTAGCGCCAAAGGTGCCATTCCACACGCCGCTGTAGATCAGCCGGCCAGTGGCTCGATCCACTGTTGCATTAGACGGGATCTTAACTTTGATCCCCCGAATGTCATAGGCACGTCGGGGGATGCTGCTGAATTGCTGCGCGTCAATACGTGTTCCAAAAACTGCTGAGTTGGCATAGTTTAGCTTGGCGTAAATGATTTCTGTATAATTTGACCAGGAGAACTCGTTAGCCAGCCGTAGATCCGTGCTGTCAGGCGTGACCCTGGAAACGCGAATATCAACCGGGAAGGCACCCGTCAAGCTCACTAGGTAGTCACGCGGATAAGCGTCGCCAGTGCGGCCCGAGATCGTGTCATCAATGACGACCGTAAACCCGCCGCCGTTGTATTGAACGCTGATTTGAAGCCTGACGTTTTCGCCTACAGTGTCGCCTTCATTGGTGATGCGCTCTAACCTCGGCACCGTGATTGTGATTCTTGCCGCTTCGGTTTGCGCGTCTGTGATCCTGCGCGTCGCCGGGCCGTCATTGCGTACCGTGACGCCTACAAGTCGCTCATCTTCAATTGCGCCCGCAAATGGTATTACTTCTTGATTCTGCGTACCGTTGCGTAGATATACTTCAACGTTCTGAAAATTAAACGTTCCGTCTGGATTCTGAATCGGTGTGTCATCAAGATAGATCGATTGCAGGCCATTAACCAGCCCGTCAATCTCGCCCTCTGAGATCAGGTCGATCAGCTGGGCGTACTGCGTTGAATCGAGGCTGTCGCGTGCTGTCGTTGGCGTGCGCGCGCTACTGCCGCGCCCGCCTTTGCCGCCGCTCGATCCGCCTGCGCCAGCAATTAGGGGTCCGCCTGCAATGCGCCCGCCGCTGCTCATCCGACCACCTGCACAGTATCAACGCCGCCGCTTACCACCACGCTGCCGACAATGCAGCGGCCATAAACGATCGGCACCGGTGTTCCAGCGCGGCTGGTGTTCTGAATGGAGCTAAATGAATAGGACTTGCGCGGATCGTCCTGGGTATCGGGGCCTTGCGGAACCTTGGGCGTGGGGGTGAGCAGCTCAGCGACGCCGCCAAGGACTAGGGATGCGCCAATGCCAAGGACTGGAGCGTTGAAAGCCACACCGAACGCGACCAGCGGCACAAACGCAGCCAGCGCCACCAACGCCACCCCCGCGATGATCCGCCCGGTAGCGCCGGCACCTGACACCACCGGCACGAACTTGATTTCCTGCTGCCCGATCGGATGGCCTAGCTCATCTTCGCAAAGATCCCAATTACCCACGCTCACCCGATAATGTTGATTGCTCATGTGCCCCTCCAGCTGCGGCCAGTTCGCCAGCAGGAACCGCACCGCCTCAGCAGTGGTGGCAACATCAGCGCGTAAGACACGCTTGCCAATAAATTTTGCCAGCCTGCCGTAGAGCTTAATCTTCCGCAGCATGGCGCAGCCTCCTTCCAGTACAGCCTATGAGCCAGCCGCTATACATATCCCGGCTCGATAGCCGCCCTTGCAGATGATGCAGCACCATCTGCTCGCCTAGATACACAGCGCAATGATTCAGGCCGGGGCTGCTGATCGCCATTAGCAGCAGATCGCCAGGCTCTAGGTCTTCATCTTCGCTAAGCTCGCGGAACCCCGTCTTGCGCCAGCAGCGGTCAAAATACGGCGCCGCTTGGAACTCCTCTGGTGATGGGCACCGCTCCCAGTCGCGCAGCATGATTCCCCGCTCGGCGTACCAATCACGCGCCAGTGTCCAGCAATCATGCACCGCCCAGACCCATCGACGGCCTAGCAGCGGCGCCTGGTAGCCGCTGGGCTCACAGCTGGCCCATTGCTCCGTTGCAGGGTTGACGATATGCCAGGGCATCCCTGAGCTTTCGCAAGCGGTCAGGTCAGCTGGTGATGGCTCGGCGTTGGTGGTTGGGTGGCTGTGAAATATCGCCAGCACTTCGCCGGTGTCTTCGGCCGCCTCCCAATCAGCATCAGAGAGCCGGAAAAACTGCTCAGGCTCTGCTGCCAAGTTCCTGCACGGCCGGTAACGTTCGCGCCCCTTGACCACCACCACCAGCCCGCAGGCTTCACGCGGTGCCTCAGCTTTGGCGTGGGCTAGTGCTGCGGTTTGCCAGGTCATGTGAAGAATGTGCCGATGCCAGGGAAGCTGCCAAAAGGAATGACAGCATCAGCTTTAAAAGTGTAGTTGCGACTGGTCGCGTTAAATGAATAGGTAGCGGCTGGTATTGTGCCGCCTGTGTAAGCGCTCCAGGTGTATTCGCCAGGATTGCCTGATTGGTTTACTACTGCGATCTTATACTTGATCACAGTTTTGCCTTGTGCTGATACGCGATTAATAATACCAGTTATTACCGCTCTCCTTGATAACGGTAGGCCAGGGCTTGCGATGTACTGACCCACAACGATAGGCGTTGTAAGGTTTGTGAAATATACTTTATCTCGATTTTCAAATGCTGGCAAAGTGCCGGTTTTAGTCCATACCAATGAGAAGAATTGCTCAAGCGATACGGGCGAGCTAAGTGTTACCGTGTTGCCCGCCACTTCTACCACCTGTGAATTAGCCGGCAGGTAAGCGCCGGCTACGTTCATTCCGGGGATGATCCCAGCGGCACTGGCCAGCACGATCTGAGTGCCGGCGGCGTTGATCGTGCCGGTGCTGCTGACGCTGCTGGTAGCAGTCGCGTTCTGGCTGACTGTTACCAGCTTGCCGGCAGCGCTCAATACCGTGGTGCCAGCTGGCAGGCCAAACCCTGTAACCGGGTCGCCGGTGCTCATCGCTGCAACCTGATCCAGCGTGATGACGTTGCTGCCGGCGGTGACGCTGCCTGTTCGGCGCTGCTGATCAAACCTGATCTCACAACTGCTCAGCCGCTTGCCGCATACATCTTGCGCCAATGTGGCCACAGGGTTGTCGTTGGCGTCGAAGTAGGCGTTGCCGGCGTATGTGCATTCAGTGCTTCGATACCCCCATTGACAAATATTGCCGATGCATTGACGCTTTGGCGCGCGTACGCCCGCAAGGTCAAATACTGCGCACAATTCAAACTCTACGGCCTCTATGTTCTCTGCTGCTTTGCGGTCGATATAAAACACCTCACGCGGGAACTCTGCGGTAGGGTCACTTGTGCCCATCGGGTTGACGCCGCCGTGAAAGTTAGCGCCATCTAGATACCTCGCCAGCGTCCGCAGCCGGGTAACCCTTGCGCCCTCTAGCCCATTTGGCAGGGTCAGCATGATTGCCGTGATCGTGGCCATAGCGTTGGCCACACGCAACGTTGGTCGTGGCAGTTGGCCGCCGCTGTATTCAAAACCCGTAGCCTCGATTGGCCATCTCACGTAGGGCTGGCCAGCCCAGATAATCTCTCCGTTGGCGCTTAAGCTAGCGCCAGCATGAAAATAATATGTCTCATCTATTCCATGTTGCGCTGTATTCAGCTCAAGCTGAAACAGCTCGATGATCGCGCTGGGTGCTACTGATTGAAGTTCAGAAACTGGAACGGCCATCAGGGCTCAAACACACGCCGGAACGTTGCGTCGATGTTGTTGTTGTTGAACCTCCAATACTCTATCGACCATTCCGCGCATACATAGCGGCCCACCACGCCACTGCGCGGATCGGTCCATTGGAATGGCGCCACACCGCGAGCGCCGCGCAAATAGTCGCGGATCAACGCACGTTCGGCATTGCTGCGGTTGCGAAACTGCAGCCGCCAGGATTCGGTCTGGGCCTGCATCCCCATCGTAAAGCGCTGGGCATAGCCCTCGCCGTATTTGATCGTCTTTGCTTGGCCTTCGTAGCTCAGCTCAGCGGTGAAATCAGGCGCATAGGCAAACGATGCCGTTGGCGTTGCCGGCGTCGCCAGGTTCGGCCCACCTGCGACGTACTGCAGTTCAAACGATGCGCGGATCGAGTTGTAGCTGCAGGTATCTAGGACCGTGCTCCAGTCGCCGCAGACGAACGATGCAGTCTCACCGAATGGCGTGGCCCAGTCGAACGGCACAACGCCGCGCCGCGCCTCTAGGTACGCGAAGATCCCGTTCCTGGTGGTAGCGGTCAGCGCTGAGAAGGTCAGGTCCCACTTGTCCTCCTGCGCATTGATCCCAAAAGTTGCCCGCTGCTCATAGCTCGGCATCGCCACACGGTTTACCCGTGGCTTGCTGCTCTCGGTGCAGGGGAAATCAGGGGTGAAGGTAAAGGTCACGCCAGCAGGCCTCCAGGGCGCTTGTGATGCAGCAGCCGGGCATCCACAACATTCGCTAGGTCACGCGCTAGGGCATTGCCTGCGCCGGGGTCGCCGCTGGCCTTTGTGCCGCTAGCGTCTACGTTGATCACCACGTTGGTGGCGCTGCCGCCGCGCATACTGCCAGGCCGGGTGTGATCGATCACCGTCTCACGCGGGTGCAGCATCGCCATAAACCCGCCCTGCCCGTCCAGGCCACCAGCTCGCGGCGCGCTGCCTGTGTAGCCGCCACCAGCGAATGACAGGCCGCCCATCATGGCGCTGGCGTCAAAATTAAAGCCTGTTCCTACATTGCCAACTGCAGCAAGGTCACCGGATGGAGCAAAGCCGCCGCCGCCGCCACCACCACCTATGCCAGCAAACATCTTCGCAATGCCAATAGCGATATACTGCGCAATCATTTGCTTGGCGGTATCCATAAGCGCATCAGCAATAGACCCTAGAAAATCTACAAATACTCCCTCAGCATCTTTAATTCCTGCAATCATTTCAGATACGCCAGATGTGGCAAGTGTTGCCGCAGCATCAGCGGCCGCACCAATTGCTGGGTACTTATCAAGCACTGCCTGCAAGGCTGCTTC
>Ga0181358_1001201_pt1 | contig 11943 bp, 17 predicted proteins | sample Fa13VDMM110SD_FD_130096 | JGI IMG/M metagenome (GOLD analysis project Ga0181358, IMG submission 130096) | Freshwater viral communities from Lake Michigan, USA - Fa13.VD.MM110.S.D | ecosystem: Environmental > Aquatic > Freshwater > Lake | place: USA: Michigan | collected 2013-09-24
GGCTATAAAGAGTAATTTTAGAGTAGTAAAAGTCAAAGACGATGTTATGGAAGATTTACACACGAGATGGTTTGATTTGCATACAAATTGTTTGAGATATGTGTATATGAATCACGAAAATATTACTAAAGAATATCCAAAAATGCAAGATAGAACGAATGGCAATGTTATTGAAATAATGATTATACAAGAATTAAATGAAAAAATGGTTTAGGTTCGAAATAATTTATCAGAAAGTAAATCCATTTTCTTTCGAGAAAAAATCAACCCTTTACACTAATTATCAAAGTGCATTTGTAGAAACAATTAAACAAGCAGAAGAACACGCTATAAGGTGTTTTAAATAAGAAAGGTTAGGAAATAAAATAATATAAATTAGAAATATAAAAGAAAAAAAATAAAAAAAAAATGGAAAAAAAATTTGGAGTAATAGTTTTAGGAGAAGAAACTTCTAAAAAATTATATACTTATTTAGATGCTGAAAACGAAGCAGAAAAATTGGTAAAAAAGTTAAATAAAACGGCTTATATATTTGAAATTCATTCAAAGGTTGAACTATCCGTTGAAGTAACTAAAATTGAAGAATATAGAACTTTGGATATTTGTGAAATAAATCCATTTTTAGATAATTGGGGTGATGATGAAATAAATGAAATATTCGATAATTCGGATGATAATGATTTAATAGAAAAAAAATAAAATATGATTGAATTTGTAACAATGCCAAAAATATTTTGGTTCACAGGACAGGCAGGGGCAGGTAAAACAGAATTAGCCAAAATGCTACAAACCCGATTAACTCGTGAGCAAACGATTGTTCAGCAAAATGTAGTGCCAAAAGATATTTGGAGTTGCCACATACCGAATAAAAAATTCGTGATAATTGATGGTGACGACATTCGTGAACTTTATAAAAATACCGACTATTCCATAGAAGGAAGAAAAGCCAATGTTGATTTCGTGCAGAAAATGTGCCTTTTTTTGAAGAAAAATAACATCGTTCCTATCGTATGTATGGTAAGTCCTTTTTCAGAGCAACGTAGGGCATTTATGGAAGCAGAAAACGGCATTGAAATTTATGTTCATTGTAACGAAATAAGAGGTCGTGAGCATTTTCACGTTGATTATTACGAACCACCTGTAAATTATGAGAAATCAGTAGAAATAGAAACAACAAACAAAAGTGTAGAACAATCATTTGAAGAATTATGGAAAAATTTATTGTAGAATCAACAGACAAAACAAACAACCCCGACAAATTTGCATTATTTATCGGTAGATGGCAACCATTTCACGATGGACACCAATGGTTAATTGACCAAAAATTAAAACACGGCAAACGAGTTTGTATTGCTATTCGTGATGTTCCCCAAGACGATAAAAATTGGTGGAGTTCAGATGAAATTCAAAAAATGCTTGAAGAAAGATTTGATGAATTAATTAAATCGGGAATGATTAAAGTTATTCAGATACCCGATATTGAAAGTGTAAATATTGGTAGAGGTATTGGCTACGATATTATTGAGCATATTCCACCACAGGAAGTTCACGATATTTCAGCAACTAAAATTAGAGAAAACCTAAAACAAAAATAACAATGCAAACAAAAAATTTAACAACTTTACAAGAAGCACAATTTTTAGTAAACCAATTCTATGAGGTTCAAACGGATGGCAAGAATATGGACTATGATTCAGCCGTAGAATGTGCTAAAATAGCCGTAGATACAATCATTCAAAGTGATTGCCTACATTACCCCGAAGATAGATTATTTTGGAAATCAGTAATGAAAGAACTTGATGGTCTTAAAAATCAAGAAGAAAAAATTAAATAATTATGGAAAAGACATATCACATTAGATATAATACGAAAGCAACTGATGATTCTACGAGTTGGAGATTAATTTCAGATGATGGAGAAATTTTAGTAAGCGATATTTACGTTACCTCGAAAACACATACGACAAAAGATTTTGTAAATGAACTTGGTCTTTATAAATATCACGTTAGTTGTACAGGTTATTTAAAAATCAAAAAAAATATTGCGTACATCACTACAAGCCAAGAAGAATCTGTTATGAAAAGGCACATAGCAAAAACAATTACATATCGTATTTTGGCTACTGCTACGACTATTGGAACGGCTTATTTTTTGGGTGCAGGTATTGAATTGTCTGCCTTGATAGGTATTGGTGAACTTATGATAAAACCTACTATTTACTTTTTTCACGAAAGAATTTGGTATAGATTGAGATTTCCTAAAAAATAGAAATATGTTAGAAGATAAAAATGAACAATTGGATTATTGTTGTGATAAATGTGAAGTTGAAATGGAAATTTTTGACATTGGTATTTTGGCATCACTTCAAGATGAATGTAATTTCACTACAACAATGATTTGTCTTTGTAAACCCTGTACGATTGAAAGAGAAATAGAACTAAAAAAAGAATTGCAATTAATTCAATACGCAATAAAACATAATATCAAAAATCGGTAATTAATAGTTCAATTATGGAAGTAAAAACAAATGTATTTCTTAACGAAGAAGATGTTCGAGCAGTATTGAAAAAGCATTTAGAAAAACAAGGTTACAAAGTAATTGGTGAGTTGGAAATTATTGTAAAAAAATCACCTAAAGGAGATAATATTCAGATTAGTGCAGAAGTTCAAAAGCAATTTAAAAACAGAATTAGTTTACCTAAAAACCCTTAAATACTTAACTCATTTAAGGTGTTGACAAATTGGAAATTTAATTGAATTATTGCTTTAGATAATTTATTATCTTTGGTGTAAATTTTATACAAAAAAAATGATAGGAATTAATAGTGTTACAATTATTGGAAACATCGGAACAATAAGCGAGATAATGACAACTACGAATGGTGCGAGATTTGTGAATTTAACTATTGCAACAACCGAAACTTATTATTCGGCAAACAATGAAAAAAAGAGCAACACTCAATGGCATAATGTAGTGATTTGGAATAATATGACCGAATTACAAAAAATGCTATCCAAAGGCGATTTGATATATATCGAAGGAAGATTAAATCATAGGAAAAAATCAGTAACTCAATTCTTTACAGAAATTGTTGCTAAAAATATTCGTATTCTAAATAGGAAAAATTATTCTGCATCTGAAAACGCAGTTGAAATAACAGAAGTTGAAATGGAAGATTTTAATTTTCCAATTTATGATGACAATGAGTAAATACATTAAAAGAAAAGGTTTAATTGAATTACACTACGGGTGGGATGATTCCAAAAAGGAATACTACTACTATGTTTATGACCTTTCTCGAAAGCATATAAATAATGGTTTGGTTGATTTTGCAGGTTCTAAATCTACAATGATGCCCCCAATAGTGTTAGCAGAGAAACTAAAGACATTTGATGCCCCTACGGAACACGTTCAAAAGATATTGTATATGCGTAAAATTTAATGATTATGACAGATTTATTTACTAAAATGGCGGTAATTACTGCAAGATTGTTTGTGATAGGTGCTTTTACATTTGCGTTTGCAACGCCTTTGTATGTATTGTTATATCTGATAATTTTTCAGAGTACAGAATTATTAAGCGAAATAAGTGTGAAATGCTTCTTAATCTGTTATTGCACCGCATTTCTATTCAATTATGTCCATACTCAAAGTTCCTTGAAAAAAGACCAAAAATCCGAAAAACAAGGAATTTAAACGTAGAAAATTATTAAAAATGATAATACAGATTAAATAAAATTATTAAAATAAATAACCACTCAAAATGGACAAATTATTGAATTTAATAACTACATTTACTCCGAATTATTGTTCATTTCAGAATAATGAGATAAATTATTAAAATAAATAATATATGCTGATAATAACAGGTAAAATAGTAATGATTGAATCAAAAGAAATCGTCAAAAGCGAGTTTGATAAATTTATGAAGGTTACTTTGGTTATTGTTAAGCAAATGAAAGGTGTTAAAAGGAATGTATGTTTTGAATCGTATGGGAAGATAGCAAAGGAAATATTGAATTTCAGAAACGGAGATAGGATAAGAGTTAATTTTACGCTTGATTCAATTTGTAAAAATGGAACTTGGTATCATACCCTTAAAGCAGTTGAAGTTGAGAAGGTAATAAAGACACAAAAAAATGGTAATACACATCAAAATATAATAAATTATGACACGACTGAAAAAAGTTTTGAATGATAAAAAAATGACACAGAAACAATTAGCCAAATTATCTGATGTTGCAGAATATAAAATATCGCAACTATGTATGGGTAAGTCAAAGGATTTGTTTCTATCAACGGCAAAAAGAATTTGCGAAGTATTGAATTGTACTTTGGATGATGCTTTTGGTGATGTTTTGAAATAATATTTTATTTGGTTTTAATAGATAGGATTTTTCAAGTAAAAAAAAATAGTAATGAAAGTATTGAACGATATATTTAAAGACATCACAGAAAAAGAATTTTTTGATAATCAATTCAAGGAGATACATTGGAATAAAAATGTCCTTTTCATTAATCCACAATTAAATGGTAGGCACTTTTATAAGTATTTGTTGCCTTACCTATTTATGTACGAATACAATGCTTGGGCAACTGCAATAACGGGAATTGATAGATATAAGCCATTCAAAGAATACGAGCCAATAAAAATACCCTTGAACTCTTTACAGATTCTTTGGGCAGATTATGTTGTGTTTCCATTTACTTTTGATGACTTAACAGAATCGTATAAAAATTTGAGGAAAATAAATCCAAGAATTAATATCGTATTTAATGTTGATTTCAATTATTATGAATTGTCTAAAAATCATTCTGTATATAAAGATTTTCAAAATAGAAATGGAACTGAAAATATCGAAAAAAATATTTTCTATTCAGATTTAACTTTGACCACCAATACAAAACTCACGGAGGTTGTTTTAGAAAAATTCAAAGAGTTATCTGAATCAAAATTCAAAGATGAAGAAAGTTATGTTTCTATTGGAACTTTGCCGTTGCTTGTGGACACAGAAATAATTATGGAGAATATCGAAACGACATTTCCACAATTAACATTAGAAGAACAGAATCCCTTGCGTGTAGGCATTGTTGCAACAAATTATACTTGGGAAGATTTAACATCCTACAAAGAGCAATTTAACAAAATACAAAATGAATTAGGTGATAAGGTTAAATTCTTTGTATTTGGGTTTGATGGAATTGATTACCAAACAGGTAAGAGTTGTTTTCCCGAAGGATTCAAATTTGAACATATTAAACCATCTACCATCGTTCATTATTTCAAACAATTGAGAAAATTACAATTAGATGTTATGTTTATTCCTTTACGGAAAAATACATTTAATGAAACAAGTGAGAATTATAATAAATTTTTGGAAGCAGGATTATTCAATGTTCCAACAATAGTTTACGATATATTCCCATACAACCAAGTTATTAAAAATGGTGATAATGGAGTTTTATTATCAAAGAAGGATGATTTAATTGAACGCTTGAAATTTTTCAGCGAAAATAAACCCGAATTAAAAAGAATGGGGAATAATGTTAATTCTTTTGTCCTTAAAAATTTCAGTTTAACAGAGCAAAATGTAGCCATAATAGACGATATTTATACTTTAAACTATGAAAACGAGGAAGATAATGACTGAATTGGATAATTTATGTGAATTTGTGCTTAATTCAACAAGCATATATGATTTTCACATAAGGTTCAATTTTCTATTGTCTATGGCAGTAAATTCATTTGAAGATGAAATATCAAAAAGAAATCATCTGCCTTTTAAATCACACATTTTCATTGATACATTAAACGATAAAATCAACTCAATAATTTCAAAAATCAATAGAAGTAATATCATATCAAAAGATGAAAAAATAATGAGTGATATTTTCCTTTTGATATTGAAAGAAAATTTCTCCGAATATTACAAGAACTACCTATATCAATTTGAATACCGAAATAATTAATTTATGCAATCAGTAGAATTAGAACACGCAGAATTAGAAATTAAATTCTATGAAACAACAACTGAACACGCAAAAGAATACGGATTAAAATCAAGTAAACCGATTTTCTTGAAACATCTGTTCATTGAAAAAAGCAGAAGAAATAATGGTAGCGGAAAAGAATTGATTAAAATGGTTGAAGAATATGCCGTAAAGAACAACTATGATTTAATTTTTGGTCATATTCCCCAAAATGCTGATTTTTCAAAAGATTCAAGAATATGTTTTTTCTCTGATATTGAAATGATTAAAAATTGGTTATTTAGAAAGGGTTATTCTATTTGTCCGAACAATAATGATTTCTATAAAGTAATCAAGTTAGAAAAGCCATTAAAATCATATCGTGGAATAGGTTTTACGAATTGTTCTGAAAACGGAAACTATTCCGTAAATACAGAATTAGAAATAAAAAAATTCTCAAAACTATCCGATGCTAAATCATTTTATGAAAAAATCAAAGGTGAAAAAGCAATATGGAATTTGGATATTGATGAACTCATTGATGCTTGGTATAGGATATAAAAAAAAATCCCCATTTAAGGGGATTTATCAACGGAAACAAAATTTAGAAAAGAACGATTGAACAAAGCGTATTTCCTATCCGTTAATGTCTAACCAATCGTTAGTATCTTCACTCGGTATTCTTACAGAATAATTACCTTCTGATAAAATAATTTCTACTTTATTTTGTTGTTGCGGATTTACATTAATTTGATGTGAAAATGTATGGGTATCTCGCATAATCATTTCATTAATTTCTGCCAATGAAAGAACTCGCCAATGTCCACGAATGGCGTTTAAATAAATGTTTTTATATGTATCTAAATAGGCATTTGAAGAATTATACCCTCCATTTTTAGGTTTTTCTGTTTGGATATTTGCCAAATGATTAAACGCAGGGTTTCCTTGTGGGGCATTTGCAACTGCTTGTGCTACTTCGGTGGCATTTGATGAATTAATTTCAAATGGTGCGTTTATATCTACCGATGGTGATTCAGTAATTTCATTTGATTGAGTAATTGTTGTTGGCATATCTTTAATTGGTTGAACACCTGCACTTTTAACGCCATTTAATACTTGCTCCAAATTTTGTTCAGTATGAATTTCCGACCAAGCAACTCCGTAGGTTTCACATTCCAATCGTAATTGTTCAAGTCGTGATAATTCAGCCACAGGAATTTCTACAACCGCAGGTATTTCTTCAACCGCAGGAATTTCTTCAACAACTCCATCAACAGGAACAATCTCGAAATCCAAATTGATTTTCTCTACAACTTGTTTCTTCAATTCATTGTCGCTTACAATTTTGTCATCTACACCAATCTTCTCTGCAATTTTTTCTACTAAATAACGAACAACGCTATTTTCTTCATACTTAATACCGAAATGATTTGCAATTACTTGCCATTCGGATTTCTTAATGTTTTTGTAATTATCCAATTTCATACTAAAAAATTTTGATTTAAGTTCTTATATTTGACAAATATAATTAAATTGTTTTTAAATAAAATAATTCTAATCAAATGAATTTATTATTAGCACCAAACGGAAAACCGAGCAACCTTACACCCGAACAATATAAATTAGTTCGTACTCCCGAATTTAAAGCGTGGTTTGGTGATTGGGAGAAAGACCCTGCAAACGCAAGTAAGGTTGTTGATGAAAATGGTGAGCCGTTGGTAGTATGGAGAGGAGAATCCAAAGATTTTAATAAGTTTGATTATAAAAAATTAGGTTCTCAATTAAAAACTGCTTGGAGAAAAGCAGGTTTTTATTTTTCCCCAACAAAAGGTGGTGCAGAACAATATATGATTTTTATGGGAAGTCGTATATTAAAACAATTTTTCTTGAATATAAAAAATCCATACACTTTAGATTCAACAGAATTTTATGGTGTTATGGATTGGGGTTCTTTACCTAATCAAAGATTTAAAACAAACAAATCAGCAACAGATTATGCTAATTCAGAGGTTGAGAGAATTAAAAATCAAAACCACGATGGATTTTTCGTTACAATTTTGAAAAATGAAAATGTCGTTGAAATTGTTGCATTTGAACCCGAACAAATCAAACTCGCAGATGGCACGAATACAACATTCGATGGTAGCAATCCCGATATTCGTTTTGATGATGGGGGATTAATTAATAATGAAGAAAAAGGCGAAAAGTTTATTGAGAAAATATCCGAATTAGGTTGTGATAAGCCATTGACTAATTTTCAAATGAATTTCTTTGCATTTTTAGATTCATTAAAAGATGATTGTGTTTCATTAGGTGGTTTTTGGTATGATTCAAATACAACTAATTATGGTTATTCTCAAATGGGTAAAATAGTTTTATTTGATATAGAAGATTTTTATAATAAACAAGAAATAAGTGCTTTTATTGAAGAAAATTATCCAACTTCAACACCATTAGAAATTCAACCATTTGATGATGATAATTATGAATTTATAGGTATAGGCGAAGCAAGTATGGGTGGAGTTTTCCGTGATAAAAGGGATGGCTCTATCCTTAAATTAACGGCAAGTCCTTTTGAGGTTGTAGGAACTACTAAAATACTTAATGCACAAAAAAAAGATATTCAATACGAAGATAATTTTGCTGAAATATATAGTATTCAAAATATAGGAAAAGGAGTATTTAAAGGAACTTGGTATTACAAATATTATAAAGAAAGAGAATGGAGTGGGAATTGGTTTGCTATAAGGAGAGAAGATATTACACCAATTAATGAGCAAGAACAAAAAGAAGCAAATTGTGTAAAAGAAATAATTGTTAATTATTATTCGATTTTTGCAGGAAAAAATTATCAACCCGAAATATTTGGTAGTTATGATATTTATGAACCCAATAGAGAATTTCAATATCTTTTAAGGAAACTTAATAAATATTCAGATGGGGGTGATATAAATTGGAATTTAGACAGATACCGAGAAGTAGAAAAGGAAATGTATAATTTACAAACACAGGGAAAAACCGATACACTTGAATATTTCAAACTGATTAAAGAAAGAGCAATTTTAGAACAAAAGAAAATGAAAACATCAATAAATTCAGAAAATTATTTTGCAAAAGGTGGAAAGGTAGTTGTTTTACCTGCTGATATTCAGAAATATAAGAAAATTGGTATTGAAGATAAATACTTTATTGAAGCATCTAAAGATGTTGGATTACAAGGTATTAATTTTGATTCTAAAAGCATATTGAAAAGAATTGATAGTCAATTTAAGGATATGTTAGACAATTATGAGGATTATTTGATTAGCGAAGATTCCCAATCTATTACAAATTACATTGATAACGAAATAGAAATTCGTAAAGAACAAGGAAGTTCATTGGCAGTAATTCAGCAATGGGAAAATATGAAAGAGAATGAAAGTTCCCGAAGAAACCTAATTGATGATATTGCTAAAACACAAAACGAAAGTTTGCAAAAATGGGTAGATTATTTGCAATTAAGTGAATATAAATTGCCTTTTAAATTCTTGATGTTAAAAGCGGTATTGAATTTTAATTACGACCTTAAACTTAATAAATTATTTGAACGAGGTAATGATACCATTCGAAATTTTACCCCATTTGATGCAGGTTCATTAGCGGAATTAAACGAAAAAAATAGTGATTACTTATTAATGGATTACAATATTACATTGAATGAAAATTCAATTAAAATATTAAATAGTCAAGAAGTAGTTCAGCAAAGTGTAAACGGAAAGTGGATTAAATTTAATGGTGGTAGTAGGACAAAATCCGAAGATATTGAGAAAAACGGGAGGCGTTTAATGAATTTGGTTCAAAATACTTATTGGTGTACAAAAACGGCAGGAAAAAATCAGTTAAGACAAGGTGATTTTTATGTTTATGTAACCGAATCGAATGGTGAGATATTTCCAAGAATTGCCGTTAGAATGGAGGAGAGTCAAGTAAGCGAGGTTCGTGGAAATAAAAGTTCAGCACAGGATTTAGATGCAGAGATGCTTCCTATTGCCGAAGAATTTTTACTTACAAATATTCCTAATAATAGTGGTAAAAAATGGTTGGATTCAATTCAATACAATAAGAAATGTGTCGAAATGAAAAAACGATTAGATGCAGAAGGATTGTATGAAGATGTTATCTATGATTATATAAAAATTATTGCTGATAAAAACAAGTTCAAAGTTGATTATGGTGATAATGGTAATGTAACTTTATTGGAACAAAAATTTGAAGAATTACTTAAAGTTCCTAATGAATATTATAAATTAGGAGAAATTGTAACTGATTATCGCTTTATTACTCCTAATACAATTTATTTCATTGGTGATTTATTCACTTATACATTACAGGAGATTAGAGCCAATAATCAGAATAGAACAGATGTAAATGATTTTAATAATTTCAAATTACAACTTGTTAGTGGTTCTTTGGAAATGGATGCAAATATGTCAAATTTAGGAAATGTAGAGTTTGTAGGAAATAATTTGATATTAAATAGTAAAGTAAAAGATTTAGGTAAATTGAAATATGTTGGTGGGCAAATAGTTCTAAATAATAATATTGAATCTCTTTCTATTTTAGAAAGTGTCGGTGGGGGTATAGTTTTAACAAAAAATATAAAAGATTTAGGAAAATTAAAAAAGTTAGGATTTTTACAAATTAAGGATTGTGACGAAAACTTTTCATTAGGTTCACTTGAAGAAATTGTTGGAAATTTGGAAATTTATAGTAATTCAGTTGATATTGATTTTGGAAATTTAAAAAGAATAGGTGGCTCTTTGTTAGCACAAAACACAAAAATTACAGATTTAAAAAATCTTGAATCAGTTGGGGATGGTTTTTATATTCAAGGAAGCAAAATAAAGATATTTGAAAACCTAAAAACTATCGGTGGTGATGCTGATTTTTCAAATAACTTTTGTTCAAGCACTCAAAATATTGAAACTATTTTAGGCAACATTAAATTTTTAAATAGCCGAATTATGGAATTTCCCAAATTAAATAAGATTGGTGGCACAATAGAATTTAGAGGGTCTTTTTTCAAATCTTTTGGCAATATATCCTATATTGGCGGTAATTTGAATTTCGCTGATAGTAAATTAGAGGAATTAGGAAATTTAGAATATGTTGGAGGTTATGTTTCTTTTAAAGGAAGTAAAATTAAATCATTGAATAAATTAAAAAAGGTTGTTGCTTTTGCAAATTTCGAAGGAAGTCAAGTGGAAGATTTAGGTGATTTAGAAAGTGTAGGTGGAAATCTTTATTTGAAGTTATCAAAAATCAAATCACTTGGTAAATTAAACTATGTTGGGGGTATCGTTTTTTCAAATAAAAACAATTATCAAGGGTTAGAAGGATTTTATGATGAAATAGTAAATGATTTGAACTCAAAGTAATATGAACAAAACCCAAAAAATCATATTATTCAGCATACTTGGTGTTTTCGTTGCAGGAATAACAACGGCAATTATAATTCGTGTTAGGCGAAAAGGTAAATTGGGTATCACCAAGATTAAAAACAAAAATCCAAAAAAGATATTAATTGTCGGAGATAGCCAAAGTGCTATTGAAACTTCGAGTGGTGGTAAGATTACCTATACATATCCAAATTTATTAAGAGAGCAATTAAAAGATAAAGGAGTTACGATAGATGTATTAGCCGTAGTTGGTAAAACTACTGATTGGATGAAGAAAAATATTTCGTCTAAATTGGATAAAAAAAAATATGATAGGGTGATTATTTATGGTGGTGGAAATGATACTTCAAATGCAAGTATTAAATTAGAAACAACATTAAATAACATTCAACAAATGGTTGATATGTCAAGAGAAAATGGTGCTGATGCTTTTGTTAATTTAGGATATAAAGTTCAAGGTGATTTCGGTAATTATAAAATAATGCCAATTACACCTTACATTGATAAAAAAGAAAAATGGATTCCGTATGTGGA
>Ga0181358_1001203_pt1 | contig 11932 bp, 16 predicted proteins | sample Fa13VDMM110SD_FD_130096 | JGI IMG/M metagenome (GOLD analysis project Ga0181358, IMG submission 130096) | Freshwater viral communities from Lake Michigan, USA - Fa13.VD.MM110.S.D | ecosystem: Environmental > Aquatic > Freshwater > Lake | place: USA: Michigan | collected 2013-09-24
GCTATCATCATTTAAAGACAGATTTGAACCAGTGGGACCAGATAATGCATTTTTAGAAAATAAAGCAGACCTGCCATCATCAACTATTAATCTACTTACAGCTCCATAATCTTGATTTAGCAATAATGTATCGGGAGAAATAGCAATCGCCATATTTTTTGTAAGTAAAGCATTTTGTGATGCGAAATATGTTGTTGTATCGTCAGTTAATAAATCCGATACGGCTGCTAATTGTAATCGTGATGTACCACATTCTAATTTAGTTTTAATGGCGTTTTGTGTTATTCGTGGCAAACTATTAATATTAATATTTAATTCACCTAATCCATTTACAATTTGTGTTGTTCCTGTCGTTATATTACAATTATCCAAAGCATTTATATTACCTATATTATTTAATGAACCATTATTTAAATTATAATTACCATAACTAATAATACCGCTTAAATCCGAGCATTCAATTACCGATTCACCATTATCACTTTCAATTTGATTTTTAGCAACACTCCGCCATACTAAATCGCCCGCCGTATTTAAAAATGGTGGGATATTATTTGCGAATTGTGGTGTGTTTGATGTTGGTAATAAGATAATTTGCGAAGGATCTAAACCAAATAAATCGTTATTATTATTACCCGATATATACTGCGACCAAATAAAAAAGTTTAAATTTACAGAACCAGGGCGAACCAATATACCAAATTTTTGAATGGATATGTCAAAATCAATAAATATGTCGGCTATTACATTATACGATGTTAATTCTGCTCTAATTCTTGACATTAATGCATCCGATAAATCGTCGGGAGTGTAAGTACCAGCCGATAGCGGAACATAAAATATTACCGTAGCAATGGGATTTAGTATGTCTATCGAAAATCTAATAGAACTATTCGTTGGTATTGTAATTGTAAATCCCGACGCTGTATTACTACCTAATACGCTGTCAGAAAATGGTGCATATTTAGGGAACGTATAATTTTGCACTAAATTGCTTGGTCCTTGACTTAAATTTGTGACTGTTAATGTTGATAAATATGTGGGATTACCGCCACCGCCGCCAGTTCCATACACGATATTGCCGCCAGCATCGACTTCTAATACTTGCCCGACAGTGCCGACCGTTGTTGGCATTGTATATGGAGCAGATTTCACCTTTTTGCCACTCGTATCGCTATATAATGTATTGCCGTTTGTTATTGATGGACCGACGCCAGTGACTAAGGGCTGAACGGCTGCCGCAATTTGTGAATTTACGAAAGCCGCAATGTCTGGCGATACTCTTCCCACATTTCCGAATTTAGTCACACTCGTCATAATATTATGTTATATATTATAAGTATATAAAATAATATTATATTATAGGCGTCCAAAAAATGAACCTCTATTATATAAGAAACTGTATGTTTCAATTTTAGGACGTTTTTGTGGGGGTAGACCCTTACTTTATATCCATTTTATGTTTATAGCTTGTCATTTTTAAAATAATGGATCAAATCTCGCCAAGGCATTTTGACGACTTTTATATTGTCTATGTGCCCATAATGCTGCCATTGCCGCTGTTCCTATTCTTGCTTTATTTCTATTAAGAAACGATCCGACCGACACTATTTTACCACGAACTGATCCACCACGTTTATATTTACGTCGACGACCAGTTCCACACACACATCCAGTACAACATTTTGATCGTGTTTTAAAATCTCTCGCTCTGCCAAGTAAATGTTTAATTCTCATTTTTGTTATTACTATATAAAATTTATATTAATCAAAAACACTATTTATACCATATTTTTTTGCTATAATTAACATGGCAATGCATCGTAAACCGCAGTCTTGTTGTTTATTTGCTTGGTCTCCCGTTTTATTTAAATTAACTACGCCTTTTCCTAATTTTTGTTGTTTTTCAACGAATGGATGCAATATACTTGTCGGTTTTCTCCCGAAACTATCAAATAAATAATAATTGTTGTTAGCCGAGTAAACCCCGACCCAATGCACTCCACCTTTCGTGTGATCATCGGTATTAATAACAGCATAACTACCATTTTTAAGATTAGGCATAGTATCCCAAGGATAAACTCCTTTGAAACTTGAACCAATATATTGTTTACCCATTGCGTGTATAGTAGCATCGGATTGTGCTCCTCTTCCGTATTTCTGTCTAAAAAGATTTAAAAGCTGTTTATTAAAAGCATGTAATTCTTCTCTCATTTTTATAATATAGTAATAAAATAACTATTTGATTTACCGTCTTCGACGTCTACGTCCATAACCTTTCTTCATATTTCTAATATATACTCCCCGAGGACGACCGTATCCAGCAATATGGGCAGCCATTGTTGGTATCCTTAATTGTGGTATAAAAGGGGAGGCGAGTGACCCAACGGTACTCAATAAATGCGTACGTCTTAAAAATTTATTAGCCGAACTGGCGAATGATTTAATTTTTCCCCAAAGACTTCCACCACTCTTTGACGATAGTGGATATGAATTTTGAGCGTGAACTATGCTTCTTAACATCTTATTTATTAATAAGTTATAAAAAAACTATTATTTTAATAATTCATTGGTAAATTACGCATTCGACTGAATCCCACAGGGTGCAAAGCACCTCCCGCAGGCATTAATGAACCACCCATTCCACATCGTCGTCGACCATAACCTTTCTTTACATTTCTAATATATGCTCTCCGAGGACGCCTCATACCCATACCCAATCGAGATAATACACCCGATCTGCGTAAAAATCCTTTGGCTCTTCGCATTAAGCTTGTTAATCGTGACATCTTTATTTACTATTCAGTTATAAAAAAACTATCATTTTTAAACATCCTCGTATCTCACTATTCTTGGTATACCTGTACGATAACGTGCCTCTCGTCTAAGTAAACTTTCACTTAATTGTCTACCTAAATCGGTTTCTGTTTTAAAAATTGGCGTCGGGCGTGATCCATATTTATGAGCCGCGTAAGCCAATCCCATGGCTCCCAATACTTTCGCCGCTGTCATTATTTTTCCTTTATGTTTTGAAAGAAATGCACTTCTATATCCACCCCGTCGTACTCGTCGACGTCTGCCTGTTCCAGTTCTTATCGATGAAATGTTGTGCGATCTTTTCGCGAAATGTCGAGATTTTCTTAAAAGACTATGTAATTTCATTTTATACATACTGAATATAAAAATACTATTAAAATCTAAATCTGGCAGCGGCACGATGTGGCATTCTATATCTTGGTGCTGGCGGGTCTACATGGGCTACGTATCTTGGTCTTATTGCTCGTCTGATCACTCTTCTTACAAATACGCCAGCGTTTCGTGGGATGTCGTGTAATGCTGGGATTAAACGTGGTACGGCTCTTCCTAATTCTATCGCTCTATTACCCCAATTAGCTGCATGAACACCAACACGATGAATAGCATGTCGAACACCTTGACGGGCAACGATTGGAGCTTGTTGTGCCGCTTGTTGTGCTGCTTGTTGCATTGCGGGGGCTATATATGGTGCAGCATGTCGCACCCCTCTTCTAGCTATATATAGTGCGGCTCGGGCGTTAATAGGTAAAGCGTTAAAAACTCTATCAACTACATTTTGTGGTATTCCAGCTTTGTGTGCTAACGCGGATAATGCCACTACTCCCGCAACGGTTGCGGCGGTTGCTATTTTTCCTTTATGCTTTGAAAAAAATGATTCTGGTTTTATAGCAGCGGTTAAATGAGGATGAAAAACTCGTCTAATCGCTCCTCCTCTTTTTTTACGCCTTCTTCCAAGACCAGAACTCGATATATGCATTCTTCTAGAATTGTGTGCGAAACGTTTAGATCGAATTAATAAACTATTTAATTTCATTTTTATATGTTATATTAACATAAAAATACTATTAAAATAATCTTCCTGGCGGAGGAGGTCTTGGATGTCTATAATATCTACGTACAAATAATGCCGCCTCTCTATTCATTGGATGAGCTACTCTTTGTGGTGGTGGTGCGGCAGCCATAGCTTCATACATATCCATCGCATCTCGATTAGGGATCATATATCCATATCTACGAATATTATTAGCAGCAACGGCTGATACAATCGCACTCGCTAATTTTACAGTATTTAAAATTATTGGTACTTTATTTTTCCATAAATATCTCCCGGCTTGTTTTATTTTACTTTCTTCTTCTATTTTTGGAGGAGTATATATTGAATGATTTTGCCTTCTCGCCCCTCCTCGTTTTTTATATCTACGTCTTACTAAACCAGTTTTTATACAGCATACTTTTCGCGATTTAAGTGCAAAGCGATTAGATCGTTTTAATAAACTACGTATTTTCATTATATTTAAAATACGAGAATAAAAATTCTATTCTTTCCAATTACCAGCCAAACCCAAAGCATTATTTCTATGTCTTAAATCGACCGATAATTTAGGTATATTTTGTGGACCATTGGCGTAGGCAATACTTTGATAAATCGGACCAGCATCTTTATTCACAACGGTTTTTGAATACGCTATATTCGGTGCCGCTCTTTGATGCTGACGTGTGAATGATATATGTCGCATACCTCCTTGAATAGCGTGTCTTCGTCCTCCGCATTTCCTACGCCCATATCCATGTTTCACTGCTTGACTATGTAAAATTCTAAGAATTGGATGTTGGTGCATTACAGTGCTTAAAATTTTACTTAATGCCCTCGTACGTCGAGCCCAATGTTTTGCACGATGAAATGCATTTTTAGCTCCATGTTTAAACTTCTTTAAATAACTCATTATTTACTATTTAGTTATAAAATTTCTATTATTTAACGATTTACGGTTGTAACAGCGGTAATAAAGCCATTTTCGTATTGAATTTCTGCTTGGCGAGAATAATGAGCAACAACAAATAGCTGATCGGTAGGATCGATAATTTGATTACCGTTAAAAGCGATTTGAACATTGACATAGCTCGATGTATCATTCTTGTCTCGACTGAAATCGAAGTGCCAGTAATTCCCGCGATCGAGATAATTTTGGTGAGATTCAGCACCACCATCGTTTGTGATAATACCAGAATATTGAATCGATTGTAACCATCTTTGAATGTTATAGTTCACGCCCCCATCGGTGATTAATCCTGTCGATAATGGTTTATATTCCGAACTATATAATGTTTGAGTCTTTGTGATAGAACCATAGGTGACTTGTATATATTGAATATTATTGACAATGTTTGCGTCAGTGATATTATTAAGTGTATTGCTCGCACTATAAAATTGTGTTGGAGCCAGAGTTGTAACAGTACCAGCCTTAGTTGATTGTACAAAAACTGTAAGAGCGAGAGTAGAAGGTGGGACAGTAAAATCGATATTTTGAGTACCTCCGCTACCGATACCCGATAATGATTTATTTACAACTTGCATTTCTAATAGAGATAATGGGATAATACCCGATGGAGATACTTGCGAGCGGATCTGGCATGCATAAAATAATACATTACTAATTGTTAAATTGTAATCAATACCTGCTTTTAGTGCATAATTTGATTGAACGCCTGCGGTTGCATAGTTTGGATTCGGATTTAAAGTTATCTTGAAGTCCCCGCCAGAAATTGGGTTAACTGTCGAGAAGATACCGAGCGGCGGCTGGAACACGATTTGTGTTGAATTAAAACCACATCGAGGATCGGCTGGGGCTAAATCCTGAAAAATTTGTACTGGGGTTTGTACTAAATTGGCACCATTTAGAGGTCGCACTAATACTGTAAGACCCGTTAGTACTGAGACAACTTGATAAATAGGACCAGTGGCACTAATAAGTTGAATTTGGTCATTTTCAGCGATAGCCGATGTGAGAGCATCGACCGCCGAAGCACCCGAGAATGTTAATACCTGGGTGACAGGATCGTATGCCGCCAGAGCCGCTGGATTCAGTAATGGAACAACCAGCCCAGTGGTTGTTAGGAGTGCACGTTGATTAAAATTTTTAGTATTAATACCGTCTTCGTGAAATGTACCATCGAGGGATACTTTATTAAATCGACGTGTAATATCAGGATCGTCTTGATTTAAATCGCGACCGATATATTTACACCATGCTCCCGATTTATCGAGACGTGTTTTTAATACGGCTGCCTGCGGGATATATTGCATAATAGTCGACACATCGCTATTACCAGCACGAAAAAAGCAGTTATTATATAAGCACGACCCGAAATGATCCGCAAAGGTGATTTCATCGCTCATATATGGAACACGGGAGACAGTGGGTGATACGAGTACACCTCCCGCCGTAGGAGCGACTCCACTATTAATTGGGGCGTCTCTCACGTTTGTTGTTAGTGTTGCTGTAATAACAAAATATGACAGCGATGGGATAAATGCGTGATTACCCGAAATTGAAAAATCAAAATCTTGAACACCTTGGGCGAAAGCACTTTGGGCGACCGAGCGTTTGCATGTAATCTCCCGGAAGTTTACTTCTAATTCACGATCTTGTAAATTCATTTTTAAAATACGTTATATATCATTACAAATAGAAAAAATTATATAGAAACGACGAGCTATAAATAAAAATAGGTATCTTATAACGGGTCGGCAGGCGTCCAGAAATTGAACCTCTATTATATAACAAACTATATGTTTCAATTTCTGGACGTATTCGTCGTGGTGTACCCTTACTTTTATCCATTTTTTGTTTATAGCTTGTACTTTTATATTATTTTATATACTTATAATATATTAACAATAATGGATTTAATTGAGAAAAAGCTATCGTACATATTTTCGAGCGATCCTGCAAAGGGTGCGTTTGCCATATCGTCCGATGGTTCATCGTTTTCGGTGAATTTAAATTATCCTCTCGCAATCCCTAGAATGGCTAAATACTGCACCATAGAACTGCATAGTGCGTCTATTTGGTATGTTACACCTAATATTAGTGTATCTTTGGGTAATAATACTTTTTATTTTACAGAAAATGGCAATGCACGGGTATTAATAGTGGATGACGGCTTATATAATTTGGATCAATTAGTTCAGGCTTTAATTTTACAATCGACGAATCTCGTACCAGCAATGGTGACACCATTCGATCAATTATTTACAATAATAGGAGACGATCCAACACAAAAAGTTGTAATAACATTTTTACCCGCAGCTATAACAGCGGCAGCCACGATTGACTTTACGCAACCTAATAATATGGGAGAGTTATTCGGGTTTAATCCACAAATATTGAACGGCGTACCACCCACAGTTTTTGGAGACAATGTTGCACAATTTAACCAGACAAATCAATATTATATACAAAGCGATTTAGTGCATTCGGGTATTCCAGTTAACTCAAATCAGTCTAACGTGTTAGGCGTAGTTTATATTGATGTCCCGCCAGGCGAACTTATTAATTACCAACCCCAAATTCCACTCATTATTAACGCCGATGAACTTATTGGAGGTTCTCGTACAAATTTTAGATTCTTTTTAACAAACGAAGCGGGAGTACCGCAGGCGACTAACCAAGAATATTGGAGCTTTATAATAACCATTCGATACTTTATTAAAATTTAATTTGTATATATTATATATAATAACATGCCGTATCTCTGGACTAAAAGACCTCAGCAATCATTTTTTAGTAAAACTAGGTTCCAAGAACCTAAACAAATACCGAGTATTAATCCGCATCCAGACATAATTGAAAAATTTATGGATGGAGGTCAACTAATAAATAATAATCCTAAACCTAAACACAAAAAAGAAGAAGAAGTTGAAAAACCTAAAAAGAAAAAGAAACGACTCCCTGGCGAAAAATTGCTTAAAAAGTTAGCTAAACATAAAGATGGAGACGAAGATGAAAAGAAACTAAAAAGAATTATCTATGCTATAAAAAATAATATTAATAAAGTATATAAAATTGAAGAATCATCCTTTGAGTAATGCTAATATTTGCGAGTCAATGTTTTTGGATGCCTTGGGTTTTTTACTTTTATTTTGTTTTTTTGATTTTTTACCCATTCCATAATGATCTCTTAAAGTGTCCCATATTGCTCTCATTCTACCTGTTTTATCACGTACTCGTTGATGTGTTCTATATATTGCTTCTAACCTATCTCTATCGATAGGTCTGTTATTATAAGGTGGAGTTTTATTTAGAAAAGCTCCTAGCGTGTTTAATGTTAGGTTATGTTGTCCAAATCTTTCTATAAAATCTAAAAAACTATCACTATCGTCCTCAGACACAAAATAATTTAAGTTTTCCAAAGATTTGATACGCGAAGCAATAAATTCTGGACTACCTGGTTCAAAATCCAATGCCGGTCCAGCTTCCGTTGGTGGACCTACTTTACGTCCTCGTCTACCTCGTCTCTCTCTCGGTGCTCCGTCAATCGCTGCCGCAGCTACATCGGGTTGAAATGGTGGTTGTGCATCTTGTCGTCCCATTGGAACGTTGGCGTCGGGGTCTCGAACATCGGGCAATGGCATCATCTCAACATCTCCTAAACCTCCATTACCGCCGTCGCCATCACCTCCATATCCGGCTCCAAAGGGTACTATACCTCTTACAGCGGGTGGAACTGCTAAAATAGCTCCTCCGGGTACTTGCCTATATTTATATAATCCGTACATACCTGCACCTATAACTGCTACTCCAACGGCACCAATTACTGCTTTTCTAATTATATTATTACTGCTTTCAACGGGAACTGGCGGGGCTACACCACTATTAGGAGTAGCTGAACCAACCTGAGCGGCTATCATACTGGTATTTGATGGATTTGCTGGGGTTAATGGGTTATTTTGATCGGCGACATTATCTGGTTCTTTAATTGATTGAGGAGGACTTGGTTCATTGTCTCCTAAGTTAATAGGTATTGGTGGTGTAGGATTTGGGGGTAATCCAACTAACTGCTCGTATGGGACTAATCTTTGTGGTTCGAGTGCGTTTTGAGTTCTAAATAATCTCGATAACACACCACTTAATGCGCCTAATTCTTGCAATCCTGCTTTAATTTCTAAATGAGACACATTTTTCATAACTATGTCTCCATAAACATCATATAATCCATCAACATAATCTTGGATGAGATTGTCCATTTTATCAGCCAATACTCCCTGTTTATATAACTTACGTGCAGCATCCATTAATTTGCTAAAAAATGTAAATGCCCTCGATACATGCTGAGATCCTTTATCGAGTAAAGAATGCAGGCGGTGTCCTGTTATAAAAGATTTTAATAATGCGATTGTTACTAATTTAATACCATTGTCCGACAAATATTCTAATATCATATACGCAATTTGATCGATTCCCTTATCCTCTCTTATATATCTCGGGAGTTTACCTTTATTTATGTCTTTAATAACTTGCAAAGACAGTGTTCGTGGTTCGTCGACGGGATCTTCTCTAAATCTCCATGGATTTTGTAATAATCCCAAATTTGTTATATTTCTGGGAGCATCGACAGTACTTGTAGCAAATACATTTCCAAAATTATCTGTCGTTTTTCTAAAAGGTCGTAATCCAGGATCGTCGGGTGGGTCCGATAAGTTATTAAATGGATTTTTTAATAAATTTTTATTAGAAACATCGGTCCTTGCTATAACGGTTGTTTTAGCGTTTGGATACATGCGACCTACGGCTGTATCTTTTCGCGATTGTTTAAAATGTAAACTCATAATTAATTATTTTATATAGTTAATGATATAAAAAACATATAAAGTGAAATGTCAGATAGCGAAGACGAAAAAAAGAAAAAGAAGCCAAAGCCTTTAAAAATAAATGGTAAACTACCTGACTCTATTATCCATATTAAAAACGTTGACAAAGTATTTCACGAAAGATGGGAGGCTGGTCGTAATCCATGCGACTTTCCTCATCCATTTAGGTGTGTGATATTAGGACAAGTAGGTATGGGTAAATCTACGCTCGCTAAAAATATTTTTTTAAGATGTCAGGCTGGTAAATATCCTTTCCAAGAACTCATAGTGATTCACGGATCGAGTGAAACAAAGGAGTGGGATGAGATGGAGCCGACATTGATATTAAACGATATACCTGATCCAAACGATTTAGTTATAAATAATAAGAAGGCGTGTTTAATTATTGATGACTTTGAATTTTCAAAATTATCTAAACAGACGCTCGCGAATCTTTCATCGTTGTTTCGTTTTGTATCGTCACACCATAATTTTAGTATCATATTATGTTATCAGTCATTTTTTGATGTTCCATCGATTATAAAGAAATGTGCCAACATATTTGTTATATATAGACCAAACGATTTAGATGAATTAACCACGATAGGACGTCGTGTTGGATTGAAAAAAGAAGTTATTATAGAAGTATTTAATACGGTATTAACCGATAAACGAGACACATTAACTGTCGATATGACCGAGGACACTCCATGCAAGTTTAGAAAGAATTTGTTTACGCCACTATCTATAAGACAAGAAGGAGACAAAGAATAAAAAGACAAGCTATAAACAAAAAATAGTTCATTTATAAGGGTACACCACGACGAATGAAACTAGGTTGCAATCCATAGGGTACACCACGACGAATACGTCCAGAAATTGAAACATATAGTTTGTTATATATTAGAGGTTCAATTTTTGGACGCCTATCGTCCTGTTATGGTTTGTTGCTCCCTATTATTAGCTCGTCAAACATATTAACAGACAAAATAATAAAAATATTTTCTATTTCTAATATTATAATACAATCATAATGTCCGATACAATTAAAAAGATGAGAGTAAGACAGCCAAAGAAGCCAGAAATGGCTATCGTTCACGAACAAACTGGCGGCGGCGAGTCTGTTCCAGTGGCAGAGCCCACGGTCAAAGAAATTAAAATCCGCAAACCTCGGGTGAAGAAAGCCAAAGGCGAAGTGATGGCACTCGTAGATAGCAGTGATGATAGCGTTGAAGAGAGCAAACCAGTCGAGTCTGTCGGCGGAGAGACATCCCCAAAAAAGAAACCCGCAAATAACTGGATCGACCATGTTAAAGCGTTTAGAGAATCTCACCCCGATGTGTCTTACAAAGATGCACTTAAACAAGCCAAAGAAACATATAAAAAGTAAAAAAGACTTAAAGAATTATAGTTTATATATAATAAATGGAGGATTTAAATTTTAATTTGTTCGATACATTTTTCAACGATAAAGAATTAAAACAAGAATTTAAATGTTGTGACGACCCATATTATAATTACGACAATGGCGTTCAATGTTGTACAAATTGCGGATCAATAAATAGTAATGTTGAGAATTATTGTTTTAATCCTTACAACGATCATACAACATTAATAATTAGATATCCATATAAACGTGTAGTATATTTTAAGCAAAAATTAGATTTAATAACAGCAAATACTAAATATAAATTAGCTCCAAAATTAGTTTACTTTATAGAATGTAATAAAAATAAAAAAATAAAAAGTATATATAAATTAAGAAAAGCCATGAAGCATTCTGGATTAAATAAATATTATAAATATATTTACTCGATCTACGAAGCTATTATGTACGATAAATTAATTGATATAAAAAGAAAAGATTACGATAAATATGTCTCCCAGTTTAAAAAAATAGAAGAAATATTTATAAAGAAAAATGTGAGACATAACTTATACTCATACAACGTGATAATATATTTTTTATTGCGTTTAAATAATAACGATGGATATAAACACTTACTCTTACCACTCAATAAGGTGAAACTCAAAAAGAAAATACGTACATTAATAACACTATGCGAGAATCATTCTGCGTGAATAATCAAATAGTTATTTATTTTATTGCGATTGATTTTCATCCATATCACGATCGCTTCGTTCATCGAGCATTCTTTATCCACCATAATGTCCTGGATTACTGCCGAGTTTGCCTTCACCAATGCGACCAGTACTTCTTGTTTATTCATTTTATTATATAATATATAAAATCATTAATCTTTA
>Ga0181358_1001204_pt1 | contig 11930 bp, 16 predicted proteins | sample Fa13VDMM110SD_FD_130096 | JGI IMG/M metagenome (GOLD analysis project Ga0181358, IMG submission 130096) | Freshwater viral communities from Lake Michigan, USA - Fa13.VD.MM110.S.D | ecosystem: Environmental > Aquatic > Freshwater > Lake | place: USA: Michigan | collected 2013-09-24
AGGAAAAGAATATGATTTCGTATTATTCTTCAATTCTAGAAATATTCGCCGTAAACAAATTCCAGATACTATTTTAGCTTATAAGTATTTTATAGACCAATTACCTATTGAAAAAGCTAAAAAATGTTGTTTAGTATTACATACTGATAGAGTATTTGATCATGGTACAGATTTAAATGCTGTTATTGAATTAATCGCTAATGGTGAACAATATAATATTATATTCACAGATTCAATATTTAATCCTATCCAGATGAATATGTTATATAATAGTACAGATGCTCAAATATTATTAACATCAAATGAAGGTTGGGGGTTAAGTTTAACAGAAGCTATATTAGCAGGTAACCCAATTATTGCAAACACAACAGGAGGTATGCAAGACCAAATGAGATTTGAGTTTGAAGATGGAACTTGGGTTGAGTTTGATGAAAATTTCCCATCAAATCATAGAGGTACAATTAAAAAACATGGTGAATGGGCCTTTCCAGTATATCCTACCTCTAGAACAATGGTAGGTTCTCCTCCAACACCTTATATTTGGGATGATTTATGTAGTCCTGAAGATGCTGCTAAACAAATTAAAACTATTTATAATTTAACCCCTGAAGAACGTAAATCTAAGGGTTTAAAAGGTAGAGAATGGGCTACTAGTAAAGAAGCAGGATTTACAGCTGAACATCAAGGTGCTAGAGTAATAGAAGCATTTGATACCTTATTTTCTACTTGGAAACCAAGAGAAAAATTTGAATTTATTAACACAAATGAAGTAAAAGATAGAGTTATAAACCATAAATTGTTATATTAATGAAACCATTATTTATTATAAGTTGCCCGTTTGACACATATAGCGGATACGGCGCTCGCTCAAGAGATTTAGTTAAAGCTATTATTGAAACCAATAAGTATGAGGTAAAATTATTATCTCAACGTTGGGGAAATACACCATTTGGTTTTTGTAATGATAACCAAGAATGGAATTTTCTAAATAATTATTCTTTACCTACCCCTCAATTCCCAAAACAACCAGAAATTTGGATGCAGATTACAGTACCCAATGAATTCCAACCAGTAGGAAAATATAATATTGGTTGCACAGCAGGTATTGAAAGTACTATTTGCCCTGCAGACTGGATTGAAGGAATAAATAGAATGAATTTAACTCTAGTCTCCTCAGAACATGCTAAAAAAGTATTTACAGAGTCTAAATTTGAGATGAGAAATAAAGATACTAACGCTTTAGAAAAAGTTGTTAATTTAGAAAAACCTGTTGAAGTATTATTTGAAGGAGCTGACGTTGATATTTATAAAGTACTTAATACTCCATGTTCCTTAGATTTTAACATTAAAGAAAAATTTGCTTATTTATTTGTAGGACATTGGATGGCTGGAGATATAGGTGAGGATAGAAAAAATGTAGGATTATTAGTTAAAGCTTTTTATGAAACATTTAAAAATAAAACTAATAAACCGGCTTTAATTTTAAAAACATCTCAAGTAGGTTCATCTTATATGGATCGAGAAGAAATTCTAAATAGAATTAAACAAATCCGTAAAACAGTTAATTCAAAGAATTTACCTAATATTTACTTGCTCCATGGTGATTTTACAGATGAAGAAATGAATGAAATTTATAATCATTCTAAAGTAAAAGCAATGGTTAGTTTAACTAAAGGTGAAGGTTATGGTCGTCCATTGCTTGAATTTAGTTTAGTTAAAAAACCTATTATTACTACTGGATGGAGTGGACATTTAGATTTTTTAAGTTCTGAGTTTACTTGTTTGATAAATGGTCAATTAACACCTGTTCATCCTAGTACTCAAAATCAATTCTTACTTCCTGAATCAATGTGGTTTTCTCCAGATCATGGGCAAATAGGCCATTATTTAAAAGACGTATTTGAAAACTATAAAAATTATACAGAAAAAGCAAAACGTCAAGCTTATAAAAGCAAAAACGAATTCAGCTGGGATAAAATGAAAGACAAAATAGAATTAATATTAACTAACAATCTTCCAGAATTTGCTCAAGAAATAAAATTACAATTACCAAACCTTAAAAAAATGCAATTACCTAAATTACAAAAAACAAATGGATAATCTAATTAGTTGTGCTCGTTGTGGGTCAGATGCCTGTTACGTAGACGAAGTAAACAAAGACATTAAAACACAATTTTGTTATGGTTGTGGTTTTCAGACTAACTCATTAATGAAAGTAGGTGAAGAGTTTTATGAACAACAAGTATCAGTTTTACCTGAGCTTTATAAGGACTTACTTCTTGAAGACCATGAAAACCAAGTTTGGATGCCTGCCTCCGTAAATATTCCTACTCAAGGAATGGTATTTGCTAACGGACCTTCATCAACCGATTGGGGTTGGGCAGCCGTAAAAGCGGTTCCTGTTAAGGAAGAAGAGAAAGAAAAATATCCTATTCCAAATAAAAAAGGAGAATATTATGAGTGGAGAATGGATATGACTACTCTTCAAATGTTCCCTGAACGTGACTTTATGGAAGCACTTTCATATATTGGTGCAATTCCAGAATGATTAGTATAGCAATAACGGTTTGTAATGAATATAAGGAGTTAGAGACTCTGTTGGATTATTTATCTGAACGAGCTCTATCTCCTGATTATGAAATCATCATTCAAATTGATGAAGATAATCACACACCTGAAGTAATTCATACTATTTTAGATAGAGGTATAAAACATCATTTTTTCCCGTTAAATAAAGATTTTGCGGCTTATAAAAATGAATTAATTAAGCACTGTTCTGGAAAATATATTTTCCAAATCGATGCTGATGAATTACCTAATGTTGATTTACTTGACATGTTACCTGGTATTTTAAAAGCTAATCCTGAAGTGGATGTATATTTAGTTCCTCGAATTAATACTGTAAGTGGCATCACTGAGGAACATATCCATAAATGGAAATGGAATGTTGAAGGTGATAGAATTAATTTCCCTGATTATCAGTGGAGAATATATAAAAATATTCCTACAATTAAATGGATAAACAAAGTTCATGAACGTTTAGATGGATTCAAAACATACGCTCCCTTACCAGCAGAAGATGAATTTTGTTTATTCCACCAAAAAACAATAGAACGACAAGAAAAACAAAATCAGTTTTATGAACAATTATAGTTATGAAAATATTTGCAAAATTTTTTGATACAAAACCATTTGAAGAAAAATTATCTAATTTAAAACATGTAAATTTTTCTTTATTTGTAGATGATATACCTAAATCACAAGATGATTTATCTGAAATAAACATAGTAGTTTTAGCAGGTGAACCTAATGAATATTTTAATTCTCATGATTGGGTATTAAAAAATAAAAACTTATTTTCTGTAATATTAACTTGGAACCAAAAAATATTAAACACTTGTGATAATGCTCTATTTTTTCCTTTTGGACATACTTGGTTTAAACCAAATCAATATGAAAAAGAACATAATAAAAAATTTGAAATATCTCATTTGTGTGGAGTTTTATTAAAATCTTATGGTCATTCAATGAGACATGAAATTTTAGATAGAGAAAACGAAATAAACATCCCAACTAATTTTTTTAAAACTATAGGAGATAGACATAATTTAGAAGATGCTAGAATTGGTAAAGAAACAGTATTTGGAAACTCACAATATGGGGTAGCTATTGAGAATTTTTCTCACAGAGGTTATTTTACTGAAAAAATATTAGATTGTTTATTATTAAAGACAATTCCAATTTATTGGGGTTGTTCGAATATAGGTGATTATTTTGATATAGACGGTATTATAACGTTTAATAACGTAGATGACTTAATTCATATTGTTAATAATTTAGATGAAGATTATTATGAGTCTAAAAAAGAAATAATTGATAAAAATTGGAAATTAGCCCTAGAATACGTAAATTACGAACAAAATATAACTAACACGGTCACAGAAATTTTTAAACTAAATAAAATAATACCTAATGATAACACACCAATCTAACATATTTCCAGAAGTAAAAACATTTACTCCTAACGTATACAAAGATCATAGAGGATTTTTTGTTGAGACATTTAATATAAAAATACAAGATGAATTAGGAGTAACATTCTATCAAGACAATCATTCTAAATCATTAAAAAATGTTATTAGAGGAATTCATTACCAATGGGATAAACCAATGGGAAAATTATGTAGAGTAGTTAAAGGATCAGGGATTGATGTTATTGTTGATTTAAGAAAAACATCATCAACGTACGGACAACACGAAACCTTTTTATTAACCGAAGATAATTTTTTACAAGTATGGGTTCCTGAAGGGTTTGGACATGGTTTTTTATCTTTAGAAGATAATACTCACTTTTGTTATAAATGCTCATCATTACATAACGGTGATAGTGAAGGATCTATATATCCATTTGATCCTGATTTAAATATTAATTGGACAATAAAGGCAGATGATGCCGTATTATCCAAAAAAGATACAAACGCTCAATTTTTTCAAACATATAAATCTAATCCTAAATTTTAAAATGAAAAAAATATTAATTGTTGGAGGAGCAGGTTATGTTGGTACTCGTTTATCAAATTATCTATCTGAAAAAGGATATAATATTAGTGTTGTTGATAATTTTTGGTTTGGTGATTTTTTAAATGACAATATTACTAAAATTAAAAAAAGTTTATGGGATATTAAACCAGAAGAATTAGAAGGATTAGATGCTGTTTTGTTTTTAGCAGGATTATCTAATGATCCTATGGCTATGTTTAGACCCGATTTAAATTTTATAGAAAATTCATCGGCACCAGTGTATTTAGGATTTATAGCTAAACAAGCAGGAGTAAAACGTTTTATTTGTGCTAGTTCATGTAGTGTATATGGTTATACTAAAAATAAAACATTAAATGAAAATAGTTTAGTTAAACCAAGTTATGCTTATGGAATTTCTAAATTACAATGTGAACAAGGTATAACTACTTTAGAGGATGATAATTTTAGACCTATTTTATTTAGAAAAGGAACTGTTGGTGGTTGGTCTCCAAAAATGAGATATGATTTAGTTGTAAATACAATGCTTAAAAGTGCTCTCACAACTGGTCAAATAATAGTTAATAATCCTAAATTATGGCGTCCATTAGTTGATATCAGAGATGTAATTCAAGGCTACGAAAAAGCAATTGAAGCAGATTTAGATATAACTGGTATATTCAATTTATCAGGAGTAAATTTAACTATTGGGGATTTAGGTCAAAAACTATGTGATGAGTTAAATGTTTTAGGAATTAATACTAAATTAATAATTAATAATAATCCAGATGTTAGAAACTATAAAGTATCTACTAATAAAATAGAAGATGAATTAGGTTATAAAGCTGAATATACTCCAATAGATTCATTAACAGAAATATTAGATAATATTGATATATCTAACTATGATTTTAATAAAGACATTTACCATAACATTAACATTTTTAAGCAAATTTTAAGTAAATGAAAATACTAATTACTGGAGGAACGGGATTATTAGGGAGTAATTTAATTAAAATACTTGAAAAAGATCATCAAGTATTTGCTCCTACTAGAAACCATTTAGATATAACAGATTATACATCTGTAGATAAACAATTTTTTGGTTTTAACCCAGACGTTGTCATACATTGTGCTGCTATAGCTAAGTTTGCTATTGCTGAAACAAAACCTTTAGAAACTCTTAACACTAATATAGGAGGTACTCTTAATGTAGTTAAAGCCTGTATGTTATATAAAACAAAAATGATTTATATCTCAACATCTCATGTCTTTGATGGTGATCAAGGTAATTACACATTTACAGATAAAATAAACCCATTAACAAAATACTCCAGATCAAAAGCAGCAGGTGAAATGGCTACTTTAATTTATGATAATTCTTTAGTAATTAGAACTGAGTTTTGTGAAGAAACATTTCCTTTTGAAACAGCATATGTTGATAAATTTTCTTCTAAAGAATATATAGATGTTATTGCTCCTAAAATAGCTGAAAAATGTATTAGTGACCAAACAGGCATTTGTCATGTTGGAGGACCTCGTAGATCATTTTATGAATTTGGAAAATTAAGAAATCCAAATGTTAAAGAAGGTTCTGTAAAAGGTTTAATTCAAAAAAGTAATGTACCTATTTTAATTGATACTAGTTTGATATCTAATTAATATGAAAAAAACTAATATTAAACTTATACTACATTTAATGCCTTGGGAGGTAGATCATATTTTATTATTTTTTACCCAATTAAAAAAATCAAAATACTATCTTCCAGATGATGTCTCTATAACAATTGAGTCATCTTTAAATTTATCTAGTTTTATTATTAATTGGGAAGAAAGTAAGATTCCAAAACAATTTTTTATTGACAAGTATAATTTTGCCTCTCAATTATTAAGTGATTATAAACATAATAAAAAAATATACGATGGGGGTGAATGGTATGGTCATCTGGATATGCAGCGAGAATCAATAGAACCAGAAATTGATTACTATATTATAGCTATGCCTGATGTATGTTTTAGTGAGCATTTATTAGCATATTATGTAGAAGCAATTAAAAATATAAAAAATGAATATTTTTTAGTTTGTCCTCAAATTACAAAATTATGGGATGATTCATGGGATATTATTACTGATCCTTTACATATGGATACACCTTATGATAAATGGCAAACTATAGATATTTTTGATGTAATCCATAAACATTCAAATCCAACCCAAGAAGTTGGTTTAAAACCACTTCCAACAAGTAAATTTGCTGGGTGGTTTGATATTTGTAATAAAAAATTCTATGAAGAACTAGTTCCAGTATGGGATGAATGGGAAGGTTATGGTGGTTGGGATTATTATTCTATGATGGTATCTAATGTATATAAACAAATGGGTGGTGATTTCCAACAGTATTTGTTAGCAGGACAAACAACAGTAGAATATTCAACAGGTCCTCAAACTTTAGATATAGGAAAATATTATAAAAAATATTTAGTTTTAAATAAACTTCCATACAATCAAGGAGAATTATTTAAAACAAAAGTAGTAGATTATGTTAAAGAAAGAATAAGTAAATTTGGAGTTATAAAATAAAAATATTATATTTAATATATTCTAATATGAAAACATTAACTGAAATAGCTGATTCATTTGTACATTCCGATAATGGTGGAAATGGTATAGATAAAGGTACAACTCGTAACGCAGGTCATAGTTATACTTATTTTTATGATAAATTATTTACCCCCTTAAGAGATAAACCTATTTTAATGTTAGAAATTGGTGTGTGTGGAGGATTTTCATTAAAAATGTGGCATGAATATTTTGATCAAGCTGTAATTATTGGATTAGATATAAATGATGAATCAGAATTAAGTAATGATAGAACTTATGTGTATCAATTAGATCAATCTAATGAAGAAGAATTAAAATATTTTGTTGAGCAATGTAAAGAAAAAGAATATGAATTTGATATTATTATAGATGATGGAAGTCATCATATGAGAGATCAACAAATAACTTTAAGTTACTTATTTCCATTGTTAAAATCAAAAGGTATTTATGTTATTGAAGATTTACATACTTCTTTAGCCGATAATAATTACCCATTATATGGAAAATATTTAGATATTCAAGAAAATAGGAAAAACACAACTTTATTTTATTTAGCTGAGTCATTAAATAGTGTATATTTAACTCCTGAACAAAATAATTATTTAAACGATAGTATAGATACTATAGATATTCATAATAGATTTAATAAACATCAAGAACCTTGTTTTAAATTTAGAAGTATAACTTCAGCAATTATAAAAAAATAATATGAAAAACGTATACGATATAACTAATGAATTTGAAAAACGATTAGGTGAATACACAGGAGCACCATATGTTGTGACTGTTGATAACCAAAGTAATGCTTTATTTTTAGCTTTAATGTATGAAAATGTTAAAGGACAAGAAATTACAATTCCCTCTCGTACATACCCATCTGTACCTTGTGAAATAATTCATGCTGGTGCTAAAGTAAAATTCAAACCAGTTAAAGGTAAAACTATTAAAGGTGCTTATCAATTAGAACCTACTAATGTGTGGGACTCAGCTTTATGTTTTACATCTGATATGTACAAACCAGATACACATATGTGTGTTTCATTTACTGGTCCATATAAACATTTTAAATTATCTAAAGGTGGAGCTATTTTAACAGATAATCATGATGCTTATCTTTGGTTTAAAAGAGCAAGATATTCAGGACGTCGTGAATGTTCATATCATGATGATAATTTTGATATGATAGGTTGGAATTTTTATATGATGCCTGAATTAGCTGCTAGAGGTTTATTATTAATGGGTCAATTTTATGATTTACAAGGAAAACCTAAACACAACGCTGATTTAGAATTACCCTACCCAGATTTAAGTAAATTTGAAATCTATAAACAATGAAAAATATAGTTTTAATTGGGGGTGGTAATCAAGCACACTATACTATAGATATTATTGAAAAAGAAGGTAAATATAATATTGTAGGTATTATTGATTCTATCCATGATGTTAATAGTGACCGGTTTGGATATAAGATAATTGGTAGGCAAGAAAATATTTCTCAAATTATAAAAGAGTATAATGTTGAAGGTGGAGTGATATCAATTGGAGATAATTGGAGTAGATATTATGTTTATAATCAAATTAAAGAATTAGCTCCTGGTCTTGAATTTGTAAATGCTATTCACCCTTCAATAGTAATAGGTAATAATGTAACTTTAGGAAAAGGAATTGTAGCAATGGCTGGGTGTATTTTTAATCCTAAATCATTTATTGGTAATTTTACATTTTTTGCTACTGGTGCCCAAGTAGAACATGATAATTATATTGATGATTTTTCTAGTATATCGGCAGGTTCTATTACAGGAGGATATGTTAAATTAGGTAAATACTCAGCAGTTACTTTAGGAGTAACAATAGTAGACAGAGTAGAAATAGGTGAAAACACAGTTATTGGATCTGGAAGTTTAGTTACTAAATCCATCCCAAGTGATGTTTTAGCTTACGGTAATCCAGCTAAAATAATTAGAAGTAGAATTAAAGGTGAAAAATTTTTAAAATGAAAACAGAAAATATTTTTGAATTACACCAACAAGGATATACTATCATTAGAAATTTAGTTGATGATACTTGGTTAGATAAATTAAAAGTTGCTTTAGATGAAGCATTTATTGAACATAGACAAACTCAAGTAAATAATAATAATGATATTCAAACAGGTGGTGTAGCATTACATGTTTTGTTAAGTAATCCTTTATTTATTAATTTTTTAGAAGAATTACAGAATAAAGACTTTTTTAATTTTTTATCAAAACATTATTTTAAAAGCAATTGTATTATTAATTCATTTAGTGGATTAGATAACTTACCTAATCAACCAAATTTTTCAGCAATTGTTCATAGAGATTTAAGATTTTACTCAGGTAATTTTCCTATTATGTTAAACTGTTTATTAATGGTAGATGATTTTACAATTGAAAATGGTGGAACATATTTGTTGCCATATTCTCATTTAGAAGAACATAAACCAAGTGATAATGAATTTTTTCAAAACGCGATTCAAGCAGTCGGTAAAAAAGGTGATATGTTAGTTTTTAATGCTAATGTTTGGCATTCATCTGCCCCTAACGTTACACAAGACCATAGAAGAGCAATTCCTATTACTGTGAGTAAATCATTTATGAAACAATTACTAGATTATCCACGAGCTATAGGATACGATAAAATAGATGAATTCAATCCAGAATTACAACAATTATTAGGATACCACTCTAGAGTACCTGCTTCATTAGATGAATGGTATCAACCAGAAAAAAATAGATTTTATAAAAAAGACCAAGACTAAAATGAAAATTCATATTTTTTATAGGCATTACAATGTTCAAGGTAAAGGTTCAGGAAGGAGACCTTACTGGTTTGATTATGAAAAGTGTTTTGTTAATTTACTTAATACGATTGAAAATAAAAATGTTGATCTTCATGTAATAATGGATGGAGATATTGGAGATAATTTTATCCAAAAATATAAAAATAAATATACTTTATATTCTATTAATTTAAAAACAGATTATGGTTCATATTTAGAAACTTATAATTATGCTAAAAATTTAAATATTAATGATAAAGACTTAATATATTTTTTAGAAAATGACTACATGCATGTTGATGGATGGGTAGATAAAGTAATTGAATTATTTTCCTCATATAAAGGATTAAATTATGTTTCCTTGTATGATCATATAGATAAATATAATGTTGTTGATGAGGGACCAGATTATAGTGATTTATTTTCTAAAATTATACTTACTGATAACCACCATTGGAGAACAACACCAAGTACTTGTGGTAGTTATATAATTCCAAAAAATATATTAATAGAAGATGAAGACATAAATACAGGAGGTCCTGGTGATCATAATAAATTTGAAAAATTAAATAACGAAAGAGATAGATTTGTGTTAACTCCTATACCCGGTTTGTCAACACATTGCGTGGATGGGTTATTATCACCAACAATTGAATGGAATAAAATATGATAAGTTTAATTATACCAACGTACAAAAATCCTGACTATTTAGACATTTGTCTTAAATCAGCTATTGAAAATCAGGTCAATAATAATGAAATCATTGTAGCCGTGGATGGTTTCATTGAGGAGAGTCAACACGTATTAGACAAATATAAACAACATATTCAAGTATTAGATTTAGGGGACAACCAAGGCATGCAAACAGCACTTAATTTAGCTGTTATGAATGCTACTAATGAATGTATTGTTATTATTAATGATGATAATGTGTTATGTAAGGATTGGGATGTTGTTGTTGAAAAACACTATAAAGATGGAATTGTATTTACTATAAATCAAATCGAACCCACAGGCCCTAGTTTGTTTAAGTTTCATGTTAAAGATTTAGGTAAAAATCCTAAAGAATTTAAATATGATGAATTTTTAGTATATGAACCTACTATTAGAAGTAAAGATTTAACATTAAATGGAGGTGTTTTCCCATTTGTTATATCTAAAAAAGACTATATGGTTGTAGGGGGGTTTGACACCATATACCAATCACCTTTTATTTGTGATTGGGATTTCTTTTTAAAATTAGACTTAAAAGGAACCCAATTTTATAAAATAAATGATATTAATTTTTATCATTTTGGTAGTGCTGCTACTAAAAATGGTAAAGAAGGAGATAAATTCAAGAAAACAGAAGATCCGGCAGCAGAAATTTTTACATATAAATGGGGAATAGCTCCTCAAATATTTGAAAATAATAGTCATAGACCTAAAGGCCTTAGCATAAGAGGGATTAATTTTTAAATAATTATTAATATGATATTTAAGTTTTATAGTAGAAAAGATAAAGATCAAGAAACAATTGGTCGTACAGTTACAACCTCAAGGTTACAAGCCGCTAAATTGTTTGCTGAACGTAAACAATTACCCCTTAAAGAATTCTTAAAAATATTTGGTGTAACAACTATCCTATGAAAAATTTTGGTAAAAATCTAAAGGTTCAACCTAAAAAACGGGTAATGAATGAAAAAGATACGTTTATTGATCTTATCGATATTTTTGATAATTGTAATATGCGTACTGAGGAATTTGAAGGTAGTTTTATGTTTAACATCTCATCTTATGATGAACCATTTTACATAATGATAGAAAATTTATTTTTGCTACATTATGGTGAATGGAAAACAGATATTATTCTATGGTGGATTTATGATAGATTTGATGAGGAAGGTAATATATCACCTATTGAATTCAATGACCACGATACAGAATCACAAGAACAAGTATTAGTAGAAACTCCAGAACAACTTTGGAATTTTTTAAAACGACTTGATAAATTAAAAAAATAAAATATGG
>Ga0181358_1001206_pt1 | contig 11920 bp, 12 predicted proteins | sample Fa13VDMM110SD_FD_130096 | JGI IMG/M metagenome (GOLD analysis project Ga0181358, IMG submission 130096) | Freshwater viral communities from Lake Michigan, USA - Fa13.VD.MM110.S.D | ecosystem: Environmental > Aquatic > Freshwater > Lake | place: USA: Michigan | collected 2013-09-24
AAATTGGTGAGTCAGTAGAAGTACAAGAAGATTTTGAATTAGTATGTTGGGATTTGGTTTCATTACCATCAACACCTGATGCATATGTAAGATTATCTGAAGGTAAACAAACATCAACAACACCTACAAAAGATTATAGTAAAGTAGGCGCTTTAATAACTGAAATTATTTGCACACACACTGGTGTATGTGCATTATGTTAATATTTATATAAAATAATAAAAAATGATACAATTAAACGAAATAGCAAGAATGCAGCAATTAGCTGGTCTTATTTCTGAATCACAATTAAATGAAGCATTAAATAAAGATATTAAAGCTTTTGGACAAGATTTAGATAAAAATCTTAAAGCAGCTGGTTTTCAAACATTAATTATTGTAGGAAAATTTGCAACTGATGAGCAAAAGAAAAAAGTTCAAACAGATTTAGGATTAGCTATAATAGAAGTAGGAGAAAATCAAGCAGTTCAAACTTTAAGTTTGTATGTTAATCCTAAAGAGTTTGAAAAAGCAAAAAAAGTTACAAGTAAATTTCAACTATCTAGTTATGATGGTGAAAAAATGACTTTCGGAAAAGGATGGGATACTATTACTAAACAAATAAAAGGAGCATTAAATCCAGGAGATATATATAATGCAGGTGATAATGTAAGTCATGGCGTTTTTTATTTCGCTAGACTAGCAAAAGTAGATACTAAAACAACTACTACTAGTGGAAACAACCAAACAACATCTACACCAGTAAAAACTGCAACCGTAGCTCCAGCAGTAGCAGCAGAATCACTTGATCAAGCAATAGACGAAGCATTAAAAGCACATCGCAATCAAAAATAATTATGCAATACATTAACGAAGCCAAACGCTGGCAAAAATTAGCTGGTATTATTACTGAAAATACTCAAGAAGTAACCCCAGAACAAGCTACTCAAAAAGCAGTATCTTTTGTTTCTCAGTTAGAGAAAAGTCCAGCAATTGATAAATTAGCAGATAAAATATCAAATGATCCATCCTTAATGGCTCAATTAGAAAAAGCATTATCTCAAAGTGGAATTCAATTAAACGAAGTAGAATTAGATAGTACAGATATGAAAACTTTAGCTCTTTCCTTTGCTAAAAAAGCAGAAGAAATGAAGGAAGGTATTTCATCTGATCCAGAAGCTGACGATACATCAGCTGGTTTGAGTATGGCTGCTGGTATTGTAGGAGGAACTTTAGGAGCTTACTTATCACCAGCTTTAATAGCAGCACTTCCCGCATTAGCTTCTATAGTTGCAGGTCCTGCTGTATTTGGAGCGATAGCAGGTATTGCTCTATTTGTAATAGCTAGAAAAATATACTTAGCTGCAAATCCTGATTTATAATTTATTACAAAAATAATTATGCAATACATTAACGAAGCCAAACGCTGGCAAAAATTAGCCGGTATTATTACCGAAGAAACAGTACCGTCTGTAGACGCAGTAGCTAATAAAGATGCAGAAATAGCATTAAAACAAGCATTATCTGTACTACAATCAGGTGAAGATACAATCCAACCATCCCCAAAAGATGGCGTAATGGATGAATCATTAACACTAGGATTAATTGCTGGTGCTCCAGGATTAATAAGTTTAGCTGGTAAAGCAGTAAACGGTATCGCTAGTGTTTTCCAAAAAGATAAAAAGCAAGGTACAGTAGTAGGAGATGCTCTTAAACATTGGGGTCACCAATTAGAAGAATCTTATATAACTGTAATCGGAACTATATTACAAAAAGCATTCCCTAAAGCTTATGATGGACAAGATGTTCAGGATAAAGCTACCTCATTATATAAAGCAGCACATACCGTATATGGTGCTATGTTAATAGCAGCAGCAGTATCAAGCGGATTAGGTGCCCTAGAAGCACATAGTGCAATTGCAAGTGGATTAGAAGGTGGTTTAGCATCATTTAAATCAGCAGAAGTGATAGGAATTGCTCAAAAAATAGCAGCAGTATAATACTACTCTCTATATAGAATATATTGATCGACGCCTCCCATAAGGAGGCGTTTCGCTTTTCGCGGTTTTACATATCTGCATATATTTATGACCAGCCTACAATAGCTACCCACATACAATCCTCATGGTAGCTCGGCATTTTATAAACCCCACTATTAAGATTCCTAATAATCTTACTTCCCTAAAATAAATTTAAGGAGAAAATTACAATGAGTACAAACAAAGAATTATTCAAAGAAGCAATCGCTGACGCTAAAGCTGTCCGCGAAGCTGCGTTAGCAAACGCAAAAGCTGCCCTTGAAGAAGCCTTGACTCCAAAACTTCAATCTATGTTAGCTGCAAAGTTACAAGAAATGGAGTACGAAGAAGAAGGTGCAATGGGTGGTTACACAGATGAAAATCTGGATGAATACGGAATGGAACACCCAGATAGAGATATGGACGGAGACGGAGATATCGATGCTGATGATGCTTCCATGATGAAAGAAGATGACATGGAAGAAGATTTTGATTTATCTGAAATCTTAGCTGAACTAAATGAAGCTGATGAAGAAGAAGCTGATGAAGAAGAAGCTGATGAAGAAGAATCTGACGAAGACATGAACGTTGCTGATATGTCTGTTGAAGAATTAACTGATCTTATCAAATCAATCGTTAACCAAGAGTTAGAAGCTGAAGAAGCAGAAACAATGGATGACGAAGAAGCTGAAGAAGATGATATGGAAGTTGGTGCTGAAATGGATGCTGTTAGCGATGAAGATGAAATCGATTTAGAAGAATTATTAGCTGAATTAGATGCTTTAGGTAAAACTGAAGAAAAAGAAGATGAAGCTATGTATGAAGCTAAGAAGAAAAAAGACGAAAAAGAATTAGAAGAAGCTATGCGCACTATTCAAACTCTTCGTAAAGAAATGAACGAAGTTAACTTGTTAAACGCTAAGTTACTTTACGTTAATAAAATCTTCAAAGCTAAGAATTTAACTGAATCACAAAAATTAAAAGTTATTGCATCATTTGATAAAGCAACTAACGTTAAAGAAGCTAAAGTAGTATTCGAATCATTGAATAGTGCTCTACAAGCCCCAGCTAAAAAAGCAATAAAAGAATCTTTTGGATTCGCTTCAAAAGCAACTGGTGTAGCTCAAAATAGAACAATAGTTGAATCAAACGACGTTATTACACGTATGCAAAAACTTGCAAACATTATTAAATAACAAACAAACAAAATTTTTTTAAAATGAACGTACAACAATTATTAGAATCATCAAACCAATATAAAACGGTTTCTGATGATGCTAAAAAACTTAGCTCTAAATGGACTAAGTCTGGCCTTTTAGAAGGCATTAAAAGCGAGAATGATCGCAATACTATGGCTATGTTGCTTGAAAACCAAGCTAAACAATTAGTAACTGAAGCTTCTGCTACAGGCGGAGCTGCTGGTGTAGCTGGTGCTGCATACGGTGCTGAAGGATGGAACGGAGTTGCTTTACCATTGGTTCGCCGTGTATTCGGTGAAATCGCTGCTAAAGAATTCGTTAGCGTACAACCAATGAACTTACCTTCAGGTCTTGTATTCTATCTTGATTTCAAATATGGCACTGGGGTTAGACCTTTTACTTCTGGTGGTTCTTTGTATGGTGCTAACGCAACTACAAACGTAACTGATATCGCTTCTGCTTCATTATATGGTGCAGGTAGATTTGGTTATTCAATCAACCAATTTTCAGCTTCTATAAGTGCTGCTTCAACTGGTTCTACTACATGGGCTGATTTCAACTTTGATTCTGATTTTTCAGCTTCTGCTGCTGCTGCTACTTTCAAAAAGGTTACTGTTGCTTTGCCATCTAACGCAGATACAAATGCAGTTCGTTCTTTCACAATTGCTTCTGGTTCAGCTGGTGCTTTCATAGCTCCTACAGATGCTTTAACTGCATTTACAACTATTTCTAATAGTTCTGCTTCATTCATCGTTCCTTCTACATCTGTAGCGGCTGCTGGTGGTGCTGTATTGTTAGGTGGTGTTACATTATTTTTTAGTGTTGCTCCTGCTGCTAACCTTCGTGGTGATTTTGAAGATCAATCAGTTGCTGGTGGTGCTGGTGCCGTTAATGGTAATGGTGGTTATCCAAATGCTCAATCTGCTACTCAAATTGCTATCCCAGAAATTAACGTTCAGTTAAAATCTGAAGCAATCGTTGCTAAAACTCGTAAGTTGAAAGCACAATGGACTCCAGAATTCGCTCAAGATTTAAACGCTTACCATAGTGTTGATGCTGAAGCTGAATTAACTGGTATCTTATCTCAATACATCTCTATGGAGATTGATTTGGAATTAATGGATATGTTGATCCAAAATGCATTCACTGTTGATTTTTGGTCAGCTCAGAATAACGTAACTGTTACTGCTGCTGGTGTAGTTGCAAATGCTGCTGCTCAATCATTCTACAATACACAAGGTGGTTGGTTCCAAACTTTAGGAACTAAATTACAGAAAGTTAGCAACAAAATTCATCAGTTAACATTACGTGGTGGAGCTAATTTTATAGTAGTTTCTCCAACTGTATCTACAGTTTTGGAATCAATTCCAGGATTTGCAGCTGATGGAGATGGCGATAAGATGGAATACAATTTCGGTATCCAAAAGATCGGTAGCTTAAACAGCCGTTACAAAGTTTACAAAAATCCATACATGACTGAAAATGTTATCTTGATGGGTTATAAAGGTGCTCAGTTCTTGGAGTGTGGTGCAGTATTTGCTCCTTATGTTCCATTGATCATGACTCCGTTATTGTATGATCCAACTACATTTACTCCACGTAAAGGTCTTATGACTCGTTACGCGAAGAAAATGATCAGACCGGACTACTACGGAAAAGTTTATGTTAGTGGTTTGAATACTATCTAATATAGATTAATATAATTAGCCCCGTAAGGCTTAAATTAGAAAACCCAAGTCGCAAGGCTTGGGTTTCTTTTTGCATATTTATAAGAAACAAATCATATATTATGTCTACGCAACAAGATGAAAAGTTTAAACAAAAGAAAGTTTTAAAAAACGAAATTAAATATCAAATCCAACTAAACGAAGAACAAAAAGAAGCAAAACGATTAATACGAGAAAACCAAATCGTAATAATAACAGGTAGAGCAGGTTGTGGTAAATCATTAGTATCAGCCCAAACCGCACTCGATTTCCTATTTAAAAAAGAATGCGAAACAATACATGTCACTCGCGCTGCTGTAGAAGTAGGCCACTCATTAGGATTCCTACCAGGTAGTTTAAATGAAAAATTTGATCCATATCTTGAAGCGTTTCAAGAAAATTTAATTAAATGCTATGACAAAGTTAAAATTGACCAACTTATCACTGATAAAAAAGTTATCGCTCTCCCTGTCCAGTTTATTCGTGGAAAAACAGTGGATGATGTGCTCGTGGTTGAAGAAGCTCAAAACCTTACTAAAGCAGAAATGCTAGCCATATTAACCAGACTTGGTAAGAATGGTAGAATTATCGTAAATGGCGATAACGAGCAAAAAGACATTAAAGATGAATTTAATGGTCTATCGTACATCATTGAATTATCCAAAAAGATTGAAGAAATCAAATGGATTAAATTAAAAACCAACCATAGATCTGATATAGTAGGTAAGATATTAGATTATGAATATGGTAAATAGCGCTAGTTTTATTATATTTATACGTGTTAAATACTAGTTAAACAATGGCAATTAATTTAAGAGACTTATACGACCAGTATGGTGGTAATCCGAATAAACTTTCTCCAGTAAAAGGTAACTGTCCATTAGGATATTACGTTAATGATCCTGAATTTACTAATGATGCATTAGGTGCAGCTAGATTCGTAGCACAGCGTTTAGGTGTTACTGGCCCTCAATATAATTTTGCAACTAAAAAATTTAAGGCAAGCCCAGCAACTCTTAACATTACTGACTTAACAGTATATGCTGCGTTTGAAGAAGCAGTTACTACATATGGTAATTTAGTATACCAATATAAAATTAGAGATAACTATATTAATATAGAAGGATCAGATACATTACCATTTTTCCATAATCTTATTTCATATGTTAAAAGTACAGAAGTAGGATCACCTGTAACATGGTCTGTTGCTAGATTAGCAACATGGGCTGAAGTGGATTTTGATCCTGCTTATTCACAATCAATAGCAGATGGTGAAATATTCACAATTTCATCATCAGTAGCGGATTATGTTGCTCCAAATCTTGATTTAATTAAGTCTTTTAACTTAGGAGATTATACATCAGGTTCAGGTGCAGCTGCTAAAGATATAAGCCTAAGTACATTTGTTTATAATCAATTTAATTCAGTAGGAGGAGCTACAGTTTATACTCCTTTCTATAATCCAAATAGTGGTTCATTTAACTTTTCAGCATTTACTAGCAATAATAGTATATTTAGTGTTACAGGTAGTAATAGCGTTGCTATACAGTTTAAAGTTACCGAATCCGTACCTCCTAATACATTAACAACATATTTCGTAGGTACTGGAAGTTCAGCGGCTGATACTGCTAATAATATATCAAATGTACTTACAAGCGTATCATTTGGCACATTTGGTACACTTATATCAGTAGTAACGCAATCCGCGTCTACTATACTAAGTTTTACATCGTCTTTATCAGCATATGATATTACTAATTTTAAAATTAATACTACATCTATATTTTCAAATGTAACCTCTGGTTCAGTACCATCAGTTCCAAAAGGTAATTCACATATTTTCTTCCGCACAACATCAAAAAGAATAGCAGGAGGAACTGATTTATTTATATCAGCCTCTGTAACACAATCTATTCCTACAGTTTATATTCAATCTAATATTAATCCTGCTTTAAATAATAAATTATTAAGTAATAACTTAACAACTATTACAACACGTATATCTTCAGATTATGGAGCAGAAGCGGGAGTTGGTGGTAGCTATGATATAAAGAAAGGAGTATTAAATATGTCTGCTAGCGTTCAAACTTATGATCTTAATGCTTGGGCTGCAGATTCAGCATCATTAGATAATGGTGATATTATAGAGGTTAGAAAAATATTCTATGAAGAAGAACCAGCAATTGTAAGATATTTTGATCCATATGCTGGTACAGGTACTGGTATTCAATCATTACTTGAAACATTTGGCTTTGGTCAGATGTCTCCTGGTATTAACTTTATGTTAATGCCTATATTCTTTGATGTTCAAAAAGTTCAAGCAATTGAATTGAATGACCAGATAAGAAAAGCAGCATATTCCTTTGATCTGCAAAATAACCAACTTAGAATATTCCCTATCCCAACACACGATCGTAAATTATTCTTTGATTATGTTTCTTTAAAGCAAAAGAGCCAAATAGTAAGGGATACAAGAACAAACGTTGTAACAGATATAATGAATGTTCCATATAGAAACCCTATATATTCTAATATTAATGCTGTAGGTAGATTATGGATTCTTAAATATACTTTAGGACTATGTAGAGAAATTGAAGCACACATTCGTATTCAATCCGCTAACTTAAGTATTTCTGGTGTTGGTCCATTACAAGGTAATGAATTAATAGCAGATGCTAGAACAGAAAAAGAAAATTTAATTAATGAACTGAAGGAAATGTTAAATGAAGTATCACGTAAATCACAACTAGAGCGTAAGCAAATGGAAGCCGGATTTACACGCGATACATTAATAAACATCCCAGCAACAATTTATATAATGTAATATGTTCAATAATCTCGGTATAGTAAAATTTTTTCCATGGACAGAAGGAGGAGGAGGAATTGGCGGAGGACCAGAATTTGAAGGAGGTGGAATAGATGTTGATCTTCCAATAGACTCAGGTGGTCCACCAGGTGGAGGTGAAGGAGATGGTGGAGGAATAGGTGGTGGAGGTGGTGGTGCTGGAGATGATGCACTAACAACTGCTGTTGATTACATGAATATGGATGTAAAGTATTTTAAGATTAATCTTGAAAGTACTAAAACTAACATGTATGGTGAGGCATTAGAAAAATGGTATTATCCACCATTAGAAGTAAAATGTATAATTGAAAGAGCAGAAATAATTAATGGAGATGATGAATTTGGTGTAACAGTTAGTAATGATATAGTGGTTAAAATACCAAGGAGTTCATTAGAGACATATGGTTTCTTTCCTGAAGTAGGGGATATAGTAATGGATAGAGAAAAAATGTATGAAATAAATAGTATTGATCAAAACTTTATTACTCTTCCTGGAGGAACAGGAGCACAGTCTACAACAGGTGATACTGCTGGTGTTACTATATTATTTATTTTAAAAGGATACTTAACAAGAATAACAAAACTTAATTTAATAGAATATTACCAATGATAAAGTTAACAGATTTATTGTTAGAAGCAACAAACTTATTCAAAACAGATGTTTTGATTAAGACAGCAGCTGACGTAAATAAAGTAGAAATATACAACCAAATCAGAGCAATTCAAGGTGTAGTTGTAATGACTATAGAACAAAGTGAATATTTAGATGGTCAAGCAACAGATAGATTTGAATACTCATTATTACATATTAAATATTTAGTAACAGCTGACCCTAAAACAGACATTGATAGAATTAAAACTGACTGCCTAGTAACAACTAGAATACCAGGATTACTACAATTTATCCCAAGATATCAAACCGCAAAACAACTAGGAAAATATTAATACAATGATTAAATTAGCAGACATAATACAAGAACTAGGCGTACCTACAAACATATATGCTCAAGGAGCAAATCCAACACCAGATGATGAATTTATAAAAACTGGTATGAGAATGAGTAAACCAACAGTAGATCCTGAGACTGGAGCTTCATCATCAACAGTAGAATATTTACCTCCATTTGAACAAGTACGTAGAGATGTTCTTAAAATGCGTAAAGAATTTCAACCATTTAAATTTTCCTCCAATCCAGATATTGCAAAAGTATCTAAAGATATCAATACCCACCTCACACAAGTTAGCCAATTAATTTTTGCTTTAGACAAAATGGTTGAATTACAAAGAAAAGGATAATAATGAGAGAAAGAAAACCAATACCTAAAAACGCCCTTGAAATATCACAAGAACAAATTAATCCATACTTATCTAATTTAGGTAAGCCGGTTAGTGAGCAACATACGTTTGCACATAATCGTGGTACGGATTATTCTGCTAAAGGAGAAAAAGTAAAGGATATTAGTATTGGTTTAGAAGATATAGATAATGCTATAATGCATTATTTTGATAATTACATTAAACCAACAGTTATTCAAGATGGTAATAGAATGGCTGTTAGAACAATATATGGTAGTCCTGAACGCTGGAAATCAATTCAAGCAGATGGTTTCTACAGAGATGGAAATGGTCATGTAATATTACCTTTAATAGTAATTAAACGTGATAATGTTGAAAAAACTAGAGGTTTAGGTAATAAAATAGATGGCAATACAGTTGCATTATATCAAACCGTAGGTTCATCTTACAATGCTAGAAATGCATATGATAAATTTGATATAATAAATAATAGAATACCATCTAAGCGCTACTATCTTAGTACAGTACCAGATTATGTTACATTAACATATAGCTGTATTATATTTACTAACTTTGTAGAACAAAATAATAAGATTGTAGAAGCAATTGAATTTGCTTCTGATTCATATTGGGGTGACCCAGCACGTTTTAAATTTAGAGCAAGTATTGATTCATTCGCTACAACAGTATCAATAGAAAATGGTGCTGATAGAATAGCAAAATCAACATTCAATATTAAAGTAAGTGGATATATAATACCTGATACTATAAATAAAGATTTAGCAACAATTCGTAATAAATTCTATACTAGATCACAAGTAATATTTGATTTAGAAGTTATAGATACAGCAGGTGTAGTAACAAATGTAGATAGATTAAAGTTTGCTAATAAAGCACCAGCAACTAATTCAGCAGGCTCAACATCCTTTATCGGTGGTGGAATTAATGTACTTAATAGTACTTTCATCTCTCCAAATTTAAATACAGCAGAAGTAGCATATTTAAATACTAATACTATTAAAACAGCAAACACAGTAACTACATCAACAGCAATATTTACAAGTGCAGCATTGCTACAACCTCCAGTAGGTTCATTACTACCTCCAACATCAGTAAATAACTTTGCATTCTTTGTAAATGGTATTAATGTAGGATCTTCATTAGTAACTATTACAGAAGCTGGAGGAAATGTAACATTATCGTTTAATACAGCAGGAATGGGATATATATTATCATCAACTGATGAAGTAATTGCTGTTGGTAAATTTCAATAAACATGGCACTAATTAGACTAGAACAAATATTATCCAATTTAACCTACAACTCAGGAAGTAACATACTAACTGTATCTGGTTCACTTAATACTAAACAAACCAATCCAACTTACCCATCCCTAACTGTATCAGGTTCATTCCACGTTGTAGATTCTCCAGGTGTTGAAAGTGGTTCATATAATGGCAATTCAATAGACGGAGGGACATTTTAATTGATATTTATACGGGACTTATATAAGTCCTAGTATCAAAGATACATATCTTTTAAATTGATCCATAAATATGTCTGTTAAAATTGAACTGAAGCGCAGCTCTGTCCCAGGTAGAGTTCCTACAACATCCTCACTTAACTTAGGTGAAATTGCTTTAAATACTTTCGATGGTAAAGCATACATCAAAAAAGATAATGGCACCGCTTCTATTATAGAATTAGGATCTTCATCCGGTTCTTACACAGGCTCTTTTAATGGTTCTTTTACTGGATCTTTTAGTGGATCATTTACAGGTTCTTTAATTGGAACATCATCATACGCTATAAGTGCATCTTATGCTAGAACATCTTCTTATGCTGTAAGCGCTTCTAATGCAAATACATCATCTTATGCCGTAAGTTCATCATATGCCGTAACATCTTCATATGCTATATTATCCTCTACAGCTTCATATGCTATATATGCTGAAACATCTTCATATGCTACTAATTTTAATGTATCAGGTAATTTAACAGTAGGAGGTACTGTAACAGCACAAACACTCAATGTACAAACAATTACATCATCTGTAATTTATAGTAGCGGATCAAATGTATTTGGCAATAATTTAAGCGATACTCAACGATTAACAGGGAGCGTTACAATTACTGGTTCTCTAGCAGTTAACGGCTCTAATGTCATTTTAACCAACCAGACAGCATCAATGTCTGTGTTAACATCATCATATGCTGTAAGCTCTAGCTATGCTATGAGCGCATCTTTAGCAATAACATCATCGTATGCACACACAGCATCATATGCTAACAATGCATCAACTGCAGCTTCAGCATCATATGCTACTACTGCATCCTATATCTTAAATGCAGAAAGCGCATCATACGCTTTATCAGCATCATACGCCTTATCAGCGTCATTCGCTAGCAATGCATCAACCGCAGCTTCATCGTCATACGCTCTTAATGCATCAACCGCTGCTTCAGCATCGTATGCTAGCAATGCATCAACAGCTGCTTCAGCATCATATGCCACTACAGCATCATACGCTTATAATGCTATAAGTTCTTCATTCGCAACATCCGCTGCAAATGCAACAACTGCATCCTATATATTAAATGCGGCAAGTGCATCATACGCCTTATCAGCGTCATATGCACAAACAGCATCATACGTCTTAAATGCCGTTAGTGCATCCTTTGCAACATCGGCTGCAAATGCAACAACTGCATCATACGTTTTAAATGCTGCAAGCGCATCATATGCCTTATCGGCATCATATGCCTTATCAGCGTCATACGCTAATAATGCATCAACAGCTACTTCAGCATCATATGCTATTAATGCTTCAAATGCATCATCAGCATCTTATGCTACAACAGCATCTTATATACTA
>Ga0181358_1001207_pt1 | contig 11917 bp, 16 predicted proteins | sample Fa13VDMM110SD_FD_130096 | JGI IMG/M metagenome (GOLD analysis project Ga0181358, IMG submission 130096) | Freshwater viral communities from Lake Michigan, USA - Fa13.VD.MM110.S.D | ecosystem: Environmental > Aquatic > Freshwater > Lake | place: USA: Michigan | collected 2013-09-24
CATCTGGCTGCAGTGTTCCGACATAGGGAAGAAAGGCATCACCATCAATATATAATTGTCCATACAGCTCTTGAGGTCTAAATACAAGAGGAAGGGCACATGAACACCGAAGAGCATCAATAATAGTGACATCTCCTGAAAATACACTGGGCACACCCTTAGTAATATTCGATGCAATGATGTACAGCGGCATTTTTGCATCCTTTAGAGTAAGAGTTTCAATATCAAGACCTGAAAGCTTAAACATTGATACCATCTGTTTAACAAAAATATCCATACTAAACATTCCCTTCTCGGGAAATGCGGATTTTATAACATCAAATGTAAGATCGGGGACCATACTACTCAGACCAAAAAAATTGGTCTTATCTTTAAAAAAATCTTCATCAAATGGAATTTGAAAGGCGACGTACACGGCAATTACAGCTCCAATAGAAGTACCATATACGCCATCTGGAAAATATAGTTCCTGATACTTTGATAATTCTTTTAGAGCTCCGAAATGTAAAATTCCCTTAGCTCCTCCACCTCCCAATCCAAGTTTTTTGATTGGAAGTTTCATTCTTGGTATCTTGTAAGTAAGAATGCTGAAAGCACGTGACGTATGGGATAAGCAAGAAGAACGCAAACAGAATAGAATGGCTGCAATGGGTCCTGTAATATCTCAAATACAGGCAAAAATACAACACCAGTCAACGTATAATGCTGGAGCACCTTATATTATTTACGATGTTCCTACCTTTGTATTCGGTTATCCATTGTATACGCTAAAGGAAGCACTGGAATATTTAACCGAAGAGTACATGAAGGCTGGGTACTGGGTTTGGGTTGTCGATGTGAAGTATCTATTAATATCCTGGATTAAACCTGTAAAATCACGGGAAGGTGGCAGGCCAATTTTGACAACCAATTATCGTCCACAGGTCTACGATGCTTCTGCGCTCTCATTTTTACCTTTTGATCCAAATCAAAACTAATTAATTTAATAATAGGATGAAGATTCCATTAACATATGATGAGATATATCGGCTAACATTCAACTCTTCAGCTGTCGCACTCATTTACACCTTTCTAGGCGCATTAGTTTCATTCGTACTCTATCATCTATTTGATGAATTTAATGATGAATGGAGAAATCAGACAACATTTTATAAGTTCAGAGATGTGATACTTGAATTGTGTATTATGGCACTTGTTGCATTCTGGAGTTCTTATATAATTATCGTTCTTCCTCCCATTTTGTATGTTAGGGAAGTTCTTGATAACCTGACTGACAACTATAGTTCAAATATATTCTATATCTTTGCAATATTTATCTTCTTAGACGATCTGACTGAGAAACTTAAATTTTTGTATTTAGAAAATTTAGGACCATGGTTTGAAGAAATTTTTCCGAAATACGGGTCTATATCTGATTTTTCATTATCATATTCTCCGCGTAAAACGGACCATGATAAATTCAGACGTAAAACACAGCAATGGACTGTAAGCACGTACTTGTAATTGACGAAGGTGAACACGTGTGTGAAAATTGCGGAACAACATTTGATAAATTTATTGATGAAGGTGCGGAATGGAGAAAATACGAAGACTCAAAAGGAGAAGATCAGTGTAGAACAGGGTTTACAACCTCTGATCTTCTTCCAGAATCTTCATACGGATCTATGGTATCGCATAGAGGAATAGCATCTGGAAACTCTGAAATTAAAGCAGTACAGCGACTCTCTTGTTGGAGTTTATCTTCCAATAGTCAACGTTCATGGATGGGAATATTTGATGCTATTCAATTATCTTGTAGTGCAGCGGGACTAACTAAGGCCATCATTATGGATGCATGCGCACTCTATAAACAACTTGATGATGCCCAAAAAGTAAGAGGTGAAACACGACGCGCGATGATGGGAGGGGCCGTATTTGTAGCTTGTCGCAATAATGAAGCCCCGCGTAGTCATGAAGAAATTGCTAAGATTTTCGCAGTGAATATTCGTTCACTATGTAAAGCTATTACGCATTTCTCTCAAACTGAGAATACAGTTCTTCAGACTCAAATTGGTATTGCAGAACGATTGTGTGCAGTTTTGACACTCAATGATTCTCAGCGCGAGAAGATTATGGATATACTGTACACTATTTCTACAAAGTCTGAAGATGAATTTGAGCATACACCAAAGACAATTGTTGCGGGAGTAGTAGCTCATGTAATGGGATTACAGACAAAGGTTCAAATGAAACAGATCTCCGAGGCATCTGGAGTTTCGGCGCTTTCTATTCATAAAATTGTAGGAAAGATTTAGTTAAATTTTCCTGTTAAGTTGGTCAAGGTATTTGCAAAACTTGAAATAACATCATTTAGTGATGTGGGTAGTGTTTCCCACACATTATTACTTCCTAATGCAAAACTACTATCATTTGAACTTTGAGGTATTTTTTCACCAGAAGAAGTAGTCCATATTTTACCATCATTACTTAACAATATAGGTGTTAGACCAGTTAGATTATTTCCAGTAGCAACCCATCTTTTTCCATTCCATACCACTGTATCGCCATAATCGGAAAAAAGAGGTCCAGATGCAAGTTTCCAATCTTTCCCATCAGAACTCCATAAAATTGTCTTCCCCCCACTATCCTGTCCAACTGCAACAAATAATCCATTATGGTATGCTATAGTTGTTCCAGTTACATTGAATTTTATTCCAGTTGCAGGCGTCCACGTTACGGCGTTATCTGTGCTATACAGTAATGTATTAGTATTTGCACCAGCAGCTGATGCTTGTCCTGTAGCTACCCATAAATTTTCATCACCTATGGCATGATATCCTGCATATAAAAAATTAGCCCCAGAAGTTGTCCAATTTTTTGCATCATCGCTATAAACTATTAGTCCTCCTCCTCCATTAATACTTCCTGTAGCAACTAGCCTGCCTCTAGAATAGTAAATTCCATAAAAGGAAAATATATTTCCAGGTAGACCAGTAACCGCAGGAACCCAGGATAATCCATCTAAACTAGTTAATATAGCATTTGTACCTCTTCCAACTGCGATCCACAATTTACCATTCCATATAACATCTGAGCCATAGCCAGTAAATCCATTGGTTCCTGAAACCCACGTTATTCCATCTAAGCTTGTTAGAATAGTAGTACCATTGGATGCACTTCCGACTGCGACCCAAACTCTACCATTCCACTCAATACTGGTACAATCCGATAATATAAATGTGGAATTTGTATTTAAAACTGACCAATTTTCACCGTAATCAGTACTTGTAAGAACAGCTGTTTCTGAATAAGTAGCTAGCATTCTACAACTCGGGGTATTAGTTAAATAGACATTATCGATATTGGTTAGATCAACCTTTGCATCATATCCGCCAGTATTATTTGCAAGTAATTTTGGTGAGAGTAATTGTTGAAGAACGTTACGTGTATTTGTACCAGAAAACGGATCACTTCCAGGCGTTGCCATATTATGTATACAATGAGCAAACAGTTTAATTCCTTTTCGCCGTCAATAAATATGGAGCCCCTATTTGATGCAAGTAACACAAGTCTTGGAGAACGTTATACTTTGTTCCCTATTAAAGACTCGGAGCAAGAACTCTACAAACTTTACAAGAAAGCTGTAGCATCTTTCTGGACTGTTGAAGAAATTGATTTCAGCAAAGATCGTGAGGATTGGAACAAATTAAATGCAGAAGAACAGTTCTTTATCAAGAATGTCCTAGCATTCTTTGCAGGTTCTGACGGAATTGTACAGGAGAATTTAGCATCTCAGTTCCAAGTAGAAGTGCAGTCACCAATTGCACGACTCTTCTATGGTATTCAAAATGCAATGGAAGGTATTCACTCGGAAACATACTCTCTTCTAATCGATCAGTATGTGAAAGACAAAGAGGAACAGTCAAAGCTATTTCGTGCAATCGATACCGTGCCTTCCATTCGCAGAAAGGCAATGTGGGCTATGCGTTGGATGGATAAGACAAACTCTTATGCAGAACGTTTAGTAGGATTTGCGTGTGTAGAAGGCATCTTCTTCAGTGGTTCATTCTGTGCAATTTATTGGATTAAGAAGCGTGGTCTACTTCCTGGACTAACTTTCTCTAATGAATTGATCTCTCGTGATGAAGGACTTCATACCGAGTTTGCAGTTGCGATGTACCATCTTCTTACGAGTAAACTTTCTACTCAAACTATTACAGACATTGTTAGTAGCGCTGTTACGATTGAAAGTGATTTTATTGTAGATTCTATTCCATGTTCTCTACTCGGTATGAACTCGAGGGATATGATTCAATATATTCAATTTGTAGCAGATCGCCTTCTACTACAGCTCGGTTATCCAAAACTATACAACTCTACGAATCCATTTGATTTCATGGAGTTGATCTCGCTTGAGGGTAAGACAAACTTCTTTGAGAAAAAGGTATCCGAATATTCTAAGCCAGGTGTTGGCCTTGATTTCGCAAATATGACGATCAGATTTGATGAAGACTTCTAAGTACACCTGGGAATAATAAAATAACCAGTAAACAGATACTCTCTATCAATAATTAATTCATAGTATAATGGTTGACTATCTACATTACTTCCAGGACGATTAGTTTGTATAGTATAAACTGCCTCATAATCACTTACTGGAACCGAAATAATCTCTGAAAAACAAGAAGTAAAAGCTGCACTTTTAATCGGTTTATTAAATGTCCATGTGAGAACCATTTTTGAAATAGTATTATTACAGTTATTTCCAGACTGTGGTGCTGTATAAGTGGATGAATATTTGAAGTTTAGTATCTGTAATTCTATAGAATCACAAGGACAATCTAGAGCTTTCTGAGAATATACTAAAAGTAAACCATTCTCAAAGCCTCGTTTTAATGCAGTATCTTGAATAAGAGTCTTTCCTCCCGATCCAACAATAGATAGTTTTTTCTTGAGGGGTAATGTTAGCGAATAGTCTGGTGATTTTCCCTTTTTATTTGGTGGATTTATGAGATTGCTCATCTCTTATACTATATACTAACATCCAAATCCTCCAACCTTTGCATATTTGGCAGGACGTACAGCATAATCACGTCTAACAGTAGGAGGTAGACCAGTTTTATCTTTTCCAGTAACTGTTGATAAAAAGGTTTTAATATCTACACTAGTTTGAGCCGGCACGGGGTTAAAAGTAATTCCTGAATGCTTCTTAGCAGACTGAAAAGTTATCATATTGGCAGCCTGTCGTTTATATTGAGAAAATTGCGATGCGTCGGGAATTGGCATTCTATTACGTTTAAAGAAAGAATGTTTCTTCCACACAAGTTACTAAATGGAACTCATGTATGTCACAATTGTTGTTCTGGCGTCTATGATTTTTGTACTATCTGGAATGGTTGGATATTTATACTGGCAGCAAACCCGTATGCTTCAGAATCTTCAGTCTCTGGCCTCAGTTGTTTCAACACATTTTACCCGTCCTACTGAATGTGAAGAAGCACATGATCATGTCCATGAGGAACCAGACCCAGAGGAAAGTGAGGAGGAGGCAGAGGTAAATGTTCCCGAACTTCCCCCCTCTGATGAAGATGACGATCGTGTCTCTGTAGAACATCTTGAGGGTCCTCCCAAGACGCACGTTGATGTTGATGATATTCAAACAAAGACTGCTGTTCAACTACGCGAAATTCTTACTGCTAAGGGCATTCCTTATGGAAAGCGTGACTCCAAGACAGTTTTACTCCAACTTTTAAAAGCAACCGCTTAAAATAACGGGAATGGTTGATGAACTCAGCACTAAATCATTCGAATATGGCTATCCATCGGATGCTATGGAAATCTTAAAAGCTATGTCATTCACAGACGGTGAAGGCGTCCACATTGTTGGATCAATGTCTCTGAGATCTCAACAATACGCAGGTGATTACGATGCAGATGAAACAGTAAAACTAAACTACAGAACTGATCGCCTAGCTCTCAAGAAGTTAGCTCAACAGTTCAAACATAATATTAAAAAACTGAAGGAAATGAAAAATGTTTTTATTGGCGATTGTAAGTCAGGCGTTATCAATGAATGGCGAGTAATACCTCGCGATGCAATGATTTCACACGGAAAAATTGTGAACTATGACAAATATGATTCTCTCAGGAAACTTGAAGAATTAAAGGATGATGGCATTATCACCGATAGTGAGGCTAAGACATCTCGAAAATATCTTCGTAAATCCGGAAGTCTACGTGGATTTGTCGCTGCCAAGTCTAAGATTAAATTTCATTTAATTCGTTGGTCTGCTCCTGAAATTCTTGATGGCCATAAACTACTTCGCGATGGTAGGAAATACACCTTGGAGGAAGCATTCAGCTCTCCAACTATAACAAAACTGGATACTATTGGTCTAGTTCAGAACAATCGATTTACTGATTTTTCAATGATCTACAAGTTTATGAATAGGGGTCGTGTTTTAAATCCTGATGAAATAGATATTGTGAAATCAATCAAGGAAAGTATTATCTATTACAGATCCATAGGTGAACCGTTCAAGGTATTAAAACGTGAGTTTTCACTTGCTAAGTTTACCGATAACATGGACAAGATTCATTCACTGATTCCAATTTTAAACAGTGATCTTGGTAGAATGTACCACGTTCTTGGAGATGTTAAGACCCTCATCGATTTGCTAGAACATAATAATCCTTCAATGAAGGCAGTTAAATTTGAATTAGATCAATTTAAGGGGCGCCTTTCAACAATATATACTTTCCAAGATTTCTTAAAGATGGAGCACAAGATTGTAGAAGAACTGAACACTGCAATAGATTCTGATAGCAAGGCAGATATTCTTCCAATTCTTGAAAAATTAAAAGATCGTTTAGAGAAGAGTTTGAATGATAATACTATCAAAACACTTAACCGTAAGACAAAAACTAGACGTGTTAAGAGACGTCACAACCGCGCTATAGAAGATGTTCGTTACTGATTTTCAATTAAAGGGCCTTAATAAGCAATGAGACTCGTGTCTTTTGACGTTGGCTTGCGTAATTTGGCAGTATGTATTCTAGAAGGAACTAATCGATCAGATCTCAAGATTGTTCATTGGGATTTGATAGATGTTATGGCAGAAAGTTCAGGTTTTGATAGCCCTAAATGTATAAAATGCAAGAAACCAGCAAACTGGAGGCAGGGAGACAACTATGCCTGCACGAAGCACAAAACATCAGGGAAGACATTTACAAAGACTTCACTTCAGAAGAAAACTGTGGAGGTGCTAAAGAAGGAAGCTTCGAAATTAAACATCCAAGGATCAACGAAAAAATCACTAGTAGATGGTCTATATACTCATTATGCTGCAACTGTATGGAAACGATGTATCAAGTCCTGTAAACAGGGTTCCGTAGTTGATTTGGCTCTCCCTATAGCTCAGTCTCTGGATGCTCGTAAGGAGCTCTGGTTGAATACAGATTTAGTAGTCTTTGAACAACAACCCGATAAGCGGATGCTCTGTGTTCAGGCAATGATGCATATGTGGTTTGTAACTCAAGGATATAAGGCCAAAGGTGTTTCTGCAGTGCATAAACTTTCAAATATGGTTACACTCCAAGATGCAACTAAAACTTATAAGGGTCGTAAAAAGACTGGAATTATCCACGCATTAGAGCTAGTTCCTGATGAGTGGACAAGTTTTATGGTTAAACATCCGAAGAAAGACGATTTGGCGGATTGCTTTCTACAGGGATTGTGGGTAATGGAAAATATGCGTTAGAGTTTTCATAACCGTCTCGTTGTTTCAAACAAATGGGAGACGTATTTGGTGCCGATTTCCTTTCAAATGCAAAAATGTTAGATGCTCCTCAGGGGGCCGATATCCAGTTACCATCTCTTTCTTCGATTGAACTTCCGTCATTTGATGAGCCAAAGTTGGTACCCAAATTCAGCGAGGTCAATGAGGTAAGAACTTCCGAGGGACTGAACAACTATAACGCAGAACCTCTATTTCCTTCCCCTATGCAACACCGTGTTTCTGAAGAACATATTCTGAAGGAGAAATCTGAAATTTTACGTAAATTCGATCGTCTTAACCGCGCAGGTGTTCCCATACGTAAACGATTCACCATGGAGTCTTCTCTTGAAGAAATGCGCAGTGAACTTGAATTTATCAAGAAGGAGAAGGCGATGGATCAAACTGTTAAGCAATTTTGCGATTGGTATATTACCGGTATGTCGGCCCTAGAGTGGAGTACAAAGAATGTAGCTGTGATGAAGGCATTTGGTCTAAACTTAAATGGTCTTTCTGAGTCGGCGCAGATGAATGTTGTAGATATGGAAGACGATTTCGAAGAACTTTATGACTTATATGGTGACAAGTTGAAGATGCATCCTCTAGTTCGTATTCCAATTCGAACTTGTATGATGGTTTATATGGTCCACATTACTAACCAAATGACACTAAATGCTCCTATTCCCAATATGGATCAAATTCTGAAGACTAATCCCGATATAGCACGTCAACTTGCTTCTGCCGCAATGCAGCAGCAAACACAGAGTATGCGCCCTACTGCACCCCCACCTCCTCCCCCTCCCCCTTCCAATCCTCTAGCTGGTCTATCTAATTTTATGAGTGGTATTCTACCTCCTCCCCAGGAAACAAACGTACGACCCCAGGTTCCTACACCTGTAAAATCTGCAATGAAGCCCAAGGCACAACCACCTGTAGCTACTGTTCCTGCAAGAGAAATGAAGCCTCCTACAAATATTCAAGATATTCTCAAGTCGATAAAGCCTCAGGTTGTAGACCAACCAAAGGTGGTTTTAACAACTCCTAAGAAGAGTGGCGGCTCTACTGGAAAGAATAGCGTAACAATTAGACTATAAAGACATCATTTTACATACATAGCTTCAACTGTTCTATCATACGCAGGCTGATTAACATCATTTGATAGACCTGCAGCAGCTCTCATTGCAACATCAGATGCCCCACCATGCATACCTTCTCTTGCAAAGGTAGACTTTCCTCTAAGAAACCCGGAAGCCAAAATTACAAACCCAGCTGTGAGAAGTATCGATACTATCACATCTCGCGTACCTACAAAACATGCAGCAAAGATAGCTAATCTACGAATCAATATGTTTTCACTATATTCTTGATCATTATCACTCATTTCGTGAGTAATATATCGACTTCCAATATTAAGAATTAATATCATAATCCCAATAAAGAACGGCGAAGAGCCTAAATAATTGATATTTTCATGTAACATCATTTACTTAGAAACTGGCAAAATGTTCAACCTGCTTGCTTGCCGCCGACTTGGGTGCTGTAGTTGACTTGGGCTTTTCTGTTACACTCTTTCCAGTCTTACTAGGTAGTCTTCCAAGAACACCTTTCATTACAGGAGGAGGAACTCCTTCAGACTTAGGCTGAGCAGGAGGTGTTGGTTTTTGATCTTCTTCATCCATATATTCAGTAACACGCTTTACCGACATGACATATGCGAGACCAAGGAATACTCCTACAATTAGACTCTGGTATGCCGTAACATACATGATACCAATTAATGCAAGACCATGACCCACTGGGCTACTCAGTAAAAATGTTAGAGGTTGAGGCGCAGGTCGGGTAAAGAATGCAATATACCCGATAATAATCACAACTGAAATTACTTCGGGAGACGAAAGTTTCATTTACTAAACACTTTGAATTTTTATTTGTGTTTAGGTATAATGGCATTTTGCTCTCTTTTAAGTGGAATAACGGTTACACAAGTTTCGGGTTCTGACAAACATTTTACAGTGAGTGTAGAAGGACTATCAAATTCTTCACAGTACACTGTTGAAACAAACCCATCTATTTCACCTATAAATATTGCTACATCTACAACTAGAATTCAAAATGGAACAAATACATTTACTTTTACTAAATCAGCAAAGGACATTGCAACATCTATTAAATTGAACATTAAAATAACATCAAGCGGTGCCACAGTTAATTCATCTATGCTCTCCTGGTCACAATTTAAAGGATTCAGCACATCTACATTATCATCTATAACACCCGATAGTGTAACAGCATCCCAGATGATTACAACTCTATCTAATGTATTTATTCAACCCATAACTTTTACAATTTCAAGCGTAACTAATGAAACAATTAGAGTCAATGGTACCGGAACGCCAGAAACAATGCTTACTAGTATAGATACAGCTTCTCGAACAAAAACTCCGACTACTGTAAATCCTACTTTTACATTTGATACTACAATTCCAACACAGACAACGCGTAAAGGTGCCAGGTATTTACTTATGGGGTCAATTACTTTTAATGGTAATCTTTCATATATTCTTGCAGAACCCTTTGTTTTTACAACTACATTTACGTATGAACAGGTTACATTTTTTGATAAATTATTTGCAAATATATTAGCAGCTGGAATCGTTATAATAGATGGAGGTACTGCAGGAGTTTAATTAGTTACTTTTTTAATGTCTTCATAACAAGTGGAATATGGCAAGTATTGAAGAAGTATGGGGTAGTCCATTCCCCAAAAAACATCAAACTATGGCATCGAAATACGGGGGGAAAGGTGAAACACGCGATGCAGAAAAGGAGGGTAGAGTTCATCCAACCCCGATTCATAGATCTGCGGCTACTATATCCCAACACAGCAGTGCTATAAGTGATTTATCAAAGAGTCTTCCTATAGGCGAGAATGATGAAGATGCTGAATTAAACTATATGCCGGCACGTGTTCCTAGCTCCTCTGCATCGACCGAAAAAATGACAAACTTCTTTGCTACTAAATCCGGAAGTAGTCCCAAATGGATAAATCCTGATGCGGGACTTGATTTTGCATATGCACCTCCGAGTTTTCAGAACGATGCAAATGAAATTAAATTAAATCGTATTCTTCGAATGGTAGAGCAGAACCGAACTGGTTACGAGACACCATCATCTCATGATATGATGTTATACATATTTACGGGAGTGTTCTTTTTATTTACGTTTGATACCTTTGTAAATCTTGGACGACGCATGAAGTAAGATGCAAAACGGATTCATTAACAATCATTCTGATACCTAACAGGGGCAATCAAAATGGCAATCAATATTGAGCAAACAATTAACAAGGTAGCAAGTCGTGGTGGTCGCCGTTATCTGGGAGTAGATTTCAATGACATGGCCGGTACTCAAAATATTTTCGATGCATATTTCTTTCTAGATAATGAGCTTGACATCGGTCTCAATCCCATTAACTATCGTGATCACAAGAGGAACGGTCGTATGCGTCACTGCAAGGTTGATTATGGAGGATACTACGACTATATTGCAAATAAGTCGTTCAATACTCTGAGTGAGTGGGCAAAAGACTGTGGCTCTGATGTGAGTAAAATTCGGTACGGTATCAATCGGGTATATCGTACCAATGGAATTCACGCAAGTGTCACTCTGAAGCGACTTCTAGACTACATTGGACCAGTATACGATCCGGTTGAGAAGATGGATTGCCATGATCCATCTGATGCTCAGATTAAGGATCTTCTTCGGTTGAAGAATTTGAGTCTGGATAATCTGTGGGTTATTGCAAATGGAGATGTAACTCAGTGGCACGACTTTGCTAAGAAGTAGCAGAACTACGATCTGCAACACGAGTTTCAAAACTAGAATAAATGTCAAAGTTATTCTCGATATACTCGAGTTCTAAAGAAAGAGAAAAATTGGTAGACCAATAAATATATCCGGAGTCACCCTGTTGGGCGTGAGTACGGATTTTTATTTGAAGGCGATCTAGCTTTCCAATCGGAGGATTATAATGAGCAATATTGGCCTGCCCGGAATTATCATTGTATAGAATGTTTCCAGCTTCGCCAGGATTAGCTATTTTTGCAAAGAAACCATCTTGATATCCAGAACGGTTTGCATTTATTGCACATTCATCTGACTTA
>Ga0181358_1001211_pt1 | contig 11893 bp, 15 predicted proteins | sample Fa13VDMM110SD_FD_130096 | JGI IMG/M metagenome (GOLD analysis project Ga0181358, IMG submission 130096) | Freshwater viral communities from Lake Michigan, USA - Fa13.VD.MM110.S.D | ecosystem: Environmental > Aquatic > Freshwater > Lake | place: USA: Michigan | collected 2013-09-24
ACACATCCGTGCCAAGTCTGTACAAATGTTATTCCGTCAAGGAGGAATCGGTTAAAGATATCTGAGTCTTCTTTTGATTGAGGTGCGTAAAGAGGGTCATGGCCGCCGATCTTCTGGAAGTCTTCTCGGTAGAAAGCCCAGGGTGCAAACACGCCTTCGGTAACATCATCATTAGGTCCTCGAGAATTAATAAAAGCAAGCAAAGCTTCTTCCTTAAACTCTTCCGGCTCTACTCCAAAGTCTCTTAAAATCTTTTCTGGGCCGTCTGGATGCAGAGGAGGTTCAATTCTAGTAAGAGAAACAATTGTGCGAGGTTTAATCTTCTGCTCAATAGCATCTAATGCTCCAGGGCAGAGGTACATATCGGCATGGTAGATCATAGCAATGTCGTGTGTTGCTACTTCGTTGATTAAGCGGTCGTAAAGGATTGTATGCCCTAATCTTTCACCAGTGTCATTAAGAATGGCTTTGAAATAAGGATCTTTTTCCTCCATCTCTTTACACCACTCCCAAGTTCCGTCTGTTGACGCATCATCTGCTACACAGATTTCGACTTCATGACCTCCTTGGTTCTTTCTGATTGCATTGTAGGACCACTTAAGGTACTTCAAATTATTTCTAGAGGGTTGGATAAAACTTATTTTCATTGTAGGACTTGATTCATATGAGTTAGAAAAGCTTGCTCTGAGAAGTACTTCTCCCAGTTTAATTTAGCTTGGGTGCTGCAGTGCTCATAGAAGTGTTTATCAGTCTGTAATCGGTTGGCTAATTTTCTAGCTTTACCAATTTCGTTAAACCCCACTGTAAGGTCAGGATGTATTAAGCGTTGCGTATCAGCTTCTCCGTACCCGATGCACGGAGTACCTAAGTACCCGCAGTTCATAGCAAATGTACCTGCAGCAATTGTTGGCATTAAATGTACTCCTACTTTAAATTTACTTAAAGTTTGAATCCAATCCGTCCACTGCATATAAGGAAGGTACTGCAAATCCTCTATAAGATCTTCCTGGGTTTGTTTCCGGCCCATCGAAACACAGCTTAATTTATAACTAGGTGCAAATTCTCTAGCAACAATATAGGAGTCAAATCCTCCATACCACCTAACAAAATTTCCACCAATAATTACAGCATCTTCTTTTTCTTCTGAGAAATTGTAGAGAGCGTTTCCAGCTTCATCTGTCATAATCATCAAAGAAGGAATATCGTGAATAGGTTTTTCATCTCCTAATAGCCCTTTAAAGTAGGGAATATCTGTTTTATTTTCAGTAAGTATTCCGTCTACTTCTGCTAGTACATTGTAGTGCCAGAATTGCTGGTCTAGAGGAAGATCCTGGAAGATCCAAGAAGGACCTTCTTGCATCCACAATACTTTTTTTGCAAACTTTCTAGCTTCTGACACAACATTAAGGTTCGCAATCTGTTCTCTGAATTTTGTAGTTTTTCCGATAAGTAAAATTGCAATATCATACTGCTCTTGTACCTGTTGAATTTCAAGCATTGGATAATGATCAGCTCCTAAGGCACACATTTGTGCAAATTCAGTTCTCATGTTTGGGTGAGTTCTTGGTATCTTACCAACAAACCCCATCTCTGTAAAAAATACTATCTTTCCCATAACTCTTTATAAGCTTGTTCTAGAAAATAGCCTGAGTTTCTACCTAGGTTATTTTGCGGTATTGCGTTAAAATGATAGACCCATCCTTGTTCGTACATATTTTGCAAATTATCCGGCCACCATCCCCATCCGAAGTATAATAGGTTTTTGCTTAACATATGGTGCAAATTGTATGTCGGTGGAAAAATCTTTAGGTCAATATTGTGACTTTGAACTAGGTAGTTGATAGGTGTTTGATCGGTTCCTAAAGATGCTTTCTGTTTTTCAACAAATACCCCTTTGTTTGCATAGTAAAACTCTAAAACTTCTTTAAAAAACGGCTTGTGGATTTCGTTTACTATTTGAAAACCGCCGTTAAAATACAAGCCTCTGTCAAGTTTGTAATTATCAAATACATCCTTGTAATGTCTTATACTCCTACCTGTCCATTCCCAGCACCCTAAATCAAGAACTCCTACATATTTTCTTTCTGTAAACTCGAAAAAATTTGGAGTGTCAGGGTGGACTATTGTATCTGAATCTACCATTAGAATTTGGTCGTATTCAATTTCGTTGTATTCAAGTATATCAAACAAATGATATCTCTGCCAAGGGATAGTCATCTCAGCCCAAGTATAGAGGGGTGTATCCCAAACCAAAACTTCTGCATTATTTTTTTCAGCCCACTTTTGCCAAGATTTTATACTGTAGTGGTACGCATGATGCCTGTCTCTGCCGGCATCGATAGCTGGAATGAATATGATGTTTTTTTTCATAGCTCTAAATTTTTAACATAATCTTCTAACTCACGAGTTGGGTACCACTCCAAAACTTTGTTAGCTGTAGAATCGGTATTCAATGTATCTCTTGCCTCACCCAACTTACCATCTTTGTAGATTGGTTCCACTCCAAACATTTTTGCAACTTCGTTTACTGAATGGTTTTTACCCCTACCCAATTCAAACTCATAACCGTAAGCTTGTTTTTCCATGATAAGTACTAGGGCGTCCACAATATCGTCAACGTGGGTAAAATCTCTCCGTTGCTCTCCATCGCCGTAAATTTCACATTGAATCTCATTCTGGATATTGTTAATCCACCTTCCAATCAAAGTGGTGTACCCGCCCTCAAGGAGTTGGTGTGGTCCATAAACATTGTAGAACCTTGCTATGGATGATAATAATCCAAAATGAGTTTGGTATAGGGTAATAATATCTTCACCCAAATCCTTTGAAAATGTGTAAGGGTTCTTAAACCTACCACTGTGTTTGGATGAAGACCCGGCGTAAATTAAGGGTATATTGTTTTTAATACAAAATTTAACCATTTCATATGTTCCATTGAAGTTTGTATCAATGTATTGATTAGGTCTTTCAAATGATGGACCAATTCTTGCAATTGCAGCCAGGTGAAATACTAAATTAAAATCTTTAAAAACATTATTCATTGTATATATTGTCTGAATATTGCCACTCCAATACCTGCACCCTTCTACTTGGTTGGATTTTAATCCAGTTGAGTAGTTGTCTAACGATTGAACTTCATGTCCATCTTTCAATAACTTTTTGATGAGGTTTGTTCCTACAAAACCAGCACCGCCTGTAACTAGTATTTTCATCTTATCCGATACCTTTCCATGTTGCTCCGTTTGTAGTGTAAAAATGGTTTGCTTCTATAGTGGGTGTGTATAAATAGTTTTTACCAGCTTTTACAATATCATCAGCCCAGTACCTATCTTCCTTACTAAAAAGATTTTCAGAAAACGGAGTATCTAACAGTACATCCTTTCTATAAAAGCAAAATGCGTTATGGAGGAATTGTCTATCTTCTATACTGGAGAACATATTAACAATCTCATTTTTCCCAAAATGTGACCAGATATACCTTTTACTAATTTTCTTACCTCTGTAAATTGGAACTTGATTTCCAAATACAGCAGAGTATGTTTTTAATTGATCAATAGTATATTTCAAATTAAATTTAGTAATTTGACAATGAGCAGATAAAAACAATAGTGTTTCATTAGTGGCTGCTTTTACACCAAGGTTTAGAGATTTACCAGGACTATAATCATCTATGGTGATTACTTTAATATCACTCCGATTATTAAACAATTTTATAACAGCCAATGAATCATCAGTAGAATGATCATCAATTACAATTATTTCAGCGTTCGGAATAAAATCTAAAACCGACTGGATAGCAAACCCGATATACTGATGCTCGTTGTGGTTCCTGATAATTACACTAACCATTTGACTATCTGACATAATAATTTAGTAGTTTAAATTCATTTGTATTAGAATTGTATTTTTCTATTTTTTTTGAGTCCGGTAATAAAAATAATCTACCATATAAAGTCTCTATATGTCGTTGACTGTCATGTAGAAATACGTGAACATCTTTTTGAATTTTTTTACTCAATTCCGATGTTAAAAAAATACTTGTCATTCTGCCATTAACAGCACCAACGGGAGAGTCTATAAAAATAACATCCCAATTAGTTTCTAAAATATCATCATCTAATTTTGGAATTTTTGGAAAAATCCCAGTTTCCTCATACTGAAAAAATAAGCTTAAAGCTTCATCAGGATGAGTAGTATATTTTATATGTCTAATGTCTATATCAGGTGTTTGTTCTTTCGAATGATTCACCCATACTAAATCTGGTTCTAAAAAAATAGTTTTACCATCTCTATTTGAGCTTACCCATAAATTAGAATCATACCCTGTTCCAAAGATAAGCACGTTTGGTTTTTCTATTGAGTAAATTATGTCGGAGATAAACTTATACTCAACACGAGTCATTTGTGTATCCTGAACTTTAGCTACTAAATCATTTAGTAAAGTATCTTGTAGTATATTCCAATTATTTTCCATCGAATCTTCCAGTATAATTGTTCCTTGAATCTAATTCACTTTGTTGAAAATCATCGCCGTGAGAAATAAACATCTCTTCTCTCATTTTGATATAATCAGTCAAATCTTTCATCTCGTGAGGTAGGATAGCAAACTGATTGTCGCGACCTGGCAAGCTTTTGTTGGTTGTAAAGTGTTTTTCAACAACCATAGCACCCTCACCAATAGCTACCTTTGCGGATTCCACACCTTCAATATGGTCGGAGTATCCAACCGGAAATCCAATAGTCTTGAATAGGCTCATTCTTAATAGATTTGCCATAAATGGTTTACACGGGTACGTAGAAACGCAATGTAGTATGTATAAATTGGCAATGTCTACAAAAGAAGTGCTTTCTTCAATCTCATCAAATGTAGATGTACCCGTTGACATAAAGATTGTCTTAAATTTTTCATTACAATACTTAATGAGTTCGTGGTTTCGTGATTCAAAACTTGGAATTTTAACATCTTCCACCCCAAGCTCTACTAATAGTTCGGCATCTTTAATACTGAATACACTTGACATAAACTTAATACCAAGCTCATTACAATAGTTGATAAGTTCAATATGCCGTTCTTTTGTGAGTTCTGCTTTTTCATAGATTTCTCTACGGCCATCAGTATCCCACACGCCAGGCTTTAGTCTGCTTACTGACCAACTTTGAAACTTTGCGTAGGTTGCTCCAGCCTGAGCTGCTGCACGAATCATTTCTTTAGCGAGTTCCATATCACCACCATGATTCCATCCAATTTCAGCAATTAATTTAATCATTTTGTTACTTTTAAAATATAATGTCCCCAAAGTTCAGGATTATCAACTTCAGAAGCATCACTTGTGTACTCGTATTCTGCTTTTAAACCTAAAGATTTTAACATAGATTCTATATTATCGATAGAGTCCATCTTACCGCCTCTGTAATTTTCTACCTCAATATCCTTAACGACGTTTAAAAATTTTTCTAAATTTGGTTCTGGTGAGTATAGAGAGCGGTACTGGTTATATTCTGTAGCGCATACTAGTCTTTCAGTTATATTAGAAAACTTTTTAAAGAAGTAATCTATACTAAATATAACTCCGGAATCTTTAGTTAAATTTTTACATTTTGTAAAAAAATCTTTCTTATTATTTGTAGTAAGATGGTGTAAGAACCAACGATTTAGAACAATATCAAATTTTACATCCGTTTCAAATTTAAATACATTTGCACTTATAAATTTTGCGCTCTTGAAACCGTAAGTAGAATTTTTAAACTCATTCTCAAATACATTCGATAAGTCTATGCAAACTAAATTTATTTTTGATTTTGTATTAATATCAACATCCTGTATTTCCCAAGCGTTTGGAGAACCTACTATTAAAATATCATACTCAATTTCTAAATTACAATACGATTCTATAAAATTTTTAATATCTGCTCTAGTACATTTATCAAAAAATTTATCGTGCATCATTGGATTTCCAGCCATATGCTTGCTATTTTAAATTCATTTTTGTTAATTCTAAATCAGATTGGTAGTGAATATCAATAGCGTCATCTTTAATGCAACCCAATCTTTTACTAACTTGACCTGAGAATAAATAATCATACTTAAATATACGAACCGATCCACTTCGTTTATACTCTGGATTCACAGTAATTAAATCATCGTATTTGTTTCCAATCATATAGTCAATGCACTCATCAAGCGTATGTGATCTATTTGGGTTGTCGGGCTGAAGACCAGCTACAAGGTCGTATTTTCTAGATGTTCTTCTTACTAAATCTAAATAGACATCCACTACCTCGGTGTCTCCACATAAATCAGTTCCTCTTAAGTCAAATCCAATATTATAGTTTTCACAGATTGATTTTACCTCATCACTTTCGGATGATACAATAACAGTAACATCGTGTTTACTTTGCATAGCATAGTCCACTGAATGTAGGAACATGGGTTTTCCACCCAAGTCACGGATGTTCTTTTTTAATAATCGCTTGGAATCTAACTTTGTGGGGATTATTACTAATACTTTCATAACTTGTTTATTGCCCATTTATAAGCTTTTTCTTGTCCTTGAATTGTCATACCACCGATATGAGGTGTAAATATACAATTTAATTTTGAATTATCCAAATTAAAAAATGGAGATTTTAAAATATCACCAAATTCATCCTCAATCACATCAGCCGCATATCCGCAAAGCTTACCCTCGTTTAATGCTCTTGTAACATCTGATTCCTTTACTATCTCACCCCGAGATGTATTTACTAAAAACTTAACATTCCGAGAAAGTAAGTCATAGTCAATCATATATTTTGTTTCATCACTGACGTGAACGTGAAGTGATACTGCATCGCATATCTGAAATAGGTCTTCTAACTCTTTAACATTTGATTCATTAGAATATGGGTCGTAAATATAAACTTGAGCATCAAATGCTCTACAATATTTTGCCATCATCTTACCCAATCTACCATATCCAACGATCCCAACTTTGAAGTCTTTCATTTGTTGACCTACGAATGGTAAATAATCCCAACTTTTTTCTTCTTTGGTTTTGTTGTTTGAAATTGTAATGTTTCTCATCAAATCAAGGAGAAGTCCAAATGCAAGTTCTGATGTTGATGGCAGTTGATTGATTAGTTCATAGTCTTTGGTTAAAGAGTATATCTTAATTCCAACTGATTCACAGTAGTCAATATCAATATGATTCATACCCGTAGAGCAGGTGTTGATTAAAGATACATCTGTTCCGATCAACAATTCTTTATCAATTTTATAAGTTTGTTGATTTGGGTTACATAAAATCGTATCAATTTTTTTATTTAATAAGAACTGCCTGACTTCCGACTTTGAACCCTCTTCCAGAAGATATACTTCACCCTTTGTAGCCAACAAGTTCAGAACACCATTCAGATGTTTGATAGGAGTTACTACAGCTATTTTCATTTTAATTCCAAATTATTTTTGTTATAACACCCTCGTGGTCTACAAGGATTCTATCAGGTCCACCTTTCACAGCGTTGCCAAAATTGTGACCTTCACCATGTCCTATGAATTTTACTACCTCCAAAGCACCCATATCTTTTGCATAATTTACCGCTTGTTTAATCCCAGTATTTGTAGTTGAACCATAATCATCAAATAGCAAATAACAATCTTCTGAACAGTTCATGGTTGTGATTCTATTTATGTCTTTGATTATTTCATCATACTTGTGTCCACCATCAACAAAAACCATACTAATTTCATCAGATATTGGTAAGACTTGGTTTGTATATAAGTCAAAGTTTGATATAAATGTTATATTAGCCCTATCACCGTTTAGCTGGATAGCTTCTGCGTTATCGTTAATGTTTATAGTGTATACTTTTTTAAACAAATAAGAAAACACTCTTGCAGTTTGACCTTTATTGGTTCCAAACTCAACTGCAACTTTGTCTTCAAACCCTTGGAAAAAATCCCATACATCTGATTTAAATTTGAACGAAGTGGTGCTTAAGTTTTGATATTTGTCTTCACCAATTTCTTTTAAAACTTCTTCTATGGTTTTCATAAAAACTTTTTAATCTCATTTACCATCAAGGATGTGCTGTTGAATGTAAGTCCGCCCGTAATAGTTTTTTGTATAAAATCTTTTTTTAAAGTATACTCTCTTAAATATGATTTGAAATCATTGTTAATATCAAAAAGACCATCATAATCATAAAAATTTGATACTTGACCACTACCATCTATTAATACGGTGGGTATGCCAAGCTGGATGGGTTTAAATGCAAAAGTTGAGGGTGCGGATATCACTATCTTACTTTCAGATATGAGTTGATTATCATTTTTAACGTCTACCAATATACGATAATTTAAGGTATCGGGCAACACCTCTTTAAGGTATTTTACATTATGCTTAAACCCATTTTCGTCAGCTCTACTTTTGAGCTTTAAAACCACTGGTAGGTTATATTCCTTTTGTAAGGATAGTAAATCTAATTTTCCAAAAAGTTCTTTTCCAAAGTTTACCTTAAATGGTGATTGTCTATTAGTCAAAAAATTTATAATAACAAGTATGTGTTTTTTTTCCACATCCTTATAATTCAACAACTCATCGTTTGATGGTATTCCAATTGGTAAACAATAATCAAATTGTTTTTCCTTTTCCCCAAAGACAAAACACTTATCAAAAACTTTTTTGTACCCTTCTATTAAGTATGGATTATCGCCATTTCCGTGGGTGCACGCTAACATCTGACATCTTTTACTTTTATATACCTTGTCTAGTGTTGTCTTAGGTGATAATCTATTGTCATCTGAGATAATAAGGTCGTATTCTGAACTATCACAGTAGTCGTAGAACACTTCATTAAAATACCTGCCATATTCTATATCAAATACCAGCCTTAAATCATCATCGCCAACCCACTTGTAGGATGGTGACATTTGATAAACTTTAAGCAAATCTAATTCATACTCTTTCGCAAGATGTGGTATGATTGGATAAATCCGCTCACCAACCCTGTACACAGAAGTTATGAATAGTATTTTTTTCAATGGTATAGCCTGTGAATCTTAAACATTTCAACATACTCTATACCTCTACGAGAGCATTGGTAATTTGTATGAAAATCTTCCACAACCTCATCCGTAAAGTAAAGGTGTTTTCTTTGACTTTCAAAATTATCAAATTGTTTTATTTTTTCGCTCAAGAATGGGCTCACATCAACAAATACATTAGGAATCCAAGTATCCAAAGTCGATGGAGTTCTATAATCTACAACACTAATAGCGTGTCTTCTACAAACTGCCATACCCACATTGTTTATTTTTTTATGGTCGTGGTGAGTATCCTCTTCAGGTGGAAGTAAAATCAAATCATACGATGAAATATCATGAGTTGTTTCAATCTTATTAACCAAAAAGTCGTACGGAATGTTGATGGTGTGGTCTTCTGATAGAAATGAACCTTTTACGTTTGGTAGAGATTTCCAAATATTTATACACTCTTGGTGGCGATTTCTACTTGAAGATGTATCAAATTTACCACCAATTGAAATTGTTATAATATCAAATTGAGTGTCTTGGAACTTGTACATACTTGCCAAAGCTCCGTATTCAATATCATCTGGATGTGGTGACAGACATAATACTCTATCTGCATTTAAAAACTTGCCCATATTATTTTTTTCCTTTATGTCCACTAATCATTTTAAAATAACTGTTATTCCTAACATCACCTTCAAGGTAGTCAATCTTAAAGTTATTTTTCCACTCTACGTAGTTTAAACTCATCTGGTCTCTACGAGAATAATATTTCATTTCAGTCCACCAATCCTCATTTAATTTTACACAAAATGGGTCATTGTGTTTTCTGATAACAACACTTGTTTCAGCTAATCCAAAATCTCTTGGGAATCCTTCGGATTTGTATTTTTCAATTTGCTCTTTAATAATGTTTGGGTTATCCTTAAAGTTTCTAGTTCCGCGCTCAGGCGTTCGTTCCATATTTTGCTGTCCTAGCTGTAGAATAGCTTTAGCTTCTTCGTAAATACAGTTCCTCTTGTCAAAACACTCCATGTGGTCATATGTTTGGAGTATTTTATTATCAAGCAATGGATTTAAATCTTGTAACATTAACATATTACCGTCTATCCAAACTGAGTGTTCGTATTCAGGTAGATACCGGTGCGGTAATGCTTTGTACTTTCTTGCGTTCCTCGTAGCGTCTTCGTAAATTTGACCTACCTTGATGACTCTCCAGAAATCAGATTCAAATTCGTGATCGGAAAAGCAGATGTAATCAACACCTTCAGAACGATACTGATCAGTTGGTAGGTCATCATACTTCCCGAATATAGCTGTGTATACTACTGCTTTTTTCATAAATAAAACTGACTACGTATTACATTTGTACCAAGGTTTGGTCTTGATACAGTGAATGTTGGTGTGTAATTTGCGATAGTATCGTTTACACCGGTCTGGTTACCGACGTTAAATTTAGCTTTAGTCTTGATATAGAGTTGAATTCGTGTATTGATATGTCTCATATCTAGAGCTTTACTAAATTTCAATCCTACCTCTGGTGTTTTAATCCAGTAAAATATGGGCAGGTTATATTCATCAAGCTTTAGCTGTATTTTTTCGATACCAACTCCATCAAACCTGTTAGAAATTAAAAGAGTACCAAAACTACCATTACAGTGTTCTTGAATTATTCTATCCCCAAACTCACGTTCTTCTTGCGAAAAATATATCTCAGGTTCAATATCACTATAATCGTTGAATTGCCAGAATCGCAAAATCTGTTGCAAAAGAGGCACTTCTTCGTCATTATCAAAAATACGGTAGTGATCATTAAATACATCTCCTTCAAAAGAATCAATAAATCCGTCTATATGTGGGTTGTTTTCAAAAATAGTATGGGCTACTTCAAAAGGGTCTTGCCAAGATGACCAGTTTTGTTCAAGATGTCCAAACATCTCACGAAGTAGTTTTGATGATGGTATCCAAACTTTACAATCTGGGTGCTTTTCTTTAAGTTTTCGTGGAAATGCTGATATAATTCCCCAGTCCCCTACTCCAAAGCAAGTCCGCAGCACTACAAAGTTCTTTTGTTCAAGATACTCATCGGGTATATAAGATGGGTCATTTAGTGGAAGTCCGAGCTTGTCAACTTCTTCTATACTGTAAACCTTATTACTGTATGTTCTCCAAAAAATCATTTTATTTACTACTGCTTAACTATTTAACGTGAATGTTACTAACTTAATGTTTGGTAGTACTGGTTTTGTTTTTCCTGCCGGTCGATATCTTTGTGGTGACTCAGGCTATACTCCATCTCTAAAGGCAATATAGCATAAGTTTTGTATCCCTCCAACACCTCATGCACTTTATTTTTCCACTTGATCTTTCCATTATTGGCATAGATCCTCCACTGGAGGTCAGGCCAGTTAACCCTTCCGTGATTATCAACAGTCCATCCCCACTTCCGGGTATGTTCCGGGGTTAAGCCATGAACTGTGTTTACTCTAGGTACCCGGAGTACCTCTATTTCATTAGCCTCTAGCAGGGTAGGTAGGTACTGAAGTAGGTGTCTGTTAGGTAGTTCGTCAGCATCAATCTGAAATATGTAGTCTCCTAGGCAGGTTTCCGTCAAAGCATTCTTCATATTGGCGAAATGCCCATCGAAGTGGTAATGAATAAATCGGAACGGAGCAAAGGTGTTACTTGATAAGCTTCTTAGGTACTCGTCAACTGCTTTAGTTCCATTATTGGAATCGTAGAAGATAACTATCTCATCCTCATCCCTCTTATTTTCAATTAGGTAAGGGAGTAGCCGCTGTATCTCTACAAGCTCGTTACAAACCGTTACAGCATAACTAATTTTCATTACATTGCGTAAAACTCAATTACCTCTAGAGCATC